>Ga0310827_100509_pt1 | contig 29230 bp, 29 predicted proteins | sample WT_ome_2_FD_201309 | JGI IMG/M metagenome (GOLD analysis project Ga0310827, IMG submission 201309) | Sorghum-adapted microbial communities enriched on wild type (WT) sorghum from Joint BioEnergy Institute, Emeryville, California, United... ... | reverse complement strand
GTGTACATTAAACATGAGTAGGGTAACTTCCTTTCTGGTGATCTCGTCAATCCCAACAAAGGTACCCTACTTTTTTGTAATCTGTTAAGACTCCAAATTTTGCTACACAAACAATTGTACGTCATCCTTCAGAAGCGAAATAACGGAAGTTTCTTCCCTTATTTGACCATAAACCCCGCTTCAGAAGCGAAATAACGGAAGAAACTTCCGTTAATCTCCATAATCCGAGCTCCCACATGCGTAATTCATCGCAGGCCTGCCCATGGATCTCAGGAACAAGAGAGTTTTGAGGTAAAATGTCTGGCGTTTCCGCAAAAAGATCGTTGAAAAAAGAAAGATGCGGCAACATTTGCCGCATCTTCACCAAATTGCCGGTGTCCGAAAACGATCAAATCCGGTTTCAGTCAAACCCGTTCGGGCCCGGGAAAGCCGGTGACCTCAGCGGAAATTCTCAGAGGGAATTCCTCAATCGGAAATTTTCAAGGGGATTCTTCAGTCGAAATATTGTCCGGATCCCGCAGCCAAAGAATCCCGTCCCCTCAGGAAGAATCCTTCAACCGGAATCGTCACGCGATCGCCGCGTCAGCACTCACTTCGCGGTGATGCATTTCTCCAGCAGACCGCGTTCTTTCAGCACGGCTTCCAACGTTGCGCCCATTTCGGACGGCGTCGGCGCCACCCGGATGCCGCACCGCTCCAGGGCAGCCACCTTCTCCGCCGCCGTGCCCTTGCCGCCGGAAATGATGGCGCCGGCATGGCCCATCCGTTTGCCCGGAGGTGCCGTCTGGCCGCCGATGAACCCGACCACCGGCTTGGTCATGTTCGCCTTGATCCACTCCGCCGCTTCTTCTTCCGCCGTGCCCCCGATTTCGCCGATCATGATGACGGCGTATGTATCGGGGTCCTTGTTGAACATGTCCAGCACATCAATGAATTCCAGCCCCTTCACCGGGTCGCCGCCGATGCCGACCGCGGTGGATTGGCCGATGCCGCGACTCGTCAGCTGATGAACCGCTTCATAGGTGAGCGTGCCGCTGCGGGAAACGACGCCGACATGGCCGGGCAGGTGAATGTATCCCGGCATGATGCCGATTTTGCATTCGCCCGGGGTGATGACGCCGGGGCAGTTCGGTCCGACCAGCACAGTATTCTTGTCCTGCATGTACCGCTTGACTTTCACCATGTCCAGCACCGGAATGCCTTCCGTGATGCAGATGACGAGTTCCATCTCGGCATCCACCGCTTCCATGATGGCGTCCGCCGCGAAGGGAGGCGCAACATAGATGACGGAAGCCGTGGCGCCGGTCGCTTCTTTCGCTTCCTTGACCGTATTGAAAACCGGCAAGCTGACGGTGTTGCCATTCTCCAGGGTAATGTCCACCTTGGTACCGCCTTTGCCCGGGGTGACGCCGCCAACCATTTGCGTGCCGTAATCGAGGGCGCCCTTGGCATGGAACAGGCCGGTTTTGCCGGTAATGCCTTGCGTGATCACTTTCGTATCTTTGTTCACCAGGATGCTCATGGCTCGTGTCCTCCCTCCCGTCTATTTCACCAATGCCACGATTTTTTGCGCCCCGTCGGCCATCGAGTCCGCAGCGACGATATTCAGGCCGGACTCGTTCAAAATTTGCTTGCCGAGCGTCACGTTGGTGCCTTCCAGACGAACCACCAACGGGCGGTCGAGTCCGATTTCCTTCGCCGCCGCCACCACGCCTTCGGCGATGACGTCACAGCGCATGATGCCGCCGAAAATGTTGACGAAAATGCCCTTCACGTTCGGATCGGCCAAAATGATCTTGAACGCTTCGGTCACCTTTTCCTTCGAGGCGCCGCCGCCGACGTCGAGGAAGTTGGCCGGTTCGCCTCCGTAATATTTGATGATGTCCATCGTCGCCATGGCCAGCCCGGCACCGTTCACCATGCAGCCGATGTTGCCGTCCAGGGCGATGTAGCTGAGGCCGAATTTGGACGCCTGGATTTCTTTCTCGTCTTCTTCGTCCAAATCGCGCAATTCAAGGATGTCCGGATGGCGGAACAGCGCGTTGTCGTCGAAGTTCAGCTTGGCGTCGAGCGCCATCACTTCACCGTCGCCGGTCACGACCAGCGGGTTAATTTCGGCGATGGAGCAATCTTTGTCGACGAACGCGTTGTACAGGCCGAGCATGAACTGGACGGCTTTGTTCACCAGTTCGTTCGGGATGTTGATCGCATATGCCAGTTTTCTCGCCTGATACGGCATCAGGCCGACTGCCGGATCGATCGTTTCCTTGAAGATTTTCTCCGGCGTGCGCGCAGCGACTTCCTCGATTTCCGTGCCGCCTTCTTCCGAGGCCATCATGACGACGCGTCCGCTCGCCCGGTCCAGGACAAGGCCGATATAGTACTCCTTGCGGATATCGCACCCTTGTTCGATCAGAAGCCGCTTCACTTCTTTCCCTTCCGGACCCGTCTGGTGGGTCACCAGCACCTTGCCGAGAATGGCTTCCGCATGGGCGCGCACTTCATCCAGGCTTTTGGCAAGCTTGACGCCACCCGCCTTCCCTCTTCCCCCGGCATGGATTTGGGCTTTGACGACGGTTACCGGTGTGCCAAGCGCTTTGGCCGCTTCCACCGCTTCGTCAACCGTGAACGCGACGCGGCCTTCCGGCACCTTGACGCCGTAAGCCTTCAACACGGCTTTCGCTTGATACTCATGGATGTTCACGTTCGAGCTATCCTCCCATCAAAGGTTGTCTATGATGAATGTCATCGAAAACACAGAATCTATTGTACCACTTTTGTAATCGTTTTTCCTATGGATTTTTCCCATTTTGCCCACTTGCCTTGGCATTTTGACAGGAATCTGTTAAAATTTTTCGTGATAATAAGGAAGCACCTTTTATCGCTGGAAATCTTTTGCGGTAAAGAGGTGTTTTTTTCATGTATGCAAAAGTCATGTGTGCCGCCGTATGCGGCATCGACGGGCAAATCATCGAAGTGGAAACGGACGTCTCCGGCGGATTGCCCCAGGTCAACATCGTCGGACTCCCCGACAGCGCCGTACGCGAATCGACGGATCGGGTGCGGTCGGCCATCCGCAACTGCGGCCATGCGTTTCCCCAGGGGCGGGTGACGGTCAATCTGGCGCCGGCCGATTTGCGCAAGGAAGGATCCTCCTTCGACCTTGCCATCGCCGTGGGCATATTGCTGGCCGGCGGGCAATGGTCCGACCGTCAGCTGGACGCCGACCTGTACATCGGGGAATTGGCGCTGGACGGATCCGTCCGTCCCGTTCCCGGCGTGCTCAGCATGATGCTGGCCGCCCGCGAACGGGGCTTCACCTCCGTCGCCGTGCCGGCTGGCAATGCCGGTGAAGCAAGGCTCGTGTCCGGCATGCGGATCATCCCCGTCCGCCATTTGAAAGACGTTCTTCCGGAGCATCGCGTCCCCGGGACGGACAGCGGGCCCGGATCGGCAGAAGACGCCGTATACCCGGATGCGGACGAACGCGGACAACCCGCGCCTGATTTCGCCGACGTGCTTGGACAGGAGCATGCAAAACGGGCGCTTGTCATCGCCGCGGCCGGCATGCACAACGTTCTGCTCATCGGGCCGCCGGGGTCGGGAAAAACGATGCTGATGAAACGGCTTCCCTCCATCCTGCCTCCGCTGACCGAGCGGGAAGCGCTCGAGGTCATGCGCATCTACAGCGTCTCCGGCCTGTACGAACCCGGCAGCGGGCTGTGGACGCGCCGCCCGTTCCGCTCCCCCCACCATACCGTCTCCTATGCCGGACTGATCGGCGGCGGCAGCGTGCCGAAGCCGGGCGAAGTGAGCCTCGCCCATCGCGGCGTGCTGTTTCTCGACGAACTGCCGGAATTCAGCCGGTATGTTCTGGATGCGCTGCGCCAACCGCTGGAAGACCGGGTGGTCACCATCGCCCGCGCCCGCATGACGGTTCGCTTCCCCACCCATTTTCTGCTGGCCGCGGCCATGAACCCGTGTCCCTGCGGGTTCGGCGGCATTGCCTCTTCCGGCGGCGTCAGCCGGTGCACATGCACGCCGATGATGGTCGAGCGGTACCGTCGCAAACTGTCCGGACCGCTTCTCGACCGGATCGACCTGCAGGCGGAAGTGCCGGCCGTCGACGTGGAAAAATGGTCCGGCGACCGAATCCGGGCACCGCTCACTTCCGCGAGGATGAGGGAGCAGGTGATCCGGGCGCAGCACATCCAGCGGGAACGTTACGCCAAGACCGGCATCCTGTTCAACGGCGAGCTGTCCGGTTCCGAACTGGCCCGCCATGCGCCGCTCACGAAGGAGGCCGCCGATTTGCTCAAATCCGCCTTCCGCCATCTCGCCTTGAGCGCCCGCGCCTGGGAACGCGTCCTGAAAATGGCCCGGACCATCGCGGACCTGGAAGGCTCGGATCCCATCGACACCCGCCACGCGGCGGAAGCGGTGCAATATCGGGTTTTGGACAGGGCAAAGCGGGAATTTTTCGGCACCTGGGAGCGTTGAAAAGCACGGAATGCGTTGCGGATAACCGATTGCGCGGAAGTGTTTTCCTTCCTATAATGGGTTTCATCTGGGAGTAAATGCAACAGATTCATCACGGGGGAAACATTTTGAACGTTTTTTCCATCTCACGCAATGCCACCGAAATGCACTATTCGCTGCTTCCGTCCGTCTCCGGCTCGAACGAAACGGTCGTCTTGCTGCACGGCAACGGCCTCCATTCCGGAAGCTGGCACAAGATCGCGGACGGGTTGCGCGAACACTTCCAACTTCTGATGTACGACTTTCCCGGCGAAGGGCAAAGCCCGATGAAGGCCGCCTTGCCCACCTGGGAAGAACTTGCCGAAGACCTGAAACTGCTGCTCGACGAACTCGGCATCGAATCGTGCCATCTGATCGGCCACGGCGCCGGCGGAAATCTGGCCATCGTGTTCACCAACGAATACCCGCGTTGCGTGAAAACGGCATGCCTGATCTCCACGCCATGCTACTTTTCCCGAACGATGTACAAAAACTATATCGCCTACCGCAAAAGCCTCGTTTCCGCGGGCGGATTTGAAAACCTGATCGGCTACCTCGTTCCCCGCATCACCGTCAGCCGGGAAGGCTCGCCCGATTGGGAGATGTTGTGGGACGGCTATCGGCGGACAAACCCGGACATGCACTTCCATTTTTACGAGATGGTCATGGACGTCAACTGGATCGAAAAGGTGCGGACGATCGACAAACCCGTCCTGTTGCTGTCCGGGACGCTGGATCCGATCTTGCCGTCCTCTTCCTCCGCCATCATCGGCAGTTTCATCCCGCGCTCGCGCTGCGTCAACATTCCGAACGCCTCGAACGCGGTTTTCATCGACAATCCGCAGGCTACGCTGGACGCCTGGCTCGAATTCGCCCGGCATTCGGACGAACCGGCCAAAAACGATCCTTTTCTTGCGGAATACCACAGGCAGATCCGGAAAGCGCTGAACCGGGTGCTGGATGCAAGCGGCGACGGCTTCACGGCGGAACCCCGGTTGGCCGTCAACGTCCTCGACGGGTTTTCCGTTTCCGTGAACGGCATCCCGCTCGACAAAGGCTGGAACCGTCGGTATGCAAAAAATTTGCTGCTGTATTTGGCCGTGCACGGCAAAGTGGCAAGGGAGAGGGTCATCGAAACGTGGCCGGAGATGGCCCTCGACAATGCCCGCAACCAGCTCCGGGTGGCGCTCAGCCATCTGCGGAACCTGCTGGGCGAATGCGGGGCGGATGAACTGATCGCCGCCGACCGCGAATACATCTCGCTGAACGGGACGGTTCGGTGCGATTTGGCGGAACTGCTGGCGGCGCTCAGGGACGGCGCCGAAAACCGTCCCCTGCTCGACCGGTACGCCGGCATCGTGCTCAACGAACAGTACATGTCCGGCTTTTACGACAACTGGTCGGTCAGCATCAAACAATTCATCGCCAACATGTTCGAACGGCACTACCCCGAACTGTTCGGCACCGATTAAACGGAATCAGGCCGTTCCCCTTGACGGGAACGGCCTGTCTGTCGGCCGCGAACGTTCACCGTCCCGCTCCGCGGGGCGCACGGCCCTCAGCGGCCAACGAAGTCGCGATGGGTGCGGCCTGTCCGGATCTTGCATCACCAAAGCGAATAATTGGTGATGTTCCCAAACGTGATCGTCCCCAAATTCGTTTCGACGACCAGATTGTTCACCAGGATGGGGTCCTTCATGATGGCGGGCACATAGCCTTCCACAATCGTTCCGGGCGGCACTTCCGCCGGAAACGCGAGATCGCCGAGCCACTCCAGGGCGGAAAGCGGAATCTCGATCGTTTCCGAGATGAGCTTGTCTGCTTCCCGGTAAGCTTCGAAATTTTCGTTGATAAATTCTTGCATGTCCGCGTCGTCCGGAAGGCTTTCGATCAGCGGATTGACAAAATCGTTGATGACCGCCGTTATCCGGTTCAGCTTCATCGTTTCGTCGCTCGTGTTCGCCAGTTGCAGATTCAGCAGGATGATCCGCCCCTCATCCCCGGCATAGATCCCCTTGACCGTTTTATTGCCCGTAAGCCGGGCCTTTTTGACCTGGAATTTGATTTTCCCGTTGCCCATGATGTGATGCCACCCGTTGGAGAGCAATTCATACATGAAATACTCCTCGAGCGGTTCCGTATCGGTGATCTCCTGCTTCAACGGGAATGAAAAACTGTTGCTCTCTTTTCCGTCATAGAAATTCAGATAGATTGCCCGCGGCGCTTTGGTGACGGTCACCGTTTTTTTCGTGCCCGGTTCGATCGTGACGGGGCTTCCCTGCAGTTTCGATTTCGAGATATCCTGGCCGGCGCCGTCGAACAGCAGAAAATGCAGGTCGTCGTCGGTAATCACCATCGGCTCGTCCGACGTGTTGCCGATCTCCAGTTCGACATGGTTGTCGTCATAGCGGACGACCTGCAGCCTGTAATTTTTGCCGTAATAAGGCGTGTTGAGCGGAAACTGTAACCTGACGTAGGCATTTTGCCTGGAGACGGGTTCGTGCGGCTCCATCGAGAGCGGCGGCACTTCGTCAAGCAGAATGAGCGGCTCGTCGGGGATTTCCCCGGCCGGCGTCTCCTCTTCCTGCATCGCGGTTGCCGTTTCGAAAACGTGGGCGTCCGCTTCATCCGTGTCTTGTGCAGCTCCGGACGACCCGTCGTCATCGCGGTGTGCCGCCAGGGATTCCGCCTGCCCTTCTGTCGGCTGTTCTCCCGAATCCACGTTGCCGTTTGCGCAACCGGAAGCAAGGAGAGCGAGCAGGATCAACATGAACAGCGCTTTTCTCATGACAACTCTCCTTTCCCATCGGAAACCTGTTTCATGCAAACCCTATTCACCATAATCCAATCGCCGTTACAGAAACATTACACGCCCCTTCCCCCGGATCACGCGACCGACGACATGAGCGGCCATTCCGGCGGGAAGCGGACGGAGAGGCCGGACGATGTATACAGGATCGTGCCGGTTTGCCGGTTACCCGGGATCATGCCGCCGGCGGCGGCCTTCATCCGGACGTGCAAACGCAAATTCATTTGGCGCGACACGATGAACAAAGCCCGGAAATCCGATTCAACGGATTTCCGGGCTTTGATGACGGGATCGGCGGCCGCCTTGCGGCAAGCTTTGGGCCGGTACCGTTTTCCCGTGTATGAGGTTCTCGTTTGCCTTCGGATATCCCGCGCTGCGTGAGCGGTTAGAAAGCGTTCGGCACGTGCCGGATGGCCGGTTGGCCTTCCGCATTCCAACGGATGTCCACCACGTCGAAACGGACGGTTGTGGCGTCATCCAATCCGTGCGCCAGCAAATAATACCGGGCAATGTTGCGCAGGCGGGCCTGTTTTCGCCAATCAACGGATTCCGACGGCGTGCCGAATCGTTCCGTTCGGCTTCGCGTGCGCACTTCGACGAAAACGAGCAACCCCCCCCGCCGGGCCACGATGTCGATTTCGCCCAGCCTGCATCGCCAGTTACGAGCGGCAATTTCGTACCCCGACCGTTCCAGGTGGCGAACGGCCAGCGCCTCGCCGCCCCTTCCGACGTCCATCCGGCGGTCACCCGAGCGGTTCATGGCCGTGCGTTCCCTTCCTCTTCCAGTTTCCGGTCCGCCCGGTAGACGAAGCTGAGCAATTCGGCAACGAGCTGGTACAGTTCAGGCGGAATGGTCTCATTCAAATCAAGCTTGGACAACACTTCCACCAGGGAGGCGTCTTCCTGGACCGGAACGCCGTGTTCCCGGGCCGTCCGGATGATTTTTTCGGCAATGAGCCCCTGCCCTTTCGCCGCGATTTTGGGCGCATAATCTTCTTCAGGCTTGTATTTCAGGGCGACCGCTTTCACCCGCGGATCCGCAGATTTCGGCTTCATATCCGCAAATCCACTCCCTTGTACGGTTTTCGCCCGAGCAACATGGAAGCGGAAGCCGTTCCTGCGCCCGCTGCGGCTTCCGGCGGGGACGCCGGGCCCTCCTCCGCGGGCGCCTTCGGATACGGTGCCTGCATGAGGGACAGCAGCCGGTACCCGATGCCCGCCAAAGCTTCTTCCGCTTCCGGCCTGCCGTCGGAAACGAGCGTCTCCATCGCCGGGTGATCGGACAGCATCCGCACGCTCACCATGCGCTCAACCACCTGGACGTCCATCAGCAGGTTGCCGAGACGGGCCAGTTGCAAATCAAACAACAAGCGGCAATTGGCCGCATCGAGCGGTTCGCCCTTGTTCCGGCGGGCATGGATTTCCACCGTCGCCGCTTCCCCGTTGCCGTGCTGCCCCGGAAGCGGAACGGATAGCGTCACGACGGAAAACGGCGTCCTCGGATCGGCAGCGAGCAGCAATTGCTGGCCCGTAATATGGTGCAAGGCCAGCTGGAGCGCCTCCTTGACCGTCGGAGGAAGATTCGGTTCATTCAGCAGGGACAGGACAAGTCCCTTGACCGTCTCCCGCATCCCGTCGGGCAATCCCTGTTCTGCCGGAGACAAGGCCGCGCGGTCCAGCAACCGATGCTCGTGTTCGAATCCGAGATCGCGGAACAGGTTGGCCAGCCACGGTTCCTGCCTGGCGGCGGACGGCTCCCCGCGCAAAGCCGACTCTTGGCCGGCTTGCATCGCCGACAGACGGCCGGAATGCGGCGATGCGGGTTGTGCGGCCGAAGGCGCTGCATCCCGCACCGCCAACGGGTCTGTGCGGGAAACGGCGGCGGATTGCGCTTCCATTCTCCCCGCCCGGATCATTTCCCCGCTGCGATCCGCAGCCGCGCTGCGGGAAGCCCAGGCGTCCGGTTCACGGATGGCCGCCATTTCCGCCGGCGGCGTGCCGCCCGTCCGCACCGTGCCGTCAATGGCAGCCGGACGGGCCCCTTGGCCCGCATCGGGTTGCGCCGGCGCTGCCGGCGGATGGCCGCTGCCGGCTTCCCGGGCCAAGGCCCCTCCCGTTGCCGCGGCCTGGCTTCCCGGAGCCGGTGTTCCGTTTGGCCGGACATCCGCCGGAGCCGATGCTCCGGCGTTCGTTGCGTTTCCGGTTTCCCGCCCGGACGAAAGCGGACCGTCTCCCGACATGGCCGACGGATTGGCAAGCCTCGCTTCCGTCGCGCGCATCGCCTGGCCAAGCAACGCGACCAGCCGCTCAGCCGCCTGCACCGCATTCGGGTTCGAGCCGGCTTGCGCCGGATCGCGCTGAAGCCAGCCGTCAAGCGCCTGCTGCAGCGTTCGCATCGTTTCTCCCGCCGGCTTGCCGAACAACACGGCATGAAGCGCCCGCACCGTTTCGCCGGTCATCGGAATGCCCTTGCCCTGGGCGGCGGCGGCGGCCGTCAGCCATTGCCGGATGTCGGCACCCTCCGGTTTTTGGGTCATGGACTGCAAAATTGTCTTCACGGTCTCTCGGTCGACGGACAAACCGTTCTGGTGCATCAATTGCACGAGCTGACGGTTTTGCTCCGTATTGTCCAGACCGAGCCATTTCAGAAGTTCCGCCAACGACCGTTCCGCAATCGGCGTGCCGGAGCCGGTGAGCGGCTTCAGCACGACTTCGGTTCCGTTGGACTCCGGTTGCACCTGAAGCCACGTCGCCTGACCCGGCAAGAGGGGCGTTTCCAGCCTTGCCCTTACCGGCACGCCGGCAATGCTGACCATGCCTTCTTGTTCCGAAAGCATCTTCAGCAGAACGCCGCGCACCACCTGGCCGATTTTCAGTTCGACCAGCCGGACCTCCTTCGCTTCCGTCATGCCGGAAATCCCCGACAACAGCCGCGTGATGTCCACCTGTCCGCCTCCTTTCGCGTCCGGAAAATGGTCGTTCGCACATCCTACCGCAAGGGCCGGCCCATTCGCCATTGGGACCATACTACCATTATCGGCGGATCGCTGCCCGTTTCGTAGAGCGCATCGTGCTTCTTTTTTCGGGTCGTACGCAACGATTTGTCAAAACAGTTCCATCTGTCGGTTCAGCACGTTGCCGAGAAACGACCGGCGATGGAGCGGCGACGGGCCGAACCGTTCGATCGCTTCCCGGTGCGCCCGGGTGGCGTAACCTTTATGTATCGCAATGCCGTATTCCGGATACATCCGGTCCCATTCCCGGCACAGCTCGTCCCGCGTCACCTTGGCCACGATGGAGGCCGCCGCGATCGACAGGGAGCGTTGATCCCCCTTGATGATCGGCGTCTGGGGAATTGCGCTGTCGACGGTTTCGGCGTCAATGAGCAGCCGGTCGGGTTGGACGGCGAGGGCTTCCACCGCCATCTTCATCGCGAGCCGCGCCGCATGCTTGATGTTGATCCGGTCGATCACGTCGGGCCCGACCCTGGCCGTCGACCATGCGACGGCGTGTTCGGTGATCCAGCCGTACAGCATTTCCCGTTTTTTTTCGGCGAGCTGTTTCGAATCCCTGATGTCTTCGTGGATCGCACCGTCCGGCAAAATGACCGCCGCGGCGACGACGTCGCCGAACAGGCAACCCCTGCCCACTTCATCGACGCCGGCGACATGAATCGCGCCTTCTTCCCGCGCTTTTGTCTCAAACTCCAACAATCCGCTCCCCTCCCTTACGCCATTGTACCACATCGCGGGAAGAAGCGGTGCGGCGGGCGTGCAATGCCCGTTTGGCATGCAAAAACCGCCTGTTTCACGGAGTTTCGCCTCCATCCCCGCCTGCTCTCCCGTTACCGTGATCCGGACACAAAAACAGCCTTTCGCCATGCAAGGATGGGGAAGGCTGATGAATGAGGATGCCCGACAAAGTTATGCTCGATATGCATGCGATTGTCACGGCCGGTCGAAACTGAGTTTTCCGGCTTTCCCGGAGCGAAGCTCGCGAAGAAAGACCGAAGACGTGCGCACCATGTCGATCCGCCCGCCGCTCATCACGCATCCCCTCGCCCGGCCGATCCGTTCCAGCGTTTCGGCAATGGCGGCCGGGTCGTCGAGTTGCTCCGGCAGTTCCGCAAGCCCGAATCGTTCGGCAAGCCGTTCCGGATAGTGGCGGATCATTTCACGCAGGGCGTAATGGGCCACATCCTCCAGATTCAGGATGTCTTCCTTGATGGCACCCGTGACCGCCAGCTTGTAGCCCGTTTCCGGATCGTCAAATTTTGGCCAAAGGATGCCCGGCGTATCGAGCAGCTCCATCTCGCCGCGCACCTTGATCCACATTTGCGCCTTCGTGACGCCCGGTCGGTCGCCGGTGGCAGCGGCGCTCTTGCCGGCAAGCCGGTTGATGAGCGTCGACTTTCCGACGTTCGGAATGCCCACGATCAGGGCGCGGAACGCCCGCGGCTTCATTCCCTTGCGGATTTGCGCCGCAATTTTTTCCGCCAGAAGCCGCTTGCACGCGGGCACGATGACCCCCGCCGGGGAACCGCTGCCCGACAGATCGATCGGCAGTGCTTCCAGCCCTTCGTCCTCCCGGAAATGATCGACCCATTGCCGGGTGACCGCAGGGTCCGCCAAATCCGCCTTGTTGAGCAGCACGAGGCGCGGTTTGTTTTTGACGATGGAACGGATCATCGGATTGCGGCTAGCCGCCGGAATGCGGGCGTCAAGCAATTCGATGACCACGTCGATCAGTTTCAGTTTTTCTTCAATTTGCCGGCGCGCACGGGTCATGTGGCCGGGAAACCATTGAATCGTCATGGCTGATCGTCGGCAGCTCCTTGAAAATCATGTTGGACGAAGCGGAAGTCGCCAATCGGCCAGTAAACAAGATCCGCACGCCCCTTCACGTTGTCCAGCGGCACGAAGCCGACGAAGGACGAACGGCTGTCCAGGCTTTCCGGACGGTTGTCGCCCAGCACGAACAAGGCGTCGTCCGGCACGACAAATTCTTCCGTAGATCCGATGTTGTAACTGCCGCCTTCAGCCCGTGCCCGTTCAACTTCTTCACGGATATAGGGTTCATCGATGGGCGTGCCGTTCACGTAAACGGTGTCGCCGATGACTTTCACCCGTTCGCCCGGCAACCCGATGACCCGCTTGATATAGTCTTTCCCTTCGGGCGCCAGAAAAACGATGACTTCCCCGCGCCGCGGTTCACGAAACGGATAAATCAGCTTGTTGACGATCACCCGTTCGCCGTGGGAAAAGTTCGGTTCCATCGACCGTCCGTCCACGATATAGTTGTTGAAGGCGAGCCAGCGGACCAGGAAGACGATCACAAAAGCCACCAAAAGCGCCTTCAGCCACTCGAACAGCTCGTGTTTGACCTTGTTTGCGTTGACTGCCATGTTTCGCGTCCTTCCGCGCCGTTAATCAGGATAAAAAGAAAAAGGGGGATGCCCCCTTTTCTCACAGAATTTCTTGAATTCTGGCCGCTTTGCCGCGAAGCGCGCGCAAGTAGTACAGCTTCGCTCTGCGTACCTTGCCCCGGCGAGCCACTTCGATGCGATCGATCTTCGGCGTATGAAGCGGGAACGTGCGCTCGACGCCCACCCCGTACGAAATTTTGCGGACGGTGAACGTTTCGCTGATGCCGCCGCCCCGGCGCTTGATGACCACGCCTTCGAACAGCTGGATCCGTTCACGCGAACCTTCCTTGACCTTCACGTAAACTTTCAGCGTGTCGCCCGGACGGAAACTCGGGATATCTTTGCGGAGTTGTTCCTGCGTCAATTCCTGAATCAGATTCATCCATGACTCCCTCCTTCCACACAGGTGTTCATGCGTTGCCCCCAAACGAACCGCCTGGCGGTTATCCTGTCAAACGCAGCGGACCACCGGATTTGCACATAACAGATAATATAGTAGCACAGGCATTCGGGAAACACAAGTGGGGACGCGCTTCATTCGCCCCGTTCGAATTCCCGGATCCAGGCCTGCTCCCGTTCGCTCAAGTCCCTTCCCTCGAGCAGATCCGGCCGCCGCTGCCACGTGCGGCGGAGCGCTTCGCGGTGCCGCCACTCGGCGATCCGTTCGTGATGCCCGGACAGCAAGACGTCGGGCACCTTCCAGCCGCGGAAATCCGCGGGCCTCGTGTAATGCGGATGTTCCAGGAGGCCGGTGGTGAACGAATCGTGCACGGCGCTCGCCTCGTTGCCGAGCACGCCCGGCAACAGCCGAACCACGCTGTCCACGATGGCCAGCGCCGCGATTTCGCCGCCGGTCAGCACGAAATCGCCGAGGGAGATTTCATCGGTGACGAGATGCTCGCGGATCCGCTCGTCGTACCCTTCGTAATGCCCGCAGACGATGACGAGCTCCTCTTCCTTCGCCAGCTCCTCGGCTTTCTTCTGCGTATACGGTTCCCCCTGCGGGCAAGTCAGGATGACGCGGGGTTTCGCCGCGGAAAGCGGCAAATGTTCCACCGCCCGGAAAATCGGCTCCGGCATGAGCACCATGCCGCCTCCGCCGCCGTAAGGCGTGTCGTCGACATTGCCGTGCTTGCTGGTGGACCAGTCGCGGAAATTGACCGTTTCGATGGCCACCAGCCCTTTTTCGCGGGCTTTCCCGACGATGCTGGCCGACAGCACCGGTTCCACCATTTCGGGGAAAAGGGTCAACACATAGATGCGCATCAGTCGATCAGCCCTTCCATCAGCCGGATCGTCACCCGCTTGGCGGCCGGATCGACGTCCAGCACCACATCCCCGATGTACGGCAAATAGGCTGGCGGCTTCCCCTTCCGCCGCACAACCCACACGTCGTTGGCGCCGGGCTGCAATATTTCCGTTACCGTGCCGATCGTTTCCCCGTCTTCCGTCACGACGGTGGAGCCGATGATTTCGTGGAAGTAAAATTCATGCTCGGGCAGCTCCAACAGCTGATCAGGCCGTATTTTCACCGACCATCCCCGGTACTTCTCCACTTCGTTGATGTTCTGGAAATCGGTGAACCGGACGATGTACACGTTTTTGTGCGGACGGGCGGACGCCACCCGGACGGGCACCGTCTGCCGGCCGTCGGGGCTCACCAGCGTGAGCTCGCTCCCCTTGGCAAAACGCTCCTCCGGAAAATCGGTGCGGGAGAAAATTTTCAATTCGCCGCGAATGCCGTGGGTTCCGGTCACGACGCCGACATTGAACCATTGCTGATCCAAGGTGATCCACCTTTCCGTGAAACTTCCCTACCCATAGAATGGCAAAAAGGTCCAGGGATGATCCTGGACCCGTCTGCCGGCGCGTCTCGCACGGGCCGCACGTCGCGGCCGACGCGATCCGCGGTCAGGAGCCGATTTCCACGGCGATCCGCTTGTTTTGCCGGACCGCAGCCGACGTGGCCACGGTGCGGATCGCCTTGGCAATGCGCCCCTGCTTGCCGATCACCTTGCCGACGTCGGCCGGGTTGACCAGCAGATGGTACGTGATAACGCGCTCATCTTCCATTTCGAGCACGCGGACTTCGTCCGGATGATCCACCAGCGCCTTCGCGATGACTTGTATCAGTTCCTTCATCACAGGCCTCCCGGTTCAAGGCTCACTTTTGGAGCTTGGATTCATGGAACTTTTTCATAACGCCCGCTTTGCTCAACAGACTGCGCGCGGTGTCGGTCGCTTGCGCGCCGTTTTGCAGCCATTTCAGCGCCTTGTCCTCGTCGATCTTGATTTCCGACGGTTCGACAAGCGGGTTGTAGTAGCCGATTTCTTCAATGAAGCGGCCGTCCCGCGGAGAACGCGAATCGGAAACGACGATGCGATAGAACGGAGCCTTGTGGGCGCCCATCCGTCTCAGCCGGATTTTCACTGCCATGTGGGTTCACCTCCCTGTCAGAGTCAACCTTTCCAAACTTGCGGGTTGCGACGATGCCGTCCAGCCGGCCTTTCGGTCATCCGAACGGAAACCGCATCCCTTTGCCAAACTTCTTTTTCATTTTTTTGCCGCCGCCGCCCATCATCGAAGAAAACTGTTTCATCATCTTTTTCATGTCTTCGAACTGCTTGATGAGCCGGTTCACGTCCTGGATCGACGTGCCGCTGCCTTCGGCGATGCGCCGGCGGCGGCTGGCGTTCAAAATTTCCGGTTTTTGCTTTTCCTCGCGGGTCATCGACTTGACGATCGCCTCGACGCGGGCCATTTGCTTCTCGTCCACCTTGAAGCCCTTCATCTTGCCCATGCCCGGAATCATGTCCAGCAATTGGTCCAGCGGGCCCATCTTCTTGATTTGCTCCATCTGCTCGAGAAAATCTTCGAAGGTGAACTCCGCCCGCCGCATTTTGCGCTCCAGTTCGGCGGCCCGTTCCGCGTCGATGTTCGCCTGCGCCTTCTCGATCAGGGACAGCATGTCGCCCATGCCGAGAATGCGGGACGCCATCCGTTCCGGGTGAAAAGGTTCCAGCTGGTCGATTTTCTCGCCCAGGGCGGCAAACTTGATCGGGCATCCGGTGACCGCCTTGACGGACAGCGCCGCGCCGCCGCGGGTGTCGCCGTCGAGCTTCGTCAGCACGACGCCGGTCAGCGACATGCGGCTGTGGAAATGTTCCGCCACGTTGACGGCGTCCTGGCCGGTCATCGCGTCGACGACGAGCAGCACTTCGTCCGGCTCGACGGCCGCGCGGATGCGCTCCAGCTCTTCCATCATGTCTTCATCGACGTGCAACCGGCCGGCCGTGTCGATGATGACGTAATCCAGGTTGTTGTCGCGGGCGTGTTGCACGCCTTGCCGGGCGATGTCCACCGGGTCCGCCTTCTCCCCGAGGGTGAAGACGGGCACGCCGATCTGTCCGCCGAGCACCTGCAGCTGTTTGATCGCCGCAGGCCGGTACACGTCAGCCGCCACCAGGAGCGGCTTGTGGTTTTGCTTCTGCAGCCATTTGGCCAGCTTGCCCGACGTCGTCGTCTTGCCGGCACCCTGCAGCCCCGCCATCATGATGATCGTCGGGGGCTTGGCGGCTTTCGCCAGCTTGCTGTGGGTGCCGCCCATCAGCTCGGTCAGCTGCTTGTTGACGATGTCCACGACGACCATGCCGGGCGTGAAGCTTTTCATCACTTCCTGGCCGATCGCCTGCTCCTTCACTTTGGCGATAAAGTCTTTGACGACTTTGAAATTGACGTCCGCCTCCAGAAGCGCCAGGCGCACTTCGCGCAGCGCTTCGTTCACGTCGTCTTCCGTCAACTTGCCGCGGCTTTTCAGTTTGCTGAATACGCTTTGCAGCCTGGTGGTCAATCCTTCAAAAGCCATTCGCCGCCCTCCCGCCCGTCAAAATTTCAAGTGCGTCCATATCCGGAACCGGCATGTTCCGCCTGCTCCGCGCCGGACGGTCCATCGCCCGCCGTCTCCAGCCTTTCCAGTTCGCGCACGAGCTCCGCGACCGCCGCTTGTCGTCCGTCAGGCAGCGTCGCCGCCACTTCCCGCAGCCGGGCAAAGATCGCGCGGCGCTCATCCTGCCGGCGCACCAGCTGAAGTTTCGCTTCGCAATCTTCCAGCACCTGTTCGGCGCGCTTGATGTGTTCGTAAACCGCCTGGCGGCTGATCGCAAACTGTTCGGCGATCTCGCCGAGCGTATAGTCTTCCTGAAAGTAATGGTGCAAAAAGGTGCGCTGCTTTTCGGTCAGCAAGTTTCGGTAAGCGTCAAACAACCGGTTGATGCGCACCGTTTTGGCCAGGGGCGCTTCTTCCCGCATTTTGCCTCACCCCTCGTGTCAAGGAAAATCCCTTTACAGGACCGCGACACATCGTTTAGTGTACCCGAATCAACAAAGGCTGTCAAGGGAAAACCCATGACAGCCTTGATCGGATCAAATTCGTCAGGAAGAAGCCGGCGTCTGCTCGTCCGTCACGAGTCCGGCGAACAGTCCGTAAATGAAGTTTTCGGCGTCGAACGGCTGCAGGTCGTCCACCTTCTCGCCGAGACCGACAAACTTGACCGGGATGCCCAGCTCCTTGCGGATGGCGATGACGATGCCGCCCTTCGCCGTTCCGTCCAGTTTCGTCAGCACGAGGCCGGTTACGCCGGTTTTTTCGCCGAACAGCTTGGCCTGGTTCAAAGCGTTCTGACCGGTGGTGGCATCGACCACGAGCAGCGTCTCGTGGGGGCCGTCCGGCACTTCGCGGCGGATGACCCGGTAAATTTTGTTCAGTTCCTCCATCAGGTTCGCCTTGTTTTGCAGCCGGCCCGCCGTGTCGCACAGGAGCACGTCGGCCCCCCGGCTTTTGGCCGCCTGGATCGCGTCAAAAATGACCGCCGCCGGGTCGCTGCCCGCCTGCTGCTTGATCACGTCGACGCCGGTGCGCCGTCCCCATTCCTCCAATTGCTCAATGGCGCCGGCCCGGAACGTGTCGCCGGCCGCCATCAGCACCCGTTTGCCCTCCTGTTTCAGGCGATGGGCCAGTTTGCCGATGGTGGTCGTTTTGCCGACGCCGTTGACGCCGACGAACAGATAGACGGTCAGTCCGCCGTCCTCCGCCGTGCGAAGCCCGCTTTGCGCTGCCGCCCCTTCCGCCATCAGGTCAAGCAGTTTTTCCGTCAGGACGGGCCGCAGGTCGGCCGCATTTTCCAGCTTGCGTTTTTTGACTTCGTCCCGCAGCTCTTCCATCAGCGCCATGACCGACGGCACGCCGACGTCGGCGCCGATCAAAATTTCTTCCAGCTCTTCGTAAAATTCCTCGTCGATTTTTTTTCGCCGGATGACCAGGTCTTCGATTTTTTCCACGAAGGCGTCCCGCGTTTTGCTGAGCCCGTCGAGAAACTTTCCGGCGACGGCCTCGGTGCCGGCCGTCAGCTTTTCTTTCCACTTTTTGAAAAAGCTCAAATCCAATACCTCCGCTTCTGTCAAACTCCGTCCAGCCGACCGCGTCAAAAAACGCACGTCGCGGACTTCCCGGCCGCTTCCGAAGGCGCCTTGCAGGCACGGGCGCAGGGGCGCCCGCACAAAGCAGCGTCACGCGGGAATGAGATCGTCCGCATCTTCCAGCCGGACGGATACGAGCTTGGACACGCCGTCGTTTTCCATGGTCACGCCGTACAGCACGTCCGCTTCGGACATCGTGCCTTTGCGGTGGGTGACCACGATGAATTGGGTGTCCTGGGAAAATTCCCGCAAATACTCGGCGAACCGGGTGACGTTCGCTTCGTCCAGCGCCGCCTCCACCTCGTCGAGGACGCAGAACGGCACCGGCTTCACCCGCAGGATCGCAAACAGAAGCGCCAGCGCGGTGAGCGCCTTTTCGCCGCCCGAGAGCAGCTGCAGGTTTTGCAGTTTTTTGCCCGGCGGCTGCGCCACGATCTCGATGCCGGTCTCCAGCAAGTTGTCCGGATCTTCCAGGACCAGATCCGCCCTGCCGCCGCCGAACAGCCGGGTGAAGACGATGGAAAACTGGGCGCGGATGGCGTCGAAGGTCGTTTTGAACCGGCGGCTCATTTCTTCGTTCATTTCCTTGATGACCTGGTACAGCGTCGTTTTCGCCTCGATCAGGTCGTCCCGCTGGGCGCTCAGGAACGCGTGGCGTTCCTTCACCCGCGCGTATTCGTCGATTGCCCCCAGGTTCACCTCGCCGAGCTCGGCGATTTCCCGTTTCAGGCTGCGCACCCGTTGCTGGACGGCGATCAGATCCTCCGGTGCCGGATAGCGCTGTTTCGCAAACTCGTAGCTGAGCTCGTATTCTTCCGACAGTTTCTTCAGCATCGTTTCCAGTTCCACGTCAAGCCGGCCCGCGCGGACTTCCGTTTGCCGAAGTTCCTCTTCGACCTGCTGCAGCGCCCTTCGCTGGTCGCGGATTTGCCCGTCCATTTCGTCGAGCCGGGCGTTCCGCTCGGCCCGTTCCGCCCGTTTGAACTCGATATGTTCGGTACATGCCGCTTTCTCTTCCGAAAGCCGGGCCGCCCGTTCCTCCAGGGCTGCGATTTCCGCCCCGCTGTCGCCAATATCCCTGTCCAGCTGTTCCAGGACGGACCGGGAAGCGGCGCGTTCCGATTCGGCTCCGGCCATTTCGCTTTCGAGCCGGTCCAGCTGCTCTCGGAGGGAAGTCCGTTCCTGGTTGAGCGCGGCCAGCCGTACTTTCAATTCCGTAAGCGCGCCCATCCGTTTTTCCCGCTCTTCTTCGCTCTGCCTGCGGAACTGTTCGGCCTGCCGAATCGCATCCTGAATGCGGGCTTCCTCTTGCTCCATGGCGGCGATCTCCCGTTCGAGCTCGTCCTTCCGCCCGGCGGCGCCCTGACGTTCCGCTTCCTCGGCCGCCATTTCCTGCTCCACCGCCGCCAGTTGCGAGGCCGTCAGGTTGCGCTCGCTTTCCGCCTGCTTCAGATCGGCTTTCAGCTGCTGCTCTTCCAGCCGCTTCCGTTCGCCTTCCTGACGCAAGGTGTCCAGGGATGCGGCAAGTTCGTCGCCCTTCTTTTTCCATTCCGCCCGCTTTTCCTTCAGTTTGGCCAGCTGGTCGGCAAATTCGGCGATTTCCTTGTCCATCGCCTCGATTTGCCGGGCTCGTCCAAGCAGATTCGCGCCCTGCTTCTGCCGGCTGCCGCCGGTCATCGAACCTCCGGCGTTCACCACGTCGCCGTCCAGTGTCACGACCCGGTACCGGTACCGGCAAGCCGCCGCGATCCGGCCGGCTTCCTCGAGCCCGTCCGCCACAATGATTTGCCCGAGCAAATTGCGCATGACAGCGTCGTAACGGGCATCATAACGCACCAAATCGACGGCGACGCCGACGAATCCTTTCTGCCGTGCCGCTTCTTCCCGATCCCGGTCGGGAATGGAACGTTCCCGGATGACGTCGAGCGGCAGGAAGGTGGCCCGGCCGAGTTGTTTCTGTTTCAGGAAATAAATGCCCTGCCGCGCATCGGCTTCCGTTTCAACGACGATGTTTTGCAGCGCGGCGCCAAGCGCCGTTTCGATGGCTGTTTCGTGCTTGCGGTCCACCTTGATCAGTTCCGCCACGGCGCCGTGAATGCCGGCAAGCCCGCCGGGAACGTTTTTCCGCTTGAGCACTTCCCGAACGCCGTGCATGAAGCCGTCGTAATCGTTTTGCAGTTCGCGGATCGTGTCGCGGCGCGCAACGAGGGCTTCCCATTTTTGTTCGCCGTCCCGGAGCGCCTTCTCCGCCATCTCCAGCTGGCGGACGGCGTGCTGCATGTCCTCGCTCGCCTTCAGGTAGGCGTTGCGCAGGCCGTCCACTTCCCGCCCGCGCTCACGGATCCGCTCGTTCAGCTCGACTATTCGCTTGTCCAGGGCGGCCAACTGGCCGCTCAACGCTTCCCGCTCTTCGGCGAATTTGGCCAGCCGGCGGCCGGACACGTCGTCCTGCTGGCCGGCATGCTTCCATTCGTTCTTCGCCTGGGCGAGCCGGCTGAGCAAATCGATCAGTTCGGCCTTGAGCCGTTCTTCCATGCCGGCGTCGCCGGAGACGCCGGACAGTCTGGCTTCCTCGGCGAGCAGCTCTTTCTTGATCGTTTCCAGCTGCCCGTCGATCTCCGCCAGCTTTGCCTGCAGCAGTTCGCGTTCGGCCTGCCGTTCCGTCTGGCGGTTCGCCTGCGCTTCAATCGTCTGTTCCAGTTGGCTGCGGTTGGCCTGGAGGTTCCGCCGCCGCTCCTTCAGCACTTCGCTTTGCCGGAGCGCTTCGTCATGGGATTCGCTGATTTGCAGAAGCCGCTCACGCAACGTTTCCAACTCTTCTTCCAGCTGGCGCAGCTCGAGCCGCTGCTTCTCCAGCTTGGCATCATGCCGGCTCACCACCGTGGACAGTTCCAGCTGGCGCGATTCCAATCCCTTGAGCCGGCTTTCCGCTTCCCGCCACGACTCGTGCAGCCGGTCGATTTGCGCCACATACATGGAAATCTCGTTCGATTTCAATTGTTCCCTGAGCTGCTTGTAATGTTGCGCCGTTTCGGACTGGCGGGCGAGCGGTTCCAGCTGGTCCTCGAGTTCCGTCACGAGATCGTGGATGCGCAGCAAATTTTGCTCCGTGTCTTCCAGTTTGCGTACGGCTTCCTTCTTGCGGGTCTTGTATTTGACGATGCCGGAGGCTTCCTCAAACAGGATCCTGCGGTCTTCGGAACGCGTGCTCAAAATTTCGTCGATCCGGCCCTGTCCGATGATGGAATAGGCTTCTTTGCCGATGCCCGTGTCCATGAACAGTTCGGTGATGTCTTTCAATCGGCACGGCTGCCGGTTGATGAAGTATTCGCTTTCACCGCTGCGGTGAAGCCTCCGCGTGACGGTCACCTCGCTGAAATCGAGGGGCAGGGCGAAATCCGAGTTGTCCAGGGTGAGCGACACTTCCCCGTAGTTGACGGGTTTGCGCGTGTCGCTGCCGCTGAAGATGACGTCCTGCATGTTGCCGCCGCGCAGCGACTTGGCACTTTGCTCGCCGAGCACCCAGCGGATGCCGTCGGAAATGTTGCTCTTGCCGCTTCCGTTCGGGCCGACCACCGCCGTGATGCCCGGCACGAATTCCAGTTCCGTCTTGTCGGCGAACGATTTGAATCCGGTCAGTTCGATTCGCTTCAAATACATACCGCAAGGTTCACCTCCCGTCCATCATACCATACCGGCCGCATGCGAACCATCACCGCATAGGACAAAATTGCGCAAGAAAGCGCCGATCTGCCCGATCGACGCTCGTCTTCATACCGGATGCTTCCTTGGCCAGCCATGGCGCCAAATTCCCGCGACGCACCGATTTTGCCGCATGGAACCGGCGTCGGACACCGGTTATCGGCGGACTTCCAACCGCTGCAACGCTTCTTCCGCCGCTTTCTGCTCCGCTTCCTTCTTCGTCCGGCCGGTTCCGGTGCCGAGCCGTTTGCCGCCGACCAGCACTTCGCTGACAAACCGTTTGTCGTGGCCGCTGCCCAGCTCTTCCACCAGCCGGTAGACCGGATCACCCTGGCTGGCCTGCTGGAGCGTTTGCTGCAGGAAGCTTTTCGCATCAAGCTGCCGCCGTTTGATTTTCGGAAACAGATGTTGTTCCAAAAACCGGACGGCCGCTTCGTATCCCTGGTCCAGATACAGGGCGCCGACGAACGCTTCGAACACGTCCGCCAGAATCGCCGGGCGCTCCCGCCCGCCGGTCAACTCCTCGCCCCTCCCCAGCAACAGATGGGCGCCAAACTGCAGTTCGCGCGATACTTCATGCAGGGAAGGTTCGCAGACGACGGCCGCGCGCATTTGCGTCAATTCGCCCTCCGGCAGCCGGGGATAACGGCGATACAGATGCTCGGAAACCGCCAGTTGCAGCACGGCATCGCCCAAATATTCAAGCCGCTCGTTGTGTCGCGCGTTTTTGTGTTCGTTTACGTAGGAACTGTGGGTAAACGCCTGTTCAAGCAGCTTCCGATCGCGAAACGCGATGCCGAGCGATTGCTGCAACCGGTCCAGTTGGCTTTCGTTCATCGGGACGTTCACGCTTCCGGTTTCTTCAGGATGAGGGTGGCGTTGTGGCCGCCGAACCCGAAGGAATTGGACAAGGCCACCCGCACGTCCGCCTTGCGGGCCGTGTGGGGCACGTAATCGAGATCGCAGTCCGGATCCGGCGTGTCCAGGTTGATGGTGGGCGGGATGATGCCTTCCCGGATCGCAAGAACCGAGATGATGGCCTCCACGCCGCCGGCTGCCCCGAGCAGATGCCCGGTCATCGATTTCGTGGAAGACACCGCCAGTTGATGGGCATGGTCGCCGAACAGCGTGCGGATCGCCGACGACTCCGATTTGTCGCCGGCGGGCGTCGACGTGCCGTGGGCGTTGATGTAATCCACTTCCGTCAAGTCGATGCCGGCGTCCTGCACGGCCGCCTTCATGCAGCGAACGGCGCCGTCCGGATTCGGGTCGGTGATGTGATGGGCGTCCCCGCTCATGCCGTAACCGACCAATTCCGCATAGACGGGCGCACCGCGGCGAATCGCATGTTCCATTTCTTCCAGGATCAAAATGCCGGCGCCTTCCGCCATGACGAACCCGTCCCGATTCAGGTCGAACGGGCGGCTCGCTTTCTCCGGTTCGTCGTTGCGGGTGGACATGGCCCGCATCGCGCAAAAACCGGCCATGCCGGTCGGACGAACGGCCGCCTCGGCGCCGCCGCAAATCATGACGTCCGCGTCTCCGCGCTGGATGGCCCGGAAGGCATCGCCGATGGCGTTCGAACCGGTGGCGCAGGCGGTGACCACCGTGCTGACGGGGCCTTTTGCACCGGTCATGATGGAAATTTGTCCCGTGGCCATGTTGGCGATCATCATGGGAATGAGGAACGGGCTGACGCGCTTCGGTCCTCGTTCCAGCAAAATTTTGTGCTGTTCCTCCCATGTCTCCACGCCGCCGATGCCGGAACCGACGTACACGCCAACCCGTTCCGGAACGGCATTTTCGCCGATTTTCAGCCCGGCGTCTTCCATGGCCTGAAAACAGGCCGCCACCGCGAATTGGGCGTAGCGGTCCATCCTGCGCGCTTCTTTCTTGTCGAAATGATCGGCCGGGTCGAAATCTTTGATTTCCCCCGCGATTTTCGTCGGATAGTCGCTGACGTCAAAACTTTCGATGCGCGAAATGCCGGACTTTCCTGCAATCAGGTTGGACCAGAACGTTTCGATGTCCCGGCCGAGCGACGTGATGACCCCCAAACCGGTGACAGCCACTCTGCGTTTCACTGTTTGACCACCTCTGTCTGTTGCGACTGGATCGGTTCCCCGCCATAAAGAGCGATCATGCCGGCGGCATGATCGGCGGAAAACCGCGCTTGTGCGGCGAGGCAATGTTTCTGTCCCCATTAAGGATAAGTCCCGCCAGCTTCATTTCTGTACGGGACTTGTGCCAACATCAGCTATGGGCTTCTATGTATTTTACCACTTCGCCTACGGTAGTAACCTTCTCCGCGTCTTCGTCGGAAATTTCAAGATCGAACTCTTCCTCGAGTTCCATCACGAGTTCAACCACATCCAGGGAATCAGCACCGAGATCATCCTTGAAGCTGGCCTCCGGTGTGACTTCCGCCTCGTCGACGCCCAGGCGGTCCACGACGATTTTCTTCACCCGCTCAAACACATCGGACATGACCGGTTTCACCTCCTGCCGCTTTGAATCCGGTCGCCCTGGGCAACCGGGTACAACCATTTCGAAAGCTATTATACTTGACTTCCTGGCAAATTGCCATACTTGGCCGATGCGCCAATCACATGTACATGCCGCCGTCCACGTGGAGCGTTTGACCGGTCATGTAGGATGCCGCATCGGATGCGAGGAACCGCACCACGCCGGCCACTTCCTCCGGATTGCCCATGCGGGCAAGGGGGATGTGGCCCAGAAGCGTTTCCTTGATGTCTTCTCCTAGTTTGTCCGTCATGTCGGTGGCGATGTAGCCGGGGGCCACGCAGTTGACCGTGATGCCGCGGGGAGCCAGCTCCCGCGCCGCCGATTTGGTCATGCCGATCACGCCGGCTTTGGCCGCCGAATAGTTCACCTGCCCGACGTTGCCGATGACCCCGACGACGGACGAAATGTTGATGATCGTTCCCGACCGCTGCTTCATCATCGGACGGGCAGCCGCCTTCAGGCAGTTGTAAACCCCTTTCAGGTTGACGGCGATCACTTCGTCCCATTCTTCTTCCTTCATCCGGATCAGCAGATTGTCCCGGGTAATTCCCGCATTGTTCACGAGAACGTCCAATTTGCCGAACGTGTCAAAGGCGAACTTGACGAGCGCCTCCGCCTGGGCCGCATCGGCCACGTTGGCCTGGAACGTTTCCGCCCGTCTGCCGAGCCCGCGTATTTGTTCCGCCACGTCTTCCGCCGCTGCCCGGCTGCCCGCATAGTTGACGATGACGTCCGCACCCGCTGACGCGAGGGAAAGCGCGATCGCCTTGCCGATGCCGCGGGATGCGCCGGTGACGAGGGCCGTTTTGCCTTGCAATTCCATTCAACTCACCTCCCGAACGAAATGTCGCGCCGCCTCCAGGCTGTTGACGCTGTACACGTTCGCGTTGCGGTCGATTTTCCGGATCAGGCCGGCGAGCACCGAGCCCGGTCCGATTTCCACGAAGGTGTCCACATTCATCTCCAGCATCTTTCGCACGCTGTCTTCCCACAGCACCGGAGAGACGACCTGCTCCGCCAGCAGCCTGCGGATCGTCTCCGCCTCCTGCACCGGCTCCGCCGTCACGTTGGCGATGACCGGCACGGAAGCATCACGGAGCGTAACGCGGGCCAGCACGTCCTTCAACCCGTCCGCCGCCGGTTTCATCAACGAAGAATGGAACGGCCCGCTCACTTCCAGCGGCACGACCCGTTTGGCACCGGCTTCCCTGCCGCCGGCAACGACGGCGTCAATGCCCGCCTTGCTGCCCGAAACGACGATTTGTCCCGGGCAATTGACGTTGGCCGGTTCCACCAGGCCGACGGTCTGGGAAATGTTCCGGCAGTATGCCTCGAGGGCGTCGCGCTCCATGCCGAGCACCGCGGCCATGCCGCCCCGTCCCGCCGGAACCGCCCGTTCCATCAGTTCTCCGCGCTGCCGGACGGTGCGGACCGCATCCTCGAACGTCATCGCACCCGTTGCCACAAGGGCGCTGTATTCGCCGAGGCTGTGGCCGGCCGCCACGTCCGGGCGAATCCCGGCTTCTTCCAGCACCGCAAGCAGCGCGGCGCTCACCGTGACAAGCGCGGGCTGGGTGTTGTACGTCAGTTTCAGTTCAACTTCGGGTCCGTTGAATATGAGATCGGACAACGCAAATCCGAGCGCCCGGTCCGCAACCTCAAACAGGGCCCGCGCCCGTTCGTCGCCGTCATGGGCGTCCTTGCCCATGCCCACCGTCTGGGCGCCCTGACCGGGAAACACAAAAGCGATTTTCCCCATGGCTCTCTCTCCTCCGATTACCAGATCAGCACCGACGCGCCCCAGGTGAGTCCGCCGCCGAAGCCGACAAGCACGATGCAGTCACCCGGTTTTACCCGGCCTCCCTGCACCGCTTCATCCAGCGCCAGCGGAATGGACGCGGCCGAAACGTTGCCGTACCGGTGCAGATTGACCATGCACTTCTCCGCGGGGAGGTCGAGCCGCTCGAGGGCCGCGTCGATGATGCGGATGTTGGCCTGGTGGGGCACCAACAGATCGATGTCCGCCTTCGTCAGCCCCGCCTTGTTCAGCGCTTCTTCCGCTGCGGTCCCCATGATGCGCACGGCAAATTTGAACACTTCCCGGCCGTTCATGGCGATGCAGCCTTTGTCGTTCAGTGTCAGCAGGTCGCCTCCGGAGCCGTCGGCGCCGAGTTCGAAGGACCGGAATCCGCGCCCTTCCTCCACCGGTCCGAGCACCACCGCGCCGGCACCGTCGCCAAACAGGACGCACGTGTTGCGGTCGGTGTAGTCCGTGATGGACGACAGCCGTTCCGCCCCGACGACCAGCGCGTGGCGGCAAACGCCCGCCGCGATGGACTGGCTGGCCACCGACAAGGCATAGATGAAGCCCGAGCAGGCCGCCGAGAGGTCGAAAGCCGCAGCCTTTCGCAACCCGAGCCGTTCCTGCAGCCGGCAAGCCGTTGAAGGAAACGAGCGGTCACCGGTGATCGTGGCCACGATGACGAGTCCGATGTCCTCCGGCGCCACGCCCGACGCCTCCAGCGCCGCGCGGGCAGCCTTCAGGGCAAGATCCGTCGTCGTCTCCCCTTCCGCGGCGATCCGCCGCTCACGGATGCCGGTGCGGGTGACGATCCACTCGTCGTTGGTGTCGACCATCCGTTCCAGATCCTGGTTGGACAAAATGCGCTCGGGCACGTAGCTGCCCGTGCCGAGAATGCCCACGTTTCGGGTGCTGTCTGCAATCATTCCGTCGTCTCCAATCCTTTCATCTCTTCCGCAAGCGTGCCGGCCAGATTGCTGGCGACCGCCTTGCGGGTTTCCCGGATCGCGGTGGCAATGGCTTCGGCGTCGGATGAGCCGTGCCCCTTGACCACGATCCCGTTGATGCCGAACAGGGGCGCGCCGTTGTATTTCCGATAATCCAGTTTGTCGCGCAGCCCGCTGAGCCCGGGAGCCAGCACGGCGGCCGCCAGCTTGCGCGGCAGGCTGCTGGTGAACTCCCGTTTGATTTCCTTCATCAACATGCCGGCGGTGCCCTCGATCGATTTCAGCATGATGTTGCCGGCGAAACCGTCGCACACGAGCACGTCGCACACGCCGAACAGCACATCCCGCGCTTCCACGTTGCCGACAAAATGGACGGGCGCTTCGCGAAGCAACGGATACGCTTCCTTGCAAAGCCGGTTGCCCTTGCCTTCTTCCGTCCCCACGTTCAGCAGGCCGACCCGCGGTTTCTCCACCCCGCGCACCCGCGACAGATAGGTGCCGGCCATCACCGCATACTGCACCATGTGGTGCGGTTCGGCATCCATGTTCGCGCCGAGGTCGAGCACCAGCACGCCTTTGCCGTCCAGGGTGGGAAACGTCTGGCCGAGGGCGGGACGGTCCACGCCGGGAATCCGGCCCACGACCAGCAGGCCGCACGTCATGAGCGCCCCCGTATTGCCCGCGGAAATCATCGCGTCCGCTTCCCCCTCGCGCACCATGCGTGCGCAAACGACCATCGACGCATCCTTCTTGCGCCGCACCGCCCGTACGGGCTCATCGTCCGCTTCGATCACGTCAGGTGCATGGCGGATCGCAACGTTGGGCGGCAGCCCGTTCGCCAAAGGTCGCAGCTTCGCCTCATCTCCCACCAGCACGATTTCCGTGTCGCTCCATTCCTTGGCGGCCAGCCGCGCGCCTTCCACATTGGAAGCCGGCGCCAGGTCTCCTCCCATCGCGTCCAACGCGATCCGCATGATGATCCGCCTCCTGCCTTCATGATCCGTCTTTGTGCGAACGGTAAATGACAAACCGGCCCTCGAACACCAATTCGTCTCCGACGTAAGTGAGCACGTCCACGTTCGCTTTCATTCTGCCCCGCGAGATGGAGCGGACATAGCCTTTGGCCACGCATTTTTCCCCGAGCCGGACCGGCCGGACGAAGCGAATGTTCGCCGACGCCGTGAGCGCCACCTCTTCGTTGATGATCGCCACCGCCAGGGAGTTGGCCTGGGCAAAAATATGGTGCCCCCGGGCAATTTTCGTGCGCGAGAACACGTGATGCTCCTGGATTTCAAAAATGGAGATGCCGCTGATGTCCAATTGCAGGTCGATGATGTCGCCGATCACTTCATGCTCGGGCAACGAGCGGACTTCGTCGAACGTGCGCTCCGCCATCATTTTGATCCGTTCCCGAAGTTCCGGGATGTTCAGTTCCAGCCTGTCCAGCCGGATCGTCTGGATGCTGACCTGGAAGCGGCGCATCAGCTCTTCATCCGTCACGAACGGATTTTCTGCGATGACCTGCTGCAGTTGACGTTGCCGTTCTTTCTTGGACAAACGCAATGGTGCCGCCCCTCCCCGGTCCGCCGTACCCGAGCCCGGCCGTGATTTGTTACCAGCTACTAGTATGTAGTATATAGAATCGGGTGCAGAAAAGAAAGGTTTTTTTCCGGGGCAAACAAAAAAGCACGCCACCCGATCGGTAGTGTGCTCCCTTTTGTTCAATTTCAACCTTTGACGATTTCCCGGCCCTTGTACGTTCCGCAGGAACGGCATACGCGGTGAGCCAGTTTCATTTCGCCGCAGTGGTCGCATTTGACCATGCCCGGCACCTGGAGTTTGAAGTGGGTGCGGCGCTTGTCACGGCGGGCTTTGGACGTTTTACGAAAAGGTACTGCCATCTTTTCCACCTCCTAACCGGAATCCACGGCAATGAAAATCATTGATCGAACAAGTCTTTGAGCGCCCCCCAGCGCGGGTCGATGCGCTCCGTTTGGCAACCGCAATCCTGCACGTTGCGATCGGC
>Ga0310827_100506_pt1 | contig 29285 bp, 26 predicted proteins | sample WT_ome_2_FD_201309 | JGI IMG/M metagenome (GOLD analysis project Ga0310827, IMG submission 201309) | Sorghum-adapted microbial communities enriched on wild type (WT) sorghum from Joint BioEnergy Institute, Emeryville, California, United... ... | reverse complement strand
CGGGCGCGGCACTTCGGGCAGCAAAACGGCCGGCGGGCAGGCCCTGGCCTTTCAGGATGATCCGCTGGATCCGTATCGCGGAAAGGATTATATGAATGATGCGGAAGACAGCGGAAGCGCCGCAAACCCCGGGAATGCGGGAAGACTGCATCTCAAGCAGAACAACGGCGCAGTCAATATGAACGCCCTGATCACCCGGGCCAGGCATTACCTGGGCGCACGGTATGCCTTCGGAGCCGAGGGGTACCCGCAGTCGGATGCGTTCGATTGTTCTTCCTTTACCCAATATATTTACGGCCAATACGGCGTTGATCTGCCCCGTCTGGCCCGGATGCAAGCGGAGAAGGGGCGGGATGTCGACCGCAAAAGCCTGCGCAAAGGCGATTTGCTGTTTTTTGCCGTTCCGGGCAACTACAAATCGGGTAAAACCGTGGGGCATGTCGGAATTTACATGGGCAATCATCAAATGATTCATGCATCGCCCAGTCCCCGGAATGGGGTGCAAATTACCGACATCAACACCCCGTATTGGCAGGCAAGCTTTCTCAAGGCAAAGCGGCTGGTTACGTCCTGATTGGGGTTCCTAGGAACCAATGTAGCGAGCGTACAAGCTCTTCGCTGCCGCGGGATCGCTTGTTCCCTGAATCAGGATTCGCCCGTCGGGGAAAATCACCAGACGGCGGGTATCGTCCACATGAAACTTCAGCAGGAAGGGGTTGCGTTCCACGCGTCCAAGCCGTCCAAGCCGGTCCGCCCATTCGTTCAGATCGAAAGCCAGAGGCCGGACCGGGGCGATTTGCACGGAATCCCGCCCGCACAGGGTCTGGACGGTATCGCCTTCGATGCGGACGTCCAGATAATCGTAGCGGCCCTGACCGCAAGCCGGACATTCCGGCTTTTTTGCTTTGGAGAGCTCGACCTGGGAGAACTGGTTGTACCAAAGATCGAAATGCAGCATCCTGCGGTTCAAATGACCGGAATCGCCTGCCAGCAGTTTCAGCGCTTCCGCGGCCTGGAAGGAGGCGACGACGTGAATGATTGGACCAATTACGCCGGCCGTATCGCACGTCTCCGTTGTCCCCTGTTCGGGCGGCTGATCGAACAGGCAGCGCAGGCAGGGGGTTTTTCCGGGGATGACGGCCATAACAACCCCGCGGGAGCTGACCGCCCCGCCGTAAATCCAGGGGATCCCGTGCTTGACGCTGACATCGTTGATCAGAAACCGGACGGCGAAATTGTCCGTTCCGTCCAGAATGAGATCCGTATCCCGCAGCAGGTCCTCGGCGTTGCCGGGGTTCAGGTCGGCTACGTGGGGATCCAGCCGCACGAGGGAATTCACCCGGGCCAACTTCCCTGCGGCCGCCAACGCCTTGGGGCGGGATTGCTCCGCGTCCTCTTCGTCGTAGAGCATCTGCCTTTGCAGGTTGCTCATTTCGACAAAATCGCGGTCAATCAGCCGAATATAACCGGCGCCGGCCCGGACCATATGGTTCGCCAGGACCGTACCGAGGGCACCCATGCCGACGATGGCCACCCGCGCTCCGGCGAGCCTGGCCTGGCCGGCTTCGCCAATCGGGGGAAACAGCAGTTGCCGGGAATAACGGGGGTCGATTGAAGGGATCTGTTGCTGCATAAGTTCCATTCCTTCCAAGTTAGCTTCGGGGAGCGGCGGTCGGATTCCAGGGGCCTGTCTGATGCCCGATCCATTCCGTACCGTCTGCCCAGTATTCCTTTTTCCAGACGGGAACAATCTGTTTCAGACGCTCGATGGCATAGCGGCTCGCTTCGTAGCATTCTTCCCGGTGCGGCGAGGAGACGGCGATGACGACGCTGATTTCCGCAATATCGACGCGGCCGATCCGGTGGGAGATGGCACAGACAGTACCCGGCCAGCGTTTGCCTATCTCGTTTCCGATCTGTTCCATGGTTTTGAGAGCCATCGGTACGTAGGCTTCGTATTCAAGCAGGATGGTCCGCTTGTCGCCGGTCATTTGGCGGGTCGTTCCCGCAAAGGTCAAAACAGCGCCGTGATTGGGCCGAATGACCTTTCGCGCGACTGTTTCCACGGAAAGGGGGTCGGGGGTAATGCAATACATCGGCTCGTTTGGATTCTCCGAATCCGCGGCGGGTAGCTCTTCGCCGCCGGAGACCGGAGGAATCAGGGCGACTTCGTCCTGCTCACCGATGTTTTCGGAGTCTTCGGCATAAGCCTGGTTTTTGGCCACGAACGAGGCCCGGATCAATGCTTCCGAATCGGGAAACCGGCGGATGAGCTCCCGCTTCAATTCCGCAGCCGTCAAGGTCGCGGAGGATTCCCCGAGCTCGAGACGCACGGAGGAAGAACCGATCCGTTCGGCCAGTCCCGCAAACAAAAAGACGTCAAGGGTCATAAAGGGCACCTCTTTCCCGCGGCCGTAAGCGCCGCAGGCATTTTACCCTAGCATAACACATTTTGCCGGGCAACTGAAACGCCGGGGTTGCCGCCGGTTCCGGAGAAGACCGCAGCCGGACTGCGGATTGCCTCCGGCCCGCTGTCGCCCATCTTTGAAATTTTTTATATAATGAAGAAAAAACGAAAGAGGGCGGATTGAGTGATCCAGATTTATGCCGGGGGCGAGCTGGTGCGGGAATACCGCAGTCCGGAGGAGATGGCCCGGGAAGCTGCCTGCCGTTTCAACATAGGCGACCGGGTTGCGGGAGCAAAGGGTACCGCCTTCGACCTGATGGAATGGTACCGGTCGTTGGAGAAGCAGGTGGCCGGCCGGCTCGGGGGGCCGCCTTCCCGGCTGCGCGCGGAAGCTTCCGACGACTTTCAGGCGGTGATTCCCTGGGAACAACTGGATCAGGGGGCCTTTCTGTTTGAACGCGAAGGGCGGCCTCTGAGGGAGCTTCGTCTTTATGTTCCCCGGGGCAGCAGCGGCTGCCTCAATGTGAAGAACGTGCGCCGGCTTGTTTTCCTCACTGGTGAAGGCGGGGCGGTGTACGGATTCAAGACCATTGTGCGGCCGGAAGATTTGCGGAAAATCTGACAGGTCCGACACATACTTTTTAGAACAGGCTTTCTGCCCGGAACGGGAACAGGACGCCTTGCGCTTCGGGCGAATCGGGGGAGGTAGTATGCGGTGGGAAGGCTCGTCATTTTACATACGAACGATATTCACAGCCATTTTGAACAAATGCCGAAAATTACGGAAACGATCCGGATCGAGACGGAACGGTATCTCCCCGACCCGGTGCTGGTGATTGACTGCGGCGACCATATGGACCGCTACCGTCCGGAGACCGAGGGGAGCGGGGGAGCGGCGAATGTGGCCGTGATGAACCATACGGGCTATGCTGTGGCCGTCCCCGGAAACAACGAAGGGCTGACCTTTACTCCGGAGGAGCTGGAACGGGTGTACGCCCGGGCGGACTTTACCGTTCTCGGCACCAATATGTACGAGGAAAGCACCGGTAAAATTCCGGGTTGGATGGAGCCTTACCGATTATTGCGGCTTGGCCCGCTGAATGTGGCCATCATCGGGCTGACCATTCCGTTTACCGATTTTTACCGACTTCTCGGCTGGGATATCCGCTCCCCTTTCGAAACAGCCGCCGGGTGGATCAGGGAGCTTCGTCCGCTTGCCGACCTCGTCATCGTCGTATCCCACCTGGGATTGTCCAACGATCGAAGGCTGGCCCAGGAAGTCGGGGGGATCGACGTCATTCTCGGGGCCCATACCCACCATCTCCTCGAAGAGCCGCTGCTGGTGGAGAATACGTATCTGTGCGCGGCGGGAAAATTCGGTGAGCATGTGGGCGAAGTGGAGATCGCCTTCGACGAACAGACCCGCCGCATTACGGAGGTCCGCGGACGCTGCATCGAAGTATCCGGCGCGGGGGAAGATCCCGCAACGGTCCGGATGATTGAAGCATACCGGGAGGAAGCGGCCGTGAAGCTGAGCGAGGTGGTTGCCGAGCTGCCCGAGCCGCTCGCGCTCCATTGGGATAAGGAGTCCGCTCTGGGCAATATCATGGCAGCGGGTCTGCGCAAATGGACCGGGGCGGAAATCGGAATCGTCAACAGCGGGCAGCTGCTGCAGGGGCTTGCCAAGGGAGCGGTGACGCGGGGCCAGCTGCATCGCATCTGCCCCTCGCCGGTGAACCCCTGCCTAATGCGCCTTGCCGGAAAGCACCTGAGAACCGCGCTGGAAGAAGCGCTGCTTGAACCGTTCCGCTCCAGAGAAATCCGCGGATTTGGCTTCCGCGGCAAGCAGTTGGGCACTCTGTGCCTGGACGGTCTGCGCGTGGAATACGATCCGGCTGGCCCGGAGTATGCCCGGATTGTGCGGGTGACCGTCAACGGCCGGCCCCTGGAAAGCGAGAAAGAGTATCGGGTCGGCACAATCGACATGTTTACCTTCGGTGTCGGATATACGTCCATTCGCGAAGGCCGCACCCTCCGTTTTTATTTGCCGGAATTTTTGCGCGATGTGCTCGCCGCCGAGCTTCAAAGCCCGGAGGCGCTTGGAGAGGGGCGGGTACGGCACTGGATTCCTTTATAAAATCTTAAGAATTGCCGGGTTGTTTCGCCTCCTGCGGCACGTTAAAATAAAGAGGTTGCTTCCCGGCTGTTTGCGGCGCCGGAGCGGATTTGGAGAGCGGAGGAGGAACTTATGCACGATTGGTGGATTGCTTTGATTATCGGCATTGTGGAAGGGCTGACGGAATTTCTGCCAGTCTCCTCGACAGGCCACATGATTTTGACCAGCCATCTTCTGCACGTGTCGGAATCGGACGAGACCATGAAGATCTTCGAGGTAGTCATCCAGCTCGGAGCTATCCTTGCGGTTGTCATTCTGTACTGGAGAAGGCTGCTGCGGCTGTTCGGCATTCGGGACAAAAGCGCCCCGGCGCTACCGGGCGGAGGGATGAATCTGCTGCACATTATGATCGCCATCGCCCCCGCGCTATTGCTTGGATATTTGCTTCACGATTTTATCAAGGATGTGCTGTTTTCTCCGGAAACGGTGCTGATCGGACTTGTGGCCGGGGGCGTATTCCTGATTATCGGAGAGAAGCAGCAGCCCGGGATTACCGCTCCAACCATGGAGCAGCTGACCTACCGTCAGGCCTTGTTTATCGGCATTTCCCAGGTACTGTCGCTCTGGCCGGGCTTTTCCCGGTCCGGCGCAACGATCGCCGGCGGGATGCTGGCAGGGGTGAGCCGGGCGGGCGCCGCGGATTTCACTTTCATTATCGCCATTCCGGTGATGGTTGCCGCCAGCGGTTTCGACCTGCTGAAAGGGTATAAATTTTTGAGCATGGCCGATGTTCCCTTTTTTGCCATCGGATTTGCCGTTTCCTTCCTCGTGGCGCTTCTGGCCGTCTTCAGTTTCATCAAGCTGGTCGGAAGGCTGAAACTGACCCATTTTGCCTACTACCGTTTCGTTATTGCCATCATCTATCTGATCTATTTGCTGGCAACAGGCCTGGAGTGACCCCTTTGATTTGGGCCGGGCCGTTGATTTCCGCCCCTGTTTTCCGAGGGGGCGTTTTTTTTCGCCAAAAATCGCCTTCGATTTCCTGATTTCGACAAATGATTGGTTGCTTCTTGACAGGGATTGATTTAGAGTAGGCATAGACGAAAATATGCGAACAAGGAATGAGAATGAAAAATGCGTCTCGTGCCCATCCAGCTGTGCAAGCCCGGAATGAGGCTGGCCAAAAAAATTTACGGCGTGGAAGGCGTCGTGCTGTTAAACGAGCATGCCGAGCTTAACGAGTACCTGATCGAGCGGCTTTCCGAGCTGGGAATCAGCAGGGTTTACATCGAAGACAGCCGGACGGACGATCTGGTCGTTCCGGATCTATTGAGCGATGAAACGAGAAGACTGGCGACAATCGAGATCCGCAGCCAGTTCCGCCGGATGATGGAGGAGCGCAGCCGGTCCCCATATGTGCGGACCCCTTTGGCCAGCAAGGTTTTCCGGGACATCATGCAGATGATTGTAGACGATTTGAGCAATCACCAGGATGCGATGATCATGCTGACGAACATGAACGTGACCGACCATTATCTGTACCAGCATTCGCTGAACGTGTGCACCTACGCTACAATGATGGGCCTCGTCAGCGGATACCGCCGTGAAGAATTGATCAACCTTGGCCTCGGCGCTCTGCTTCACGATATCGGCAAAACCCAGGTTCCGGTTGGAATGCTGCGCAAACCGGGCAAGCTGACCCCCGATGAATTCGCCGAGCTGAAGCGCCATACGGTTTACGGCTTCCGCATTTTAAAGCAGGAGCCCAATATTCCGCTCGTTGTTGCCGATTGCGCCTACCAGCACCATGAACGGATGGACGGCAGCGGGTATCCCCGCGGCATTCAGCGGGATGAGATCCATGAATATGCCCAGTGGATCGGCATTGCCGACGTATATGACGCCTTGACGACCGATCGTGTCTATCGCGGCGCACTTCCCGCGGACCAGGCGATGAAAATTATGCGGCAATATGCCGGTATCCAATTCGAGGCCGCAAAGCTGAACCTGTTTCAGTCGAAAATCGCCGTTTATCCGCTGGGCAGCGAGGTTCTTCTGAATACGGGGGAGCGGGGCGTCGTTGTCGATCTTAACGCTTCATCTCCGTTTCGTCCCATAGTCCGTATTCTCGCCAACGAGGCCAATGAGGAGTTGTCCGCTCCCTACGAGGTCGACCTGTCCAAACATCCGGAAATCGAAATTTTCTCTTCACTCTAGCGAGGCGCGAAAACGTTCAGATAATTTCACCCCTTTCGGGAAAACTAAGGAAAATTGCCGGAGTCCGGAGGGAAAGAGCCTTCACAGCAACGAAAGAGCGCAGCCTGTTCCGGCGCCGGGGCAAACAGATGTATCGTTGGCGCCGGGCAGTTCTCGCCTTGTGGCTGGCGCCGGTTGCCGGATTTGCCCCGCTGGCGCTGAAAATCTCCGGGTATGCTCAAGGGACAACGGTTTTACGCCAAGGGGCAGCGAATCGGATCCGGGATTGTCCCTGCACGCAGAAGCGCCTGCATTTCCCGCTTTCTTCCCTGAAGCTGACTGCCGGCGGGGCGCTCGACACCTATCCTGATTTGAAAAAACATATCGCCGCTCCGGCAGGAATGAACGTTTATGTGACCGGGGGCACGGCGATTTTGTACGATATTCGGCGCGTGCTCAGTCTGGCATTGTGGTGATGATTTCCCAATACGGTTATTTCGCGGATCCGCTCGCGTTGCGTCCATTGGTTATGTCCATGCGGCCCAGCCGGTGATCATTTTCTGTGTCATGTTCGGCATATCGATGAATGCCAGGTATTTCTGATCTCAAGGATCATGGAGGAATCCGAATACAAGCGGGGATAACGAGTACGCACAGCCGCCGGCCTGGCCGGGCCGGGACGGCTGATCGCCAGCGCCGCGTTCATCCTGATCGCGGTGGCCGGCCCGTTCATCCTGACGGATATCGAAATCATCAAGGCGCTGGGCGTAGGCCTGCACTTCGCGGTTTTGATCGATGCCGCGGTATATCCGGGTCATGCTCGTCCCGGCTTTGATGAAACCGCCCGGACGCGCCGACTGGCGGGCGCCGCGCTTACTGAAGCCGCTCAGGACGGCCGTCCGGGGCTTGAAAACAGCCGGCGGAAAGTTTTCAATTGACCCGGGAATCAGGTACAATAAAAGAAATCCACGAATCGAACCGATTCGAAACTTCAAAGAGTCAGGTGTGTTGTGACATGAATGAAACCTCGAATTACGGGGCCGCGCCGCTGCCGCCGATTACTCCGCGGAATGACCCGTGGGATCCGCTCGGAAGTCTTGTGCGTTACGGGAAACATGTGCTGACCAGCGTGGAAATGACCGTCACAAATTTGTGCAATATGCGCTGCGAGCACTGCGCTGTCGGCCATTCGCTGACGGCCGCCGAAGGAGAGAAACTCCCGCTGTCCCTTGTGCTGGGAAGGCTGGAGGAAATCGAACATCTGGAGACGATCAGCATCACCGGCGGGGAGCCGTCCTACAGCATGCGTACAGTTGACGAATATATTGTGCCGCTTCTGAAATACGCCAGGGAACGGGGAATCCGTTCGCAGCTCAATTCGAACGTGACGCTCGATTTGTCCCGATACGAGAAAATCGCGCCTTACCTTGATGTTATGCATATTTCCTTCAATTATTTGAATGCCGGCGATTTTCACCGGGTGGGGTTCGCCCGTTCGGGACATGAAGTCGGGCGGGAGACGGCCGTAAGGCTTTACGAACGGATGGTGGAGAATACCCGTGCCCTCAGCAAAGGCGGGCTGTTCGTTTCCGCGGAATCGATGATCAATTTCCGGACGCATGAGCGGCTGCCCGAGATTCACCGCCTGATTGCGGAGATGGGCTGCCGGCGGCATGAGGTTCATCCGATGTATCCGAGCGATTTCGCCTCCGGTCTGCCGCTGCTTTCCCTGGAGCAGATTCGCGGCGCCATCGGGCGTTTGCTGGATGCCCGCCGGCCGGAGGTCTGGATGCTCTTCGGAACGCTGCCTTTCTTCCACTGCAGCACCGATCCGGCCGATCAGAAGCTGCTCAAGCGTCTGATGCGCGAACCCGGCGTCACGGTCCGCAACGATCCGGATGGCCGAAACCGGCTGAACGTCAACCTGTTCACCGGGGACGTGTACGTAACCGACTTCTCGGACGTGCCGCCCCTCGGCAATATCCTCCGCGACCGGCTTGACGACGTCTTTGCGAAATGGGAGAAGCACCCGCTGAACCGCCGGGTCAACTGCTTCTGTCCGGAAGCCGGCTGCTGCGGCCCGAATCTGCTGGTGGCCGACTCGTATTACGCCGGTATCGATTTCACGGCAAGAAAAGCGATTATGTAAGGAAAGGGAGCCCCGCGCCATGATGCCTTTCGAATGGGACAAAATCATACTGAATCTGTTCCTGGTCCTGTTCCTGGTTTTGCTCAATGGCTTTTTTGTCGCCGCTGAGTTCGCGCTGGTCAAGGTGCGGCAATCCCGGCTGGAGCAGCTGGCGAACGAAGGAAATGCGAGGGCCAGGTATGCGTTGGCTGTGACGGGCAAGCTCGACGCTTATTTGTCCGCCACCCAGCTCGGCATTACCCTGGCTTCGCTGGGGCTCGGCTGGGTGGGAGAACCGGCGGTCGCCAAGCTGACCGTTGATCCGGTTCTCAGCCTGTTCGGCATATCCGAAGCGGCCTACAGCCATTCCCTTTCATTTATCGCGGCGTTTTGCGTCATTACCTTCCTGCATATCGTCCTGGGAGAGCTGGCTCCGAAATCGCTGGCCATCCAGAAGGCGGATTCGACGTCACTCTGGCTGTCTGCGCCGCTGCTCTGGTTTCACCGGATTTTCCGGCCGGCCATCTGGCTTCTGAACGGCGCCGCGAACGGCCTTCTGAAGCTGATCGGCGTCGAGCCGGCGATTGAGCGCGAAGCCCATACGGAAGAAGAAATCCGGATTCTGATGAACCAAAGCGTCAAAAGCGGCCACATCGACAAAGACGAGATGATGCTGTTTGACAACATTTTTGAATTTTCCGACCGGCTGGCCCGGGAAGTCATGCTTCCGAGAATCGATATGGATTGTTTGTTTGCCGAGCTGCCGTTCGAGGAGAACATCAAGCTGGTCTACCAGACGAAGCATACCCGCTATCCGGTGGCCCTTGAAGACAAGGACCGCATTCTCGGCTTTGTCCATATTACCGATCTGCTGACGGCGGATCCGGACAAAGAGCACAAGCTGGAAAATTTCATCCGCCCGATTCTGAACGTCCCGGAATCGATGGAAATCAGCGATGTGCTTAAGCTCATGCAGCGGAAGCATTCCCAGCTGGCCATTGTCGTCGATGAATACGGCGGCACGGCGGGTCTGCTCACCGCGGAGGATATTCTCGAGGAAATCGTCGGGGAGATGCAGGACGAATTCGACAACGAGCGGCCCAGCATGGAGATCGGGGAGAATTACACGTCGGTCGACGGACGGCTGCTCCTGGAGGAATTGAACGATCTTTTGGACCTGAGGATTGAGGACGACGAAGTTGATTCGATCGGAGGCTGGCTGTTCAAGGAACTCGAAGGTGCACCGGCTGTCGGCCGGAAGGTGACCTTCGGCAGCCATGTCTTTGAGGTGGCGGAGGTCGACCGGCTCCGTATTGTGCGAATCAACATCTATACCTTGACCGCAAACGGCGAAACGCCCCAGGGCGGAGCCCCGGAAGAGTGATTTCCGGGGTTTTTTGTTGTCAGTTCCACTCCTTTATGCATTCCGGGGAATCCAGCCGTACGCTGCCCACGGCGGGCGTTACCGGGTAAGCGTACATATCGTCCGCCGGGTAGGGGCGAAGCAGCGGCCGCAGCCGGGAAGCTTCCGTAATATCCCGGTCCAGCCACAGCTTCTCGTCGTCGGGGTGCAAAATCACTGGCATACGGTGATGAATTTCCGCCATCAGCGAATTCGGCTTGGTCGTCAGGATCGTGCAGGTGGCGAGCTTCTTTCCGTCCGGAGCCGTCCAAATATCGTAAAGCCCGGCGAAGGAGAACAACTCCCGGGATTTGACCCGGATTCTGAAGGGCTGTTTGGCGCCGCCTGTCTTCTTCCATTCATAGAAGCCGTCGGCCGGGATGAGGCAGCGCTTGCGGCGAAAAGGCTCCCGGTACGCCGGCCGCTCCTCCAGGGTCTCCGCTTTGGCATTGATCATCGCGGCACCGGTTTTTTCCTCCTTGGCCCAGGACGGGACCAGCCCCCACCTCAGCGTCCCGATCCGACAAGACCGTCCGTCGTGGATAACCGCGGGAATCAGCTGGCCGGGAGCCACATTGTAGCGCGGCAGGTGGAACGGAACAGCCGGCGTGCCGATCAGGTAATGCAGGAGCAGCTCCTCCATCGTGACGGTCAGCGTATAACGGCCGCACATGAAAATCTCCTCCTTTCAGTCTGTTGCGTAGGAATTCGCGGCGGGCGAATAATGTTCCTGCCTGCGACCAAAACTATCCAAGAGTCCGGATAAGCGGGACCAACACGAAGGAGAACAGGAGAGAACGCATGGAGGAGAAAAATATACTGGCCTATTTCATGAGTCCGGAGGAAGCCGAGGAAGCCGCCGCACGGCTGAAAGCAATTGGCGTCGCCGATCTCTCGATTGACCGCATCAGCCCGTACCCCGGGGAAGGACCCGGCCGCATGAACCCGATTACCGGGGACATCCCCGGCCTCGGCAACCTGACCCTGGACGCCGATTTTACGAACAAAAGCGCGGCAATTTTGGCTGCGGCGGACGTCAGCGCGAGCGGAATGAGCGACGGAGGGGACAATGACCGGGGCGGCCTGAACGGCCGGGACATTCTGCTTACCGCCGTTGTGCCCGAAGCGTCCTACCGGAATGCGCTCGAGGCTGTCAAAGCGTGCGGGGGATTGGTATAGTCCCCCGCTTTTTAACAACTTTATCGGTTATTCAGCACCGGTACCCGAAAATAGACGATCAGAAGAAAGGTAATGACCACGGAAAGCCCGTAGGTCCAATACGGTTTGATAGAATAGAAACGAAGCATGCAGAACATGAGGATATCCAGAGCGATGGAATAGCCGTAATTCCAGCCGTTGTGATAGCTCAGGCGATGGATGCGGTAAAAAATCAGCTCGACAACAGCGAAGGAAAAGACCCAGCCCGCTATATATCCGGCCTGGGCCAGCCATCGGCGCTCGGGAAACCTGGACAGGTAAACCAGAACCAGCGCAGGCAAGGTCACAAAGGTGTGGAGGGTGTCGGTAAGCGTATGATTGATCAGACAATCCGATTCGTAACGCCACATGTGATTGGGACCGGTAATAAAATTATAAAATAAATTGCAAATCACCAGGTACTGGATGGTGGGAAGAAAATCGCGCAATCTGCCCCAATCTCCCCGGAAGCAGGCGAGGAGAACGGCAAAGACGGCAACGGCCAAATGCATTCGTCGGGAACCTTCTCTCTTGAACCGGATAACCTATTTATATTCCCATAATTTCCAAATATTTAAATTTCTATCCATATATGGATTGTTTTTCCTTAGCTCATGCCCGCTGCGCGGAGAAGATCGGGTTGCCCGCCACCCAGACGCGTTCGATCCGCAGATCCGGCGTCACAAGCAGCAGATCGGCCAGTTTGCCGTTTGCGATTGACCCCGTTGAATCGGAGATCCCCAACTGGCGGGCCGGGTTTCCGCTGGCCAGACGGCTGGCCTCTTCCACGGAAAGGCCGACCTTGTTCACGACGAAGCGAAACGCGTCAATCATCGTCAGCGTGCTGCCGGCAAGCGAATTCCCTTCCTTCAGGCGGGCCACTCCATCCTGAACGACCACCTTGAGCCCGCCCAGCTCGTAGTCGCCGTTACCCAGGCCGGCGGCGGAGATCGCATCGGTAATCAACAGCAGGTTTTCTGCGGTTTTCATGCGTGCGAGAAGCTGGATGCAGGCCGGGTGGACATGGTGTCCGTCGGCGATAATTTCCGCGCAGATGCGATCCTCGGTAAGCACCGCGCCGGCAGTGCCGGGATTGCGGTGATGGAGCGGCGTCATGGCGTTGAACGTGTGCACCGCATGCGACAGACCGCGGTTTGCCGCTTCAAGTATCGTGTCGTAATCGGCATCCGTATGTCCGGCGGCGCATACGGCGCCCTGCCCGGTTACCCATTCAATCACCTCGAACGCCCCTTCGGTTTCCGGGGCGAGCGTGAGCAGCCTGATCAAACCCGGATAGCGGCCCATCCATTCCTTCATCCACTCCAGATTCGGCGGCACGATAAACTGCGGATTCTGGGCGCCGGGCCATTTCGGGCTGATGAACGGTCCCTCCAGGTGCACCCCGATCAGGCGCGCCCCCGGCATCTCCCCGTTCCGGTAGCTTTCTGCCGCGGCCAGCACTTTCCCGATCGCTTCCTTTGAAGCGGTTACCGTTGTGGCCAGCATCGAAGTCGTTCCGTTCCGGCCGTGAAACGTCGTAATTTCATCGTAAGCGGCTTCTGTCGCCTCCATGAAGTCGCCGCCGTGCCCCCCGTGGACGTGAACGTCGATAAACCCCGGCAGCAGCCAGCTCCCCCGGGCGTCAATCAGTTGTTCGGAACCGCCCAGCGTTGCCGCCTGCTCCACCGGTCCGATCCAGACGATTCGTCCGTCCCGGAAGTGAAGGGCGCCGGGATCGATGATGCCCTCCTCTGTGACAATCCGCGCATTGACGATCCAAGCATGATCCGAGTAACTCATGTAAAAAGCCTCCCTGCTTCAGAATCTAGCAAAACGACCACATGCGGGTGCGTTTGCAGCAAAGATGCGGGACATTCCGTCGTAATCGGTCCTGTGAGCGCCTGGTGGACAATGTCCGCCTTGTCGGCTCCGCGGACCACGAGCAGGATCGTCTTCGCCTTGAGAATCGTGCCGACCCCCATGGTCAGCGCATGTGTCGGCACGTCGTCCGGGGAAGGGAAGAACCGTGCGTTCGCCCGCCTTGTTTCCTCCCTCAATTGTACAACATGCGTGCCGCTGGTCAATGCAAGATCCGGTTCGTTAAAGCCGATATGGCCATTATGTCCGAGACCCAGAATCTGCAGATCAATGCCTCTAGCCGCTTCCAGGAGCCGGTCGTAGCGCGCGCATTCCGCCTGGAGATCAGGCGCCATGCCGTTCGGGATATGCGATCTGCCGGGAGGCAGATCGATGTGCCGGAACAGGTGGCGCTGCATATAGGCGTGATAGCTTTCCGGATGGTCCTCCGGGAGCCCGACATATTCGTCGAGATTGAAGGTGGTCGCGCCGCGGAAGCTGATCAGTCCGCTGCGGTGCGCAAGGACGAGCTCTTCGTAGATGCCGACGGGCGTCCCGCCCGTAGCGAGGCCGAGCACGGCGTCGGGCTTCATGCGCAGCACCCCTTTGATGATTTCCGCCCCCGCCCGGTTCAATTCTTTCCCGGACGGGAATTTGTGAATGTTCATGGATCTACCTTCCCTTGTCGTTGCGGTATTTTCTTGCCATGTCATAGGCGCGCTCCAGCTTCGGCACCCAGCCGTAATCTTCGCTGATCAGGCTGGTGAACAAAATATCGACGACGTGCAGCTGGGCGATCCGCGAAGCCATGTCGCCCCGGCGCATCCCTTCCTCCAGGGAAGAAGCGTAGAGCCGGATATCCGCCATCGCGGAAATGGCGGTCGCCCCGTATTTGGTCAGGCTGATCGTTGTCGCCCCGCTTTCCTTCGCGCAGCGCAGGGCGTCCGCCGTCTCCGGTGTTTCGCCCGAGTAGGAGATGGCCACGGCCACATCGCTGCTTGACAGATGCGATGCGGAGGTGATCTGCATATGCGGATCGGTGAAAGCCGTCGCCGGCTTGCCGATGCGAACCAGCTTCAAATACAGGTCATAGGCCACAACCCCGGATGTGCCTTCTCCGTAGAGATCGACCTTGCCTGCCCGCTGCAGTGCATCCACGGCTCTCTTCAGCTCGCGTGTGTCCAACAGCCGGGTCGTATCGGAGATCGAGCGGATGTGGTTGGCCTGAATCGCTTCCACGATCCGCGGGAGCGGGTCCCCGGCGGAGAGGTCCCGATAGACCGGGAGAACGGGCTGCCGGGCCAGTTCGGCCGCAAGCTTCATCTTGAATTCGGAGTATCCGGCGAAGTGCAGCGCCCGGCAAAACCGGGAAATCGTAGCGGCGCTGGTTTGCGAGCGGACCGCAAGCTCGGTAATGCCCAAATGCTGGATCTCGCCGCTGTGCTCGAGTATGAAACGGGCCAGCTGCCTTTCTTTGGGCTTAAGCCCGCTCATGGCCTCCCGCAGGCTGCCCAGAATGGCTGACAATCGGAACACCTCGTTTGAAAATGATTTGCCTGCAAACGGCGTTGATTGCGAAAATTATTTTCCCGGATTCATCATACAGGAATTTCCTCCCGCGCACAAGAGGGCATCCCTTGCGCCGGACGCCGGCAAGCAGCGCCGCAAGCGTTCAGGAAGACCGGCCCATGTCTGATGGAAAATTGACAAAGCCGCACCATTCATGATTAAGTGAAACTGTTATCCAAGACAAATTGATCCGTTTGGAAAACGGGAGACTGGAGAGTGAAGAAGATTGGATTCAGCCAAGACAACCCGTTTCGTGCAGCCTGAAGCCATGCTGTTCGATTTGGACGGGACCCTATTTCGTACGGAATCGGTGCTGATCAGCGCCTATCACAAAGTATTCGCGCGGCTGCGCGAAGAAGGCTTGTATCCCGGACCTACGCCGCCGGAGGAACGGATTCTGGGCAGCCTGGGAATGCTTCTGGAGGAAATCTGGAGGCGGGTCATGCCGGACGGTTCGCCCGAGGCCCATTCCAGAGCCAACGAGCTGCTTCTCATTTACCAGGTGCAGGAACTGGGCGCAGGAGGCGGGGAGATGTATCCCGGCGTGGAGTCGACCCTGCGCGAGCTGCACCGGCGGGGCATTCGGCTCTATGTGGCCAGCAACGGACTGGAGAAGTACGTGAAGGGCGTGATCCGGCACAAGGGGCTGGCCCCGCTGTTTGACGGCCTGTACAGCGCCGGCGAGTACGGCACCCGCTCCAAGGCCGATCTGGTGCGCCGGCTGCTGGACGAGCAGGGGATTGCCTCCGCCTGGATGGTCGGCGACCGTTCCTCCGACGTCGAAGCCGGCCGGAAGAACGGCCTCGTCACCGTCGGCTGCGATTACGCCGGGTTCCGCAAGGAAGGGGAACTGGATGGCTGCGACATCCGCATAACGGCATTTCCGCAGATTTTGCAATATCTTGCCCAGGCATAACCGTTCAAAGCCCGTGCCCCGAGTCAATCACGGGCTTTCTTTGTCCCTCCGCGGCGGGCGGCGGCGGTACGTCGCGGCGTTTTTCCGGAGGATATGGACAAATACGGAAAATATGACACCATTTCGGAAGATAACAGGTTTTCTCTCTTTTTGCGATCCACTAAAATAAAAGCGTTTTCAATTACAACAAAAGGGAGAGGTGCACATGTTGTTCAAGGCAAAAGGCAAGCTGGTTTTGGTCATGCTGTGCGCCGTGATGGTTCCGCTGATGGCCTCATGCGGCGGCGACGGCGGCTCGGGTGCCGCCGGAAACGGCAAAGAGAAGGTCAAGATCAAATGGGCCACCTGGGGGAATCCCGGGGAATTGACGAGATTCCAGGAATTCACCAAGGATTACAACGCCAAGCACCCGGAAGTGGAAGTGGAACTGATCCCGGTTCCCGGCGAATATGAACAAAAACTCCTGACCCAGCTCAGCGGAGGGACGGCGCCGGATGCTTTTTATTCGGGCGACGGCACCATGATCAAGCTGATCGAGAACGGGAGCGTCGACGAGCTGACACCCTATATGAAAAGCCCCGGAAGCCCGATCAAACCGGAGGATGTGTTCGAAGGATTGTGGGGGGCAGCCAAAAAAGACGGGAAAATTTACGGCATTCCCGTCGACTGCAACCCGATGGTGATGTGGGTGAACAAAAAGGTGCTGAAGGATGCGGGCATAACGGAAATGCCCTGGGATCTTCAGCAGAAGGGGCTCTGGACCTGGGATGCCTTCAAGGAGATGACCGACAAACTGCGGGCTGCGGGGAAATACGGGTATGTCCTGGAAAATTCCTGGAACCACTACTACAGCTGGGTCAGCTCCAACAACGGCCGGGTCTACGACGAGAAAGGAAATTTCGTCGCCGATCAGGATCCGAAGGCGGTGGAAGCGTTCCAGTTCCTGTATGACAATATCCAGAGCAAAAATATCACCTTTGCCGGCACGCTCCCGAAAGGGCAGGGCGCGGACGCCATGTTCATGTCCAACCAGGTGGGCTTTGCCGCCGCGGGACGCTGGTGGCTGCCGGTATTCAAGCAGAACGCCAACCTGGAGTACGATATCGTTCCTTGGCCGACCCATACCGGCAAAAAAATCGAGCCGGCCGGTATTCCGACCGCCTTCATGGTATTGAATAAAGCCTCCAAGCACAAGCAGGAGACGTTCGATTTCATCTCCGCGTTCACCAGCAAGGAGGGGCAAATTTTCCGTCTCCAGGGCGGCGGCAACGCGGTGCCTTCCGTCAGCGGCGCCGATCAGGTGGTCATGGAAGGCAACCTTCCCGAGCATGCCCAGTACTTCCTCGATGCGCGGGCCATCGGATTCGCCCTGTCGCCGTTCGAGGCGGGGATTCCGGGTCTCAGCAGCGATATTACCTCCGAGCTGGAGGGACTATGGCTGAAGAACGGGGATTTGAAAAGCACATTGAAAAAACTCGGGGAGATGGCGAACAAAAAAATTCGCGAATACAAGGCCCAGAACAAATGACGGATTGGAGGAGACGCGCATGACCCGGTATTCCGCAGACAAATATTGGGGGTACCTTTTTATCGCGCCGCAGCTTTTGGGACTGCTTGTATTCTCGCTCGGCCCCCTGCTGTCCGCCTTTGTCCTCAGCACGATGAAATGGGACGGCTTCGGCGAAAAAACGTTCGTGGGACTGCAAAATTTCATCGAGCAGTTCCACGATCCCGAATTTCTCATCTCCGTAAAAAACACATTCTATTACACGATGTTGACCGTTCCGACCAGCATCGTGCTGGCGATTCTGGTCGCCGTGGCCCTGAACAAAGTCAGCGGGAAAGTGCTGTACCGGCTGTTTTACTATATGCCGGCAGTCACCAGCTCTGTAGCGGTTTCAGTCGTCTTTTTGTGGCTTCTCAACTCCGACTTCGGAATCATCAACGTCTATTTGAAGCAATGGTTCGGCATTCAGGGACCAAACTGGCTCACGGATCCGCGGTTTGTTATCCCGTCCATCGCGCTGCTGAGCGTATGGTGGGGGCTCGGCGGCAACATGGTGCTGTTCCTGGCCGGCCTCCAGGGCATTTCCGCCAGCTATTACGAAGCCGCGCAGATCGACGGGGCCGGCAAACTCCGGCAGTTTCTGCACATTACGCTTCCGCTGCTGTCGCCGACTACCTTCTTTGCCTGTATCATGTCAATCATCGGATCGTTCCAGGTGTTTGACCAATCGTTCGTCATGACCGGAGGCGGTCCGGCCAAAGCAAGCTATACCATGGTACTGCACGTTTACAATACCGCCTTCGTCGATTTTACGTTCGGCAAAAGTTCGGCGGCGGCTGTCATTTTGTTTCTCATCATTCTGGCCTTCACCCTGCTGCAGATGTGGGTATCCAGGCGCTGGGTTCATTATGAAGGATAAATGCCGAAAGGAGTGAGCGCGTTGTGGCCAAAATCCGGATACAAACCGTCGGCCTGCACATCGTTCTGATCGCCGGAGCCTTTCTGATGACGATGCCGTTCCTGTGGATGGTGCTGAGCTCGCTGAAGGACCTTTCGCAGATCTTTCTGATCCCGCCGAAATGGATTCCCCATCCCTGGATATGGTCCAACTTCCCGAAATCGTGGCAGGCGCTCCCGTTCGGGCGCGCCTACTGGAACAGCTTCTACATCAATGTCGTGGTCGTCGCCTGCCAGCTCCTGACCTGTTCGATGGCGGCTTACGCTTTCGCCAAAATCCGCTTTCCCGGCCGCGGGGTGCTGTTTGTACTGTTTCTGTCGACGATGATGATTCCCCATCAGGTAACCATCATCCCCCTCTACCTGCTCATGAAGCAGATCGGCTGGATTGATACGCATCTGGCGATTATCGTTCCCTCCGCTTTGTTCAACGCGTTCGGCGTGTTTCTGCTGCGCCAGTTCACCCGCGGCATTCCAGCGGATCTGGAGGAAGCCGCGATTATGGACGGCGCCGGCCGCTGGACGATCTACGCGCGGGTCATTGTGCCGCTGATCCGTCCGGCCCTGTCCGCGCTTGGCATCTTCACTTTCCTGGGGATGTGGAACAATTTCTTCGGGCCGCTGATCTTTCTTAATACACCGGAGAAATTCACGGTTCCGCTCATGCTCAACATGTTCCGGGGCATGTATATTACCGACTGGACCCTGATGATGGCCGGCTGTTCGATCGCCATCGTCCCCGTGCTGATTGTTTACATGATCGGCCAGCGGTATATTATCGAAGGCGTCACGCTGACGGGAATCAAGGGGTGAGCACATGAGAATCCGGCAAAGGATCGCGGGCCGCTTCCATTCGATCACCGCGCAGCTGTTCGTCTTCTTTTTCCTCGGGATGGTCGTTCCCGTGCTGGTCGGGGGCATGCTTTCCTACGAAAAATCCAAGCAGATCATCGAAGAGCAGGTCAGCGGGGTGGCCTCCACGACGGTGCTTCAGGTAAGGGATAAGCTGAATCTGCTGTTTCGCCGGATCGACGACACTTCCATGACGCTTCTCGGCAACAGCACGATTCAGGACACCTTGAAGGGCCGCGATCCGGAGGGCGCGCTTTCGGAGAACGAGCTGTACAAGAAAGCGCAAAAGCTGCTGTCCGATGTCATGAACTACGAGCTGTTCGACATCTACATCTTTGATGTGCACAAAAAAAACAATATCCTCACCTCGGACTACTCCGTCACCACCGACCCGTGGGAGACGGAGTGGTTTCGCCGCATAAAGGAAGCGAACGGCCGCCCTGTCTGGTTCGGGCTGACCGACGTTTCCTTTTTGAGCTCCCGGAACGTGGCGCTCGGCTACCCCGTCTTCGGCCTCGGAAGGGCAATCCGGGATCTTGAGACCGGCGAGCTGCTTGGCGTCATGCTGATCGAAATCCGCGGAGATTTGCTGACCAAGGAGCTGAATTCGCTCCATTTCGGCAAATCGGGATTTGTCTTTCTCGTGGACGCCGCCGGCCGTTATATGTATTACCCGGATCACCAGTTTTACGGCAAACCCTCCACCTATGAGACGATGAGCACGCAGGAAACGCGCCGGAAAAATATCGAGCTTTTGCAGGAAACGCTGGACAACGGCTGGATCGTATGCGGGGTCGTTCCCATGCAGGAAATGATCCGCGATTCGGCGGCTATCCGTAATCTGACTCTTTGGATCCTGCTTGGCTCCATTACTCTCGCCGCGGTGCTCGGCTGTTTTGTCAGCCGCAAGATCGGCCGGCCTTTGATCCGGCTTTCCAAATTGATGAAGAGGGGCGAAGAAGGCGATCTCAGCGTCCGATTCGAGGTCGTCGGCAGGGACGAAATCGGCCAGCTCGGCCGCAGCTTCAACAAGATGGTCCGGCGGATCGGGCAGCTGATCCGGCAAATCGAGGAGGAGGAAGCCCAGAAGAAGAAGGCGGAGATCCGCGCGCTCCGTTATCAGATCAATCCCCATTTTCTGTACAATACGCTGAATTCGATCCGCTGGATGGCCAAACTGGACGGGTCGGACAAAGTGGCCGATGCGATTTCCGCCCTGGTCTCGCTGCTTGAGGCCAGTCTGCAGCGCAACGGCAGTTATGCCCGGCTGGGAGATGAGCTTGAGCTGATCCGCAAATACATGCAGATTCAGCAGTTCCGCTACGATAACGAAATCCGGCTGGACATCCGCTGCCCCGAATCGTTCCGGCATCTGGAAATTCCCCGCATGCTGCTGCAGCCGATCGTGGAAAACGCCATTTTCCACGGCATCGCCCCCAAGGAGGAGGAGGGCTGCATCGAGATCCGCGTGGACGGCCATGGCAGCGATGTGGTCATTTCGATCCGCGACAACGGGGTCGGGATGGACGAAGACCGGCTAAACCGGCTGTGGCGCGCGGAAAGCGAAACCTCATCCGGCGGGATGACCCATATCGGAATCCGGCATGTCCACCAGACGCTGCAGCTTCATTACGGAAGCCGCTGCGGGGTGCGGATCGAAAGCGCCGAAGGAGCCGGGACGACAGTCTATCTTTATCTCAGCAAGGCAAGGGAGGCACGTCATGTATCGGGTTATGCTGGTTGACGACGAGACGCTGGCCCGCAAAGGTCTGCAATGCACCTTTCCATGGGAGGAATACGGGTTTACGCTGGCGGGCGAAGCTTCGAACGGACAAAAGGCGGTCCGCTGGATGGAGGTGCATCCGATCGATATCCTGATTACGGATATCAAGATGCCGGTGATGGACGGGCTTCAGCTGACGCGCTGGACCCGGGAGCATCTTCCGTGGGCCAGGGTGCTGCTGCTCAGCTGCTACAGCGATTTCGAATATGTCCGGGAGGGGCTGCGTCTGGGGGCTTCGGATTACCTGCTGAAGCCGACGATGGAGACGGGGCAGCTCAAGGCAGCCCTTGATAAAATGAAGCGGGAGGTGGAGAAGGAGAGGGAAACGCTCCGCCTCCGCGAGCGGTTCCTGCGGGAGCAGCGGGGTCCGGCCGGCCGGCATGATTCCGCCGCGGCCGGGACGGCGGAGGAGAACGGGTTCCACCGGCGGATTGTGCAGCAGGCTATCGAATATATCCGCTGTCATTATACCGGCATGATCAGCCTGCAGGATGCCGCCGATCATGTGGGAGTCAGCAAAAATTACTTCAGCGAATTGTTCAAGAAGGTGACCGGGCAAAACTTTATTGATTATTTGATCGAGATCCGGCTGAACCGGGCCAAGGAACTGCTGGCGACGACAAGCCTGAAGGTGTACGAGGTGGCCGAGCATTCCGGATTCAATGATGTGAAGCATTTCAGCAAGCTGTTCAAAAAGCAGACCCGCATGTCTCCCGCCGAGTTCCGCGAAGCCCGGTAGCGCCGGGCAGTCCCCGCCTGCCGGACGCTCGCCGGCAAGTACAAGGCAGAGGGACTCCGGGGCCGCGGCCCCCCGAAGTCCCTCCCGGCAAATTCAGTTTGCCTGCGCCCCTGCGCCGGCGGCCTTCTCCCTGCGGTAGACGCAGAGCGCATAGAGCAGCGGCCGGGTGACAGCCATGTCATAGACGCGTGTTTCGCCTATGCGGCGGAACACTTCGCGGGACGGCTTCGGGTTGATTTCCAGAAGCCAGACTTCCCCCAAGGCGTCAACCGCAATATCGAGACCGAGTTCGCACAGGCTGCCGTATTCCCGCTCCAGGCAAACGACCGTATCGCGAGCCAGGCGTTCAATGGCCCGCCTGATCTCCCCGATCTTTTCTTTGTCGCGGAAGCGACGGCTTAGCAGCAGGTCGGTCGGTACGGCTCTGCCGCCTCCGTGGAGATTGCTGGTCACGCTCCGTTTTGCCCCGATCCGGCCTGCGCATCCGGCCAGTTCCCAGTCCCCGTTTTCATTCTTCTGCATGAGGACCCGAAAGTCGTGGACTCTTCCATCTTCAAGGGCAAGGGATAGCCCTTGCTGCACCAGATAGTTGTCTTTCATTCCCCAGGAGCCCAGCCTGGCCTCAATCTGCCTTTCGGTCAGGATCCGGGGCGCGATGATGCGCCGGTGAAGGTCCCTTCCCTGAACCGAAAAGCGGTTTTCGCCTTGTTTCTCAATGCGCAGAATGCCCCGCCCGCCGGTGCCTTTGACCGGCTTGAGAAACAGGACGGGCATTTGATTCAGCAGCCGGAAGAGATCGGGAAACGAAGAGAAAATTTTTGTCAGGGGCAGATGGGGACGAATCCTGTCCTCGCGGCTCAAAGTCTGGTACACGCCCCATTTGTCGGAAAGCGGCCGGTTCAGAAAGGTTACTTCGGGATACCTCGCGCGGAATTCCCGCAATTGCTGGAACCGCGGTCTGGATTGATTGCGGCATCGGTCATAGACGACGTCGGGAAAGGGAGACCACAGCCGGTACCAGCCCCCTTTCCGGGGATTGTAATACAGTCCCCGGATTTTTCGGCTTTCATGATCGACATCCTCGGGGGAAAAGACCATCACCTTCAGACCGAGCTTCCGTCCTTTCAGCGCCAGCTTCCGGAAATAGTCGATTTCCTCGAAACGCCTGCCGTTCCAATAAATTGCCATGACGCCGAGCGTTGGAGTGGCCAAATCAGTTCACCTTCTTTGTTCGCGCATTCTCCGTCAGTAGGCCGGGGCCGGTTCGGAATGTTTCTTCTGTTTGCGCTTTTTGCTCAGATACATGCAGTAGTGGATGATCTGTTCCAGCGATTTTTTCCGGATATGCGGCTCGTCGAATTTCATTGGTTTCGAATTGGCTTCGAAAAACCAGAGCGCCCCGTCCCGATCGACGCCCAGGTCCATGGACATTTCTCCCAGAGTCTGCCCGGCGGCCTTCTCAATCTGTCTGGCGATCATTAACGCGGTGCTGCCCGTTCTCTGGATAATCCAGGCCGCTTTCCGGGGGCCGAACCGGAAGCGGAGCAGCTTCCCGGGATCGCCGATCGAGCCGCCCCGCGGAACGTGGGTCGTAATGCTGCGCTTGCCGGCCACCCTGGCTCCGATCCCGGTCAGGCTCCAGGCCCCCTTCTCGTCTTTCTGGACCAGCACGCGAAGATCGTAGGGACGTTTCCGGTATTGGGTGAGGACGATTCCCTGCTGGACAATATATTCCTTGTTTCCGATAGCCTTCTTCAAGGCGATCCACAGGTCGTAGATGCTCGGAAACCGGTCGATCCTGCGCTTGTTCCGGGCGGGATGGATCAGCACATATTCGATCGAATCCTCCCGCTCCCGCCGCTCCGCCCGCATGATCCCCTTGCCGGCCTTGCCCCGTACGGGTTTCAGATAAAGCGTGGGATACCGTTCGAAGAGCGATTCCAGATTGCGGTACGATACCAGTTTCTCTGTCCGGGGAATGAACGGCCGGGTGGAGGAAGCCCTGGACAGCCATTCGAACAGGGTCCATTTGTTGAAGAAGAAAGGGTTGAACAGGGCGACGCGGGAATCCTTCAGGCAGGCTTCGATCAGCTTCTGGATTTCCGGCGTCCGCTCGGCTTTCCGGTAAGGAATCCGGTTGTAGATGACCTGCGGGAACGGAAACGTGCGCTTCTCCCAGGTTTTCTGCCGGGCGTTGTAGCCGTGGCCGGCAATGCGTTTGCGCGACAGATCCAGCTGCTCCACCGTGGTAACGTAGACCAGGGCGCCCATCTCTTGGCCTTTTTGGATCAGGTCGATGAAGTTGCAGGGATTGCCGCCGAACGGCCGGTTTCCGCCGGAGACGGTCAGAATCGCGATGACGGGCCGTCTCTTTCGGCGCGGGGAAAGCTTCATGCGCCCTCCCTCCCGGGCCGGAACTTGCTCAGGTACAGGCAGTGATCGATCAGATTGACAAAGGCGGCCTTGCCCTGGGTTTTCAGCGACGGATGCTTGAAGATGGTGCGGCCCGGTTTGGCGTTCGCTTCAAACATCCAGATGCGTTCCGACTGGTCTATGCCGATATCGAAGCCAAGTTCGCCCAGCGTATGCGCGTAATTTTTTTCAATCGCCTCGGCCAGCTCAACCGCCACCGATTTGGCGTTCTGGAGCACCTGCCCCCCTCTGGAGCCGAAGACCGCATTCATGACCTGCTCGGGCGTCATCAGCTGTCCTCCGTTGCGGATGTGGGTCGTCACGCTCCCCCTGCCGGCTTTCTTGGCGCCGATTCCGGCGACGACCCAGCGGTTGTCGCCGTTCTTGATCATATGAAAGCGAAAGTCGATGGGACAGCTGTCGATTTCGATCAGGCGGATCCCCTGCTGGACGACATAATGATGGAGCCTCCCCCTGTGGTGCCGGTTCAGCATGTTCATCAGCCCTTCAAAACGGGGAAAGCGGATCAGGACATTCTTTTTGTCTTTTCGGTAGCGGGCGAAATATCCCCGCTCGGGATGGTAGGTGAGCCGGTAAATCCCGATCCCGAGACTGCCGCCGGTCGGTTTGAAATAGACGAATTTATGCTTTTCCATCAATTCCTGGATTTCCTTCGGCGTCGGATCTACCAGCGATTCGGGAACATATTTGGAAGCGGGATCTCCCTGCAGCAGCTTGTAGACATCCCATTTGTCAAAGAAGCTCCAGTTGAACAGCGTCACGCCTTTGCGGACGAAACGCTCCTTGAAATTGTCCATGGACGACTGCCTTTCCGCCCGGCGGTCGGGCAGCCGGTTGTAGACGACATCGGGAAGCGGCACGGTCCGCCTCAGCCAGGCTCCGCTTTTTTGCGGAAAGTAGCCGGTAACCGTCTCCTGCTCCCAGTTGACATCGCGCGGACTGAAGGCGAAGCAGAACGATCTTCCGCGGCCCGCGCCGGCGATCTGTTTCAGGAACCCTCCCCTTCCGCCGAATGGGGCGGAAAGGCTGCCGGTCGCCGAAGCGGTCAGAATTCCGATGAGGGGGCCGATGCGGATCTCGTTTTTTCCCCGGGTGACGGCCAGACAGCTCCCGGCGAAGGGAATGCCCAAATCGCCGGCAATGGCCCCGGGAAACTGGATATGGCGGCCGCTTCGTTTCCACAGCTTGACGGGAGCGATGACGGATTGGCTCCCCAGGGTGAAGCGGGCGTTGCGCGTACCTGACATGCCCAGCGCTTTCAGAAAGGGGGCGGTGGCATAAACCGATTTTTCCTGGCGTTGAGCGATGTGAACGGTACAGGTTGTCAGACTCATCAGGTTACCCTCCTAAATGTGGGATGACCTGGGGCACCGCCGGATTCCGGGAACGAAGCCCGGGGATCCCGCAGACCGGCGGCCCGCCGGAAAACCTGGCCTCCTCCGGCGGCGCGCCCCGGTCGGTCCAGTAAAAAACGTGCATAGTATACCGGATTGTATATGGCTTCTTCTTTCCGCCGTTTGCCGGGCAGCCGCGAGAATGCGCTGCGGCCCGGCTTGGAGTTGACCTCCAGAATCCAGACCCGGCCGTCCCTGCTGATGCCGAAATCGAGCCCAAGCTCAACCAGGCGCCCGCAGCGCGCCTCCAAAGCGGGGGGGATTTCGCCGGAAAGCTTCTTGAGCGTATCCCAAATGCCGGCGGCCCGCTCTTTTCCGAACTCCCGTTCCAGAAAGGGCTGCACTTCATGGGCGGAGCCGCCGCCGTGCAGGTTCGAGGTGGCGCTTCCGGGGGCGCCCAGCCTGACGGCCGCGCCCGTCAGCTGCCAAACGCCGCGGGCGTTCTTCTGCACGAGCGAACGAATATCGAACGCATCGCCGTCCAGAGTATGCAGCGCCAGATAAGGCTGGATCAGGTAGCGGCGTCCCCCCGCGAATTGCAGGATCCGTCCGGCCGCGGCTTCGGCCCCGGGAAAGCGTGCCGTCAGCGGGCGATTGCGAAAGCTGCGCCCCCGCACGAGAAAGCTTCCGTCCGGCCGGCGGCTGACATGCAGGGTGCCCCGGCCCTGGCTGCCCGAGTCCGGCTTGAGAAAGACTGACTCTTCCCGCTCCAGCCGGTGCCGCAAAGCCTGCGGATCCGCCAGCCGGTCGGTGGCGACAAGATGCGGGGCGATTCCGGGAAACCGGGACAGCCACCCGCCCACGCTCCACTTTCCGCCGAGCCGGTTTCCGAGCAGACGGACGCCCGGGCATTGCCGGAGCCGGCGGCTGGCCGCCAGATAGCTTTCCCGCTGCCGGCGGTTCGCCGGAAAACAGCGGTCGTAGACCAGATCGGGCAGCGGAGACGGCTGGCCCTCCCAGTCCCCGGTTTCCCGGCGGTACCGCAAGGCGTGGACCGTGCCGCGGCGCCAGTCGATTGTCTCGGGCGCGAACAGGAAGACGTCCATCCCCAGTTCTTCTCCCTTGAGACAGAGCCGCCGGTGAAAGTCTCCGTCCTGCTTTGCCTGGATTTCCGCAAGAGTGACAAGAATGCCGAGGGATCCGATCGTCGCGCCGCGCATGGGGATCACCTCAAAATTCCGCCAAATACCGGGCGTATTTGACAAAACGCCGGACGGAAGGCCGGATTTTGCTTGCCGCGGCGGCATTGTCGTCCTTGGAAGGCTTCGAATTGATTTCCAGAAGCCAGACCTTCCCCGACGTGTCGACCGCCAGATCAATGCCGAGTTCGCCGAAATGGCCGGCGACGTGGCTGCCGATTCCCTGGGCCAGCATTAGCGCCGCTTTGCCCAGCTTCGGCTGCAGGCTCACTTTGCCCGCCGGCTGGTCGCACTTGGCCTGCACCTGCGATACCGGACTCAGGGTGCCGCCGCGGGCCAGATTGGAGACGAAATGGTGCGTTCCGGCGATCCGGCCCACAATGGAAGTCACAATCCATTCGCCTTTCTCGTCTCTTTGCACGAGCGCCCGGAAGTCGACGGGCCGTCCTCCGACCGTTATGAGCTGCACCCCCCGCTGAATCTGGTAGCGGGTGCGCTTCATTTTGCCGGAAATGGCGGAGAACAGCTTGGCAAGTGTGGGGAAATGCCGCTTTACGCTTCCGTTTACGCTGGAGGAATGGCAGGTGTACCCGTCGGCATCCCGGGTAATCCGGATAATGCCTTTGCCGAGGCTTCCGGTAACCGGCTTGAGGAAGACAACCGGATATTTGGATGTCATGGATTTCAGCATTTGGTAATTTTTGAACAGGTGGGATTCCGGCAAGTATGCCGCGAGCTGGCTGTCATTCTGCAGCGCTTCGAACACTTCGGTTTTGTTCAGATATTTTTCGTTGAAGACGCTGGACCCGTATCGGGATTTTACTTCTTTGAAAAAATGTTGTACGCTGGGTCTGTTCTCGTATTTCCGGGAAGTCAGGCGGTTATATACCACGTTGGGAACGGGAAAGACGCCCTTCTTCCATTTGCCGTCGTGGTACCACCCTTCCACCGTTTCCGCTGGCTCCGGTATTTCCTCCGGAGAGAAGAAATAGGCGAACCCCCCGTAGTGCCCGCAGGCCTGAACCAGCTCTTTGCAGAACGAGGTCATGCTGCCGAAAGGACGCTCGGCGTTTTCCGCCGAAATCCGGCTGACCAGCACGCCGATCAGCGGCCCCAGCTGCAAAGTCCGGCCCTCTCCCTTGTAGCGCAGGCAGAGCGTGGAGCCGGGGACGAGTCCCAGCCGGTCCGCCAGCGGCTTGCTGACGCGCATAGGGTTAAGCCTTCTGACGGGAATGACCCTTGCCAAATGACGGGAGGAACCGAACTGCAGCGTCACGGGCTGGCCGGTTGGAATTCTCCGTTTACGGACATACCTTTCATTCAGCATGACGGCGTAATCTTCCGGGAAGATGCGGGTATTTTTCACCTGGATCATCAATTTGGTTCTTGACATGGCGGATCTCCTTCCCAGCTTAGGCAATAAACTTGAAAAGAACTACTTCATCATATGAGGACATCTATCCCGTGGTGAAAGAAAAAGGCCTGCCCGCCGCCGGGCGGGCGCGGAGAATTTTGCTTGGAGGCGCTTCATGAACGACATTGTTTTTGTCCTGTTTGGCGTGCTGGTAGCCGCCTTTGTAGGGGGAATCACCAACCATTTTGCGATCAAAATGCTGTTCCATCCGCGCAAGCCGGTTGTCGTCGGCGGCAAGAAACTGCCTTTCACCCCCGGTCTGATTCCGAAGCGGAAGCAGGAGATCGGGGCATCGCTGGGTAAAGTGGTGGCCGAATATCTGGTCACCGCCGACGGGCTGGTCGAGGTGCTCGGCAAACCGGAATTTCGCCGCCGTCTCGAGGGGTTTCTGGAACGGCTCGTGACCGGCTGGAGCGGCCGGGAAGAAACTCTCGACCAGCTGGCCCTCCGTTTTACCGCTCCCGAACAATGGGCGGGGCTGAAGGAACGTCTGGCCGCATGGATCCGCAGCAGGACAGAGGAAGGTCTGCGCGGGTTATGGGAAGCGCGGGGCTTGTCGGGACTAACGCTGTCCGGCATCGTACCCGGCTGGAACGAGGGCCGCCGGGAGGAACTGCTGGAATGGGCGACGGATACGATCCTGCAAAGTCTGAAGGACGAGCTCCGTTCTCCGGCCGGGGATCGGCTGCTCCGGGAATTGACCACCCGGTTTCTGGATCAGGCCGGAGGTTTTCTGGGCGCGCTTGCCGGAATCTTTATGGACGAGGACAAGGTGGCCGTCAAGATAAAGACGGCGCTGATCCGGCAGCTGGATTCCCCGGGGATTCGCCGTACGGTGGCCGGGATGCTCGGAAAGAAGCTGGAGCAGTGGGGTGAAGTGACGCTGGAGGAATGGGGCAGCCGGCTGCTTGGCGAACCCCCGCTGCCCTGGCTTTTGCGGCAGGCCGCCAGCCGGGTTCCGCTCGGGGAGTGGCTTGACCGGGCGGGGGAGCACAAGCTGTCCGAACTGCTCGGCCCCTGTCGGGAGCGGCTGCTGGCAGGGATCCCGGGGGCGGCGGAACGGCTTCTCGATCTGCTGCGCCAATACGCGGGGGAGGCGGTAGCCGCGGTAGATTTGCCGCAGCTGGTGGAGGCGCAGGTGGCCAAATTCCCGATCGAGCGGCTGGAAGAGATCATTCTCAGCGTATCGGGCAAGGAATTCCGGGCCATCACCTGGCTTGGCGTGCTGCTCGGCGGTTTGATCGGTCTGGTCCAGTCGCTGGTCACGATTCTGTTTCGT
>Ga0310827_100492_pt1 | contig 30224 bp, 34 predicted proteins | sample WT_ome_2_FD_201309 | JGI IMG/M metagenome (GOLD analysis project Ga0310827, IMG submission 201309) | Sorghum-adapted microbial communities enriched on wild type (WT) sorghum from Joint BioEnergy Institute, Emeryville, California, United... ... | reverse complement strand
ACGGCAGGAATCCCCGGCCTTCAGGACGGGGAGGACGTCAATTTCAGCGCACGACAAACAAAGCAAGGGGACGCCAGGGTTCGACACGGTGTCCAGCCTGCTTGGTGTTGCGAGTCGCGGAACCCCGGATCTGCCGCGTCACCAAGCTCCGGGAACCATGTAAGTGCGGACTCTCACGAGTTCGCCCTCGCTGCGTAAGCGCGAGGGGGTCGCGCCGGCCAGCCCGCGGGCCGGAGCCGCGGCCTCAACAAGCGGGCTTGCCTGATCGGGGTCGCCTCATACCGATCAGGGACGCCGAGTGGGGCTTGGCCGCCGGGGAGATGCCCGGCCGGGGCTCTCCGCCCCCGGCGGTGAGAGATTGGGGAGAAGCCGGCACACGCTCGTAGACGCACCGGCAGACGCACCGTGGACGGCGGTTCGATTCCGCCCGTCTCCACTACCCCGAGCTCACAGCGCTGCGGCGATGTGCGGCTGTTGAGCCTGGTGGTCCGGGTCGTCGAGGCGGCGATCCGGCAGCTTGGTGATCTTCACACCGTGCTTGATCGCCTGGATGTCGGCGCGCACCAGCCCGGCGATTGCCTCAGGGATGGAGATGGTCCGCTGCTCTGTCCCCCTCCCCGGCTGGGCGGACTTCCAGACGATCCTCAGCCGGTAGGCCTGCGGGCGCTTCCTCGACCGCACGACCTCCATCTGGACGGTCACGTACTCCGCCAGCGGGAACCACCACCGCTTGCGACTGTTGCTGCGGTCCAGGTGCGCTTGGGTGTGGGCGAGCGCCTCATCGAGGTCGCCGAACATCCCCGGCAGGATCGGGATCGTCCGGCCGTTGGCGTGCAGCAACAGCTCACCCGGCCGATACCAGTAGTCGTCCTCGCGGGCGCCGGTGATGACGAGCAGCTCCTTGCCGGCTCGGTTGCGGTAGACGCGCTCGCCCGTGTCGGTCAAGACGGCGTGCTTGGGTTTGCGCCAGTCGCCCGAGCCGCGGCGTGCGCGCACCGCATCGGCGAGCATGTTGGCCGCGCGGATGGTGTGGGAGCCGCGGCCCATCACCGCACCCCGTAGGTGGCGAACTGCGGGAACGGGATCTCCTGGCCGCGGTCCCAGGTGCGCCACCGCAAGCCGCGGAACCCGCCGCCGGGAAACGGCATCGGCTCGCCGGTCCGCGGGTCGGCGAGGGTGCACGCGACCGCGCCGCCTGCGCGCCGCAACGTCCAGCGCCGATCATCCCACCGTTCGACCGCCACCAGCGGCGCGTACCCGCGCAGATAGCCGTGGCTGACCACGTACACGCGCCCGCCCGGTTGGAGTTGCGCGGGTGGGCGGCGGCCGACGGTGAAGTCGAACAGCATCCCCGGTGGGCAATCCTCACCCGGCAGGCACCCTTCGGCAAGCCACGCCGACCACATCCCCTTGGGGACGGTGACGACGACATCCCCGCAGCCGGGGCCTGGTGCGGGTGGGTTGTCGGCGTTGTGGTGCACGCGTCGACGCTAGCGCACCCGGAGGCGGCGGCCGCACCCTCGCCGACGTGCACCTCCGGGTCTTGGAAGGACGCTCGTGCGCGGCGGGGCGCCGGGTAGGCTGGGTGGCGTGGACGGTGGCGGTGGGGTGCGGGGGCGCGTGTCCTGCCGGCGCGGTATGACTTGCGGGGTGGCTGACGCAGGGGGAAACGGTCGTGTGAGCCGGCCGCGCTACCACGGGCGGTTGGAGCTCACGTGGACGAACAAGGACCAGTGCCTGCTCTCCCATGAGGACGGCACGTACGAGTGGGTGGCGCCCACCGACTATCGGGTCGCCGAGGTCCGGTTGCTGCATGACGCCGGGAAGGTCGGCGACACCCACCCGGACAAGGAGCGGGCCAAGGACAACCTGCTCATCCGAGGGGATGCGCTCCACGCGCTCACCTCGCTGGTTGAGCTGCCGGAGTTCGCCCGCGAGTACGTGGGCAAGGTCAAGCTCTGCTACATCGACCCGCCGTTCAACACCGGCCAGGCGTTCGAGCAGTACGACGACGCGCTGGAGCACTCCGTCTGGCTGACGATGATGCGTGACCGCCTGCTCCAGACCAAGCCGCTGCTGCACCCCGAGGGTTCGGTGTGGGTCCACTTGGACGACACTGAGGCCGCCTACTGCCGGGCTGTGATGGACGAGGTCTTTGGACGCGATGCGTTCATCGCCACCGTGGTCTGGGAGAAGGCGCAGGGCGCGCGCAACGACACAGCCCTCTCGGCGGCGCAGGACTATATCCTCGTCTATGCCCCGAGCCGCAAGGCTTGGCGGCACGTCCGCAACCTGCTGCCGCGAAGCGACGCCCAGCTTCAGCGCTACCAGAACCCGGACAACGACCCGCGTGGGCCATGGCGCCAAGGCGACAACGGCACGGCTAAGAGCGGCAGTGAGGAGAACCGCTACGAGATCACGCTTCCATCCGGTCGCAAGGTTCGGCCGCCGGAGGGTTCCTATTGGCGGTTCAGCAAGGAGACTTTCGAAAAGGCGCGCAGGGAGGGCCGCATCTGGTTTGGCCGCGACGGCAACAGCCTGCCGATTATCAAGCGCTACCTGAGTGAAGTCCAAGAAGGCGTCGTGGCCCGCACTTGGTGGCCGGCAAGCGAGGTCGGCTCAAATCAGGAGGCCAAGAGAGACCACTTGCGGCGGCTGTTTCCAGGGGTCGCGCCATTCGCCACCCCGAAGCCGGAGCGTCTCCTGGAGCGGATCATCCACATCGCCACCAACCCTGGTGACATCGTCCTCGACTTCTTCGGCGGCTCGGGAACAACCGCCGCCGTAGCCCACAAGATGGGCCGCCGCTGGGTCACGGTTGAGCGCAGCCGCGACACGGTGGAGACCTTCACCCTGCCGCGCTTGAAGAAGGTCGTGGCGGGCGAGGACCCCTGGGGGATCACGACCGTCGAGAGGCGCGTGGCTGACGCCGAGCTGCCAGACGGCGTCACCCCGGAGGAGGCGCGGGAGTTCGTCCGCCTGCTCAACAAGTTCAAGGACCGGCTTCCCGAACCGGAGGGCGAAGCGGAAAAGAAGATCACCGCCAAGGTCATCAGCAAGCTGCGGGCCGCCGCCAGGACCAAGACCGAAACGGAGGTTCGCTGGGAGGGTGGCGGGGGCTTCCGCGTCCTCGATGTCGGCCACTCGATGTTCCACGCCCAAGATGGCGTCGTCACCCTGGCGGAGTGGGCCGCGAACGGCAAGCTCGCCGAAGCCACCGCCGCGCAGCTGGGGTTCGAGTTCGAATCAGACGGGGTGTTCTGCGGGCGCAAGGGACGCACCCGTCTTGCCGTCATCGACGGGCTCATCAACACCGGCGTCGTCGAGCTCATCACCAACGCGCTCGCAGAAGACGAACGCGTGATCATCGCCGGCACCGCCATCGACCCGCAAGCCGAAGACCGCCTGCGCGACTTGCGGCCCGGCTCGCGCTTGCGCAAGATCCCCCAGTCGATCCTCACCACCTACCAGCAACAACACCGCTGGCGACCGGCGACCGTGAACGGATGATCGACGTCCTCCACGACCCGCTCATCGACGAGATCGCCTCCCGGCTCGATCTCCGCGAGCCCAACAAGCGGGCGCTACAGGCGATCGTCTACGACTTCGACCGCTACTTCAACATCGAAGGCAACCAGCCGCCGCGCGAGGTCGTCGTCGACGCCGCTACCGGCATGGGCAAGACCTACATCCTCGCCGCGGCGATCGAGTACTTCGCCTGCCAGGGGCACCGCAACTTCGCCGTCATCACGCCCGGGCGCACCATCCTGAACAAGACGGTCGCGAACTTCACGCTCGGGCATCCCAAGAGCCTGCTCGGCGGGATGGAGGTCGAGCCGCAGCTGATCACCGCAGACAACTTCGCCACCCCGCAGATCCGCGCGGTGCTCGACGACGAGGTGAAGGTGAAGATCTTCGTCTTCACCGCCCAGAGCCTCCTCAGGCCCAACACCGAGACGGCCCGCCGCACCCGCAAGTTCCAGGAAGGCCTCGGCAAAGCCCTCTACGAGCACCTCCAGGGCCTCCCCGACCTCATCGTCTTCGCCGACGAGCACCACGTCTACCACGGCGCTCAGTTCTCCGACGCCGTCCGCGGCCTCAAACCGCACGCGCTCATCGGCCTCACCGCCACCCCCAACAAGCGCGCGCTCGAACGCGCGGGGATCCCGATCATCTTCCGCTACCCGCTCGCCGCCGCGATCGCCGACCAGTACGTCAAGACGCCGGTGATCGTCGGCCGCAAGGACGACACCGCCGACCCCAAGATCAAGATCGCCGACGGGCTCCGCCTATTGGAAGCCAAGGAGCAGGCGATCCAAGCGTATTGCGAGCGCACCGGCGCGAGGCCCGTCGCGCCGGTCATGCTCATCGTCTGCGAGAACATCGACCAGGCCGAGGAGTACGGCAAGCTGCTCGACGACCCCCACGACCCGGTCCTCGGCCACGGCAAGTGGGGCGGCGACAAGGTGCTCGTCGTCCACAGCGACCGCAGCGAGGACGAGCATGAGGAGATGCTCGCCGCGCTCGACCAGGTCGAGGAACCCGACAGCCCCGTGCGGGTGATCATCAGCGTCGGGATGCTCAAGGAAGGCTGGGACGTCAAGAACGTCTACGTGATCTGCTCCATGCGCCCCTCCATCTCGGAGATCCTCACCGAACAGACCCTCGGCCGCGGGCTGCGGCTGGCGTTCGGCCGCTACACCGGGGTGGAGCTGCTCGACACCCTGGAAGTCATCGCGCACGAAAGCTACGACAAGCTGCTGCGCCAGGCGAAGGTCATCAACGAGCAGTTCATCGACGCGCAAACCCGCATCGCCGAGCAGCAAACCAGGGCGGGCGAGACCGTCCCACGGCTGGATGAAGAGCAGGTCAGCGTCAACATCATCAACACCCATGCGGCGGGAGGCGAGCGGGCCGGCGCGGTCGCGCAGACCGACCCGGGCGCGATCGCCGAACCGCCACCGGGGGCGGTCACCATCGGGACGGTGGAAGACCGCCAGCGGCAGGCAGCCCTCCAAGCCGACGCCGTCCAGCAGGACCTGACCATCCGACCCGACGCCCCCGCCCTCAAGCTGCCGGTGCTGCGCCTTGCGGGCGTCACCACCCAGTGGTCGCTCAACGACATCACTGACCTCGACCAGTTCCGCAAGCTCGGTGAGCGCATCAGCGCCAACCCCGCCAGCGAGCTGCGCCGCGTGAAGCTCGACGCGCGGATCATCACCGGACCTGACGGGCTGCCCCGCACCGAGCTCGTCACCGTCACCCCCGAGGAGAACATCGAGGCGCAACCCGCGCTCATCCCCCTCGAAGACGCCAAGCGGCGGCTCGTCGAGGACCTCCTCAACGCGCCCGTCGTGCCGGCGCGCGCCGGCGAGAAACAAGCGGCCGGGCGGATCGTGAACGCGTTCGTCGACGGGCTCGGCAACCGCGCCGAAGAGGTGCTGGGAAGCTACATGGAACGCGCCTCCGGCGGTCTGATCGAAGCCGTCACCGAAGCGCAACGGCAAGCCGCCGCCACACCCACCTACGAGCAGGTCGTCGACACCTACCAGTTCGACGCGACCCGCACCCCGCGGGCCGCCACCAGCACCGACCGCGTCGGGGCGTTCAAGCGCAATGTCGGCTATGAGGGCTACCGCAAGAGCTTCTACACCCAGGACTGGTTCGACAGCTCCGCCGAACGCGCGGTGGCGAACCTCCTCGACGCAGACGACGCGATCGCGTGGTGGCTGCGGCTGCAACGCGGCGATCTGGTGATCGAATGGTCCCGCGGCGCCTACCACCCGGACTTCATCGCCATCGACACCGACGGCATCCACTGGGTGATCGAGGTCAAGGCCGACCGGGACATGACCGACGACGCAGTCCAAGCCAAGCGCGACGCCGCCAAGCAGTGGGCAAACCACGTCAACGCCTCCGACGCAGTCAAGGCGCAATGGCGGTACCTGCTCGTCTCCGAAAGCGACGTCCAGCAGGCGAAGGGAAGCTGGCAGTCGCTGCGGGCGCTCGCCTGACAAGCCCTCCGGGCCGCGTCATCACGAAAACCAGAGCGCGCCGCTGAGGCGAAGATCCGGCGGCCGGCGCTTCAGGCGCGGTACACACGCACCGTGTCTGACACCACCAGCACCCCCAAGACCACCGGCAACGCCAACCGTGTCCGCCTGCTCGCCGCGGCGGTCGCCGCTGTCGCGCTGATCGCCGCGCTCATCATCGCGCTGCTCTCAGGCGGCAACGACAACACCCGAAAGCCCGACCGGCAGCAGGCGCAAGTCGAGTTCACCGACCCGCTCACCACAGAGCAGATCACCGCCGCAGCGGCGCGCGGCTATGAGGCGGCGAAGGCGCGCCTGGTGTGGCTCGGCGCACCCGAGGAGGGCATGCAGGTGCGGGGGGTCGTCACCGGCCTGGCGGCAAACCAGCAAGGGCTCGTTTACTTCCACAACCGGCAGGTGAAGGGCAAGCCGACCGCCGCCACCCCCTATTGGGCGTCGGTGGTCACCCAGGCGGCCACCCCCGGGCAGCTGCTTGACGCGCGCACCGCTTTCCGTCAGGCCAAGGCGCAGGTGATCAAGCGCGGGAAGCTGCGGATCTACCTGCCCCCGAAGGACCGTGACACCGACGGGGCGCTCGCGGTCACCGGGCCGAAGCTGCTCGCGTTCGTGCAGACCTACAAGCCGGTCAAGCGCTCCGAGCTGGTCAAGCTCGCCAAGCGGGTCGAGCTCATCCCGGTCCGCGACGCCCGCTAGCCAGCTACGGATCGGCGAAAGACAGCGCCTGCCGGCTCACCCCGCCCTCGCGATCCGCTCACCACGCTCCACGTTTGCGCGGTTCTGCTCGAACGTGAGCGCCTGCGGGGAGTCGTGCCCGTAGCGGGCGCGGATGTCCTCCAGTCGCTGCTGCCACGAGACGTCCTCCCCGGCGGGGCTGATGGTGGCGTCGATCCAGTCGAGCACGCACAACACGTCGGCGTCGTAGGGCAGCTTCCGCCAAGGGTCGAACTCCCGCTCGCGCCCGCGCAGCTCCGCCTCAACCACAGCGCCCGCGTGGCGCGCCACCACCGCCGCGACATCCCGCAACCCGACCTCGGCGAGCAGCCCGGCGCCGGCGGCGGCGTGCATGACCTTCTGGTCTGGGTCGAACGCCAGCCCGATGTCGTGCAGCACCGCGCACAGCAACAACCGCCGGCGGCGCAGCGGCGACCATGAGGCGAGCTCAAGCGAAGCGGCCTTGCGCAGCGCTGCGGAGAGGCGCCGGTTGTGCGCGGGGTTGTGCGCGAACGCGCCGCGCCGCCACGCGCTCCACGACGACACCCGCGCGCGCGGGGACGGGGCTGCTGCGACCAACACGTCACGGTTCATGCCGCGACCGTGTCGCGGCGTGGCCGCGCACACCCCCTCTTTCGCGACCCCGCCGCTCATGGTCGCAACCGGCGGGCCTGCGCGACCGAGACGCGCCGGCCGGGGCGGGCAAGAAAAGGGGTGTGCGCGCGTCGCCGATCCGCAACCGTTGGGAGGCATGTGACCCGCGCCGCTTGCGGGGGAAGGGGCTGCGTGCGCACCCAGTGGCCCCTTCCCCCGCCGCTTCCTAGCAAGACCCAGGGCGAAAGCGCGCCGCCAGCCCGGCGTTGCGGCGGGTCAGGCGGATGTCGCTTCGGTGAGCGCGCCGCGGCGCTTGAGCGCCTGGTCGAGCGCGAACGCAGCGACGATCAGGCTGATGTGGGAGAACGCCTGGGGGAAGTTGCCCAGCTGCAACCCGTCCGGGGTGAGCTCCTCCGACAGCAATCCCAGGTCGGACGCGCAGGAGGTCACGCGCTCGAACACCTCACGGGCGCGGTCGATCTCCCCCAGCGACACCAGCGCCTGGCACAGCCACAGCGCGCAGATCGAGAACGTCCCCTCCTCCCCGGACAGCCCGTCGTCGGCGGCGTCCCCGATCCGGTAGCGGTCCACCAGCCCGCCGCGTGTCAGCTCCCGCTCGATCGCCGCGACCGTGGAGGCAAACCGCGGGTCGTCGGGGCGGAGGAACCCCACCTGGGCGAGCAGCAGCGCCGAGGCGTCCAGCGCATCCGACCCGTAGGCCTGCACGAACGCCCGCTTGGCTTCCGACCAGCCGCGCCGCTCGACCTCTGCGCGGATCGCGTCCCGCTCGCGCTTGTAGCGGCCGACGTCGAACCAGCCGATGCGGTCCTTGCGGGCGGCGCGGATCGCGCGGTCCAGCGCCACCCAGCACATCACCTTGCTGTAGGTGAAGTGGCGGGCGCCGCCGCGGACCTCCCAGATCCCTTCATCCGGCAGCCGCCAGCTCGCCGCCGCCTGGTCTGCGCACCAGGCAAGCAGCCGGGCGCGGTGGGGGCCCAACGGGCGGCGGGAAGCGCAGCGGTGCAGCCAGATCGCATCGGCGAGCTCCCCGTAGACGTCAAGCTGGCGTTGGCCGGCGGCGCCGTTGCCGATCCGCACCGGCCGGGAGTCCCGCCAGCCGCGCAGATGGTCAAGCGTGAGCTCCTCAAGGTCCGCCTCCCCGCCGATCCCGTACATGATCTGCAGGTGCAGCGCGCCGTGGCGCATCACGATCGCCTTCAGCCAGTCCAGGTAGGAGCCGGCTTCTTCGTGGCGGTGCACCTGGCGGAGAGCGTGGAGCGTCCAGCTGGCGTCCCGCAACCACGAGTAGCGGTAGTCCCAGTTGCGCTCCCCGCCCACGTCCTCGGGCAGTGAGGTGGTGGCGGCGGCGACGATCGCGCCGGTCGGCTTGTACTGCAAGCCCTTGAGCGTCAGCGCCGAGCGCTCCACCAGCTCGGAGGCGTAGTCGGGCAGGCGTAGCCCGCTCGCCCACTCACTCCAGTAGGTGATCGCCCGATGCAAGGAGTCGGTGATGTCGGACGGGCCGGGGCGGCCCAAGCACAGCGAGAACGCGCGCTGCTCGCCGGCGCGCAGCTCGAACTGCTCAGACGCAGACGACTGGCCGTCGAGCACGAGCATCTGGCCGTCGTGGGCGTCGCAGACCAGCCATCCCAGCCGGCTGCCCCACGAGGGGACGGTTTGGCCGTAGCCGGGGCGGGGGTCGCAGACCGAGATCATCCGCACGTGCCCCTCCACGCACGACACCAGCCGGCACAAGGCTTGGCGGGCGCCGGTGTGCAGCCAGTCGGTGACGATGACAGTGCCGGTGGCGCAGCGAAAGGTGGTCTCCAGCACGTTGGTGTGCGGCAAGTACCGGCGGGAGGAGCTGAAGCGCAACCCGGCGGGGGCGATCCGCCACGACCCGCCGCGGTCCGGGTCGAGGATCGCGGCGAAGATCGACGGGGAGTCGAACCGCGGCCAGCACAGCCAGTCCACCTGGCCGTCGGAGCTCACCAGCGCGGCGGACCGGCAGTCGGAGAGGAACCCGTAGTCGGCGATGTCGCAGAACCCGGCGTGGTCGCGCATACGCGCCGAACGTGCCTGCGACACCGCCCCCCAGAAGGGGTTTTCGCCTCGCGCACTATGCGGCGGGGACACCACCGCGGGACCGGGCGGGGCTTCGGGCGCGATCACCGCCTCCATGGGACGGTGGGTCGGCGCGCCGCGGCGCCGAGCACAGGGGGCTGTCCCCCGCCGAGGGGACCGGTGCGGGTGTACGCGCAACACGCCGAAGCGCACGTGCGCCATCTGCGCCTCCAGGGCGGCAACCGCGAAGTCGATCTCATTGTCGAGCGCGGCGACGGGCGGGTGGTTGCGATCCAGGTCAAGCTCGCCCAGACGCTGCGCGGCAAGGATGTCCGGCACCTCAAGTGGCTGGAGCAAGAGCTCGGTGATGAGCTGCTGGACGCGGTGGTCATCACCACCGGGCGGGAGGCGTACCGGCGAGCAGATGGGATCGCCGTCGTGCCTGCGGCGCTGCTTGGACCCTAGCGGCAGCGAACGCCGCAAACACCCTCGATCTCATGTTGCGTTTCGGGTTGGTGGTCATCCGAGCGCTGACGAGAACCCGGGCGGCGTAGCTGCTCTTTCGTGCAGCATGAACCAGTGTCGCCAACTTCAGCAAGGCTGAAACGATCGACCTTCAGCGGCCTCGGTTGCAGGCCGGTAAGGCGGTCGTGCCGACCCCAGGCGCGCGACGAGAAGACCTGGACGATCTCCCGTTCAGGGAACCGCAGCGCCGACAGCGCCCCGCCGAACACACAGCCGGTGTCGATCCCGACCACGGTCCGCTGGGCGTTGACGAACATTGGCTTGGGGCCGAGCACATCATGGCCGAAGACCACCAGCCGATCCGGGTCAGTGTGGGTCTCCGCCCACCTGTAGATACGGATCGGATAGCCGGTGGCGGGGTCGGTCCCTGCGGTCTGACCGTACATCCCCAAGGTGGCGGCCTCATCACGACGCGCGTAGTCGGTCGAGGTCCCGACCAGGTCGGCGGGGATCGCGCCGTGAGTGACCACGAGCTCGCCGGCGCACAGCACCGAATGCGAGGGCGCGCGCTCGAACAGCTCCCGCACAACCTGGCGGATCCGCTCATCCGACCGCGGGTCGGCTGCGCGCGCTGACTCGATCTCAGCGGCGGTGCGGTCAAACCCGTGGGTGTGCTTGACATCTGCGCCGCGCACCACCGCCCGATACAGCTTCCAGTCATGGTTGCCGATCGCGCCGATCACAGCAGTGCCCGCGCGCACCATCCGGTGCGCGAGCATCAGGCAGTCCAGTGAGCGCGGACCGCGGTCGGCGAGGTCCCCGACGAACACCGCCACCCGCCCGTCAGGGTGCCGGTACCCATCCTCGGGGTGGGGCTCATACCCGAGCTCGCCCAGCAGCGCCTCCAGCTCCGCGAGGCAGCCGTGCACGTCCCCGATCACATCCACCGCTTCGGCGGTGCACGCGACGAACCGGACCGCCTCCACCTCTGCGGCGGCCTTGCGGTCGAACACCCGCACCGACGCGAACCCCTCCGTGTTGATGCGGCCAAAGCGGATGTCGGCGAGCAGCTGCTGCTGGCGGGCGAGATGGCGTCGCACCGCCCGCTCCGGCGCTCGCACCATCCGGTCCGGCGCCCGCTGGGCTGCGAGGCACTCCTGCTCGGTGGCGGTGAGCACCAGGAGATGGCACGCCACGCCGGCTTTGCGGGCGAGCTCAACCAGCGGCGCGCGGTCCCGCGGAAGCAGCGCGGTGGAGTCGATCACCGCCGCCCGCCCGGCGGCAAGCCGGCGGCGCGCGACTTCATGTACCAGCTCGAACGCCGCTGTGGTCACCGACTGATCGGCGGGGTTGTCTGCGATCAGTTGCCGCATCGCATCCGAGGAGACGACGTTGATGTCTGGCATGGTGCGGCGCGCGAACGCGCTCTTGCCGGCGCCGGTGGGACCGGCGAGCACCAGCACGCACGGGGACTGGTAGTCGATGGTCAGCGGCATCGTGCGCTCAACTTACGGCCGCGCGCTGCGTTGACCGCAGCGCATTCGCGTCCCAGGCGCGGCGTCGAGGACCCTCAGCCGCGCGGCCTGCGCCGCCGCCAGCTTGCCGATGGCAGCTCATCACCGCTGCTGGCGTGATGAGCTTGCGCGCATCGCGCCAGGCTGGCGCCCGGGCGTGAAGATGTGGTGTCGCGCGTCGGCGCCACATGCGCTGGCGCGTGAGCTGAGAACAAAGCTCGCCCCCGGCGCGACCCAGCTTGAGGTCACGCCTGGGGGCGAGGCTTCCCGGCGCGTGTGGGCGGGCTGTCTGTCGGCGAGCACAGGCTCCGCCGGCCCGGCGACGATAATCGCCTTGAGCTGGCGGCACCATCCCGCCAGGGCGCAAGGGGGCCGCCGCCCGCTCGGCGCAGACGGTGAGCCCGCAGGAGGCGTTGTGCTCAGCTTCGCGGCTGGTGCGGGGTCAGCGGGTCGGCGGGTGGTGTGCCGCTTCGAGTATGCGCCGCCACGCGTACCCCATCTCGCTCACACCACCGCTGAGAAGACCCTCGGCCGCGCAGATCGCCGCGACCGGGGTGAGGATCAGCTTCCGCGCAAAGCGCGGGAGCCGCCACAGCCACAGGTCGGGCCGCCGAAGCGGCGGGGTCTTGGTCTGCCACCAGCCTCGCTCGTCGTTGTTCATGCAGCGACCATACGGCACCGCCTGTTGGTGACCGCACATCCTGGCATCGGCGTGTGAGCAGATTGCAGGCAATCAGCAGGCGAGCATGCGCCTCCCAGACCCCCTAGAAGAGAGGCACGTACCTCGGTCTGGTGCTTGTTCGCCGCAGGGGCACCGCCGAGATCGGCGGTGGCGGGTCGGTGAGCGTCAGGTTGCGCCAACCGGCGCGGCGCGCCAGCGGCCTGCTTCGCCGCGTCCCGCCAGCCCTCCCGGTACAGCTTGATTGGCCCCTGCCGCGTTCGCGAGCTCGACGATCCGCTCGACCACCTGCTTGACGGACAGGTCGGTGCAGTCGATGATGTGCGCGTCCTCGGCGGGGCGAAGCGGCGCTACCGCCCGCTCGGCGTCCCGCCGATCGCGGACGCGCTGCTGCGCGAGCACCTCCTCCACCCCAAGGCCAACCTGGGTGGCGCGCCGACGCGCCCGCTCCTGCTCGGAAGCGGTGAGGAACACCTTCACGGGCGCGTGCGGCGCCACGTTCGCGCCGACGTCATGGTCTTCTGCGACATACCCACCTTCTGCCAGCATCGCCTTCTGGCGGGCGACCAGCACCTCCCGCACCCGCGGGTCGGCGGACACCCGGGAAGCGACCTCCGACACCTGCGGGGCGCGGATCTGCCCGCTCACGCCCTCACCGTCGAGCAACACCCGCTCCCCAGCTGGATCTCTGTCGACCGGGCGAGCTCCGCCGGGTCTGTTGCGGGGTTGCGCAGATGCGCGAGCGCGACACACCGGTACATAGCGCCTGTGTCGAGGTAGGTGAGCCCCAGCCTGGCGGCGGCCGCCTTGGCGACGGTGCCCTTCCCGGCTCCCGCCGGCCCGTCGATCGCGACAATCAAGCTGTTGCCCATGGCGCAACCTGCCATATGACGCGCACATCGCGCACACCGGGGATGTCCACCCTCGCCGCACCCGGCCTCAAGTCCGCAAGCGCGGATGCCGAATGAAGCGCCAACACCAAGACGCGCGGATCGAGCGGCGGGCGAACGCGTCCCCCGCTCGGGTTACGTTGCGATGAGCGGCGGCGACACACCTGTCAGGCTGTGCGGGGATGTGCGACGCGATGACAGGCGCGAGGAACACCCCTCGCGCGCTGAACCGTGCGCCGGTGCGCACCATCGTCGCCGACGACCAACCTCACGTGCGCTCAGCGATCCGCCTCGCGTTGACACTCCACGGCGGGTTCGTGATCGTCGCCGAAGCAGCAGGCGGCCAGCAAGCGGTCGAGCTCGCCCGCCAACACCAGCCGGACCTGGTGTTGCTGGACTTGCTCATGCCGGGGGTCGGCGGGCTGGAAGTGCTGCCGCAACTGCGCAGCGCCGTCCCGGCTGGGAAGATCGCGGTGTTGAGCTCGATGAGCCCCGAGTCGGGGTCTCTCGCGTCCTTCCAGGCCGGCGCTGACGCCTACTACCGCAAGACCGGTGACATGCAGACGCTCGCGGATCAGCTGTATGAGCTCTGCGGCAGCACCCCGCCCTGCCAGCCCGCCTGAAGGCAGCGCGGGCGTTTTGCTCGGCGCGCCGGCGGACCTGCCGGGGCGGGCGCAGGGACGCTAGCGGGCGATCGTCGGCACCCACCCGTGGATGCGGGTGCCGGCGATCCGGCCGTACACCCACCGCACCGGCGGGCCTTCGACGGTGTTGCGATCCACCCGGGGCTGCTCATCCAGCACCTCGAACCGGTCCCCCTCGCGCAACACCGCCCGCACGACCCCGCCGCCGTGCACCCCCGTGGTGTTCACCATCACGTACTGGGAGCCCTTGTACGGCCGCTTGGCGTTGTAGGTGCTGTAGTGGCGGCCCTCCAGGCCGTCTTCGCCGCGGAAGCGCGCGTTGGCGGGAAATCCGGGGTCCTTGAGGCGGGTGCGGCGAAGCGGGGTGAGCTTTGACGCGCCGGAGCCGGTGCGGTAGTCGTCCACGCGCCGGCGGATCGCCTTGGGGAGCGCGTCACGGCGGATGAACCCGCTGAAGGCGTACTGGGTGATCGACTCCCCGTCCTTGATGTTGCCTCGGTCGTTGGCACGGAACTTGATCAGGCAGTAGCGGGACTCCAGCCCGTCGGACTTCATGCACGCCCGCCCCTGCACCTCGATCTGATCGGCGTCAGGGGTTCGGTCCAGGTAGATCAGCCGGTTGGTCTGGGGGTCACGGATCTCCCACCCGCGGCCGGTGCGTTCGATGATGCACATCTTCCGCCCCAGTGAGTCGACGATCGGCCACCGCACCCGGTTGCCGTACCGGGGGTTGCGGGCGAGCTTGCCGATCTTCTTGCGCATGTGCAGCTTGCGGCCTTTGCGCTTGTAGGTGTCGGAGCCGATGTCGAGCGTGCCGCGGCGGCCCTTGCGGGTCTCCGGGAGATCCGCGGGGTTGCGGCGAGCCGCAGCCTGTGCGCGCAGGGTCGTGGTCCCGCCGCGGGCGGCGTCGCTGCTGCGTCCACCCCGTCCCATGTGTCGAGCGTGAAGCCGAAACCGGGCGCCGACAGGGTTCTCGCGCACCACGCGCAAGAGCCGTCGTCGAGGTAACGCCACCCCCGGCGCGCGCCGCGCTTGCGCCCCAAGACCTGCCAGATTAGGCGGCCGGTGGGCGCTCTCGCCGCCCAGACGGCCCCGCCCCGGTTGGTCGGTTGAGCGAAACCGCGCGGGCGCCAGCGCCGTGGGTGGGGCGGTCAGCGGCGGTCGCCGTACAGCCCAGCGAGCCCGGTCAGGATGAGCGCCGCGAACACAGCCAGCGAGACCGCGTCCAGCTTCGGCCCGTGCGCCAACAGCACCGCCCAGCCGAACGCCTGCGCGAGCCCGACCAGCATCAGCGGGTGGATGGCATGCATGTCCTGACCGTGCACACCCCCGACCATCACGCACCGGGATTTCGCGTCAACCCGGCGGGGCGGAGGCGAAAAGCCCCGCTTGGGGAGGTCGGTTGAGCGCAACATCCCCGCGTGCGAGTGCTGTGCGTGGACATCGGCGCGACCAAGATCGCCTCGGCGGTCATCACCGACCCTGAGCGGGTCGAGCACGTCCGCTGCGAGCAGCTTCCCACCATCCCGCTCGACGCCGAGGAGCTCGCGGCGTGCGTGCTCGACCATCTGCGCAAGCGCATCCGCGCGGCACGCAAGCCGGAGGCGGTCGCGGTCTGCTCCTTCGGGGTCGCCGAGGACGGGACGGTGCGGTGGGTGCGCCGGGGGATGCGCGGCGCCAACCATTGGCCCTCGCTCGTCGAGAACGAGCTCGGCGTGAAGTGCGCGGCGGTGCTCAACGACGCTCACGCCGCCGCGCTCGCCGAGCATCAGCTCGGCGCCCTCCGGGGTGTGGAACGCGGCGCGTGCCTCACCCTCGGCACCGGCCTGGGCGCCGGCCTGATCCTGGGCGGCGAGGTGTTCGCTTCTGAGGCGTGGCTGTTGTGCGTGGACGACCCTGACCGCAACCCGGGCGGGTGGGACGCCGACAGCCGGGTGTCCGGCACGGGGCTCTCAGCGGCAGCGCACGAGCTTGCCGCCGAGCGTCCCGACAGCACGCTCGCCCGCCTCGCCAAGGCCGGCGAGCTCACCGGCGCCAAGGTCGGTGAGCTCGCCCGCGTGGGAGACGCGCTCGCCGCGGAGGCGGTCCGCCGCGTCGGGAGGGATCTTGGGACGGTCTGCGTCTCCCTCGGCGGGACGTTGCTGGCGGAGCGGATCTGCGTCGCCGGCGGGCTCAGCGCGCTCGGCGAGCTGCTCCTGCAGCCCGCCCGCGAGCGCATCGCCGAGCTCGGCGACCCCGACGTCACCGGCGCGCTGGAGCTGCGCGTCGCTCGCTTCGGCGCACACGCGAACCTTCCGGGCGTGTGGTTTGCCGCCCACGACGCGGCGTCTCAGCTCAGCTGATCTGGGCGAGCGCCTCCCGGCGGAGCTTGCTCAGCCACTCGCAGTCGAGCTCGTCGATGAAGCTGCAGTCCGGGTTGGTGACTACGAGGTGCCAGAACAGCGCCCACACCGCGGACCTCGCCGACTCCCCCGTCAGCTGATCCTTGCCGAGCGCGTCCAGCTGGTCGGCGAGCATCATCCGCACGGCCAAGCGGCCATCCTCATCACCGCCGCTGCGCAACTGCAGCGCGTAGAAGCTCACCCCGTGCCCGACCTCCTGGGCGTACTGCGCGCCGGCGAGATCGTCAGGCGCGCTCTCGCCGAGGATGAGCCCGCGGCGCTGCGCCCGGAAGCGGACATACCCTCCGCCCTCCCGGCTGTAGCCGACATCGGCGACGATCACCAGGTGCGGCTCGACCGCGCTTTCCGACAGGCGCAGCTCGAACGCGCCCCGCTCAAACGAACTCATTGTGCAGCCTCCTTGATCTCGCCTTGGCCGAGCGCACGCCACCAGCTTGCTCTGGGCAGGTCCGGCGGCAGTGGCGCTCCGGGGCGACTCTACGGCACGGTGAGGTCGCGACCGCACCCCACCTTGTCTGACGCGCCGCCAGGGCCGTCGCGACTGTGGTTGCGTTGACGCCCTCCCCGACCTTCAGGACGGGGATTCCTGCCGTGCCGCCTTACACGACACCTCGGTGGGTTCCTGCTTCACTGCCAGCAGCCAGGGCAAGCCCCGGTCTTACGCCGGCTCCACAGGCGTTTAGCCTCTCCGCCCGCCCGGCGGCGAGGATGACGTGGGCTGTTCGCCAAGATGTGCGCCGACTTCGAAGCACACCTGGTCGAGACGAACGGCGAGGACCGCGGCTAACCCCGGCCTGAAGACCGGGGCTTGCGCCGCACACTCCCAGGTCAGAGCGCAAACGCGCGGATCGAGAAGGATCTGCTCCGGCGTTCGAGCATGAGGCCGCTGAACAGGCGGCACGACGCATCCGCCTCTGACCGCGCGGCCGCTCGGGCCGTGTCCGCTCACCCGGCTGCTGGCCGCCAGCGGCCGAGCGTGAGGTCGAGCAGCTCCTCGCAGAACCGCCGGCGGGTGAGCTCCACCCGCTCGCCCTTGGGCTTGTACCCGGCGAACTCGAAATGTTGCTCGTCCGAGCGCATCAACCGCAGCCCCTCCTCCAGGGACGAGCCTGACCACATGAGCGAGCCGTGGCGGTCGCCGCCGACGGGCCCGTCGAGCAGCGACACCACGAACGGCTCGGCCTCGGCCCCGTCGATCCCGGCGACCAGCTGGATGACCTCGCCGTCCTTCTCGAACTCGGTGGAGTAGAGCACCCGTAGCGGCCCGACGCGGCCGCCTGGCACGTGGTCGCGGGCGAACTCGACGAGCTCCTGGTCGCTCATGTCCATCAGGCGCTTGACCTCCGCCGGCCTGTCCGGCAGTTCCTCCTGCAGTTCCATCCACGTGCGGGAGCCGCGACGCGCCCGGATCGCTTCTTGCAGCATGTTCGCGCCGCTGCTGTTCCTCATCCCGCGTCCCACAGGATGAGCCTACACGACCCTTGCGCAGCCGGATGGGATTGTGCAACGGCGCGCCTGTGCGCACCCCTTGCGCATGTGCGCGCCGGAGGCGACTCTGCCGCCAAGCCTCATCATGCCAAGCCGCCGCTGCTGTTGCGCAGCCTCACCCGCATCGCCATCTCCCTGGGCCGCGGGGAGCCCAGCGTTGGGCGCCGCCTGTCAGCTTGCGGCTGCGAGACGGTCTTGGATCCCGCGGCAGACGTCGGGCGGCTGCGCGCAGACGAACGCCTCCCCGAGCGCGTTCGCCCCCGCGACCTGACCTGAGGCCATGGCAGGACGAGAGGTCGAAGCCACCGCCTCCGCGGCCTGTGCCACATGCTCTGCGAGCTGCCTGACCGGGGAGTGTGCGGCGCAAGCCCCGGTCTTCAGGCCGGGGTTAGCCGAGGCCCTCGCCATTCGTCTCAACCAGGCGCGCTTCGAAGTCGGCGCACATCTTGGCGAACAGCCCACGTCATCCTCGCCGCCGGGCGGGCGGAGAGGCTAAACGCCTGTGGAGGTGACGTAAGACCACCGTTCGCGGTGGCAGACGCCGGTGAAGCAGGAACCCACCGAGGCGCCGCCTGACGCGGCGCGGCAGGAATCCCCGTCCTGAAGGACGGGGAGGACGTCAATGGCCGCTGGCAGGTGACGGCGGGGGTTGGGTTGAGCCGAAGCCCGTCGGGGTGGAGCTCATCGTCAGGTGCAGCTCGCCGCCGTGGACCAGCTCGCGGTGGGTGAGCCACGCCCGCTTCAGCGGCCGGCCGTTCAACGTCGCCGAGGCGACGTACGGGCGGCCGCCGGAGCCGTCCGCCGCGATGGTGAGCGTGCGCTTCCTCGGCAGTTGGATCCGCACGCGGTCGAAGATCGGCGAGCCGATGTAGTACCAGGGCTGTCCGGCGTTGGGGTAGAGGCCGATCGCCGCCCACGCATACCACGCCGACAGCGTGCCGGCGTCGTCGTTGCCTGGCAGCCCGGCGGGCGCATCGCTGTAGGCCTCAGCGAGCAGGCGGCGGACATGCTCAACCGTTCGATCATGACGGCCCGCGTGCACGTACAGCCACGGCGCGAGCAACGACGGCTCGTTCGACGGGTCGTGCGCGCGCTGCATCGTCTCATCCAGCCACGCGACGAACGCCCCCTCCCCACCGACCAGCCGGATGAGCGTCCCGACGTCGTGCGGCACGAACGTCGAGTACGCCCGCGCCGACCCCTCATACACCGGCGCGTCCCACCCCCACCACCTACGGAACGCATCGAAGTCTGCGACGAAGCTGCCGTCACGGTGGCGGGGACGCAACGACAGCGTCTCGGGGTCCCAGAGGTTCCGCCAGCTGCGCGAGCGCTCCAGGTACCGCCGCTCACGCTCGCGGTCCCCGACGGTGGCGGCGGCGCGGCTTGCTGCGTAGTCGTTGTAGGCGTACTCGACGGTGCGCGACACCGACGCGCGCTCATCAGCAGGCACATAACCGAGCCGCAGGTAGGCCGACAGCCGACGACCCTGGTGTCCCCAGCGGGGTGAGTCGACATCTGCGTCCTTGCGCAGCGCCCGGTAGGCGAGCTTGCGGTCGACGCGCATCTGCTTGTCGAGAGCGTCAGCGATGACGACGGTCGCGCTTGAGCCGACCTGGGTGAGACCGTTGTTGCCGGCGATCCGGCCGTCCGGCAGCCAACCGGTGTGCCGGTAGGTGTCAAGCAGCGACGCGACCATGTCCGCCTGGCGCTTGGGCTGAATGAGCGTGAGTAGTGGCGCCTGGGTGCGGAAGGTGTCCCACAGCGTGTAGAAGTCTTCGTAGTGGGGCGCAGACGAGCGCCACCACGCGTTCTCGCCGCTGAGGTCATGGGGCATGAGGTGGGCGCGGTACAGCGCGGTGGCGAAGACTCGCCGCTGCGCCGGCGTGCCCCCGTCCACGTCGACGCGGCCCAGCGCTTGCCGCCACGCGCGCTCGGCGCGGCGCCGCTGCGCGGCGAAGCTGAAGCCGGGCAGTGAGCGGAGGTTCGCGCGCGCCCGCTTCACCGAGCGGAACGACAGCCCGACCCGCACCCGCACCGCCCGCCGCTTGCGAGCGTCGAAGCCGGCGAGCACGCCAGCGCGCTCGGCGCGCGTGACCAGCGCCCGCCGGCCGGGGAGCGCAATGCCGTCACGCCAGAGCGTCAGCGACACCACCGGACGGTCGAACTCGGCGGCGAAGTGGAGGGTGTAGCGCCCGTCACCCCACCCACCGGCGACTGTGATCGAGCCGGAGAAGGAGCGCGGGGAGTTGATGCGGACGATCGTTCGCACAGCCCGCTGCGCCTGCGGCCCGTCGTAGGGGAGGCGGGCTGCGGCGTCGACCAACAGCCAGGCGCGCTCACGCCGCGGGTAGACGATGCGGGTGAGCGTCGCAAGCCGCGAGGCGGTCAGCTCGGTGCGGACCCCGGCGAGCGTCGCGGCGTAGTAGCCGGGGCGCGCGGTCTCACCGACCAGCGGTGCCGGGGCGGGGCGGAGCGTCCACTCGCCGACGTAGGGGGTGAGCCGGACGTTGCCGTACTTGCCTGCGCCGCCGGTGCCTGACACGTGCGTCTGGGAGAACCCGAGCGCCGGCGACCCGGGGCAGTAGCCGGATGGGGTCGGGCAGTCGGCCATGTCCGGGCTGGGGTTTGCGAACCCGAACGGCACCTGTGGCCCCGGAACCGTGTTGCCGTCAGCAGCAGTGCCGATGAACGGATCGACGTCGGAGAGCGGCACGGCCACAGCGGGATGCGCCGAGGAGACCAAGCCAAGCGCAGCGAACACCCACGTGGCGGCCATCCAGAGGGCGGCGGGTCGCGCCATGGAGCGCCAAGCCTTCCGGCGTAGGGCCAGCGAGCGAGTCACGACACAACAGATATCGCCTCATGCAGAGACGACCGCAACAACGCTGCTGGCGGCCGAGAGGCAAGCGGGACCTCCTGCTTGGCCGGATCTGGTGAACACGCACCGTGTGCGCGTGTGCGCCGGCATGGTCACGGCAATGCCCGCATCTGCGTGGACACCACCCGCCGCGCTCGCCGTCCTGGAGGTCGCCTGCCGCACCGTCGGCGTCGACTATGCCGGCTCTGAGCTGGTGCGGTTCGGCACCAACGCCATCTACCGCCTGCCTGACCGCAAGCACCTCGCCCGCGTCAGCCGCCCTGGTCGTGACCGTGACGCGGTGCAGCGCGAGCTCGACATCGCCCGCTGGCTGGCGGAGGAACGCTTCCCGGCGCTCCCGCCGGCGGATGACATCTCCGACGAGCCGCTGCAGGTCGGCGCGTGCGTGGTGAGCTTCTGGACGTGGCTTGATCACGACCCCGGCCGGCCGCCGGACGCGTACGAGTTCGGGAAGCTGCTGCGCCGCTTCCATGAGGTCAGCGCCCGCTATGTCGCCGACCTGCCGCCCATCGACCCGCTCGGGCTCGTCGCCAGGGAGCTCGCGTGGTTGCGCGAGCACGGCCCCTACCGCGCCGACGACCTGGACCTGCTTGAAGGATGGCGCGAGCGGCTCACCGCAGAGCTTGCGTCGGTGCGCTCACAGCTCGGCGAAGGCCCGCTGCACGGGGACGCACACCCCGGCAACGTGCTGCGCACACCCTCGGGGCTGGTGCTGGTCGACTTCGAGCACGCCGCGTGGGGGATCCGCGAATGGGACCTGGTGCCGTTCGCGCTCCGCCACCGCCGCCTCGGCGGCTCACCGGTGGAGTACGCGAGCTTCGCCACCGGCTACGGGCATGACCTCGCAGGGCAAGAGCACTGGGAGACGCTCGCGCGTGTCCGCGAGCTGGGGATGACGACCTGGCGGATGCTCATCGACGCCTCCAGCAGCGTCCGCGCAGAGTCCCACAGGCGGATCGCCTACTGGCGTGGCGAGCCGACCGGCCGTTGGCGGGCGTTCTAAGGGGCCGCCCAGCCAGCCGCCAGCCACTTCACCTCAAACGCGGAACCCAACCCCACCGACGACGCGCCCGCGGTGAGGCGAGCCGCCTTCGGGGCGACCTCACGATCGTCGTCGAACAGCGGGATCGCTGTGGCGCGGGATCGCGCGGCACGCTCACGGCGGCACCCGGTGCTGGAGGATCTGCTGCTGGACGATCCCGCCCAACCGGGTGGCGGTGAGCTCCTGCGGCCCCGGCAGGGTGCGTTCTGCCATCCGGTTGATGGCGGCGGCGTCGGCGAGCGCGTCGCACCCTCCGAGGACGCGCTTCACTGTCGTCGCCGCGGAAAACAGCATGCCCGCGGGTGGGCGCGGCGTACCGTCACCCCGGTCACCCCACCCACAGTGCGCACGGATGCTGATCTCACTGCACACCAACCCCGCGGTGAACGGGCTGCTGCGGCAGATGCGCGTCACCGAAACGGAGATGGCGCGCACCACCGAGAGGCTCGCCACCGGCAAGCGGATCAACCGCGCCGCCGACGGGCCGGCTGACCTCACGCGCGCCCAGCGGTTGCGCGCCCAGCTGGCAAGCCTCGCCATCGCCCGCGACGGGCTGCTCGACGCGCAGGGGATGGCGGATGTCGCCGACAGCGCGCTCGGGTCGATCGATGACGCGCTCACCGCCATCCGTGATCTCGCGGTCCGCTACCAGAACGACACCTTGTCGGCAGCCGACCGCGCCGCGCTCCAGCAGGAGGCCGATCAGCTGTGGGAGCACATCCAGACCGTCCGGGCCACCACCAGCTTCTCCGACATCAAGCTCCTGGACGGCACCGGTCAGGACGCGACCTTCATCACCACCCCTGACGGGACGGGCGCCATCACCGTTCACACCGTCGACGTCAACGAGCTGATCGGACAGGACGCTCCGTTCGACCTCTCCCAGGCCGGGGTGATCGACACCATCGACCAGGCCGTCGAGGCGGTGAACGCCGAGCGCGCCGCCTACGGGGCGATCCACAACCTCCTCGGGTTCGCCGCGCAGGCGCTGGACGGCCAGTACGCGAACCTCGACGCCGCCCGTTCCCGCATCGAGGACGCCGACATGGCGTTCGAGGCGGCGAAGCTCACCCGCCTGCGCATCCAGCAGCAGGCGCAAGCCGCGCTGCTCGCCCAGGCCAACACGCAGCCCCAGATGGTGTTGAAGCTCCTCGGCTCCGACTAGCAGGACGGACGAGTCGATGAACCAGCCGAGCGCCCCACAGCGTCAGCGACGGATCCCGGCGGCACTGCTGACCGTCGCGCTCACCGGGCTGGCGGTGATGCTGGTGGGCGCGTACCTGGAGGGCGCGCCGATGGCGGGGTTCCTCAACCTGCCGGCGTTGCTGATCGTCGGGGCGGGGACGTTCGCCGCCACGATGGCAGCCAGCGGCCCAGCCCGGTTCTTCCGTTCGTTTTCGGCTTACCGCCGCGGGCTGCGGGAGCCCCAGCCGCCGTGGGTTGACGGGGCGCGGGAGATCATCCACGCCGCCGGGATCCTCCGCGGGCCGGGGATCCGCGCGCTGGAAGACCACGCCGAGGAGATCCGCGAGCGCGACGAGTTCTTCGCGCAGGGGTTGCAGCTCGTCGCCGACCAGGCCGACGAGGACCAGCTGGTCGAGATCCTGGAAGCGGCGGCGATGAGCGAACAGGAACAGCTGCTCGCCGACGCGGACATCTTCGAACGCGCCGGCGGGTACGCGCCGACGATGGGGATCATCGGCACGGTCATGGGGCTCACGCACGCGCTGGGGATGCTCGACCACCCCGACCAGCTCGGCCCGGCGATCGCCAGCGCGTTCATGGCGACCCTATATGGGGTCGGGTCCGCGAACTTGCTGTTGCTGCCGGCCGGGCAGCGGCTGGAAGCGCTCGCCCACGACCAGCTCACCTACCGGCGGATGCAGATCGCCGGGCTGTCTGCCGTCTTGGCGGGTGAGGGCACGAGGATCCTCGCCGACCGCCTGGTCGCGCTGATGCCGCCGGGCACGGCCACCGCCGAACGGCTGCTCGGCGACGACACCCCCACGGACCGGGAGGGTCAGGTGAGCGGAAAGGCGCAAGAGGATGGCGCGCCAACCCAAGCTTGACAGCCCCAAGCGCAACCGCCGGCCCGGCGCCAGCCACGAACGCTGGCTGCTGTCGTACTCGGACATGATCACCCTGTTGCTGGCGTTGTTCGTGGTGATGTTCGCCGCCTCCTCGGTCAACAACGCGAAGCTGCGGGTGATCGCCGAGTCGGTCGCGACCGCGCTCGGCGTCCCCCGGGTCGAAGACAAACCCGGGGATGTGGATGACGCCCAGTCGCCGGCTGCCGGGACGTTGAAGAGCAAGCAGTACGCGGTGCTCACCCCGTCCGCGGAGGCCGCGAAGAAGCTCCGCGGGCTGCTCGCCGCCCACCGGCGGGAGGAGCGTGAGCTCGCGCGGCTTGCGCGGCGGATCCGCGCCCGGGCGCAGAAGGCGGGATTCGGGTCGTCGGTGCGCGCCCGGGTGGAGGAGCGCGGGCTTGCGGTGCGGCTGGTGTCAGACCGCGTGCTGTTCGACCTCGGCAAGGCGGACTTGCGCCCGGAGGCGATCCCACTGCTTCGCCTCATCGCGCAGGAGCTGCGGCGCGTGCCCAACCACATCCGCGTGGAGGGGCACACCGACACCGTGCCGATCAACACCCCGATGTTCGCCTCCAACTGGGAGCTGTCGGCGGTGCGCGCAACCACAGTGGTCCGGTACCTGGACCGCCAGCGGATCGCGTCACGGCGGCTGTCCGCGGCCGGGTACGGGCACCGCCGCCCGATCGCCTCCAACGCCACCGCCCGCGGCCGCCGGCGCAACCGCCGCGTGGAGGTGGTGGTGTTGCGCCGCTACCCGCTCAGCGGCGATCTCGCGGCCGCGCAACCCTAGCCGCGGCTTCAGTGGAGCCGGGGGATCACCGCTTCGCGGATCGTCTCCGGCAGCGCCTTGCGGACCAGGCAAACGGTGTGGACGCCATCCACGCGGGTGGCGTTGCAGATGTTGCGCGCCGCGACCGAACCCGCCGGGAGCGCGATCCCGACGGCGGACACCAGGGCGGCGACACCGATGAGCGCGCAGATCGACCAGGACGCCAGCCAGCCGAGCCAGTCGACCCACGCGCGCACCGCCATGCGCCGATCGTTGCGTGCAGCTGAAGGCGCACGGCGTTACCGACCCGGGTGCGAGAAATCCTCGCTTGCGCCGCACGGAACCGGCACGATGATGGTGGATGAACCTCCTCCAGCAAGCCATCGCGGCGCGGCGCGGCCGGCGGTTCCCGTCGTGGGCGGCGCCGGTGCACCCCAAGACCGGGATGAAGTCGGTTGAGCCTGACGGTTACCGCGGCCCGATCGCGGTCACCTACCGGCCCGCCGCTGATGGGACCGCGCGCGTCGAGGTGATGTTCGGTGACGCCAGCTACCAGGACTTCGAGCTCACCGCGCAACAACACGAGGAGTGGAGGCTCGTGCTCGGGTTGAAGGGAGCACCGAAAGGCGGGAGGGTCAAGAACCGGGACGAGGCGCGCAGGATCCTGCACGTCACCCGGCAGATCGCGCCAAAGCAGGCGGACCGTCCTTCATGAGGCGCTCCTAGAGGGGGCGCGCCGGTTCGCCAGCGCGCACCCTCAGGCGCTCACGGATGGTCCGGCTGCGGCGCGTAGCGGGAGCGCAGCTGCTCTACGGGGATGCCGGTCAGTTGCGCGTACGCCTCAAACGGCGCGTCCGCCGACGTCGCCATGTCGTGCTTCATCCGGTCCCAGTGCCGGCGGCTGGCTCGCGCGAGCTCCCGGTCGGTCTTGCCGTCGACGGTGCTCTTCAAGGTCTCGTAGATCGCCTGGATCGCCCGCAGGTCATGGGTGGACGCGCGCGCGGCTGGTGTGTGCGTCGCGGTGGTGCGGGCTCCTCGTCCCATGCGGCGGTTGTACGCCCACGATGACCGGCCCGCCGAATTCTCCGTCAACCCTGCCGGGTGAGCTCAACCGCGCGGGCGAAGCAGTCGGTGATGTGCCCGTGGGCGTCATAGACGCGCACCATCAACCGCCGCACCTCACCCCCTGATCCGGCGGCGACCAGCAGCGCCACATCCTCGGGGAAGCGCTGCGCCAGCTCCGCCCTGGCCTGCTCGAACAGCGCACGCTCACGCTCACCCGCGCCAGGGTGAAGCTCCAGCTGCCCGAGCAGCCCGAACCCCTGAAGCGCCTCTTGGGCTCCGATGTGCCCCAACGCGGCTTCGGCCGCGTCACGCGCCAGCGGTTCAAGCTCGGGATGGCGGCCGCCCATCGCGTTCATTGAACACCATCTTCCCGCTAGCCGGCATCCCATGGCTGGTCGAGGCGGCCGGTTCGCCAGTACGCAAGCCGCCGCTTGGCCTGTGTGCGGGCGGCGGGGGTGTGGGCGGCGAGCATCTGCCCGGCGGTGATCAACAGCGCGCGCAGCTCAACCAGCTCCCACACCACCTCCCCGGGGTCGCGCCCGTACCCGGCAGCGAACGCGTCCACCGCCCCCTCTTGGCCGAAGAACCGTTGCGCGCACCCGACCGCCGCGAAGTCCCACTCCCGCGGTGCGATCCCGGCGAGCTCCCAGTCAAGCAGCACCAACCCTCGCGCGCTGACCAGCAGGTTGTCGGCGTGGAGGTCCCCGTGCACCACCCCCTCCCCCAGCGGGCTGTTCGACAGCGCCGAGCCGTTGAGGCGCTTCAGGTGGGCGCCGAGCAGCGCGACATCGGCAGGATCCGGCCAGCGGTCAGCCAGCCGCCGCAGGCGGTCTTGCGCCTGCCCGATGAGGTCGATCCGCCCGCCTGGGAGCGGACCCCGCCAGCCGCCCAGCGCCTCATGCGCCGCGGCCGCTACTTCACCGGCACGCTCCCACCGCACCGGCGCGTCAGCCCGCTCCTCCCAGCGGGTCAACAGCACCGTCGCAGACCCGCAGCTCACCGGCTCGCACACCACCCTCGGCGCGCGCACCCCCGCCGCGTCGAGGAACCGCAAGAGCCTCCATTCCGCCTGCACCCGCGCGCGGGGCTCAAACGTCACGCGCGCCGCCAGCTGCGCGTACGGCAAGAAGAACACCGCGTTGCGCCGAAAGCGCAGCAGCTGCGCGTCGCGCCCGTCGACGCCGACGCGGCGGCACGCCTCCCACAAGCTGCGGCGCACTGCATACTCGGGAGCGCTCACCGCCCGATGCTAGGTGGGTGCGCACAGCGCCGCGTGCGCTTTCAGGCGCCCGCCACCTGGACACCTTTTGCGAAAAGCGGGCGCAGCGCCCGACACGGCGCATTCTTCAAGGCATGAAGGCATTGAACGTTCGTCTCCTCCTCCCCGTCACACTCATCATCGTCGGGTTCTTGCTGGTCGCGCAGGCGGCGTCCGCGCAGACTTTCACGCTGCCCGAGCAGCCGCCGCTGGATCAGACCCCTGAAGCGCAGGCCACGCTGGAGCAGATCCGTGCGGTGGAGGCGCGCGCCTCCGAGCGGGTCTGCAAGACCAAGCAGTACAAGGTGAAGGTCAAGGTCAAGCCGCGCAAGAAGGGTCAGAAGCCGCGGTACAAGACCGTGACCAAGCGCAAGCGGGTGTGTGAGCCGCTGCCGATCAGCGACGAGGAGCGCGAGGACATGGAGGCTGCGCTCGCCGACGCGCTCGATGAGCTCAGCTTCGTGCTGGACATGCGCTCCGAGGAGCGCGAGGAAGCTTACTCGGAATGGGAGGAGGAGCGCAACGCCCAGCTGATCACCCCGGTCGAGGAAGCGTACGAGGCCCTTCAGGAGGCGATCGAGGAACGCTACGAGCAGGCTCGTGAGCAGCTGGACGCTGACCGTGAGGCCAAGGAGGAGTCCGCCCGCCAGGCGGCGGAGGACATCGCCGCCGGCAAGCAAGCGGCGTTCGCGGCGAACATCGCCCAGTACTGCAAGGAGATGCTCGGCAACCCGCCGCCCGCGGCCGGCAAGGCGCCGTCCAAGCCCAAGCGTCCCGGCCGCAACGCGAGCGGCGCGCGGCTGAAGCAGTACCGCCAGCGCCTCGCCGACTACAACAAGAAGCGCAAGGCGTGGGAGCGGCGCCGCGCGGCGGTGCGCGAGTACAACCAGGCGATGTCCGACTGCAAGGACACCTCCGGTCGTGACGCGGCCGACAAGTGGCTGGACACCGTCCTTGAGGGAATCGCCGACGACTACGACAAGCGCCTGGAGGCGCTGGAGCGCGAGCGCGACACCAATCTCCGCGAGGCCGAGAAGAAGTACCAGAGGGAGCTGAGGGTGGCTGAGAAGCAGTTCCGCAAGGAGCAGCGTGCTGCGCAGCGCGCGATGGACAAGGCCGCGCGCGCTGACGACAGGGTGTACCGGAAGCTCCAGCGGCGCGCGGACAACGCGCTCGCGCGCGCCTTCCGCTAGAGCGTCCCGGGCTCGCCTCCTTCGCCGCAAGCGCCTGGGCGTCGGACAGACGTCCAGGCGCTTGCGTGTTCGCGGTGTGTTCGGCAGCCGCGCCGTACCATCACGCCAGGATGGCTTCCGCCGCTCGGACAACCACACCACAGCAGCGAACCCTGGAGTTGCGCCGCTCGATCGCCGAGGAGGCGCGGGAGGTGATCCGCCGCCGCTACATCGACCCCGGGCTGTCACTGGAGGCGGTCGCGCGGGAGGTGTGCGTGTCCAAGCGGCAGATCCAGCGCGCCTTCGAGGCTGCGGGCAGCAAGGGCTTCAAGTGGGAGCTGTCACGGGTGCGGGTGCTCGCGGCCGCGAAGTTGTTGCGCGACAACCCGCGGCTTACCGTCAGCCAAGTCGCTGAGCGGGTCGGGTTGCGCCACCGCAGCCACTTCGCCGCATTGTTCCGAGAGCATCTCGGCGCAACCCCACAGCAGTGGCGGGAAACCTGGCGGGCGCGCGTGCGCGCCTGAGCGTCCCCGCGCCATCTTGCGCTTGCGAGAACCACGCGCCCGATCGCCGCGCCGGGCACGATCGCCTCAACATGGGCCGGGGGTCCAACACCAACCACCACGGCGCGGCAGGCGCGGCGCTGCGCCCTGGCGCCGACAGCGGCGAGATCGCGTTCCTGGACGCCGACCGCCTCGACGACTACCCCGACATCGCCGCGCGCTCCCAGCCAGCCGACGACTACGGGGACGACGGTGACGCTCGCGCGATCGCCTCGCTGGCACGGCACTTGCGCGCCAAGGGGTTGAGCTCCGCTGAGGCCCGCGAGCGCGCCGAGGACGCCTACGTGAAGATGATCCAGCTGTATGACCGCGGCCAGCTGGTTGGCGAGGCGTTCGAGCGGTTCGCTGCGCTCTGCGGGGAGCGCCCGGATGAGCTCCGCGCGCGCCTGGACGGCTAGACCGCGTGTCTTGCTGAGCCGAAAAGCAGGGTGAGCGGCGGTCGCGGCCAGGCAGTGTTGCCGCATGACCGCAGAGCAGCAGCACCTGGTCGAGATCACCCTCGCCGGCGTCGTCGGGCTGGTGATCGGGTCGTTCCTCAACGTCGTCGCCTACCGGCTCCCCCGTGGGGAGTCGCTGATCCGCCCGGCCTCGCGTTGTCCTGAGTGCGAGCGCCCGATCCGCCCCCACCACAACATCCCCGTGCTGTCGTGGCTGCTGTTGCGCGGACGCTGCCGCGACTGCGGGGCGAGGATCCCGGTCAGCTACCCACTGGTCGAAGCGCTCTGCGGCATCTTGTTCGCTGCCACGATCACGCAGCTCGGCGTCACCGCCCAGGGGGTGCTGGGCTGTGTGCTCATCGGCGTGCTGATCCCGATCTCGATCATCGACCTGAAGCTGCGGATCATCCCCAACACGCTGCAGCTGTTCGCGTTCTGCGTCGGCATCGTGGCGTTCGCGGCGTTCGACACCGCGTCCATGCCGGAGCGGCTGATCGCCGCCGCCGGGGCGTTCGGCGTGTTCTTGCTCACCAGCCTGCTGTGGCCAGGCGGGATGGGTATGGGTGACGTCAAGCTCGCCGGCGTGATGGGCCTCTACCTGGGCGTGTCGGTCATCCCCGCGATCATGATCGCCCTGTTGACCGGCGCGGTCGTTGGCGTGATGATCATGACGCGCACCGGCGTGCGTGAGGGGCGCAAGCTCGCGGTGCCGTTCGGGCCGTTCCTCGCCTTTGGCGCGGTGTGCGGCCTGTGGTTCGGGCCGGAGCTGATCGGCTGGTACACGACCAGCTTCATGCCGGCCAGCTAGTAACCGCAGCGTCCGGCCGCGAGAATGTGGCCGCGCGATTACGCTGCCGTAAGCTCTGTGCATGGGACGAGGAGCGCAAGGACATCGAGCCGCGCAGATCAGCCTTCGCGAGGTCCTGAATCGCCGCCGCGCAGAAGGCGAGCGGGCGCGGGATGAGCGCCGCGCCGCCGACCTTGCGCGGCTGCGCAAGCTCCAGCAGATGCAGGAGGACCTGGACAGCCAGGTCACCGTCACCGTCGGTGAGCTGGAGAAGCAGGGGTACGCGGTGCTCGTCGTCGCCGACTTCGAAGGTGAGCGCGGCAACTCGATGGTGCTGATCGGCACCCTGGCCGACTCGATGCGCCGCGCCGGCCGCTCGAAGGACGAGGTCAACCAGTTCCTCAAGGACGCGATGAGCGGCGACTTCGACCACCTCATCGACGTGCTCGACCAGCACGCTGATGTGGTCGCGACCACCCGCGGGCGTGTCGCCGCCAGCCTGCGCGAGCTCGTCGATGAGCACCGGGACCGCCAGCTCGTCGAGAACCCGAAGCTGCTGGAGAACGAGATCGAGCGGCTAAAGCGGCGCATCGACGGCGACAACCCCGCCTGGCTCCATTGACGTCCTCCCCGGCCTGAAGGACGGGGATTCCTGCCGC
>Ga0310827_100484_pt1 | contig 30699 bp, 29 predicted proteins | sample WT_ome_2_FD_201309 | JGI IMG/M metagenome (GOLD analysis project Ga0310827, IMG submission 201309) | Sorghum-adapted microbial communities enriched on wild type (WT) sorghum from Joint BioEnergy Institute, Emeryville, California, United... ... | reverse complement strand
CACAAGTGGCGGTGTTGTCCATCTTGGCTGAGGTTGTTGCAAGAAGCAAAGGTCTGGCCATTGATGTGGATCTCGTCCATGAACTTGGCATTGTTGCGAATGCCATGGAAGAACTTTGTGATACGAGAGATGCATTTGAACAAATCGCCAGTGACTATTTGTCTTTTGCTCGTAGCAGCTTCTTTATCGGTCGTACGTTAGACTATGCCGTTTGCTTAGAAGGTGCACTGAAGCTGAAGGAAATTTCCTATATTCAGGCTGAAGGATTTGCCGGTGGGGAATTGAAACACGGTCCCATTGCCTTGATTGAAGATGACACACCGGTCTTTGCCTTAGCAACTCAAGAGAACGTTAATTTACCAATTCGCGGTAATGTAAAAGAAGTTGCGGCCCGTGGTGCTAATGCATGCATCATTTCCATGAAAGGCTTGGAAATGGACGGCGACCGTTTCGTCTTACCGCAAGTGCATGAATTATTAACACCTCTTATCTCTGTTGTACCAATGCAATTTATCGCATATTACGCCGCCCTTCACCGCGGCTGCGACGTTGACAAACCACGCAACCTCGCAAAATCAGTGACGGTGGAATAGACAACAGTTGTCCCTCATGTATATTTGTTGAGTGACAATAAAGTTGTTTAATTACAAATAAAGTTGTTTAAAAAGCACACGTTATCGATTACAATTAAGGTAATCAAACGTGTGTTTTTTTATAAACGAAATAAGGTTGTGGATGAATGGCAGATATTATTAGATACAAAGGAAATGAAAGCCCCAGATGGCAATGTATTTGTTTTAGTTGGGAAATGATGTGGCTTTGAAATAAAGTCGTACTGTTTATAAAAAAGTTGCACCGTTTTGCCCCTTTGGAAATGATTGTCTAAAGGGGTGTTTTTATGGCGAAAAGGAAAAGAATATCTAAAGTCGATAAGTGGATTAAAGAAGGTAGAGGAACTGGCTGTGGGGCAGATTATCAGCCATGGCTAAAAATTCAAGATGTCTCCTCACTAGGTCAATCAACGAGATTAAAAGGTATAAAAACCGGCAGACAACATGAGTTTTTATCAGACTAAGAACGAAACTACTTCTATTTGACTGAATTTTCAAACACTATTACTGATATTCGTGAACAGTTTCCTCTATTACCACAAGAAGAAACGCTTTTAATTGCAGAGGAACTAGGTATTACACATCCTAAAGACCCTAAGACAGGAGAGTCTATTGTAATGACAACAGACTTCCTGCTAACTGTTAATAAAGGAAAGGAGACATTTGAAGTTGCCCGTACTATTAAAATGAAAGATAAGCTAATGGATGAACGAGTGTTAGAGAAGTTTGAAATTGAACGTGAATATTGGGATAGAAAAGGTATCCAATGGGGTATTGTAACGGAAGATGAAATTGATAAAATAATGGCGAGAAATATTAGCTATATACATGATTATTACGAAATTAATGATTACGATGTGTTTCAACAGCTGAGCGCACAATATATTGAGGATTTGGCAATGTCTTTGTTAATAGATTGCTAGATAGTTCAATTAAAACGGGAATAGATGCCCAAACTTGCGGGGTTACAAAAGAGGCACTCACACCTGCTAAAAATCGAAAAATAATCATGGTTGTGAAGTTACGGGCTATTCCGCATAAAAAAGTAGATGTGGCAAATGCAATTAATCCGATAACCATAATACACTTTCGGTCAAAACGGTCGGAAATTGGCCCTGCAATAAACGCAAAAACAGCGTAGCCTAATGCATAGGCGGCAACAGCATTGCCATTGCTGTTTTTTGCCAAAGGGGTGCAAAAGGTGTCTCTATACTTAATTGGATTTTTGCAATATATTGCTCCGACAATCATGCTGATCATTGGAATCTTTCTGTATCACGAGCCTTTCGGAACCACACAGCTGGTTTCATTCACTTTTATATGGGGAGCCCTGTTGATTGTTTCCCTTTCCACAATCAAATGGTCCGCCCTTCATCAAAACAACCGGATAAGATTGCTTAATAAAGGGGGCTGTCCAAAAAGTCATTAATTTTGACCTTTTGGATGCCTTTTTTACATTATTTCCAAAAAAAGTGCACAAAAAAAAATCGCCTTTTCTAGTAAAATGTTAGTGACGAAACAAACACTACTGAAAGGGCGATTTTTTTATGAGCAATCAAATGATTACTACTACAAATGATACCATGCAAATGACATTTTTTCCAGAGTTACAAGAAAAGAAAACGCCAAAAAGAAGACTAGCTCCTACGTTTAAACCGTATAATAATCGACAAATCCAAGTTATTTATGATATTGAATTACTTATACCAGAAAATCACGTGGCCTGTGGCTTTAGATTAAAGTAGCATAAAATACATTAAAAAGTGAGGATATCTTCAAAGGGTCGGTCAACTAGTTTAAAAGGAATAAAAACAAACAGACAGCATGAATTTCTATCAGATTTGGAGAGAAATTTTATCTCCTTGTTACCTAACCTACCATAGGCTAATAAAACAAGGAGCAGTTACCGTGAATTTCTGCACCTTGTTTGGATTAAACTAACAAATGCCTAAATCCAGTTTAGCTTTGTAACTCCTTTATGCGGGCAGCATCAGCTTATCGCACTCGGTTCTTTTTTCAACATTGCTCAGCAACGTATTATAAAATTCTAAAACTACATCTGAAGTGAGAATCCTTATCAACCACGGTGTTTTATAAGGTCTTCGTCAGCTGAATGGTTTTATTAAAAAAGTCCATTCCGTCCATTTGATGCGAGATCACAATCAATATACCCATATATCGCTGTTCCCGTAAGGCGTGAATGATGGTGCGACGAGTCTCTTCGTCGACGTTAGCAGTGGGTTCATCTAATATTAATACATCCTTTTCGGCAAGCATGGCTCGTATAAAAGCGATGATTTGAGCCTGACCACCCGAGACACCTGAAGTGTTTTGATTGATTTCGGTATCCAGCCCTTTGGGCATCCTGTCTATATACTCTTTCAACCCAAGTTCGTCAATCAGGTTTTCAACAGTGCTGCGGTTACAATTTTGCCCGTATAAAATATTGTCCAATACAGTCCCACGGAAGAGAAAGGTACTCTGTGATACGACACCAATTCTTTGCCTTAAGGAGTCGCTTTGAATCGATGAGGCATGGATTCCGTTAAAGGAAATGATTCCGTAGGCAGGCTGGTACAACCCTAATAAAAGTTTAATAAGCGTCGATTTTCCCGTACCGTTATCCCCAAGCAGAAGCACCTTATCCCCTCTCGTTAACGAGAAAGTCAAGTCGCTAAAAACCAGAGGCAGATCCGTTCGATATCGATATCCTACATGGAGGAATTCTATCGTTTCAATCCTTGAATCCAACTCGACAACCTTACCGCTGTTTTCGTCCTCCATGTCCAATAGCTGGTAAATTCTTTCGACACTCAAGCAAACCGGTTTCAAGATCGTATTTAAGGATGTGATACTTTGTGCACTGGCAAACACTTTCGTGGTGTATAGGGAAAAGGATGTGTACATGCCGACAGTAAATTGCCCTTTTAAGATAAGGATGCCGGAGATTAACAATATGATTAGGGTGAACAAGTTGTTTAACAAGCTCACGTTTTCTGTTAAAAAAATCAATGACTTGTTTTGTTTGACGCTATGGTGAAACAGCTCATTCATCTTGGATTTAAATTTGAAGAGCTGCGTCTCTTTGCCGCCGAGAATTTTAATGTCCTCGATGCCATTCATGAATTCAAAGACTTCCCCGCTTAAAACGGCGGACGACTCCATCATTTCCCTTGTGCTGTTCAAAAATTTTTTGTTGGATGATTTAGATAAAAAAATAAAGACAGGTACTAAAACAATAACTACGCAAGATATTTTATAATTAATCGCGAACATCGTGATCACAGCAAACATTGCATTTAATACGCTAAGCACCATACTGATAATGACTGGCGAAAAGGCATTTCCAACTGAATTGCATTCGGCCACCCGCCCTTGGAGGTATCCTTTTTCGGTGGTTGAGAGGTAACTCATTGGCAATGATAATACTTTTGACATGACCGAATACTTTAACTCATTAACGATCGAATAACTTATTTTAACAAACAGCCATCCAGATAAAAGAGAAAATGCATACTGCACCAGATATAGAACAGCCATCATGCCTAACAACAAAAACATGTCGTTGATGTTCTTATCTTTTAATAACACCCGATCAAGCAATATCCCTGTTAGATACGGGATGGGAACTGTTAATATAGAACTCGCCAAAACAGCGCCTACCCCAAACATAAAGGACAATCGGTGCTTTCCGATAAAGGGAACTAGTTTAAAAAGATTCTTCCACGGTCCGATTCTACTCATGACATTTGCAGGGATCGTCAAATTCAACGGAATTCCCCCCAAACGTTGCAGATGAGCTTATCCAATACTTTTTTGAAACGGGCATCATCCAGAAACACAGATAGCTCGGGATGATTCGCAATCATTTCGTACATCTTTTTTCGCTGGTGCTGCGTATTGCCCATGAACCACGTCCCCGAACCCCACTCTGCTAACTGACCATGGATCAAGTCAAAAAAGGAGTCCCCGCCTGCTGCAGTCAGCTTCTGATGACGAGCTGCGAGTTCTGTGAATCGTTTGAGGTTATCCAGCGCCTGCTCTTTATCTCCTTGAGTCGTATACCCTAGAGCAGCTGTAAGAAAAAGGTTTGCATACAGGTTAGGGTTTAGATGCTTAAAATCGAAAGCTTCCGCTATGGCAAGTGCTCGTCGATAGATCTCCTCGAATGTTTTAATATGATCCGCCGAAGTCATTAAGTAAGAGATCATAAGTCCGAACAATGTAACGACATGCCGGTACATGCCCATTTGCAGGAAAGCTTTCGAGCTGTCTGTGTTACCCAGCATTTGGTATGCGTAAGACTTGATCCATTCGACGGGCATGAGTGGCGGGTTCATTTCTCCGAGCAGGTCCAGTGCCATATTAGGATCGCCAAGGGCCATGCAGCAGCTTGCTTCCAAATACACGGCTTGATGGATGAGCTCTATGTCGTCACTTTCTTCTTTCACTCGTACAAAAAGCCTCTTTGCCTCTTGGATCAACACATTTATCTCAGAAACATCTTGCAAAAGTGTACTGTGGTTTAGGATCAACATTCCCACTTTTTTTAGCAACGGAAAGCAGGCGCAGTATTTCTTTGTTATTTCACGGCATTGGTTCAAAGCTTCATCCAATGGTTGTGAATCGAAAGCACTGGATAACTGATCACACAGTTTTCGAATATCATCCGGTTCTAATTGCGGTCGATAATCCATTAAATCATCAATGGTTGTATTAAAGAATGAGGCAAGAAGCGGCAGCATTGTAATATCCGGGTAACTTTGACCTGTTTCCCATTTGGAGACCGAGGCTTTCGATACTCCTATAAAATTTGACACTTCCTCTTGGGTCATACCCTTTTCTTTTCGTTTTCGAGCAAGCACCTCGGCTATATTTATTTCTCTCATTTTCATCACCTTCCGTTAATAAGTCTAACGAAAGGAGTGGGTGATGACAATGGAGTCATAATTAATTTCAGTTAAAAAAATCAACTAAGATGAAACTTTGATTAAACCGAACAACGCATCCATAATTCTTGCTTCACTTTGGATCGAGCTCAAATAAAGTCGGGATAAGGAAGAACGACAGCACCGCTCATTTTTGAGCGGATCTGTACTGGATAATGATATATGTTCTTGTTGTCGGATTTGGAGAGAACATAAATCATTAAAACAAAAAAGCCGCATCTACGCGGCTTATTGAGTGTGCATGTTCTTTAACGCAATCAATCTTGTTGTTGAGAAATCAACTTTTTAAGGATCTCTCTAAAACTTTTTGGAGGCCGGCTGATTAAATTAGCTAGAGCAGGATCGACTTGTGCGAAGTCTCCCTGACGACTCGCCAGAAACACATCCCCATGCGCATATTTATACTCGCATCCGGCACGCCTTGAGCCATCATGCGGTCTCGAAACTCTTTGTCCGACACAACGATTCGACGGATGGTCCGCCCCAACACCTCGGAAGTGATTGTCGCAATCCCTTCCATGTCAAGAGCCTGGGATCCCGTAAGATTTGGGGTCATGCCTTCCAGTTTCTGTTCGCTGATGATCGCCGCCGTAGCCTCGGCTAAATCGGAGTGGGCTGTCCAGGCAACCGGACCGTCCTCAGGAGTGTGATCAGTTCCCCTGTTTTTATGGTTCCACCGATTTTTTGTGGCGATCTCTCCCAGTTTTTTGGCTAGGGCAACATTTTTTTATATTCTCTTCAAAAAACAACGGAACGTAGCCGCCTTTGCCCTTTTGGATACGCTCATTGGTATGTCAACACTATGTAACGTTAAGAGATACCGAATTATTTTTATATTTAAAAGGTTCATCAACATTCCATATATTGTACAATGAGGTGCTAACTTTTAAGGCCATTCTATTTTAGAAGAATAGCATGCCATAAACGAAGTAGACATACTTACTCAGTTCTTAATTGCCAATTTCTCTAAAAACTCTGCTGCTTTTGAAGCCTTTGTAAGACTGATCACGTTCTCATCAGCAAATTCATTTCCTTGTGGGTCTCCACTTGCTCTAATCTCCTGCGCCGCTGCCTCAACATCGTATTCCGTTCGTCGAAACTCATAACCAGTGGGGCTAATTAGGAGCCAATATGCACCCGTTTTATCAGCAAATGGCATTCCTACACTTCCAGAATTGACAATGCGGATACTGTCTACTTGGCGTTCAAATTGCATATGGGTATGCCCGCACACAACAATTTCCTGTGGAATACCTGAAAATATAGTCGCAAGTCGTTCATGTGAAGTAATCGGTGTAAAGATTTCCTCATCGCTTCGTGGAGTAGCGTGACAAAATAAAACGTCACCCAAGCCTTCGATATGGAGTGTCATAGTTTGAGATAAATTGGATAGGAAATCCCTCTGTGACCGAGTTAACTGATCAGCAACCCATTTTGTCCTTTTCTTGCCCTTTTCTGACATTGTAGATGGAAGTGGTTTACCATCAAAAGCCATTACTACTTCCCTATCTCCATTTCCACGAATAAAGTAAGTTTTTGTGGTCAAGGAAAAAATCCGTTCCAAAGTTTGTTTAGGCATTGGTCCAGAGACAATATCCCCTCCAACGACAATTACATCTGGATTAATATCTTCTAGTTCTTTTAGGACAGCATCCAGTGCTGGCAGGTTTCCATGAATATCGTAAATTGCCGCAATTTTCATCTTTTAACTCCCTCCAAATAGTTAACTGTATTTTTTTCTATCCATTTAGCATAACAGATATACCTAATTATCTCTTATAAATCATTCTCCTAACGTTGGTTTTTGTGGCTGATTGTAAATGAACATATTTTAGGCTCAAGGCATTGACCTGACCGTATACTTAATTAAGAAAGTCAAAATAGCTAATCCAACTAGCATCTCTGTTGAGCCAAGTACGATTTATTTACCAAAGAGTAAACTTCTATACTTCAAATCATATTTTTGATAAAATATAAACTGGATGCAGCCAGCTATCATTGCCAATCCAGCATGCATTGAAAAGTGTAATCCGTGCCAATTTGGCAAGTCACAGATATAGAATATACGCATCAGCAGTTAATAAAACTCCGGTTAAAATCAACAAATCCCCGCTGAACTATTGGAGGAATGTTGGCAAAAGTATCCCTTTGGTTGCTTGACCACAATTACCATGTATCTATTATAGCAAGGAATCGTCAGAAAATGGAGAGTCTATTACGCAAGGTTTCTGATCAATCACGAGTTACAGCCATGCTTGTTGATTATATCCTGAATCTGTGGCGGGATTTTCAAAAGAGAGAAAAGTCCAGAAAGTATTCAAAATGATCGAAAGAATGATCTCAAGAGACGGCCAGATTCTTTTGAAAATCACCTGAACAGCTTTTGGAAAGATCGAAAACAAGACAACTACTTTTAAGCAAAAAATCAGTCACTTATCGTAAGGTTGCACAATGGAAACTACCTATTAATGCCGCAAATTAGGTTTTTGTCACGGATTCGGTTTAATTGAACGTTAAATGCCGTGATATCATCTGTTTTTGTGTAAGTGAAATATTGTTTTCGTTCTTCATGTGTAGAAGCAGGATTAATAATGTGAACAGAATATTATTTCTTTCTTCCATTTGGTGGAAAGTTGAATATAGATAATCGTTGCGTCCGTTTAGCCGAAATCGTTCCTTGGTAGAAAGCAGAAGAAAAGTACGCAGAGAGCTTTAATTAGGGATTCTTTTTATATTAGGATATTTAATATCGTTAGGTTCTTCGCACAATTATTATAGGTCTAAAAATGTGGCTTTGCGAGGTAATTTTGATTAAACTTTTTCCCAAAGCTACAAGTTTTGTAGATTTGAAATAAAGTTTAACCGTTCATAAAATAGATGGACTGGAGTTTCCTAAAGAAAGGGATTTCGGCTCTTTCTTGTTGATTAAGAACCTTTTATGCGATAAGAAGGTTATTCCTTCAAAAGCTAGATAAATTAAGGAAGCTGATTTTAAACATCATGATGTCTACTATGCCAAAAGTTTTATTTAAAAGAGCTATAAACATTTTACTTTTGCAGCAGCCATAACAATTATTGCAACGATAATAACCTACATAATCAATCCGGATTTTAAGGAAGTATTAGGAGGACTAGAAAATAGATTGCCAGATCAGGCGAAAGAATCTACAGGCCTTGATAAAGTATGGTCATATGTTGTTAATAACGGCTTTACGGTCCCCTTGCAAATGTTAATTTTCGCCTTGATTCCAATACAATATTTATATTTCGTAAATATAATTTTAACCGTTTCTTTGCCTGGAGTTGCTTTTGGAATTGCTTTACAAGCCAATTTTGAAAACGGCTTTGATATTATAATTTCCTCTATCCCTCACTTTATCTTTGAGGTTTTTGCTCTATGCTTGCTAGCGGCAGTTCTTTTTGAATTAAACCAAGTTGTTAGAGTAAAGATAAGAAATATATTTAAGAAAGATAAAGACGGAATATCTTTTATTAAAAAATTCTTAGAGACAATAAGAATTTACGCTATTTTTGTTTTACCGATAATCATTGCAGCCGCATTTCTGGAAACTTACATAGCTGATATCATATTCAACTTACTTCAATAGCAATGGAGATTTCTTATGAAGCATTGTTAGCAAGATGATAATATAAAAAGTGGGTGACATGTTGGAAAATATGATGGATTTAGTATCTTTACTAAGAATAAAAAAAGTAAGAGTGATAGAAATACCTAAGTGGGGGATATATCTACGAAAGCAATGGGAAGATAACTTTGTCAATCATCTTAGTGATAAAGAAAAGAAATCAATTTATCTTTATGATGAAGATGGTTGTTGTGGCTATCTATGGCATGTATTTAGTTATGAAAGAAGGAAGTATTTAAAGGAGAAACAAGCTGATATAGCATTTAACGAACAATCAAAACAATCTTGCTATGTTTTTTATCAGCATACTGATGATGCTTTAATCCTTGAAAATGCTTCACTTTTAACAGCCGAGGAATTTGTAAATGAAGAAGATGTTTACGTAGTAGATAAGGAGTATAACTGGACTTATGTAAAAACTCATGAAACTGGCTGGTGCGGTCCTTATTTTAGCCGAAGAGTTTAACTATGGATAGATAATAAGAAGGTTTTAATATTTGAAGGTTCTACTTATCCTCAAAATCTTCTTGTTCAACTATTAGAAGAAATTAAGAAAAATAGTATTGAAAATCAGGATTATTTTTCAGAGATAAATGATAATAACAGTAACTTTAACAGGGTAAATGACGTACTTCGAATATGCAGTACTTTTAAAGGTGATAATGATTGCTGGGTGTGTAATATATTAAACGTTGATATAAAAACTGAAGATTCTATTTCAGATAAGGCAAAAAAAGCTCTAAGAACCAAAAATAATTTAGGAGAAAATGATACATTAATCGCCTATGTAAATACCTATATGGGCATAGGAACAAATGGAATCACAATTACTGAAAAAGGGATTTTCTTTTCTAAGGAGTTCTTATCTATATATTTTCCTTGGCATGTTTTTAAGCAAATTAGTTTTGTATACAACAATGAGAATAAGGAACTTTTAATCAATGATAGAATTGTTATGAATTTAAGCTGTTCTATTATTGATGGTCAAGATATTTTGCTTTTTCTTCAGCAATTACAAAAACAAGTTTAAAAATATTAACGTAGGTTAACTTTTTTAATAGCCATAATTTGCGACAGATTTAATCCTTAACAAACGGTTGTTGAAGATCAAAGGTAGAAGATGATCAAACTTTTTTATAAAAATTGTATACTACTTCCAAACAATGAATCCATTTTGAACAATCCCTTTTTTTAAAATGGATTTTTCCGCTTACGGTAATATAAGGGCTTTTAAGATGTTTTTGATCAATTCCCAAGCTTCATAACAAAAGGACTTTTCTGTCTTTCCGTGACTTTTTCCTTTCAAGTGAGGGGAATTTAAATATATTGAAACTGTATGCTTAAACCTAGTTGCAGAATAGTTGAAGCTGTAGGTTTAAAATAGGGGCTGTCCGAATAGTAGAAATCCCCAAAAATTTGATAATCAAGAATGTTGATATATCAAGGTTTTGAAACGTGAAAAGGGGCATCCAGAAGTCTGAAATACGACTTTCTGGACAGCCCCTACCTGACTTTCATCGACCATGACTTCTATTAATCAAATTAATATTTATAGGATTGTCCTCCATCAATCGGAATTACTGTACCATTAATAAATTTTGCCTCGTCTGATAATAGGAATGAGACTAAATACCCAACTTCCTCAGGTTTTCCAAATCGTTTCATCGGGTTTGGTTCTACAAAAGCACGACCAACCTCTTCCCAATTTTCCGGATCCATTTGTTTGAGAGATCCTTCAACCATTGGTGTCATGAAAGCTCCCGGAGCAATGGCATTAATGTTAATTCCATATTGACCATACTCAATTGCAGAATTTCTCGTTAAACCAACTACCCCATGTTTGCTTGCAGCATAACCAGATTGGTTACCGACACCACGAATACCGCCAACAGATGCTGCATTAACGATTGATCCGTGACCTTGCTTGCTCATTACCTGTAAAACATACTTCATTCCGTAAAATACACCATTTAAATTAACACCCAATACTCTTTGAAATTCTTCACTGCCGTAGTTTTCAGTAAGATTTTGTTTTCCTTCAACACCCGCATTATTATAAAAACCATCGATGCGGTCAAATCGTTCAACCGTTTTATTTACATAATTTTTTACTACTTCTTCATCAGCAACATTTCCTGCAATTAATAAGATCTCAGCCGATGGTACGACTTCTAAAATTAACTTTTTCGTTTCTTCCAAACCTTTTTCATCTAAATCCACTAGAGTAAGTTTCGCACCGTCTTTCGCTAATTGTAAAGCCGTTGCTTGTCCAAGTCCGGCTCCGGCACCCGTAATAATGATCACTTTGTCTTTTAAATTTGCCAATTTCATTCCTCCAAATTTTTATTTGAATATAATTATTTACTATGTTGTAAAAATAAGTAAATACAGCAATGAAGGGGAGTGTTTTTCCCATATATTTCTATTTCATAAATCGTAATAAAGTTACAAAACGTGGTAAACGACACTTCTTCTTTAATTGAGCAACTAACTATTGCTTCGAGCCAACAAATAAAAGTTACCTGGGGTTCACCATTTAAAAAATATTTCTCAAGGCTTTCAGATTTTTTCCTCTACCCCACAAGTAATTTCTCGCTTAAATTTAAGTTACGTAAACCGTCCCCAAATAAATAATTATATTCATGTGTATTCGTTTACATTATAACCAATTATAAAAAAGAAAACAATGACTTGTGATAATTATAACAACTGTAGGATGCCATCTAAACAGATATCAAACCATGCGTTGGACTTAAATGAAACAGCAGTATACGAAACCGTACGTATGGTGGTGTGAAAGGATGGGGGTTAGTCACCCCCTCTTACTCGATTAGCTTTATTTAATTGTGCGTCCTTTTGCATACATATATTGCTGTATTAATATTCCAGTATTGAACACAGATGCCAATGTAACAAAAAGAAAAACGTTTGCTATTAGAGTGCTTGTATAAGAATGATTAAAATTAAGAAAAGTATAAATAATAAAAAGCAGTGATGTTATGAATGAAAGAACTAATTTACTTTTGACGGATTTTAACATATAATCACGCCCCCATTCGTAAACTTATAATAACAAAATGTTAACATATTAATTTGAAAAAATAAATGGTAAGGTCAAAAAAATAATAATTTGCTGAGCCGACCCCGGTTATTCAAACATTTTATTCGCAACATCCATAAAAATTTCTGATAAAAACGTACTTATATTCAGGTCCATAAAGGAAACTTTCCTCTTTAAGAATAGATAACAGGGTTTTATTTCTCCATAAATCCTCCATTAAAATTATTTATTTGAATTAGATCACTAAAATGAAAAGTATAATGCATCTTTTTTTCTTCGGAATACAGTTACAAGCTGTTTCATTAAGCGAAACATCACAAAACATCCCCTATCCTCTAAAGGACGACTTTTACATATTTAGAATATTTATAACAAACTCCACTACCAAAAACCATAAATTTAAACCAGATCTATATGCGAATCTGAAGGCACCATGAATTTTGTCATGTTCTTTCTGCATTCTGAACTTGTTAAAATAAAGTAATCTACGCAAAAATAAATTTATTTTATTATTTTATATAAGTTTACTTTACTTTTATAAAATATTAGTTTATAATTTGATTCAAGAGGTGATAATCGTGAAGAAAGATTTTGGTGATTCGATATCAAATAAGGTTTATGAATATCGTGTACTTGCCAGAATGTCTCAGCAGGAATTAGCTGAAAAAGTCGGGGTTTCCAAACAAACCATCTTCGTAATGGAAAAAGGGAATTATGTTCCGACTTTACTGTTAGCTTTTCGAATTGCCGATTTTTTTAATGTTGATGTAAACGATATTTTTACTTATGTTAAAGGAAGTGGTCAAAATGAAAATTAATATCTCAGAAATCTCTAACGCAATTTTTTACCCTTTAAAGTCCTGGGCTGAACAATCTCCGGGGAATTGGAATATTCTCATTGGGAGCGGTTTTGTATTGCTTTTAGTCGGAGGGATACTAACATACGTATTTCATAAAAAAATGGGTAAAGCTGACGAAAGAACAATGCAAATATCTTTAAAGAGCACCTTCATTATGTTATGTGTAGTCATTTTGTGCGACATAATTTTTCCAAAAGAATATATGTGGCAAATTTTCTTCTTATTTAAATATTCTCTTGCATTCCTCGTTTCAGGAATGTATCTAGCTTTTCGATATAAAATAGATTTTTTTACTAATTAGGGGCTCCTGAACAAACAAATAGGAGAAGGATTTTAAGGCAACTGAAAAAGGACTAAATAATTATAAGATTACTCGCTTAACACCATATTTAGATGTGTTTTTGTAGCCTATCCTACTATATTGAATAAGTGAACTTATTCACATAGTTTTTCAGTTCTTCAAGGATTTTCGAGATTTTGTCGAATATAAACAAGACAAAATATAAACTTTTTTGGTATTATTACTTACTAAATCTGAACAACAATGAATTTGAACGTGTAAATAACTGGGAAGAAGCCAGGGAATACTTAAAGAAAAAGTTTTTAATAAATGAAGGGGGAAAATAACACATGCCACTTAAAGCTATTTTTAGCGACATCGACGGAACATTATTGAATTCAAATCATCAAATTACAGAAGAAACAAAAAAAGCCATTTTAAAAGTTGTGAATAATAATATTCCCTTTATACTCGTATCAGCAAGAATGCCAAGTGGCGTCCGACATCTTCAGCAAACGTTATCCATTAATTCTCCTATAATATGTTACAGTGGTGCTCTTATTTTAGGCCCAGATAATGACAATGGAGAAAAAACAATTATTGATAGTATCAGCTTATTGCGAGCAGATGTACAAGAGATGTATAAAATAGTCAGTGAACTCTACTCAACCATTAATTTTAGCATATATAGTCATGACCAATGGGTGGTTAGTGACAGGCAAAATGAATGGGTTCTACAAGAACAAGAAATTACAAATGCCTCTCCTATTCAGCGTCAACTCCCCTCATTTATTGAAGAAAACCATGATATTCATAAATGTTTGTGTATGGGAGAACCACAAATAATTAATCAACTTGAATCAACACTAAAAGATAAATTCCGTAATTTAACTATCTATAAGTCAAAGGATACCTATTTAGAAATCATGTCAGGTAATGCTTCGAAATCTGATGCTATTAAGAAGCTAGAGGACCTATATCAAATTACAAATCAGGAAATTATGGCCATTGGAGATAACTTTAATGATATGGATATGTTAAAATACGCAGGTTTAGGGGTTGCGATGGGGAATGCACCAGATGAGGTAAAAAGGATCGCTGATGAGGTCACTTTGAGTAATAATGAGGATGGTCTAAAACATATTTTACAAAAGTATTTTGAGTAAAAGTAAGGCATAAAAATAAAATTAATTATCGAATGACTGTTGAATTCACGGGGATGATTGTTGAATTGGGTGGATATACTGTAGAATTTTCCTATTTTACCATTGAATTCATGACCGTTTACTGTAGAATTTTTCAGTTTTCCTGTTGAATTAGAGGGGGGACTGTTGAATAACGGGATCTTGCTGTTGAATAACTTGGTTTTACTGTCGAATAACTTGGTTTTACTGATGAATTCAAACGAATCAATATGGGAATAAAACCGCCAAGTGTTGGTAATACAAAATAGTTTCGAATTTGGAGTAATTACAACAAAGATTATTTCAGTTAAATGTTGTTAACCGGTACGGGCCTACTGCAGCTAGTATGAAAGAAAGGGGTCAACCAAGTGTCGGTATTTTAACAGTTTGGTTAGCCCCAATATCGCAGAAATTTAAATATCTATTGATACATTTACTTTTTGAATAGGCACATCATAAAATTTATCTTCCCGGCGACCTAGGAAATCTTTTGCTTGTTGTGGAAAGAGGGCATACATTAATACATCCTCGGTTGATTTTGCATATTGCTTAATTTCTTCAGCAAAATTATCCATTTTTGGTTCGAGAAGATCGGCTGGACGTACCGTGATTACCGGTTCATCACCAATAATTTTTTTCTTGACATCTTCTTTAATTGCTACAGGTGGCTTTCCGTAGAGACCACGAACATAATCTTTAATCTCTTTCGGAACTAATTTGTAACGTTCACCGGAAATTACATTCATCAATGCTTGTGTCCCCACCATTTGTGAAAGAGGAGTAACTAGAGGTGGGTAACCCAAATCAGCCCGTACTAAAGGAACTTCCTTTAAGACTTCTTCAAATTTATCTTGTAAACCTTGTTCTGTAAGTTGACTGAGTAAATTAGAGAGCATACCTCCGGGAACTTTATATGTTAATGTTTTTGGTTCAATATCTTTCACTTTAGGATTTAACAAGCCTTCATTTCTAAAACGATCACGGATTGGTGAAAAGTATTCAGCGATGTCGGTTACTTTATTCATGTCTAAATCGGTATGATAACCTAGTCCTTGTAAAGCAATTGCAACCGATTCAGTGGCTGGTTGGCTCGTACCACCGGCAAATGGAGAAATGGCAGTATCGATAATATCTGCTCCGGCTTCAACAGCTTTTAAGTAAGTCATTTCAGAAATACCGCTTGTAGCGTGAGTATGAACTTCAAGTGGCAGTGAAACATTGTCTTTAATTTTGGAAACAAGTTCATAGGCTATGTTAGGAGTTAAAACACCAGCCATATCTTTAATACAGATGGAATCTGCACCGATTTTTTCAATTTCTTTTGATAACTCAACGAAATAATCAACGGTATGGAAATCACTGGTCGTATAAGAAATAGCAATTTGGCAATGTCCACCAAACTTTTTCGTTGTTTCAACAGAAGTTTTTAAATTTCGTAAATCGTTCAACGCATCAAATATTCGGATTATATCAATACCATTTTTAATTGATTTTTCGATAAATGCTTGTACTACATCATCAGGATAATTCCTGTACCCTAACAAGTTTTGCCCACGTAATAACATTTGTAATTTTGTATTTTTTACATTTTTACGAAGGAGACGTAGCCTTTCCCATGGGTCTTCATTTAAAAAGCGAATACATGCATCAAAAGTCGCACCGCCCCATACTTCCAGTGAATGGTATCCTGCTTCGTCCATTGTTTTCATGATAGGCAGCATATCAGTTATTGGCATACGAGTAGCAATTAAACTTTGCTGGCCGTCCCGTAGAACTGTTTCCGTAAAAAGAATCTTTTTAGCCATGCAATAGATCCCTTCCTTCATTAATAATATTCATTATTGCTTTTTGTAGTTCCGAAACATCATGACGACGAGTACGCCCGCAATCTTTAGCATCAAGATGACAAACTAGACAGCGCCGTGTAGGTAATTTTAAGTCTACACGACTGACACTTTTCAATCCTTCTTCTGTTAAAAAGAGGACATCTAAATCAAAAAGTCTACCAAAAGGATGATTTTCCTCAATTTTGACAAGTCTCTCCTTTACATCTTTTGGAGATAGAGCTGACAATAGATAGAACTCTGAACCTGTTTTTAGTTTATTATAGAACGTCGTGTAAATGGGCTGATCTTCAAGCTCATGTGTAATAACCTTTATCATGAGCTTAAAGACGTTTTCTAAAACATCATTCGTTTTAACAGGACCGGGAATATTCATCGTAGCTGAAATGAGCGTTGTATTTTCCCGGCTGTTTAAAAACTTCCATTGATTTTGTACACGTGTTTCACGGGCAGAAAGCATTTCAAAAAGAGATACTTCTGCCCCATTGAAAAAATCAGAATGGAATTGATTATACATTTCTTACCACATCAATGATTGTTCCGTCACGATATTCGATTAAAGCGACAACTTTATCACCATAATGAATAGGTTCTGGTGTCCCAACAATGCTGTAAGCTTTTTCTTTTAATTCTTCAATCGTAAATTGTGGAATATCAACATTTTTGAAGTGTTCCACCAAATCTTGACGGTTTGGATTAATGGCAACTCCAACTTCTGTTACGACTACATCAATGCTGGTACCTGGAGTGACAACCGTGTTTACTTTATCAACAATTGTTGGAATACGTCCACGTACAAGGGGTGCGATTACAAGACTCATGTTACAAGCAATACTTGTATCAGAGTGTCCACCCGATGCACCGCGAATCACACCGTCAGAACCGGTAATAACATTTACGTTAAAGTCAGTGTCGATTTCCAGAGCTGAAAGAATGGCTGTATCCAATTGATTAATGACAGAACCCTTGGAATATGGTGAAGCATAAAAGTTCGCATCAATTTCATAATGATTTGCATTTTTGCCTAATGAAAGGGCAGAAGGATAGTCAAAGTCCTGAACATCGATAATTTTTTCAACTAAATCTTCTTCTAATAGATCAACCATGGCTTTTGTAATACCACCGATAACAAATCTAGCCTTGATTTTGTCTTTTTGCATGGCTTCTTTCAAATAGCGAGTTACTGCTAATGAAGCACCACCGGTTCCTGTTTGGAAAGAGAATCCTTCTTTATAATATGGAGAAGCGGTAATAACTTTAGCCGCATATTCAGCAATTAATAATTCTTTTGGATTTTTTGTGTACCGAGTAGCACCTTTCGCTATACCATTTGGATCTCCGATAGAATCTACTACAACGACATAATCCACATCTGTTTGCGGAATACTGATCGGTGTATTAGGATATGGAACTAAAGTATCGGTAATAGCAACTACTTGGTCTGCATATTTTGCATCAATCATTGCATAACCAAGGGAACCACAAGCAGTTTTACCGCCAGTTCCGTTTATGTTGCCATATTCATCTGAACTGGGAGCACCAAGGAAAGCCACATCAATATGAATATCACCAGAGGTAATCGCGCGGGCACGACCACCGTGAGAGCGAATAATTACAGGATTATCCAGAATTCCTGCTGAAATCGCTGCACCAACTTTATCGCGAAGTCCGCTGGAAGTAATGTTTGTTACGACACCATTTTTTATATGCTCAATTAATGGTTCATGAACATTTGCAATGGAACTTGGAGCAATAGATAGATTTTTAATACCCATTTTAGCAATCTCGTCCAATACCATATTCATGACATAATCACCTTCACGGAAATGATGGTGAAAGGAAATTGTCATACCATCTTTTAGTCCTGTTTTTTCAATAGCTTCACGAATCGAACTTAACAGTTTTTTGTCCTGTGGTTTTACCGGACGAATTTTCCTGCTGGATTCTTGATATTCTTTGATATTAGCAAATTCGCCTAAATAGACTCCATTTTTTTCTGCATATTGTTCAGGGATTTCCCTGCCAACTTTATTCAATACCATTTTATATTTCCTCCTTGCTAATTAAATTTGCAGCTAATGCCAATGCAATTACCCTTTCTGCACGTTCAACGATTGGTTTATCAACCATTTTTCCGTTTAGAGAAATGACGCCGGAACTTTTTGCCTCTGCTTCACGGATAGCTCGGATAACATCTTTTGCATGATTAATTTCTTTTTCAGTTGGGGCATAAATTTTATTAACAACAGGAATTTGGCGTGGATTAATGACAGATTTACCGTCAAAGCCTAGTTGTTTAATCAATTCCACTTCTCTTGCAAAGCCTTCCATATCATTAACATCGGAGAAAACAGTATCTATTGCAGCAATACCGGCTGCACGTGCTGCGTGTAAAATATAGCTTCTCGCAAAAAATAATTCTTGGCCATCTGGATATCGTTTTGTCTTCATGTTTGTGACATAATCTTCCGCACCAAGGGCAATCCCAATTAGACGATCTGATGCTTTTGCGATTTCCCTCGCATTTAAGACGCCTTCAGCAGACTCAATTGCAGCCATCATACGTGTCGTTCCAACAGGGATATCATGTTTCTTTTCCATCTCAGTAATTACTTTATCTACATCAATAATATCTTGTGCTGTTTCTGTTTTTGGTAATCGGATAACATTAACTCCTGCTGTCACCATTGCTTCAATATCTTGACAACCAGTTGAGTCTAAACCATTAATCCGTACGACGGTTTCAACATCACCATAATCAAATGTACGTAGAGCAAAATGTACAAGTATTCTTGCAGCATCTTTTTCCTTTAAGGAAACTGCATCTTCTAAATCAAACATAATAGAATCGGCGCCGTATAATGGAGCGTCTCTAAGCATTGCAGCGTTCATACCGGGTACAAACATCATTGTCCTTCTCAAGCGTTCCATGAGTCAATCACCTTCCAGTCAAAGTTATTATCTTCTGCAGCTCGAAAAATTGCTGTAATTAATCGAGCTTTAATTGTGCAATCTAAAGCACCTTTATCAATCGCTTTAATTTTTACTTGTTTTACCCCAAGTTGTTGAACGGTGTCTTTAATGAGTTGGCGGATATGATCCCCGTATTGTTTTTCTACAGCACTTTGTAAGTCGATCTCAACATTAGGATTTTCATTTTGACTAATGATGAACATGATATCGCTGGACTCGGTTGTACCGGCAACAGCAACATTTTTAATTTCCACGATAATCACCTCAGGATATATTTTTATAGATATTGAAAATCATGCTAGATTGTTTGTTCATTACTTCACTTAAAGGTATAAAAATTTGAGTTTCTTCTATTATATATATCTACTTTTTTCCAATGCGTGGGGAGTAACCATATCACTCTATTTTATTCTTTTTAGCAGATGTTAAACTGGTAAAAGTACCTTATGTTGTGCTTTGTTTAACAAATAAGTATAGGTAGTCTCAGGGACCATTTCTTTAATCGTGTCGAAATCATTCTTTTTAAACGCATAGCGAACACGACTGGCACTAATAATGTTTCCAGAAGCCGCAATGCGCGGGATAATTTGGAGCTTAATCGAGTTTGCAAATACTTCCTGCATACCCATATTATAAATTTCTGTAACACGTGAAAATGGTTCTTCACCTACATAGCGTGTCTGAATGGACAATAATGGAGCAATGTTTTCTTTAAATACCGTTGCATCCAGTTCTGCTTGGACTCTAGCTATATTTTCCTTTACTCTGTTTTTTAAAAAGTAAGAAGGGAAAGTGGCCTGAGAGACAATATAGGAATTTGTTGGTAAAACGACTACATTCGGCAGATGGGCGGTCCCTTCCTTCACTAATTTTATGCGGTCAGCTGCAGGAAACTCTGTATTTTCTTCGGATATAACAAACAGGTAAACAACGTCACTTTCTTTTGCAGCTGTTTCAACAAGGTGCAAATGACCTTTAGTAAATGGATCAGCTTTCATTACAATCCCAGCAGCATGATTTGATGACCGCTTTGCTTTTTTTAAGTTCGCAAGGTAATCCGTAAAATCAGGTAATCCTTGTTCCATTAAGACAAGGTGCTTTGTACGAGCAATTTCGGAAAAACCAAGATATTTAAAAAATGGCGTTGATTGTGATTTTGTGTATAAAAAGGAGTGAAAAATTCCATCCTCTTCTAACTTATCGAATAGTGCTTTAATAATTTCTGTTAGCAAGTTTTTGTTTTGGTAATCTTTGGCTACAGCGACACATTTAATAATGTTAAGAAACAGAGACCCTGTAGCAATGAGCCGATCTCCATCATAAATTCCAATCGTGTAATCGATTTGCTCATCAGGTGATAAATCCGAAACTTCTAGTAATTTTGCCCAAGTTGTGTAAGCGTCTCTATCACATTCCAACCATAATCTTTTAGTTGTATACATAGAAATCACCCTTTTTGTTTGTTGCTTGGGAATAACTTAAATAATCCCAGGCAGATTAGATATAGAAGGAACAATACTAAAAAGACACCGCCTAAACCAAATCCCATTAATTCAAATGCAGTTTTTAATGCTTCAAAATCAATATTCAAAGGAAAACCCCCTTTCAAATTGAAATGATCTGGTAGTAAATAAATCAACTAAAGAATGCTAGTAAAAGACCACCGGCAATAACAGAAGCAATCTGACCGGATACATTTGCTCCAACAGCGTACATTAATACAAAGTTTTGAGGATCTTCTTCTGTAGCCATTTTTTGAATTACCCTGCTGGACATTGGAAAAGCTGAGATCCCGGCAGCGCCAATCATTGGGTTGATTTTTTCTTTTCTGAATAAGTTTAGTAACTTTGCAAATAAAACACCGCCAATAGAATCCATAACAAAGGCAACTAAACCGAATGCGATGATTAATAATGTTTGAAGGTTTAAAAATTGATCAGCTTGTAATTTAACTGAAATGGTTAAACCTAATAAAATACTTATAATGTTTACTAATTCATTTTGAGCAGAATTGGATAAACGATCAAGTACACCACATTCACGAAGTAAGTTACCAAACATTAGGAATCCTACTAAAGGAAGAGAAATTGGTGCGATAAATCCTGCGATGATAGTAATACAAATAGGAAATAGGATTCTTGTCATTTTTGAAACATTTTCTGCCTTATAATTCATACGAATTTGGCGTTCCCGCTTTGTTGTTACGAGTTTGATAGCAAATGGCTGAATAATTGGCACTAAAGCCATATATGAATAAGCCGCAACTGTAATCGGTCCTAACAAATTATCCGCTAATTGATTGGATACGAAGATTGCAGTTGGACCGTCTGCAGCACCGATAATCCCAATAGAAGCTGCTTCATTGATATCAAAGCCAAAGAAGATTGCTACAATAACTGTAAAGAATATGCCGAACTGAGCCGCAGCACCAAATAATAACATAAATGGATTTTGTAACAACGGACCAAAGTCGATCATGGCACCGATTCCGATAAAAATTAATAATGGGAATAATTCAGTAGAAATACCGGCATTAAACAGAACATCTAATACTCCTTCTGCTTCGGTACCGTTTACTATTTGAGTCAAAACACCGGTTCCGGGAAAGTTAACCAAAAGTGCTCCTAACCCCATTGGAACTAAAAGTGTTGGTTCATACTCCTTTTTTATGCCAAGATACATCAGTATACAACCGATTATCATCATAATAATTTGTCCACCAGTGATGGATGTAAATCCTTGTATTAATGTCTCCACTTGTCCACTTCCTCCAAATAGATATAGTATAAACACTTCAAATGAATCGAGGTTAAAGGGACAATAAATGTTTGTCCCACTAGATTATTTTTAGCCCCGTTATGAATGGGGGTTTTAATAATAAATGAGTATTTTCAAATAAAATTTTGAAAAACAGTTATTAATCTTTTTAACGATGGCATATAAATTTTTGTGATTTTCTTCACATGATTTCATAAATTTTTAATTAGCTTATTGTTATTAGCGGATCACCGGCATTAACGACTTGCCCTACGGTGACATGGACTCCAGTTACTTTTCCGCTTTTTGATGCAACAATTTCATTTTCCATTTTCATTGCTTCTAAAATCATTAATGGTTGATTTTCCTTAACTTCATCTCCAACATTAACTAAAACTTTTTGAATACTACCCGGCATTGGAGCTTTCATTGCATCATTTCCGGCAGTGGTAGATGGTATACTTGGAGCTGCTTCTTTTTTAACAGGTTCTGTCGGCGTACTTGGTACTGGTTTTGGTGTTGGTTCTGGTACAGCAGGTGCAGCTGGTTGTGATACACCACCAATTTCCTCCATTTCAACTAAATATTCTTTTCCATCAATAGAAATTTTAAATTTACGTAGCATTCTGTTTCCTCCTGTTTTACTTCGGTTTTTTTTAAAAGAAAGTATAAAAATTCAGGTGAAATACTGTGGATTGGTTTTATTGTCTAGCTTCGGGCGCCCTGCACTTTTCTTTTTTTATTGATTTAATAACAAAACTGCTCTCTGGATAACAGCTGGCCGCAAGACTCGCTGCAATAAGAGAAACCAAATGTGCTTCCGGATTTCTTTTTAGAATCCGTTTTATTTTAAATGCACTATTTGGTTGATCACCTGCAGCAATAGATGCACTGATTATTGCCGGTAACTCATATTCATTTTCTTCTATATCGATAAAACCGGGAATTGTGTCCCAATCAAGATCTACTGCAAGGATTTCCTCCTTGGTACTACTATAGTTTGGAGCTGTTTCCTGTGTATATTCTGTGTTTTTCTTCACAAACAGTTTTTTTAGAAACCCCATAAACTCACATCCTTTCTGCTTGGCATGTTTATTATACAAATTTTTAGCTTAATAAAAAGATGGATTTTGCACTAAAATTGTTCTTTTATTGTTTTTACTGAAGGTAAAAGGAAAAATCTTTGGTCAAACATTGATTTTATCTTCTATACAAGAATTTAAGGAAATTTTAATAGTTATTTAAGATTTTTTTAAGACAGTACTATTATTTAGTGATAATATTCTAAAAGATAAACTTATTCTAATTTAAGAAGGAAAACAAAAATAATAATAATTTATTTGGTAGAAAAGGGAATTCAGGATTTTTTATATGGGAAAAAATGGAAGTGGAATGTATAAAAATAGACTGAAAACGATAGGAAAAAACTTTTTTTAAAACACATTTACTCTATAACAAGTTGAATAAAAATTCCTCCGACACAGATTATTCACAATTAGGGACTTTTCCAGACCAGAGTTCCAAACTATAATTACCTTCGTAAAGGTCAGATAAATTTTTGTGAAGTATCATTACGTATGTGATTTTATTCACAATAATTTATTGACTGTTCATTCGCGAATGATCCCTTACAAATCATAAATACGAAGAAGGAGTATCATATGTTATTAACTATTCTCTCTTACGCTATGATCATTGTTTTCATGTATGTGATTATGAAGAAAAAGCTTTCTCCATTTGTAGCTTTAGTGTTAGTCCCATTGGTTTTTACTTTGATTGCAGTAGTTGCAGGCGTTTCAAAGAAAGGTTCATTAGGTGATTTTATCCTAGATGGAATCGCTACCACAGCTAATACAGGTATTATGTTATTGTTTGCCATCTTGTATTTTTCCATTATGCTAGACGCCGGGTTATTCGATCCGGTTACAGCAAAAATGATTAAATTTGCGAAAGGCGACCCATTAAAAGTTTTAATGGCAACAGCTATCGTGGCAACGGTTGTTTCGTTAAATGGTGATGGAACAACGACTACATTAATTGTTTGCTCAGCATTTATTCCGATTTATCAAAAACTGGGTATGAAATTAATGAATTTAGCTGTCTTAATTATCTTGCCAAATACAATTATGAACTTGCTTCCGTGGGGCGGACCTACTGCTCGTGCAATGGCAGTCTTACATGTCGGTGCAGAGATTCTAACCTACTTATTACCAGGAATGATTATTGCACTTGCTTATGTTATATTTTTCGTTGCTCCATACCTTGGACGTAAGGAACGTGCTCGCTTAGGTGTCAAAAAATTGACAGATGAGGAAATTAAGGAGCTTGTAACAGTATCAGATCCGGAAATTGCAAAAATTCGCCGTCCAAAAAACGTTATTTTCAACGCAGTTTTAACCATTGCTTTAATTGTTTTATTAGTTTCAAATTCATTTTTAGATCTAAATCTTCCACCACTATTTTTATTCTTAACAGGTACTGTAATTGCATTACTTGTAAACTATCCTAATTTAAAAGAGCAATCAAAACGGATTGGTGATAATGGTGGCGATGCGGTTCAAGTTGTTATACTAGTATTTGCTGCTGGAATATTTATGGGATTATTTCAGGGAAGTGGAATGGCAGACGCCTTAGCTCATAGTTTTACCAAAATTATTCCTGCACAAATGAGTGGTGTCTGGGGACTAGTAATTGCACTTATCTCAGCACCAGGAACATTCTTTATCTCAAATGACGGTTTCTACTTTGGTGTATTGCCGGTATTAGCAGAAGCTGGACGTGCCTATGGATTTACAAATATGGAAATGGCCTTGGCTTCTCTTATGGGACAAGCATTCCATTTGTTAAGTCCGCTAGTTGCATTTATCTATTTATTACTTCGTTTAACGGGAGTAGATATGGGTGCTTGGCAAAAAGAATCTGCCAAATGGGCGTTGGGAATATTTGTAATTTTTATCGTTACAATTTTATTAACGGGACATATGCCTGCTTATATTGCACAGTAATCAATTTGAAAGCCTATACAAAAAACTGCGGTAAGGTATCCTTTTCGCAGTTTTTTGTACGAATATAATCGACGATTCCGAAGCGGGAAAGGTACTGATGTATGTATAATATATTTCAGCTTTTCGTTAAATACTTTATGTTAGTGAGTATAAAGATATAGGGGGATCAACCGATGCTTAACATTTCTGAAATAGTTGGTAAAAATCTAGATCTGTCTCAAAACAAACCCTTAAAATACTTAGTTTATGAGGCATTTCGCAAAACTATAATATTAGGTGAAATACCAGCTGGACAAAGGATAAATGAGAAAGAATTTTCTGAGGTAATGAACATTAGTAGAACTCCAATCCGATATGCTTTAAAAAAGTTAGAATCGGAACAGCTTGTACAACATGTTCAAGGTGTTGGTGTGATTGTTAAAGGCATTAGTATAAAAGATGCTTATGAAATATACGATATTCGTAAAGCATTGGATGTTTTGGCTTTCGTTAAAGCGATGAAATTAATGACAGAAAATGATTTTTCACAGTTACGTCTCCATTTAGAAAATGCAGAACAGCTAAACAAAAATAATGAAGTGGATAAATTATTAAAAAATTTTTCCCAATTCAATGCCTTTATATATGATAAAAGCCAGATGCAACGATTGAAATCAATTGTGACTAATCTTCAAGAGTATTTAATTTATTTTCGAGATATATCCATACGAGCTAAAGAACGGTGCAACTTAGCATTAAGTGAACATTGGAGCATCTATCAAAGTATGCTTAAGCAAGATGAGGAACAGGTGCGGTTGATTACTATTGAACATTTAAATCATTCGTTGTCGTTTATTATAAAAGAAATGGAACACAGGAATATTCGTTATTAACCTTGGTAAGCTAGGCCTATGTTCCCGTTCAACAATCACGTATTCTCTTTAATAAGTTATTTTTTTGCAGCAACATTATTTAGGGTACGTAATATAACTTAAATTGAAACAATGGTAAATTTAAGAACCTTTTCCATCAGGGATAAATATATACCCTTTACCCCAAATAGTTTTTAAATAACAAGGATTTTTGGGGTCTGTTTCAATTTTTTTACGTAAATAATTTATGTATACCATAATTAAATTTTCGTCTAATTCACCACCATCCCAAACATTGGTATATATTTGCTCTTTTGTAAGAACTTGTTTGGGATTTTCCATAAAAAATAGCATAAGTTCAATTTCTTTTGATGATAGATTAACTGGTTTGCCATTTTTTTTTAGTTGGTATTGACTGTAATCAAAAACAAAATCCCCTTTAACTAAAAGGGTCTCTTCTTTCTTCAACTTTTTTTTCGTAAGAGCATTCATTCGATCTAAAATACTTAGTACTTGTGCCCGTAAAATTTTTGGGGAAAAAGGTTTGGTAATATAGTAATCAGCCCCGCTTTCTAAACCGGTAATAATGTCATTTTCGCTTTTACGCCCACTAATAAAAATAATCGGCGTAAGTGGCAGTTGTTCACGAATAAGTTGAGCCAAACGATAACCGTCATTTTCATCATCTAGTGCAACATCGACCAAAAAAAGGTTAAACGAAATTCGGCTCATGATGTCTAATGTTTTTTCTATCGAATCACTTTGATATATCAATAATCCTGTAGATTGCAAAGACTTCCAAATTAACCGGCAAATGGACGGGTCGTCATCAACTATGAGGATTTTTTCGTTTCGCAAAGACTTCCCTCCTTTTTAAGTTCTTCTTTGTATATTATTTTAGCATAACTTTTTCAAAAAATGAAAATAGATGGTGTATATGTCGACTCATAATAGAGAGTGAGGTTAGCGAAATGGAAAAAAAATCCCCACAACTTTTGTTAAATAAAGTGTTGCCGGTTTTTATAGCAGCGGGAATTATTGCTTCCTTTATATTAGGGGTACGAGGATATTATACAATTCAAGAAAGTGCAGAAAAAAATGGGCTAAATCAATTAATTCATACGACTGAGTTTTTTAGTCAAACATTGATTCTTGGTATAGACAATCGGAAACAAATATTACAGGATCTAGTGATGCAATTACAAATAGGGTCATCAAAAAAGGGAGATACCATAATCGATCTCTCAGGTTCAGCTATTCGGCAGGCATTTAGTAATTTTCAACACGAATGTAATTATATATTTTTCATTAACAGGTTTGGTGAAGTTGAAGAAGCAAAAAATTGGGTGAATGGAAAAGTAACAACTGTAGGCGTGGATAAAGTACGCCCCTATTTAGAAAAAGATACGAGTCTTCCAAAAATACGAGAACAAAAGCCATATAGTCAAAGCGGAAAAGAATATTTTTGGCAAAAGTCTTCCTTTATCAACCTTTATCAGACTGTAACGGATGAACAGGGTAATTTTCAAGGATTTTTAGTTGCTCCGCTAGATTTAGAACAATTTTACCAACATGAACTAAAAGTAAAAAGTAACAGCTATAAAGGTTATCCAATGATTAAAAACAGAGATATGATTGTTGTCATGCATCCGGTTCGTGACCAAATAGGATTAAATATTATTGATGATCGGAAAGAGAAATTTCCGGGATTAGATTTTACTGATTTAGAAAAACTAGAGGAACAACAACTTTCTCAAAAACAAGGCGTTGCAAAATACTATTCGTATTGGTGGGACGAGAAATCATTGCCTAGGGCCCTAAAATTACAAGCCTTTCAGTGGGTAGATGTAGGAGAGGCCCATTGGGTTGTGGCATATAATTCTGATTTTTACGAGTTAACAAAACCTCCCTTAATCAATGCACAAATATTAATGGGGCTCTTAGTGATTGTACTGCTGGCTATTATTTTTTTTATCGTACAATATTATAGACGGGAAAAATTTTATCTATTGGAAGCAAATAAGCAACAAGCAACACTTTTTGAATTGGAAAAGAAACTTTATCAGGAAAATAAATTAGAAACAATCGGTCTATTAACTACGACAATTGTTCATGATATGAATAATTTCCTTACACCAATCATCGGTAACGCAGAATTATTGATTGAGGAAAACCAAGATAATAAACAATTACAAGAAGATTTAATGGAGATTTTATTTGCAGCTCAAAAAGGGAAGGAATTAACTTCAAATGTCTTGCGCTTTTCAAGGAATCAACCAAATAAAAAATTGAAGGAACAGGATCTGTCTAAAAACATTATCTACGCTATTAATACGATTAAAGGAATGATTCCAAAAAATATCCATCTATATACTCATGTTACTGATAATATAGGAACGTCTAAATTTCAGAGTCAAGACTTGCAAATTCTTATTTTTAATTTGATTACGAATGCTTACCAGGCAATTAGTCAAACGAAAAAGGAAGGTGAGATTACGATTATTTTAAAAGAAGCCACGTCGAAAATAGGGAAAAAGTCGTGGTTAGAATCGTATCTTAAACGAAAGGAAAAGTATGCTCTTTTAATTATAGAAGATAACGGTCCGGGGATGTCTCAAGAATTACTTGAAACGGTATTTCACCCATTTATTACAATGAAAAAGAAGAACGGTACTGGACTCGGTTTATTTGTCGTTTCTTCAATTGTAAAGAAGTATGGCTGGGGTCTCCATGTTGACTCTACTCCAGGAATTGGTACTCGATTCACAATTATAATTCCAATTCATATCAATTTAAAACACGAATAGATATTGTCCGTACCCATTGAAGTAACTTGATATGGGTGACTGAAAGGAGAAATACGTTGTTATGAACGAAAAGTGGAAAAGAAAAATTGCACAAAAAGCCCTACTTGCCCTACTTTACGAGGTTTCTGCAAGTCCGAAGCCGGGTCTTGTAGACAGATTTAATCAAGGAGCACATAAGGATATGGACTTTTTTACGTTTATGAATAGCAGTGCTGCGTTAAGCAATTACTTTAATGACTGTGTAGAAGAGGGAGTAAAATACGCCGGACAAAATCCAAAAAATTTATTTCAGTCTCTAAGGCTTCTTGGAATTGAAGCTGAAAAAGCAATGTTTGAAGCGACAGGAAATGTGAATACTCATAAAGGTCTAATTTTTTCATTGGGAATTATTTGTGCGGCTGCTGCTTATTGCATGGCAGAGTTAAAAGTTGAATATCTAAATACAGCAATTATATGTGAACAGGTTGTCCGTATGACAGAAGGTTTAAGTTTGAGGGAACTAACTACTCTGAATAAAAGTGAAGGCCTGACGAACGGGGAAAGATTATTTAAAAAATACGGCCTTAAAGGAATTCGCGGAGAGGTTGAAAATGGTTTTCCAACAGTACAAATATACTCCCTACCGGTATTTAAGAAGCTTAAAAGTGTAAAAACTTTACAAATTAATGATATATTGGTCCAGACACTTCTCCATTTAATGGCTGTTAATGAAGATACGAATATAGTTGCAAGACATAATTTGGAAACGCTAGAGTATGTTCAACAGTATACAAAAAAAGTACTGGATGCAGGAGGTGCATTAACGGAAAGAGGCTTGGAGATGGTCTGTGAGATGGATAAAGAATTTATCAGGAAAAACATTAGTCCGGGTGGTTCTGCTGACCTTCTTGCTGTTACCGTTATGTTCGACCTTCTTTCATCTGAATGAGAATTATTTAATTTAAAAGAAATCACAGTTGATCTATTTTGTGAATTTTCACCCAATGTGCAACTCACATTCCCAACGTGAAAATTTTTTATAAAAACGGATAAAAACCAGTGAAAGTAACAAGATAGTACTGAGGTGAATGTTATGGGTGGCAAGAAAAATGAAATAAAGTTTTTATATGGATTACTTATCCTTTCCATTGGAATATTGCCTGTTCTTATGAAACGTCCGCCGAAAAAGGACTGGCTGTTTGCATATATGTATAACGCAATTACCAATATTATTTTAGACAAGTGGGTTACAGCGGGTTTTATTACGTATCCCACCCGATTATTACCAAAAATATTTCACATACACATTCTATATGATGTTCTACTTTATCCGATGTTTACGGTTTTATATAATCAAATAACAAGTAAAGATAAATTAATAGCAATTATTTATAAAGTACTCTATTTTTCAGTTCCGCTTACCATTTTTGAGTCTTGGGCTGAACGAAAGACCGGATTGATAAAATGGAGCAATGGTTGGCGATGGTATCATACTTTTCTTAGTGTTAATTTCAAGTCGTTAGTTACACGGGCGGTGGTATCACTCTTCAGGAAACTTAAGACTGAGGGAAGATCAGGGATTAGGAACACTTTCCAATCCCATTTATAATAAATTGAACAATATAATCAATTTCTTCATCGTTTAAAAATTGATGATTTAGCAGGACAAAACGTGAAATGAAGAATCCAAAAAAGGTTGTAGCTAACAAATTTTTAACCTGGGAAATAGGAAGATCAATGACTTCACCTCGTTTTTGGAAAACCTCGATAACCTTTTCTAAACGTGGTGAAGCCTGTTCGAATATATAAGGAAGTAGTTCATTTTTCAACTCTTCTCTATATATCATTTCCTTAATGAAAACTTGAAATATTTCCCGATTATCTAAAAGAA
>Ga0310827_100479_pt1 | contig 30895 bp, 28 predicted proteins | sample WT_ome_2_FD_201309 | JGI IMG/M metagenome (GOLD analysis project Ga0310827, IMG submission 201309) | Sorghum-adapted microbial communities enriched on wild type (WT) sorghum from Joint BioEnergy Institute, Emeryville, California, United... ... | reverse complement strand
CCCATTTGACCGCAAGATGCTGATTGATGTAATCCCGAATGATGGCCTCGACCGCCGCTTCTTTTTCCTCTTCGTTCAAAGGTTCGAACTTCTCTTTATTCAGCTCCAGTTCGGCCGATTTCACTTCATCGTCATCCCAGTACACCTGGATGTGCAGCTTCATGCAATTTCGCCTCCCGCTTACTCGCTTCATGTTCAAGCATGATATCTCGATGTTCAAGCTCTTTTCATGTTTCAAGCATTATAACATGGAAAGCCCGCGATCCGAAACCTTGCCCGCCGACGGCGCGAAGACGTGTCCGCAATCCGGCTTCCCCGTCACGGCAACGGCGCAAACCACCATCGGCAATCCGGCTCCCCGGCGGCTGTTCAGATCTTCAATCAAAGCCGCGCGAAGCAGATAATCGCGAATCGTCAAAATCAAGCCAATCCCCGCCCCGCACACAAACCGCAAGCCCGACAAAAAAAAAAAAAAAAGACCGCGCGTCAACATGACGCGCGCGGCCTTGTCACTTTCGTGATCAGTCACAGTATTAAATGGTCTCTTTTATTGTCGCGTTCATTGTTCCTTTTCCGGTTCGCCGCTTTTATGTCGCTCCACCTTCGCCCACGGCGTACCCAGTTTGATCAGCGCCCATCTGTCCAGACCGTACCATCCGGCAACCTTCCATGCGAGCACGAGCCAGGTGGACAGGATGAACATCAACGGGTTCGAACTCAGCGTGCCCGCGAACAGGAATGCCGCATTCATGAACGAACCGAAGAAGGCGGCGATGCCTGTCAGAAGGCCGAGAATCAACCCCAGACCGACGGCGATCTCCCCGAACACCACAAGATATGAAAAAACGGAAGCGTTCGGCAACACGAGATTTTCAAGAAACGATGCGTACCATCCGCTCACATCGCCTCCGTCCCTCGCTTTCTGCAAGGCTCCGGACACGAATCCCCGCAACGCCTTGCCCGCATCGCTGCCGATCCAGGCTTCGCTGCCGAACTTTTTCAGACCGGAAGTGAGCCATATGTAACCCAGATACAATCGGATGATCAACCAGATGACGGCTGACCGCGTGCTGTTAAACAAAAAGTTCGATACCGGGTTCTCCTTGACTGTGATGTACTCTCCTTTTAGATTCATCTTTGATGCCATTGTCACACTTCCCCTCGTAAAGTTTTGGATTTACAGGTTGCTTTATCATATATCTTACCACATGAAAGCGTTTTCTCCGACACCTTTCTTCCTATTTCACAAATTTCTTATTTTTTGACGACATAAGACGACGCCATGACTTGGCCATATAATGACGCCATTAGCATTGCCGCGGCGGGACCCTGATCATGCATGAACCGGGCCAAAGAATTGACGTTGGCTGCAGAGTGCCCATTTTCGTTGCTCACCACCTTCGTTCACAAAGTTGTGAAAATTATCACATTCACAAACTCAGACCGTTATGCTATATTATAGGTGTAAGAAAAATCACGCGACAGCGTAGCGGACCAAGGTCATTGACAACGGGTGTATCCCCGTGAAAGGAGTGATCCGCATGAACCGTATCTTCATACAATCACCACCAATCATTTTCCATCGTGATGGCGAACGATCTACCTGTTCCACCGGTCGATCATTTTTTCACCGTCGAATGTGAAATTTATCACAATATACGAATGCTCCTCTTTTCAGGATATGCAAATAATAATCAAATTTTAAAAAAAATGAATGGGAGATGGTTATGATGATGAAAGTATTGAGAGAGAACAAATACGCTGCGGCGATCTTGCTGTTGCTTCGCGTATATCTCGGATGGATGTGGCTGACGGCGGGCTGGCACAAGCTGGTCGACGGGTTTGACGCAACCGGATTTCTGAAAAACGCCGTGGCGAACCCGGTCATGAAAGGCGGGGAAATCATCTACCCGACGTTCACCAAATTCATCGAACATTTCGCCCTTCCGTACGTGAAGGTGATCAACTTCCTTATTCCGGTCGGCGAATTCCTGGTCGGCCTCGGCCTCATCCTCGGCGCATTGACGACGGCCGCCGCATTCTTCGGCCTGCTGATGAACTTCATGTTTCTGTTTGCCGGCACCGTAAGCACGAATCCATGGATGGTGTTGATCGGCGGCATCATCTTCATGGCCGGCCTGAACGCGGGCAGATTCGGCGTCGACTACTATCTGATGCCGCTTCTGAAAAAAGTGTTTACGCATAAGAAAGACAAAAAGAACAACGATGCCGCTGTCACTCCCGAACCTCGAGCCGCATTGTAATCCGGCATCAATGGCCGGAACGGAACAGTCCCTTGAGAGCACTCGATTCTCAAGGGACTGTTTCCGTTTGAACAATTCATGCCTCGCGAAAAACGCTCCAAAACCTGTCCGGAATCTTCGACTCAAAGCGCATGTAACGGCCTGTGGTCGGATGGAAAAAGGCGATCGTGCCGGCATGCAGACCGAGCCTGCCGATCGGATTGGAACGCGCGCCGTATTTCTTGTCCCCCGCCACAGGATGTCCGATCGATTCCAGATGCACGCGAATCTGATTTTTCCGCCCGGTCTCCAGCCGCACCTCCAGCAGTGAATAGCTTTTTGAACGCTGCAGCACCTTATAATGGGTGATCGCCTCCTGTCCGCCGTTCGGCACCGGACTGGAATACATGCGCAGCGTTTTCGTCTCTTTCAGCCAGGAATGAATCGTTCCCTCATCCCTGCGCACTTCCCCCTCCACCAGCGCGTAATACAACCGCTCCGGCACCGCCTCTTTCCAGGAATCCTGAAGGCGGCGTTTCACCTCTTCCCGCTTCGCGAACATCATCAAGCCGGATGTGTCGCGATCCAGGCGATGAACGATGAACACCCGGGCATCGGGATCTTTTCTCCGCACATGCGCGGTCAAAAACCGGTACGCCGTCTCCTCTTCCCCGAGCGGCGTCGAGATCGAAAGGAGTCCGGCCTGTTTGTCGACGACGATCAGATCTTCATCCTCATAGACGATCGTAAGCCCCGGAATTTCCACTTCTTCTTCAACCTTCTCCCAGTTGATCGTGACGGTCATGCCGGGCATAAGCCGCTCATCATGGCGGGTGGATTTTCTCCCGTTTACTTCCACCTGCCCGCGGGCCAGAACCGATTTCAGCTTGTTGCGTCCTTTATGCTTCACATGTTCCAGAAGAAAAGGCAGCAATTCCGAAGGCTGTTCCACCGTCCAGGATGAAAGAGCCGGTTTTTTCCCGCGTTTTGCGGGCGATTCGTTTCCCCTGCGTTTCGCTTGCCCTGCTGCGTTCATGGTTGCGTCTGCGGTGTGTTTTGCTTTTGGTTTCATGGGCCCTCCTCGTTCGATTGACCGATGCGCTGCAGCCTGCCCGGCCATCAACATCCCAGCCATATTACTAGCCATATTATATACAAAATGAACGCCGGTTACAGGCCCGATTCCTCATGCCGTGTTAAACCGAACCTTCACCTGAACGAGATCGATGATTCGGTTATCGACCGCGCTGCGCGCGTACACCCACAGCTCTCCCGACGAAGCAGCCGGTTCGTTGTCGAACTGCAGCGCGGTGGAAAACGTGCCGAATAAAGGCGCGCCCTCGGATACCGTCAGAACCTTCTCCGTGATCACATTCGTCCCTCGTTCATCGAACAGTTGATAATAGATGGTCGCTTCGAACGCGCGGGCGATTCCTTCCAAAGCTTGCCCCGGGGTGACGACGCTTCCCGGAAGAGGCACGAACACCAGGATATTGCGGGAAGAGGGCAACGGCACGATCAACTCGTAATTTGGATACAGCACATCCGGCGAAAAACCGGGACGCCCCGCGTTGGCCTGGATGATTTCGTTCATCGGCACCCCCAATTCGCGGGATATCCGGTATAGCGATTGTCCCATTTCGACGCTGTAGATAAAGGCCGGCACCTCAAGGGGCAAACCCGCAAACAGCACATTCAGATCCGTGATCTGCGGATTCATCCCGGCGAGCAAATCCGGTGTAGCGGAAAATCTTAATCCGATCGAATACAACGTATCCCCCGGCTTCACGAGATAGGAGATCCGCGAACGTTGGCCGAATCCCGTCTCGGGAATTAGCAACACTTGTCCGGGATAGATCAGGCCGGGATCGGTGACCGGCGGAAAAAGCGCGTTCGTCTGTTCGATCAGCCGCACTTCACTGCCGAACCGCCGGGCGATGGAATAGAGCGTATCGCCCGGCCGCACCGTATAGATGATATAAGTTCCTTCCACGACAGGCATCCTATCACTCCTCACTCCTTCTTCTATGAAACAGCATATACACGAAGACCGGGAAAGGTGCCTATCCTGTTCGGGATATACAAAAAACACCGGACGATCGCGTCCGGTGTCTATTCTTCTTCATATACGGTCTTCAAGAGCGTTGCTTGACGGTTTCGCTGTCCACCGTCCTGGTCTTCAGAGAATCAAACCGCTTGCGCTCCGTGCGCTCGATTTGTACGATCCTGCCGTCATGCACGATGATCAGCACATTGCCGTACTCAAGTCCTTTCACGCTCTCAAGAATCCGTTCTGCCCAAATATCGTCGATCTGAACCGGATTGCCCATCTCCATATCCCTCCATCTCATCATTTTCGGTTATGTCCGGACACTTTGCCTGCGGTTGATTCTTTTGCGCAACGCCTTGCATTCAAAGTTTCAGCCGACCCTTTGCGCCGCGGTTTGCCTTACGTTTCAATGTTTTCAGATGCTGTAAGAAAACAGTTCTTTTCTTCGCGAGTTCTCCATGATGCAGGATTGCTCATGATTAAAAATATACAATCGATGGATGAGGACGAGGACTTCATCATTCGCCTTCAACGGCTTTTTCTCAAGCGAACGATAGGCGGAAACGACATGATCGCCGATTCGCACATTCACCTGCCAGCTGTCGCCGCGGAAAAACACGCTTTCCACCGTTCCGAGCTGCGCCGCCGAAGGAATGGAGACTTCTCCTTTCAATCCGACCTCCACATACTCGGGACGGACGATCGCCTTCGTACCGGGGATGACGTCTTCAAATCCGTACAGCGAAGACGGGTCTTCCAGAAGCGTCGATTCACCGATGAAGCCCGCCACGAACGGGGTTTGCGGATTTTTATAAATCTCGTACGGCGAACCTTTTTGCTCGATCCTGCCCCGGTTGATGATCATGATCTCGTCGGCCACTTCGACCGCTTCCTCCTGATCGTGGGTGACGAAGATCGTCGTGATGCCGATCCGCTCGATCGTCGAGCGAAGCCACGCGCGCAGTTCTTTCCGCACCTTCGCGTCGATCGCCGCGAACGGCTCGTCGAGGAGCAGCAGATGCGGTTCGGGCGCCAGCGCCCGGGCGAACGCGACGCGCTGACGCTGACCGCCGGACAGCTGGTTCGGATAACGCTTCTCCAACCCTTTCAATCCGGTCAGTTCGATCAGTTCGCTCACCCGCCGCTCGATCTCCGGTTTCTTCCGCTTCTGCACCACAAGTCCGAACGCGATATTATCGTATACGGTCATATGGCGAAACAACGCGTAATTTTGAAAGACGAACCCGATGCCCCGCTTCTGCGGCGGCACATCGTTCACCAATTGCCCGTTGATATAGATTTCCCCCGAATCGGGATGATCCAATCCCGCCAGCATGCGGAGTATCGTCGTCTTTCCGCCGCCGCTGGGACCGAGAAACCCGACCAGCTTTCCTTTTTCAATGCCGAAGCTGACACGATCCGATGCAACGTGGTTGCCGAACTTCTTCACCAGTTGTTTCACTTCAACGTACATGATTATTCCCCTCCGTCGGTTAGTGATTCGCGAAGTGACAGCTCATGTTTCCGCTCCGCGATGCTTTTCACAATCAAGGTGACGAACGCCAGCAGCACGAGCAGAGAAGCGACCGCGAACGCCGCGGCGAACTGATATTCGTTGTACAGAATCTCCACGTGCAGAGGGATCGTGTTCGTCTCGCCGCGTATATGCCCAGAGACGACGGACACGGCCCCGAACTCGCCCATGGCGCGGGCGTTACACAAGATGATGCCGTACAACAGTCCCCATTTGATGTTCGGCAGGGTCACTTTGCGGAAAATCGTCCATCCGCTCGCTCCAAGACAGACGGCCGCTTCCTCCTCCGAATTGCCCTGGGCCTGCATGATCGGAATCAATTCACGGGCGACGAAAGGAAACGTTACGAATATCGTGGCGATCACAACGCCGGGTACGGCGAAGATGATCGGCATATTATGCTCGATGAGCCACGGTCCTAAAAATCCTTGCGCCCCGAACAACAGAACGAAAATCAACCCGGCGATTACCGGCGAGATCGCGAACGGCAGGTCGATCAACGAAACAAGCACCTGCTTGCCGCGGAACTTGAACTTCGTGATCGCCCATGCGGCCGCGATGCCGAAGATCGTGTTCAGAGGCACCGCGATCAGCGCGGTAATGATCGTCAATCGTATCGCAGCGAGCGCATTCGGTTCGGTGATGGCCGCTACATACACGTCGAATCCTTTGCGAAACGCCTGCTGGAAGACGGTGATGAGCGGCAGAATCAAGACGACGATGATGAACAGGAGGGCGATCGAGATCAGAATCCATTTCACAACCGGCGATTCGCTGAGCGCCGGATTATGGCGTGCCGTTTTTACCTGTGATGTTGATGTTGCGCGCATTGGCGTAGCTCCTGCCATTTCAGACCCCTCCTATTCCCTTATCGTCCGCCGGCTGGCGAGCCATTGCAGCGAATTGATGATCAACAGCAAGATGAAGGAGATAACCAGCATGACGAATGCGATCGATGTCGCGCCGACATAATCGTACTGTTCCAGCTTCGTGCGGATGAGGAGCGGAGCGATCTCCGTCTTCATCGGCATGTTGCCGGAAATGAACACGACCGATCCGTATTCCCCGATGCCGCGGGCAAAAGCCAGGGCAAATCCCGTCAGCAAGGAAGGAAGTATAGCCGGAAAAATGATCTTGCGGAACGTCCTGAAGCGCGAGGCGCCGATCGAGGCAGCGGCTTCTTCGACATCCTTTTCAAGATCCTGCAGCACGGGCTGAATGGTTCGCACGACGAAGGGCAACCCGATGAAAATAAGGGCAATGGTGATGCCGAGCGGCGAATAGGCCGTCTTGATTCCCAGTTTGGCGAACCAGCTTCCGAGCCACCCGTTCTGTGCATAAATCGCGGTAAGCGATATGCCCGCAACGGCGGTCGGGAGGGCGAACGGAAGATCGACGAGCCCGTCGATAATCCGTTTGCCCGGAAATTCATACCGTACGATCACCCAGGCGAGGATCGTGCCGAAGACGGCATTCACCAGCGCCGCCGCAAAAGAAGTCGTCAGACTCACCTCGATGGAGGCAAGCACCCGCGCATTCGTCACCGTCCGCCAGAACTCATCCCAGCTCTGCTCGGTCGTCTTGATCACCACACCGGCCAGCGGAATGAGCACGATCAGACTCACGTACAAGATTGTGTATCCGAGCGAGAGCCCGAACCCCGGCAGCACGGATCGTTTTTTCAGCGAAGACATCGTTCAGGTCACTCCTGTCACGAATAATTAATTCTCGTAAATTTGGTCGAATATACCGCCATCCGCGAAATGGGTTGCCTGAGCATTCTTCCATCCGCCGAATGTATCATCCACCGTGATAAGCTCGATCTCCGGGAACACATCCCTGTATTTGTTCGCGACCGATTCCAGACGCGGTCTGTAGAAGTTCTGAGCCGCAATCTCCTGTCCTTCTTCCGAGTACAAATACTTCAGATAAGCGGTCGCCAGCTCTCTCGTGCCTTTCTTGTCGACCACCTTATCCACGACGGATACCGGCGGTTCCGCCAGGATGCTCAGCGAAGGCACGACAATCGCAAACTTGTCTTCACCGTATTCCTTGAGCGCCAGGAACGCTTCGTTCTCCCACGCCAGCAGCACGTCGCCGATTCCGCGTTCCACGAACGTCGTCGTCGATCCCCGCGCTCCGGAATCGAGCACCTCCACGTTTTTGTACAGCTTCTTCACAAATTCCTTCGCCGCTTCTTCGCTGTTGTTGTTTTTCTTCAGCGCATAACCCCAGGCGGCAAGGTAGTTCCAGCGCGCTCCGCCGGAAGTTTTCGGATTCGGCGTAATGACCGAGATGCCTTCCTTCACCAGATCGTCCCAGTCCTTAATGTTTTTCGGATTGCCTTTGCGCACCAGAAAGACGATCGTGGATGTATACGGCGAGCTGTTCAGTTCCAGACGGCTTTGCCAGTTCTTGTCGATCAGGCCCGCATCCGCGATGGCGTCGATGTCATAGGCCAGCGCCAGTGTGACGACATCGGCCTGAATCCCGTCGATGACCGACCGTCCCTGACTGCCGGACCCGCCGTGCGACTGCTTGATGAGCACATCTTGACCGGTCTCCTCTTTCCAGTACCTTACAAACGCTTTGTTGTACGCTTCATAAAGTTCCCGCGTCGGGTCATACGAGACGTTCAACAGTTCAAGCGTCCCGTCGTTCTTGCCCGAACCCCCTCCGCAAGCCGTCGCCAGCGCGATGACGGCCATCATGACAACGAATAGTAATATGGATCTCATCAAAGAACTTTTCATACGTCGACCTCTCCCTTTCATCACTCTTCATATTGGATTCGCTATAGGTATCGTTGTTTGTCCTTCTCATCTGGGATTACCGCTCAGTCCGCCGACTGATGCGCTTCTCCGGCTGTCCGGTCGACTTAATCCCGATTAATATCATAGGATTTGTTGGAAATAATAACACCGCCCAGTTGGGCTGTCAATACGGTTCGAAGATGTTGTTATTTTGGTTAAAAGTTAGCTATGTAAGCGCTTTAATAACCGGAGGCCAGCCGGCGTATTCCGATCAGGATGCTTGACTTTCTTTCATTTTTACTAATAAGTCCTGGTTATTCGATTTATCAATTTTGTTGATATATGAGCAACACCAATTCATAGCGTTCCCCCTTTCGCGACAAAGCAATGGAATCCGCCCACCTATACCGTATGCCTAATCGCGGAAAAATGCAACCTCTTAATGATTGACATGATCATCGCCTTTGACGCCGAAGAAAAGAACATGGCCTGCCGATCGTGATCATCGGATCAGCAGGCCGTCACTCATGCCGTTCTTATCCATCCGCCCCCGTGTTCATAATCACGGTCTGCACCTTCTGCAGGCGGATGAACTCGCTTTGTTCCAATCTGGTGCGGAAGTACGCGTACATATACGCGGCTTCCTGAAACGTCAGAGACGGATAGACGGCGATGTGATCGTGCGAATACGGATTATCCAGCAGCACTTGCCACTCCGCGCCGCCATCCCCGCCGTGTTCTCCGTTATCGCCGCCGCCGCGATCCTCGGGCCGGATGCGGCTCAGCAACTCGCATTTGTAACGAACGATGTCCGAAAACTCTTTCCACAAGTCTTGCCAGGACGGGCTGATGCTTCCGGGTTCCGGGATCGCGGTCTTTAACCGTTCCAGGAGAATGCGCGCATCCGCGACATCCTCATCCATGAAGCTGCGCAGATAGCCGCGCACCTCGTCGAGAAACCGCCGCACCGCCGTAAACCCCTGCTTTGCGAGTTCCTTGCCGAACATGACCAATTCGTCGCGTTGTTCCATTGCCAGCAGCCGCCGCACAGCGGGACACATCTGCCGGTCCGCACCGGTCTTCGTCATACTTACACTCCTGTATTACAGATAAGGATTGTCGTGTTTGGCCTTCAACCGCAGCCAGCGGCGCTCGACTTCCTCCTCGAACGCGCGGAGCGTTTCGGCATATTCCGGACGAGTCAGGTGCTTCGTCTTGCCCATATTTTTGAGCCAGTCGGAAACGGGGATGCGCTTGCCCTTCTCCTCCGGATTGTACGTAATCTTCGTTTTACCGTGTTCAACCTCATACAGCGGGAAGAAGCACGAATTCACGGCGTCTTCGACCAGTTTCTGCCCCTGGCTTTCCTCCGACAGCCAGTTCAGCGGACACGTGATCAAAATCTTGCCGTACACGAGACCTTCGTTTTGCGCATAATATTGCGCCTTCGCCGCTTTTTTCAGCAGGTCTTGCGGGAAAGCTTCCGAGCCCGTGAACACGTACGGGATGTTCGTCGCCGCCATGATCTGAGGCGTGTCCTTGTGGTGGAACGGCTTGCCGCCCTGATATTTGCCGATATTCGACGTCGAAGTGCGGTGTCCGAGCGGCGTCGAATAGGACAGTTGCGCGCCTGTATTCATATAACCTTCATTATCATACTCGAGGATGATCATCTTATGATTGCGGAGCGCGCTGCCGATGGCGGAACCCATGCCGATGTCCATGCCGCCGTCTCCGGTGATCATGACGAACGTAAAGTCGTCCTTCAGCCCGTACTTTTCAAGCTCGCCGCGCCGCTTGCGTTCCCAGAACATTTCGACCACGCCGGACAGCGTCGCCGCGCCGTTCTGGAACAGGTTGTGGATATACGTCGCCCTGTGCGACGAATACGGATATCCCGTCGTGACGACCATCGCGCAGCCCGTTTGGTACAATGCGACGATGTCGCCTTCGATGCCTTTGAAGAACAGCTCCAACCCGGAGAATATGCCGCAGCCCGGACAAGCCCCGTGTCCCGGAGCGAGCCGTTTCGGCTTCTTCATCAGTTGGCGCATCGGCGGGATTCTCACCTTCAGTTCGCCGGATTCCTCATCTTTCTCGACGCGGATGAGGCCCGTTTTCAGATCCTCATATTTGAGCGGTTCGAGCACCCGCTTCGGCGCCTTCGCCGGGTCGCCCGGAGTGTGTCCGTAATAATCGAACGGCTTCTCCACATATCCTTTCTCCATCGCGTCGATCGCGAGCTGGAAGAAATGATGCGCGTCTTCCGCGTAGAAATCTTTGCCGCCCAGGCCGTACACCCGGCTGATCACCAGCGTATTCTTGTTGCCGTACGTGTACAGCGCCGCCTTCACTTCATTGGTCATATTGCCGCCGTGTCCGCCGTAGGAATCCGCGCGGTCGCCGACGGTGATCGCCTTGACGTTCTTCAGCGCTTCGGCGATTTGCTTCTGCGGGAACGGACGAATCATATTCGGCGAGATGCAGCCGGCCTTGATGCCTTTGGCGCGCAGCTGATCCACGACATCCTTGGCGATCTCCGACGCCGAGTTCAGCAGGAACACCGCCACTTCCGCGTCTTCCATCCGGTACAGATCGAGAATCGGATAGTCGCGTCCGGTCAGTTCCGCGTATTCCTTGCGGATCTGATCATACACCTCGCCCGCCCGGTACATCGCCATCGACTGCTGATAACAGTTGTTGATATAGTCCGGTTCATTCATGTACGGTCCGACCGTGATCGGATTGTTGCGGTCGAGCACATGCAGGAACCCTTCCGGCGGATGCTCGCCGATGAATTTCAGAACATCCTCGCGATGCGCGAACGTGCTGACGCGTCTCTTCTGATGGGACGTGAAATATCCGTCCGAAGCGACGAGCACCGGCAGTCTGACATCCGGATGTTCGGCCAGCTTGATCGCCATGATGTTCATGTCGTAGACCGCCTGCGGATCGCGGCACATCAGAATCGGCCAGCCCGTGTTCAACGCGAAATACAGGTCCGAGTGGTCGCCGTGAATATCGAGCGGACCCGATACCGAGCGGCAGACGAGATTCATCACCATCGGGAATCTCGTGCCCGATTGCACCGGCATTTGCTCGAGCATATACAGGTAGCCGTTCGAACTCGTCGCGTTGAAGACGCGTCCGCCGGCCGCCGAAGCGCCGTAACAGATGCCGGCCGAGCTGTGCTCCCCGTCCGACGGAATCAGCTTGATGTCGTGCTGGCCGTTCGCCTTCATCAGATCGAGGAACTGAGCGACTTCCGTCGAAGGAGAAATCGGGAAATAGCCCATAATATGATAATTGATTTGATGCGCCGCGTAGGCGGCCATCTCGTTGCCGGATTCATAGACGATGCGCTGTTCGACTTTTCCGCTCCGTTGTTCTTTATCGATTTCGATAGCCATCTCTGCTCACCTCTCATAAACTGATCATTCTGACTGATCATCCCGCTTGGCGGACCTTGTCCGCCGTCCGGATCATCTTCACCGCGCCGATGACGAGGCAACTGTCGCGATTAAGAAGTTTTGGCAAGATCAAAACGATGCGGCACGCGGTGTTCTTCCGCATAACCGTCCGTCTCCCGCGCCGCGACAAGCGCCTGGGTCGGACAAGCCGTCACGCATTTCAGACAGCCCTTGCAATATTGATAGTCGATCCCTTGCAGGAACATCTGCATGCGCCCTTTCGGATCGGGCTTCTCTTCCCATACGAAGCAGAAATCCGGGCATGCGGTGTCACACAGCGCGCAGTGAATGCACTTCTCCTCCAGAAATTGCGGCATCATCCCTTGGCGCGAAATGCTGAGATCTTTCAAAATGCTGTTGCCGGGGTTGGTGATCGTGCCGCCGATCGGCTGTGTCTCGTAACCGAGCACCGGAATGTCCCACCGCACCGGTTTCGGCATCTCCGTGCCTTCCGGCAGTGCGAACGTTTGGAATTTCACCTCTTCATACCCGCGCTGGAACGTCCGCAAAGCCGGATCCACCGCGTGCGGATATTTCTTCTCAAGCGATTTGCGGATGATTCCTTTCATATGTTCCGGATCAAGAAAATCGCACAGCCGGAAAAGCGCGCCCAGCATCGCCATGTTGACGCGGTTTTTCTCCTCCAGCGCGATGCCCGTGGCGTCGACGACCGCGATCGTGCCGCCTTTCAGATTCAGCTTGTCTTTCAGCTGCTCCGGCGTCTTCGCCGAATTCACGAGCACGATGCTGTCCTCGTAAATCCCGCTGATCACGTTCACCGTACGATACAAATTTTCATGGAATATTCCGACGATATGCGGCCGTTCTACAGGAGTCGTATCCCGAATGTTCATATTTGTATCGCAGAAACGGATATGCGCCTTGACCGGAGATCCTTTTTTCTCTGAGCCGTACGAAGAGAAACTTACCCCATTGAAACCGCTTCCAACCACTCCGGCTTCCGCCAACATTTTGCCTGCCAGGTTGGCTCCCAATCCTCCGATCGATTCAAGGCGAATCTCGAAGAAACCGAGCTCATTCGTTTTTGGAAGTACAGCCACAGTCGTTCTCCCTCCCTATAACCAGAATGTTTAGAAAAATCTTAGAATTAAGAACGCTAACTTAAAGTATACCATTTAATTGATGATTTGAATATGACATTCATCAAGATTTCTCTTCATATAACAAAAATCAATCATCTGATTCATTATGGCGATCTGTGGCGATCTGTGGCATGCTTCGTTTTCTTTCTTATATGACTTATATGTTTCTATATGCGTCTTATCGGATCCGCGACTGTATCTTTGTCGGCCGCCGCCGTATGGAACGGGCCGGCTTTTTTTTTTTTTACCGAATTACCGGGTGTGAAGCCGCAATCTTTCCATATTAGTCGCCAGCCTGATTTGCCGTTATCTCGTATGAACTCGTATGGGCGCCGTCTTTGCCGTTTGTCATGCGCGGCGGCCGCGGCGCCGATGATATAATGTAGGTAGGCTCATCGTTTGGCGGGCGCTTGATTTTAACGTTACGTCAAGTTGTACACTATGAGCAAAGAGGTGATATGACCATTGAATAACGAACATGCTGGAAACCGCAAAAAAACGATGTCCATCGGAGAATTCGCGAAGCTGACGGGCGTAAGCCAACGGACGCTCAGATTTTATGAAGAAAAAGGACTGCTGCAGCCGAGCAGCATCAGCGAATCCGGACGGCGCTACTACGAGCTGGATGACCTTATTCCGCTGCAGCAGATTTTGACGTTCAAATATCTCGGTTTTTCCCTTGACGAAATCCGTTCGATGATCGCCGTCAACCGGGGCAATCTGAAGCAAACCCTGCTTCTGCAAAAACATGCGATGGAACAGAAACGAAACCAGATCGACCGGGTCATCAAGGCGATCGATCACGCCATCGAACTGCTGCAGGAGAATGAGGAACTGGACCCGCAGGTGTTCTCTTTCCTGATCCAGAGCATTTTGAGCGAACACCGGCAGATCGAGTTTTTGTCCGAAGTGTTCCCGGAGCAGACGATCCGCAATCTGAAAAGCCTGTTTTCGGACCGGGATCGGGAACTCGATTGGAACAAGCGGTCGGCGAACCTGTTCCAGCGGATCAAGCGGGCGATCGGGCAATATCCTCCCGAGTCCGACGAGATTCAGAACCTTATCCATGAACTGATGCAGATGACGAAGGAGTTGCTCGGCGACGACTGGCGCATGTTGCAAACCGTCGCGGAACAGCTGGACGGCTCCGAACTTCCTGATTTCTTCCAGTCCCCGTTCTCCTCGGAAGAAGAAGAAATACTGACTGCCGCTTTTCATCACTATCTCACGAAGAAAGGTTGGATGGAAAATGAAACCTGATCAAACGGGCTGGACCCAATTCATAAGCATGATGCGCGGCGCCGTACCGCCGGCATGGGTGTTTGCCGTCGCCTTCCTGCTCAGCATACTGGAAGCGGCGGGAGGCCTCATCGTGCCGATCTTCACGAGAGATCTGATCGACCGGTTCGCGGCCGGCGGCATCGACCTCGGAATGGTCTTGTGGCTGGCGGCGGCATTCATCATTCAGGCCGCCGCCGGAGGATTCTCCCAATATATGATGACGTATATCGGCGAAACATTCGTCCGCAACATCCGGCAGCGACTGTGGAATCACGTGCTGAAGCTGCGCGTTCCGTTCTTCGACAAACATGAATCCGGCGAGCTGATCAGCCGCGTCACGCAAGATACGAACACCGTCAAAATCTTGGTGACGAATCACCTCGTCTCCTCGGTGTCCGGCATCATTTCGATCATCGGCGCTCTCGCCATCCTGCTGGTCATCGACTGGAAGATGACGGTCATCATGCTCAGCGCGGTGCCGATCTCGATGCTCATCTTGCTGCCGCTCGGACGGCTCGTCTATCGCCTGTCGATGCAAATGCAGGACGAGCTGGCCTCATTCAGCGCAAGCCTCGGCCGCGTCCTGAGCGACATCCGGCTTGTGAAATCGCATAACGCCCAGGCTTTTGAAAGCATGCAGGGCGCCGAAAAGATCCATAACCTGTTTCGCTTCGGAATGAAAGAAGCGAGGATTCAAGCCTTCGTATCGCCGGTCATGACGTCGGTGCTGCTCGCGACGCTCGTGGTGCTGATCGGATACGGCGGAGCGCGCGTCGCCGCCGGAGATCTGTCCGCGGGCACGATGGTGGCGATCATCATCTACATGTTTCAGATCGTCATGCCGTTCAGCATGCTGGCACAGTTCTTCACCGCCTTTCAGAAGGCGATGGGGGCGACCGAGCGCATCCAGGAACTGCTCGGCACCGAAAAGGAAGAAGACGATCCGGCACGCGCCGGACAAGGACGGCTTGACGCCGGTCAATCCGCCGCCGAAGGCCGGATCGCTTCATCGGCATCCGCCCTCCTGTCAACAACGGAACCAGACCGTTCCATGCCAACGGAACCGGAATGGTCCGTCTCCCCGTCCGCGCGGAAGCGGTGCGCAGCAGCAGCACCGGACCGAACCTCGTCCAAGGCACAAGGCCGAACCGGTGCAGCGGCATCGGAACGGTCCGATCCCGCTGAAGGAACGGCGGCGCCGACGTCCGTCAATTGGCATCAAACGCTGTCGTTCCGCGACGTATCTTTCTCTTATAATGGGAAGGACGACGTTCTGAACGATATCCGGATCGACATCAAGCCCGGAAGCACCGTGGCCTTCGTCGGTCCGAGCGGTTCGGGCAAAACGACGATCTTCTCCCTGCTGGAACGCTTCTACGAACCGACCAAGGGCAGCATCATGCTGGGCGATGTGCCGATTCAGCACATCCCGCTGTTCATGTGGCGCGATGGAATCGGATACGTCCCGCAGGAAAGCCCGGTCATGTCCGGCACGATACGCAGCAATCTGACCTACGGGCTCAACCGCCGGGTGACTGATGAACAGATTGCCGAAGCCGCGCGCCTCGCCAACGCCGCTTCCTTCATCGAAGCGATGCCTGACCGTTACGATACGGAAGTCGGCGAACGCGGCATCAAGCTGTCGGGAGGACAGCGCCAGCGCATCGCGATCGCCCGCGCGCTTCTGCGGGATCCGAAACTGCTTCTCCTCGACGAGGCGACGTCCAATCTGGACAGCGAATCGGAAGCGCTCGTCCAGGAGGCGCTGGAAAATCTGATGCGCGGCCGGACGACGCTGATCATCGCGCACCGCCTGTCCACCGTGATCGGCGCCGATCACATCGTCTTCCTGGATAAAGGCGTCATCACCGGACAAGGCACTCACGAACAGCTGATGGAACAGCACGCCCTGTATCGCCGCTTCGTGCAACAGCAGATGTCGCGGAACGGGACGCAGCCCGCTTCGCGAACCGGAAGCTGATCACGGCGCCTTACGCTAATCGCCAGGTTTCCGAACCGGCATAAGACGAATCCGCTCTCACCCTAAAGCTCCGGCGCCCGCCGTTTCTTCAACGGCAAGGCGCCGGACTCGCTTCCCATGCTCGTCTCAATTTCCCCTCATCTCGCCCGCCCTCTGGCCTTTCGCCCATGCGGAAACAGCTCGCCGATCGAGACTTTGCCGCACCATAAAGCCACGATCAGGAAAACAACCGCCCACGCGATCGCCGGGACCCCCGTCACCGCTGCCAGATTGGCCGCGTCCCCGGCGGCCCCCGGTTCGTCCACCGCAACGATCACCAGCATCAACGGCGTGAGCACCGATTCGACGAGACAGATAAAGCTGATGAACAGGTAATACGCATCGCGAACCTGCGGCCACCTGATCACCATCGCCAGCACGCTCAATGCGATAAAACCGGAGCACCACATCATGCCGAACTCATTCCGCACGAACAGCAAGAGACCGATCGACGCCAGCACAGTCAACAACGCAAGCCCGGATTGCTGCTTGCCTCTCGCATACCAGCGAAACAATAACCATGCGAATACGGATGCGCCGATATATCCCGCCAGAGACACCGGAATCATGCGCCAATTGTCCGGCAAAGCGGAATACGTCACCCCGCTGTGATCTTCAAACAGATGAATGAAGACGACATGACCGGACGACAGCAGCGTCACAATCGCATGACACAATTCGTGGATAAACGTATTCACATTGCGGAAATATTCGGAAAACGGCAACAATCGCGTCACCACAGCCGCGGCGACAAGCAATAAAATCGTCTTGATCCAGGTATTCATCCCGACAACCACAACTCCATCCCGTAAACCCTTCATTTCGGGTTGTATTCATCTGCTCTCCCGACTGCGCTTTTATACCTACTTTAATATGAAACCGTCCCGCCAACAAGATAAAGGATTTCTGGACGAATCACGATTAGGCAAGCACCGAAGATGGGCGCATCTTCATACGATGGATTGACATGAACAAAACCGTATCGAAGGAGGTCTAAGCTTATGGCTTACACGTCAGTTTATGAATCGCAAGGCCAGCCGTGGCATTACCAGCCGCAAACATTCCACTATCCGCAGCCGTATTTTTACCCTTATCAGCCTTATCAGCCGTATTATCCGCCGTTCCACTACGATCCGTTCTATCCGCCGTATTCGCCATACTGGTCATGGTACTCCCCCTGGTTTGCCGTCCGTCAGGATGCCGGCGGTTGGAATACAGGCGGTCACCGCGGTTATGAGTCGCTGTATTTTACGCCGGCGATAGCTGCGGATAACCCGGTCACACCGGCACAGATCGTAGGAACATACGACGCATACGGCCCCGTCACATGGGGACTTCCGAGCCCGTCGCCTTCGCCGGCCGTTTGATCGAAAAGGCGGCATAAAGACAAAAAGCGCCGCTCACCGCGACGCTTGCATGGACAGTCGTATAAGGCGCCGGCCGCCATGGATGCAGAAGAACAGAAGATGCTGCTCACGGCGGCGGCCCAGAACACGTTGCAGCATTACTCCAACAGCGACGGAATCGGGACATCGCTCGTCATCTTGTAGACGGCGCCCGTGTCGGAACTGATCGAGAATCCGTGCATCGCTTCCAGCACATGGAATGCCAGTTCACCGCTCGCGCGATGCTCGCGGCCGTCGCGAATCGCCCGGACCATATCCAGTACGCCCAGTCCGCGGTCGTTCTCTTTGTACGGCAGCTCAAGCGGAATCTCCTGCCATTCCCAGCTGCCCTTGCGGCGCAGCTGCACTTTGCCTCCGAACAGATTCGGATCGGGCACGCGGAGCGTTCCCAAAGAGCCGTGAATCTCGATGTTAGGCAGCGAACTTCCGCCCATGATGTCGAACGACATGATCATCGTGCCGATGGCGCCGTTGGCGAATCTCATCGTGCCCGCGTAGTGCGTGGGCACTTCCACCTTCATGATCTTTCCTTTCTTCGGCTCGCTCGTGATTTCCCGTTCCGGGAACGAGATGCTCGTCATCCCCGCGATTTCTTTGATCGGATGGCCGATCAGCGCGACGAGCGCCGTCAGATAATACGGTCCCATATCGAACATCGGACCGCCGCCCGGCTGATAATAAAACTCGGGTGACGGATGCCAGAACTCATGTCCTCTCGCCATCATGAAAGCCGCCGCCGAGATCGGTTCGCCGATCGCTCCGTCCAGTATGAGCCTGCGGCAAGTTTGGATGCCGGCTCCGAGGAACGTATCGGGGGCCGAACCGACTTTCAGCCCTTTCGCTCTCGCCGTCTCCATCAGTTTCTTTCCTTCTTCCAGGGAGATGGCGAGCGGCTTTTCACCGTACACATGCTTGCCCGCTTCCAGCGCCCTGATGCCGACCTCGGCGTGAGCAGCCGGAATCGTCAAATTCACGACCAGTTCGATCTCCGGGTCCGCCAGCAGCTCATCCACCGAGCAGCCTTTGGCGATTCCGAATTCCGCGGCCCTGGCTTTGGCCCGTTCCACATCGATATCCGCGCAGGCGACTACTTCCAATTCCTTATACGATGTCAGATTGCGGAGATAGATGCCGCTGATGTTGCCGCAACCGATGATCCCGATCTTCATGATTTTTTCCATCCTGTCATCCCCTTATCAGTTGCTGTCGCCCATACCCGTGTAAACCTTGTCGGCCATCGCCAGATCTTCCGCCTTCACATACTTTTTGCCGTCGGCAGCCCAGAGGAACCCGCGGCGCAAAATTTCCCTGACCTGCGGCATGGCGATGATGTTCGCCTGATGGCCGAGCGAGCAATAGAACACGCGTCCTGCCCCCCAGCGCTTCGTCCAAACAACCGGCATATCGACGGGAGAGTTCGTGCTGTGCGGGCCGACGACGTTCGGATTCGGGAAGCGCGTCGTCGCCAGCACTTCCACCGCCGGATCGACATGCAGGTAGTATTGCTCGCTGACCACTTCGAAATCTTCGATCCCTTCAAGCAGGGAACTGGAACTGTGCCTGATGTTCACCGTATATCGGACGCCGTCGTTTCCGGGATGTGCCACCCAGTTGCCGCCCGTCATGAACTGCCAGTCGACATTGTAGCGAAACGCGTCGCACATGCCGCCATGCGTACCGGCTATACCGGTTCCTCCCTGAACCGCCTTCATCACATTAAACACTTTCGGCTGGTCGATCTGCCCCATCGTCCAGTTCGGTACGATCAGATCAAGCTCTTTCAGCTTTTCCCCGTCCGAAAAAGACTCCAGCGTATTCGAAACCTCTACTTCGAAACCTTCGCCTTCCAGAATCTCGCGGTAGATTCCCGCCACTTCTTCGGGTTGGTGGCCCAGCCAACCTCCCCAAACGATCAATGCTTTTTTCTTGCCCATCTGTATTCTCCTCCATCATATGGTCTATCCTGTGCTGCCTAACTATCAACCGCCGACCGAAGCGATGGTTCACATTTCCGAAATCGAAACCCAGCGTCTTTCCGCAATCGAGCGTTCAACCGCTTCCAGCACGGCCTGACACTTCACTCCGTCATGGAAGTTCGGCACGGGCATGCGGTCGTTTCCAAGCGCCTCCATCAGCTCGACCACCTCATGGATGAACGTGTGTTCATACCCGATCGTATGTCCCGGAGGCCACCACGCTTCCGCGTAAGCATGCGCCGGATCCGTCGCCAGGACGCGGCGGAACCCTTGAACATCTTCCGCATCATCGTTGAAGTATACGAGCAGCTCATTCATCCGCTCGAAATCGAATTTGACGCTGCCTTTGCTTCCGTTGATCTCGAACGAGTTCGTGCAGCGGTGACCGGAAGCGTAGCGGGTCGCTTCGAAGCTGCCGAGCGCGCCGTTTTCAAACTTCGCCAGGAAGAGCGTCGCATCGTCCACGGTCACTTCTCCCTTCGGACCGTCCTTGCTTCCCGTTGCGCTGAGGCCCGTCATCGATTCCGGAAGCGGCCTTTCCTTCACGAACGTGTCGCTCATGCCGACCACTTCCGTCATATCCCCCACGAGGTAATGCGCCAGATCGATCAGATGCGCGCCGAGATCGCCATGCGAACCGGAACCCGCGATATCTTTCTGCAAGCGCCACACGAGAGGGTAATCAGGGTCCGTCAGCCAATCCTGCAAAAACCACGCGCGCCAATGATAAATTCGTCCCAGACGCCCTTCGCTGACCAGCTTTTTGGCAAGCTGCACCGCCGGCGCAAAGCGATAGTTGAAGCCGATCATATGCTTCACGCCCGCTTTTTCGACGGCCTCCAGCATCTCGCGCGCATCGGCCAGCGTCAGCGCGAGCGGCTTCTCACAGAAGATATGCTTCCCTTGAGCGGCCGCTTCGATCGCAATTTCTTTATGCGCGTCGCTCGGCGCGTTAATGTCGATCAGGTCGATGTCATCGCGCTTGACAAGCTCCCGCCAATCCGTCACATACTCGCTCCACCCGAACTGTTCCGCCGCCGCTTTAACCGACGGCTCATGACGGCCGCAGATCGCGGTCATGACGGGCCTGGGCGTGTTCGGAAAAAACATCGGCAAATCCCGGTATGCATGACTGTGGGCTTTACCCATGAATTTGTACCCAACCATCCCGATACGAACTTCTTTCATCTTCTGCTCCTCCTTACAAAACATGATAAAATAAACGCTCTGCCTGGGCATGATCATCGAGCTTTCGATCCGTCATGACCGGCGCGGTTCAACTGCGAAGACCGGCGCACGATCAATTCCACATCCAATTTTTCAGCAAAAGGATCGTTCTTCCCGCCCTCATCGATCATGCGGATCAGACGTTCTGCCGCCAGACGTCCCATCTCGAAGAAAGGAACGCGAACCGTCGTCATCGGCGGATCGGTTACCCGCGAAGCTTCGGAATCGTCATATCCGACCAGGGCATAATCCCGCCCGGCTTCCATTCCGCGCTCCTTCAACCCTTGCATAAGCCCGATGGCCATCCGGTCATTCGCCGCGAATACCGCGTCGAACGAATGCCTCGCTTCATACAACTGCTCGGCCAGCTCATAGCCGCTTGTGCGGCTGTAATTGCCTTGCAGGTAAAGCGCTTGCATTTTCAGTCCGGCTTCGGTCAGCGCCGATTCGACGCCCCGCAACCGGTCGATGCTGTTCGAATAATCCAGCGGTCCGTTCACGAATGCGATGCGCCGAAATCCGCTCTCCAGCAAGTGGCGGATCGCCATTTTGCTTCCGTTCACGTGGTCGGCGTCGACCTGATTGTACGGATGCGGCGTTCGTCCGCCGACGATGCAAAACGGATAGCCCGCTTCGTGGAGCACAGCCAGGGCTTGTTCATCCTCCTCGCGTGTCGTGATGCCGAGGATGATGCACGCGTCGATTTTGCGCTTCCGGAAATTTTCCACGTAACGCGGCTTTTCCCCCGTCTGATGAAATTGAACCAACAGACTGTATCCGCGCCGCTTCACCTCGTGCCCGATGCCGGACAAGATCTCCGAGTAATAATATGCGGAGAAAAGATGAACCTTAGGCAGCACGGGCAACACGACACCGATGTTTTCGCTCCGCTGCAAAACAAAGCTGCGCGCGATCGCGCTCGGCGTATAGCCGACCTGCTTCGCCGCTTCCAGCACCTTGCGCTTCGTTTGTTCCCGCACCGAACCGTCCCCGCAAAACACGCGCGACACCGTCGCCTCCGATACGCCCGCCAGTTCGGCCACTTGCTTCCTCTTCGACATGGAAATCCCGTCCTGTATGCACTTCACGTCTGTTACTTCTTATGATGTACACGTGTTCATTATGACATTCGCCGTCCAACCCGTCAATATGACGATTGAACGGCGCAAAATATTCTTTTTCCCATGATGAAAAGCCATACTCATCTGGTTCACAGTCGTCAATCCGATCAAATCCGGTTCATTTCGGGCTTCCTTGCCCAGCAACCACGGCGTGAATCCATACGCCATGGCACCACATCCACATCCCAACGTTGCCACAATATAAATAAAGAAGTCCGGAACCAAGTGTTGGGCCCACGCGCACTTCGCTCATGGCCAAGTTAACGTGACCGAACGTCTTGCATCCCTCAGGACTCCCGGCCGCTCCTCGCCGTCAAATGCAGATTCTATTGTTATTCTTGATGCACTGCGAATAAGCTTCAAGATCTTCTTTAAACTGATCCAGCAAGGTATCCACTTCTTGCGCCGTTTCTTTCAGCATCGTTTCTATTGGTTGCCCCTCCTGGATGAGCCATCTCACCCAAGCAAAATGAGATAAATTGTCGCCGTGAAAATTGGCTTCATGCATGTACAAAGATGCAGGAACCGACCGCTTTGAATTCTTTTACCAGAACGGAAACCCGATCCGTATCATGAAGTTCCACGGACGATCTCGCGTGCAGCGTGTACCGCAGGATGTCTTCGTAATACGTTTCCGCATCTTTCGTCAAATACTGCAACAACTCCACCGCCAGATCTTTGTTTTCCGAAAACTTCGGGATGACCAGTCCGGACGTATTCGCTACATTCACCATATGGGAACCGCCCGGCAAGTTTGCAATGCCGATCTGACCGTTCCTTTGGATGATTTCTTCGAAGTTAGCCCTATATTGAACAGCAAAGTCGATGGCCAACGCCATGTTCCCTTCGATCAAATCATACGGCATAGGATAGTAGCGTTTTCCATTTATGACGCGGCCTTCATAAGAATCTCTCGCTCTATAGTCTCCTTCTCTCGTATCGACCCACATCAGCCACTCTGCCGCATGCACCGCTTCCTCGCTGTTCAGATAACCGGTAAACGTCATCCCGCCAGGATCCACGATTCTTCCTCCGAAACGGTTCATCGTCACCCATTCCAGAAGGGACGGCGCAAAGATAATATACACATTCTTCCCGGCCGTTTTCAGGGCGGTGATCGTGTTGTCCAATGTCGTCCAGTCCCAGTCCTCCGAAGGAACGTCCAGACCAAGCTGCAAAAAATCGTCCTTATTGTAATACACGAGGAGCGGATTGATCTTCGTCTTCACCCCGATGACATCACCGTCCGGCGACGTGATGACGAGATTCTGCAGCTGCGGCCGATGAAGGTTTAACGTTTCCAGCTTCCCGTGATGAAACGCCATTCTCATCTGGTTCGGGATTAATTCGATCAGATCCGGCGGATCGCCGGCTCCCTTCTTATCCAGGAGCCACGGATTGAGCTCTTTGGCAGGGGAAACTTTCCTGATCTCCACCTCCACATACCGCCGTTCTTCATCGAATTGCCGGATCTTCTCAAAAAGCCGGTTGTCCGTATTTTCCACCACCAGCTCAATCGTCAGTTTCCGTTTATATAATTCGTCATCAGGGATGAGTTCGTTGTTGTCTGATTGACAAGCCGAGAGTACCACTGTAACGAACAGCATGATGATCATGAAGAAAATTCCTGCACGTTTCAATGATACCGCCTCCAACATCGTTTACTTCTCATCTCATGGCTGTTGCCGATTGACTTTCCAGCTCCATCGCATATCTTTCCAATTGTTCTTTCGCCGGCTGCCCTTCTCTGATCGCCTTCAAAGGTTCGGGCAGTCTCGTCAGGATATAGGAATAACTTACATGCGTCGGTTTTTCATGCATATACAGCGAGGCGGGAACCGCTCTTTTCATCTCTTCCGTCACCGTAGAAAAACGCTCCTCATTCACATACTCCTTCATGTCATACCCATACATAGGAAGCATAAGGAGATGGATATCCGTGTAGTAGGAATCCCCATCGCCAACCAGATAACGGAGCAGATCCATAGCCAGACTTTTGTTGGGAGATTTCGAAGCAATCGCGAGCCCGGAAATCTTTGCAGGATTTGCACTGCCGCCTTGCCCCGGCAAAGCCGCTATTCCGATGTTCGGATTTCGCTGCGCGATGGTTTCATAGTTATTTGCCCCTCCGGGATAGAAATCAAATGCATAATCGATCGCCAGCGCCCACCGGTTTTCGATCAGATGGTACGGCATGGGAGGCTTTGCTCCGTAACCGTCGATCATCTCGTGAATGCCCGCCAGCCATTCCGCAGCCATGGCTGTCGCTTCGCTGTCGATGTATCCCCTGTACGTTCCGTCCACCCCCGTTATTTTCCATCCATGCAAATCAGCTGCCCATTCCAGTGTATACGGCGATAACGGAACATAGACATCGTAACCGAATGCCTTCAGTGCCGCGATCGCATCGTTCAGCCGTTGCAGGTCCCAGGAACCGTCCGGCAATTCAAGGCCCACGGTATGAAAAATATCCGCATTATAGTATAGAATAAGCGGGTTGATCTTCGTTTTGACTCCGAGCACGGCTCCGTCCTCCGAAGTCAACACGTAATCCCGGTAAATTCCTTCATTCATATTTAACGTCTCGATTTTACCGAGACGAAACAACTCCTGCATCTGATACGGCACCAGCTCGTACAGATCCGCCGGTTCTTTCGAATCATCCTCATATAACTCTGCCGGCTCCCTGACGTTCATCCACGTGGGGATATCCCTTGGGCCGTAGTATTGAGTCCATTGGATGTTGATCTTGACTTCGGGATGCGAAGACTGAAACGCTTCGATCTTTCTGGTTAGAACGTTATCAGTCTTGCTGCCCGGCTGATTGCCTATGAGACGGATGGTAAGGGTGCCCGCTTCCGGATCGATAGAAACCGAATCCGGAATGTCGGACAAATCTCGCTCCGTACACCCGGATATCAGAACCATGATCAACAAAATTGCCACAGATACGCTTTTTCTCACAGGATATCTCTCCCTGCAAACCATAAAATGCTCATTTCTGCTCTTACATCAATTATTTCTATGCTCTAATCTCGAATTGCAAGCTGTTCAACTCTTCGACAAGTCATACGAATTACTCATGGTTATAATAAATTTAGGGTTAATGAACAAAAATTAAAATAAGTTCTATATATAAAATATAATGTAATTATTAAATTGGGGACACGAGCATAGTGCTGTGTCCCTTGCCAATCTTATGGATTACAACACCCTGAAGCGGATTGATAAATATAATTGCCGCAATCATAAGTTACGATTAAAGTCCTTGGATAAGATCCGCAACGGAAATCAATACACTCTGTAGCGATCACCTTGCACATTATTAAATCACCTCCTTTCTCTTTGTGTGGTGAATATTATGCTGTCGATATAGCTAGACCCAGAAAACGAAATTTTCACCACAACCTATTCTCATTTTATACCAATATCCACAGCGAATCTACCTGTCAAATTATAGGGGTTTGTCTATCTTTATAAGGTATTTTTGGCTGCTCATCTGTCTTCATCACCATTGACCCGTTCAAAGCCAGCATAATTTTTTGCTTTGTTGTATGCATTGCTCGTATAATTCAAGATCTGGAATGTTTCATAAGCTGTATCCATCTCCAACGAAATTGATCCAGCGTTTCTAAGGAAATAAGATATTAGGAGCGCATATGAATCCCTCTCATATCGCTCTCAACAGCGGGGTGCTATACATCGAATTGATGTTGAATCCGGAAGTTTGGTCATCCGACAGGAAGAGGGATGCGGGCACGGAACGTTCAATCTCCCGCAAAATAATCGGCGACATATCGGCAACCGCCATTTCGTCTTCTTTCTGCCTGGCCGCCGAACATGATCACAACCAATTTCAAGGAATAAAAATGATAGTTCCTGGCTATTTTGGCATCATTGTGTCGTTATCCGGTCTTCACTTAGCTGTCATATATTGCTTCATCCTGTGGACAGGATGGAAACAATCTCGCTCAGGCACCGATGTTAATTTGCCACCTTCGTTTCATCGGCAAATTTCCTAATAAACGAAAACCTCTGGAAACGCTTCTTCTGCGATGTGAGCGGACTCCATGTGCGAAGCAATTCCAAATCCTCGCCATTTCCCACCAACCCTCGGGAAATGACCTTCCCTTCCGGAGACAGCAGGTAACCAAACGGGAAACGATCCGTTTTTATTTCTCTTAATCCTTCTAATGTCACGGAGACAATGGGATTTGTCAGATTATATGTCTTTCTCAACGGCTCAATGTTTTCGACATCCCCAAACATGACGGAGACTACCCTGTATTTGTCGCCGTGTTTTTGCACGAACGGATTGATATGCGGGTAGAGTGATTTGCATGACTCGCAGCCCGGAGATGTAACGAGCAAAACCGTGAACTTGTTCGTGTCGGCGTCAATCAGCGAGATTTTTTCTCCATCAATGGTTGTAAACTCAGTCCTCGGAAACACTTCCGCCAGCGGTGCGCCAACATCGGCTCCAGCCAATTCCTTCTTTTTGTAAGTCATATACATTTTATTTTTCATTCGAAACACAGTGATCGTAAGCGTGATCACCAGTACATACAACACAAAATCGGCTATACTCTGCATAATTCACACCCTTCGAACGTACTTCCGTATCCGGTGAGCTGATCAAGGTCCGACAGAAGCGTATTAGCTTGAGAAGGTGCAAGATCGATTTTTTCGGGGCATCGGAGATAGTACCATAACCGCAATTCCTTCACGGTCATCACCCGCCTGTCCGATATGTATTTTCATTTAAATTTCCATCGACGCTTCACTATTCTTCGTAAGGCCAGTGCCGTTTACTTCTGTTACTTCGAGGCTTGTCCCCCAACTCGTCCAAACAGTGCGTAAGGCAACATCATATAGATCATCAGAACCCCTACAGAACCAACCAACGCATACAGAATCTCCTCAAGCGGATACGCGAACCAATCGACCGTCGTACCTGTCGCCATCAAGTATCCGTCAACGGCCAACAGCAGGACGATACGAATAACGGTGTTCCAACCGAATGTTTCTTGCTGTAAGTTGCCAAAACAATTGCAGGCCACTTTCAATTTTCTCGTATAAGCTCTGTAAACAGACCAGGAGAAACATGCTAGAAGAAAGAGAATGATCGTATAGGCAACCAATTGCGTCTGAGGCAAAATGAACAACAGGGAAGCCATAATTTCGAGCAGAATCACAGCAGGGGCCAGAAGACGAGCAAGCGATGTCTTGATCTCAAGTTGTTCGAAGGTCTTCATAAAGTCTTCCATGCCGAATAACTTCGCGACACCTGAGACGAGGAAGGTGACAAACAGCACACTCTGCAGGAACGAAGCCAACATCTTTCAGCCCTCATTTCTATCAAATGGTTGAAAAGAAAAATTATTATTTCTTTTCTCATATTTACATTTCTTTCTTGCGTTATATCTTCATCCATTTTTGTAAGTCAATAGATTTCCGTTGATATTTTTGTATATTTTTATATTGGTTCCGTATCATAAATTCCTGCAAATCCCATCGCCTTGTTTCAACAATAGAACAAGCCATATCGCTCTATCGTTATCACTGCTTTCTAATATTCTCCACTAGCCGGTCGGCGTTCATCGGTACGCCACTGACTGCGTTTCGAACATCCGGTAGTACTCTCCCTTCAGCTGCATCAATTCTTCGTGAGATCCTTGCTCGATAAGCTCTCCGTTCTTCATGACAAGAATATGATCCGCCATCCGGCAACTGCCCAATCGATGGGAAATGAGAAAGGTCGTCCGCCCTTCCGCCAGTTCCGCAAACCGCTGGAACAATTCCGCCTCGGCCATCGGGTCCATCGACGCGGTCGGCTCATCGAGCACGATGATCGCCGAATCCCGCATGAACGACCGGGCGAGCGCCAGCTTCTGCCATTGACCGACCGACAATTCCTGCCCGCCTTCAAAAACCGGGCCCAGCAACGTGTCCATCCCCTCCGGCAGCGTCCAAATGACCTCGGAAGCACCCGACCGCGCCGCCGCCGCTTCGATCGCCGCAACGTCGTCCAAACGACCGACATCCCCAAAGCCGATGTTTTCTTTCACAGGCACCTGATACCGCAAAAAATCCTGGAAAACGGCGCTGATCTTGCTGCGCAACGAGGCAATGTCGAACTCCCTGATCTCGACTCCGTCATAGCGAATCGCTCCCGTATATTCCCGGTACAGTCCGATGAGGCAGTTCACCAGCGTGCTTTTTCCCGCCCCGTTTTCTCCGACGATCGCAATCTTTTGCCGCGGCTTCACCGTGAACGATATATTTTTCAGCACCGGTCTCGGATTGGACGGATAGGCGAAAGTCAGATTTTCGACCGTGATGCCCTCTTTCAGCATTCCGTCCCACCGGATGCGATCCCGCCCTTGCTCTTCTTCCTCCGGCGTTTCAATGAACGTGAAAAACTCCGTCATAACCAGCGATTCTTCATAGATGGAGGACAAGCCTTGGGCGATCGTGCGCAAAGTGCTCTGGGTGGTCGACAGCACTTGCGCAATCGCCACATATGTACCAAGAGAGAGACGATTGCTGTAACAGATCCAGACGGCATAGCAGGAGAACAAAAAGCCGAGCAATCCATTGACCCCTTCCACGCCGGAGCGCATGCCCAACGTTTTCAATTCGACTCTCTTCTGTTCGTTCGCATTCTTCCAATAAAATCCGCTCCAATACTCGAGCAGCTTCTTTTCGTGCCGATACAACCGCAACTCTTTGGCGGACGCGCGATTCGTCAGAAGATCGAAGAAATAGAACAATCTGCGGGAAAACGGCGTTTGAAACCGCTGCAGTATATATTTCCATTCCCCGATTCGCATATGAACAAACAAAGTAGGAAACAGGAACAGAATCATGCCGACGGACAGAAGCCAACTGAACTGCCAAAGCACGATAAACATCGAGATGACGGTCAGGACCGACTGTCCGATGCGAAAGATTTGCTCGATCAGCTGGAAAGCGCGAAACGTCACATTCGACTTCGCCCGTTGTAACTGGTCATAATACTGAGGCTGTTCAAACCGGGTTAACGGGATGCCGAGCGCCTTCTCCGCAAGCATCGTCTCCATCTTGTACTGAGCTTTCTGTCTAAGGAGCAAAGTGACATATTGATTGAGCGACTCGAGCAAGACGCCGAATGCCGCAAGTGCAGCGCCCAGCCCCAGCCAGAAGACCACCGTGCGCATCGATCCGTTCTCTGTAAGCAGGGCAGCGATCGCATCGGTGGCATCTTTCACAATGAGCACCTGAAGCGACGGGATGAACGCGGAGATGATTCGAAAGATCATAACGAGGAACACGATCATGGGCGAGACGCTGATCACAAGTTTCATCGACCGCCACATAGCCGCTCGCAAACTGCGTAAACTCGGTTTTTGGGTAACGTTTGTCATGATTTGCGCCGCTCCTTCCCCAAACCAAATGTTACTGGAATAATGTCAGGATGATCACATTCCATTTCACGGCATGACTCTCCAATTCAAAACCATGAAGCTTAAGTCTTGATTTAATATTGCTGGCAAAGCTTCCCCGCATCATTCTTCAAACAAGTATAGAAGCTGTTCAGGTCTTTCTTAAATAGTTCGAATTGCTGATCAAATTCCAACGCGAATCTTTCCAGCACCTCTTTGGCCGAAGATTCACTCAGCATCGCATTATATAAAGGATAAAAACGCCTCTCGCTGACTTGGTTCACCCACTGACGGCCTTCATTCAACGCCAGCGTCACCGGCACCGACCTTGCGGCTTCCCGAAGGATGATCGACCACGCCTGATTCCCCTCCGAGGGCAGCACCGCCGTCGCCCCCCATTGATGCGTCTGAACAACGGTATCCCGCAAGTAATCATCGCTTTCCTTGAGCAAATATCGGATCAGCGCCAGAGCGGCCTCTTTGTTTCTTGATGCTTTGTGAATGGCCAAGCCCGATATAAGCGCGGTATTGGTCACATCTTGGCCGCCGGGCAGGGGAGCGAGTTCAATGCGCTCGTTGCGTTCGTGGATATCGAAATATGATTTTAAACCGGAAGATTCAATATAATACGCATAATTAACCGCAAGCGCCATATTGTCCTCGATCAAGTCATAAGGCATGGGCCAATGCGTGTTCCTGCCCATGATATTGCGGGACCGATAGTTATCCAATCTTGTGTTCACCCAAAAGATCCATTCCGCCGCCCGCACCGCTTCTTCACTGTCCAGGTATCCGCCGAACGTCATGCCGTCCGCATCGGCGATCCGTCCTCCGAAACGGTTCATCGCAAGCCATTCCAGAATATAGGGAGTCGCAAAAATATATACGTTTTCCTTCTTTTCCTTCAGCGTCGTGATGATCTGCTCAAACCGCGTCCAGTCCCAGCCTTCTTCCGGCAACTCCAGACCGTGCCGCTGAAAAATGTCCCGGTTATAATACACGACCAGCGGGTTAATTTTCGTTTTTACTCCCAAAATATAGCCGTCCGGCGAGTGAATCAGATGATCTTGATACTCGGACTCGCGTATGGGAAGTTCTTCGATCTTGCCATGATGATGATAGAGCTTCATTTGGGTTGGCGTCAGTTCCAGTATATCGGGAGGATCGCCGGAACTTTCTCCGCCCAGAATCCATGACGAAAAATCCGTAATGGACAATCCTGCGCTCCGACGCACATTGACGTCAAGATCGGGATGGCGATCGGCAAACGCCATGATCTTCCGGTAC
>Ga0310827_100474_pt1 | contig 31219 bp, 29 predicted proteins | sample WT_ome_2_FD_201309 | JGI IMG/M metagenome (GOLD analysis project Ga0310827, IMG submission 201309) | Sorghum-adapted microbial communities enriched on wild type (WT) sorghum from Joint BioEnergy Institute, Emeryville, California, United... ... | reverse complement strand
CGTGTACATTAAACATGAGTAGGGTAACTTCCTTTCTGGTGATCTCGTCAATCCCAACAAAGGTACCCTACTTTTTTGTAATCTGTTAAGACTCCAAATTTTGCTACACAAACAATTGTACGTCATCAAATCAGCCATCGCCTCGTCCAAATCGCACCACGAACACGTCCGAGCCGTACCACGAACACGTCCGAATCGCAACATGCACGCGTCCGAACCGCTCCACGAACGCCGAACCGCAACACGTACACGTCCGAATCGCACCACGCACATGTCCGAGCCGTACCACGAGTACGCTCAACCCGCACAAAAAAGGGAACCGAAACGTTCGGCTCCCTTTCCATTCTTGTCCGCGCACGGGCGCGCTGCCCGCAGCCGTCAATGTTCCGCCCAGCTGTCCAAATATTTTTCCTGTTCTGCGGACAACCGGTCGATGGCGATGCCGAGGGACTCCAGCTTCAGCCGGGCCACCTGCTCATCGATCGCGTACGGCACGTTCAGCACCTTGTTGCCGATTTCCTTGTAATGCTCGTTGACGTATTTGAGCGACATCGCCTGCAGGGCGAACGTCATGTCCATAATTTCCGCCGGATGGCCGTCGCCCGCCGCCAGGTTGACGAGGCGGCCTTCCGCCAGCAAATACAGCCGTCGCCCGTCCGCCATCCGGAATTCCTCGATGTTTTTTCGCACGATGCGGCGGGAAACCGCCAGCTTCTCCAGCTCCGGCTTGTTCACTTCCACGTCGAAATGGCCGGCGTTGGACAGGATCGCCCCGTCTTTCATCACCGCGTAATGTTCGCCGCGAATAACGTCCCGATTGCCGGTCACCGTCACGAAAATGTCGCCGACCTTCGCCGCTTCCTGCATCGGCAGCACGGTGAAACCGTCCATGTACGCCTCCACCGCCTTGATGGCGTCCACTTCCGTCACGACCACCTGGGCTCCGAGGCCCTTGGCCCGCATGGCCACGCCCTTGCCGCACCAGCCGTAGCCGCACACGACGACGGTTTTGCCGGCCACGACGAGATTCGTCGTCCGGTTGATGCCGTCAAACACCGATTGCCCCGTCCCGTAGCGGTTGTCGAACAAGTACTTGCAGAAAGCGTCGTTCACCGCCACCATCGGGAACTTCAGGCGCCCTTCCTTCTCCAGCGCCTTCAGACGCAAAATGCCGGTGGTCGTTTCTTCCGCCCCGCCGCGCACCTTCGCCAGCAAGTCCGGCCGTTCGGCATGCAGGATCGTCACCAGATCGCCTCCGTCGTCGATGATCAGGTCGGGCTCCGTTTCCAAAGCCTTGACCAGGAGGTCCTTGTACTCTTCCGGGCTCGGGTTGTATTTGGCGTACACGGTGATGCCGTCTTCCACCAGCGCGGCGCACACGTCGTCCTGCGTGGAGAGCGGATTGCTGCCCGTGATCGTCACATTCGCCCCGCCCGCCTTGACCACCTTCGCCAGATAGGCGGTTTTGGCTTCCAGGTGCAAAGAAATAGTCACGTTCAATCCCCTGAACGGCTGTTCCCGCTCGAATTGCTCCCGGATCCGGTTCAACACCGGCATGTGGGCAGCCGCCCAGTCGATTTTCAGGTGCCCTTCGGGGGCAAGTTTGATGTCGGCAATGATGCTTCGTTCCAACGCGTTCATCCGGCCGCGCCTCCTTTGATCGAATTGCGATTATGATAAAAAAGAAATGGGTAACCCGCCATCATCCGTCAAGGCAACTTCAGCCCCGTCTTGTCCAACACTTCCCGGAACAGGGGGGGCGGCGGCGCATGAAACGTCCGCCCGTCGGGCAACGCGATGCGCCAGGCGTGCAGCAGTTGGTGGTTCAACCGGCCGATCGGCTTTCCCCCGTATTTGACGTCGCCGGACAGCGGATGGCCGATGCTCTGGAAATGGGCCCGGATCTGATGGGTTCTGCCGCTTATGAGCTCCACCTCGACCAGCGAATAGCCGCCCTTCGCCGACAGCACCCGGTAGCGCGTCTCCGCCTCCTTCTCCTCCGCGCCTTCGCCGATACCGCGCCGGGCATGCCCGCCGTCCCGGACGACGAGCGTCCGGTTGTTGGACGCATCCCGCAACAGCGACCCGGCGATCGTCCCTGAGCCGGCCATAATGCCTTCCGCCACCGTGATGTAATACTTGCCGATTTCCCGCCGCTGAATCCACCGGTTCAGTTGGTGCAGCATGCCCGCGGTTTTGCCCACCAGCACGAGGCCGCTCGTGTTGCGGTCGAGCCGGTTGGCCGGCGCCGGTGAAAAAAGGCGGCTGTCCAGCTCCCCCTTTCGGTACAGGTAGGCGTGGACGCGGCCGACCAGCGTGTTGCGCTGCTCCGTGCGGTCCGGATGGGTCAACTCGCCAACCGGCTTGTTGACGACGAGCAGCTCGTCGTCTTCATAAACCACGTCAATGTTCGCGTTCACCCCGGTGAATTTGCGCTCTTTGGTCCCTTTCGGGCTTGCGGCCGCAAACGCTTCTTCGTCCATGAAAATCGTCAGCTCGTCGCCGGCGGAAAGTTCGTAATTTTGCTTTTTTCGCTTGCCGTTCACCCTCACTTTGCCCAGATCGATCATTTTGTAAATTTGTCCGAGGGGAAGATTCGGCATCAGGGTCCGCAAATAGCGGTGGAGCCGTTTGCCGCTTTCCGAAGCGGTCACCTGGCGGGTGATCATGTCGGGTGCCTCCCGTTTTCCGTCAAGGCCGTATTGTCGATGGTACTTATTATAGTGGAAAAACGCTCCGGGGCAAAAGCTTTGTTCACCGATATAAAAAAAGGAACGGCCCGGGCAACCTTCGCCCGTTCCGTTCCGTCGCGTGATCAAGTCCCGGCGTTTCCTCATCCCGCACGCATGTTCCGCGCCGCTTCGGCGCGGAGGATGCCCTTCCGCAGGATTTCCTATGCGGAATGGAAAACCTCCGGGCGTACCGTCGCCGGGAACCGTCAAGCGTCAACGCAGTTTCCAGGCCATCTCGTTCAGCTGCAGTTCCTTGCTGAATTGCAGCGGATCCGTGTTTTTGCCGATGACCAGGCACTCGATGCCGGCCATTTCGGCGAAATCCATCATTTGCTCCGTCGTCACGACGTAGGAGAAGCCGGTATGATGCGCGCCTCCCGCGCGGATCCACGATTCGACGCCGTCCTTCAGGTTCGGCAGCACCTTCCAGAGGACGCGGGCGACGGGCAGTTTCGGCATGTCGACGGTCGGTTCGACGGCTTCCACCTCGTTCACGAGGAGGCGGAACCGGTGGCCGAGGTCGATGATCGAAGCGTTGATCGCCGCACCGGACCGGCCGTTGAACACCATGCGCGCCGGATCTTCCTTGCCGCCGATGCCGAGCGGATGCACCTCGATGCGCGGTTTGTTCGCGGCAATCGTCGGACAAATTTCCAGCATATGAGCACCCAGCACGAGTTCGTTGTTCGGATCAAGATGGTACGTGTAGTCCTCCATGAAGGACGTGCCTTCGTTGCCGGCGATGATTTTCATCAGGCGAACAAGGGCGGCCGTTTTCCAGTCGCCTTCCCCGGCAAAGCCGTACCCCTGTTCCATCAGCCGTTGCACCGCAAGGCCGGGCAGCTGGCGCATGCCGTGCAGGTCTTCGAAGGTGGTGGTGAAGGCGGAGAAGCCGCCCTCCTCGAGGAACGCCTTGAGCCCGAGCTCAATTTTGGCCTGATAGCGGATCGCCTCCCGCACCGGACCGCCCGAGCGGCCCTCCGGCACGATGTCGTATTTCTCCGCATATTCGTCCATCAGCCGGTCGACTTCCGCATCGGACACCTGGTTCATCCGATTCACCAGATCGCCGATGCCGTAACCGTTCACCGACCAGCCGAACACGATTTCCGCTTCCACCTTGTCCCCTTCCGTCACCGCCACCTGGCGCATGTTGTCGCCGAAGCGGGCAACCTTGAGGGCGCGGCTTTCCATGAACGCCGCCGCCGTGCGCATCCAGGCGCCGATCTGTGCCCGCGCTTCGGCGTTTTCCCAGTGGCCGAAGACGACTTTGCGGGCAACGCCCATGCGGGCGCCGATGAAGCCGTGCTCCCGGTCGCCGTGGGCGGACTGGTTCGTGTTCATGAAGTCCATGTCAATGGTGGACCAGGGGATGTCGCGGTTGAACTGGGTGGCAAAGTGCAGGTACGGTTTTTTCAGCTGGGACAGGCCGCCGATCCACATTTTGGACGGCGAGAACGTGTGCATCCAGGCGATGATGCCGGCGCACGCGTCCGCATGGTTGGCGTCCAGCATGAACCGCCGGATCGCATCCGGCGTCGTGAGCACCTCTTTGAACACCACTTTGTACGGGATGGCCGGGTCGAGATCGAGGCCTTCCGCGATTTTGCGGGCGTTTTGCTCCACTTCAAGCAGCGTTTCCGGGCCGTACAGGTGCTGGCTGCCGGTCACGAACCAAAACTCGCAGGGTTTGACGGTCAACATGGTTGGTGATTCCTCCCGACTTGAATTTGAAAAGGGCGCGTACGCACATCTCCCTGAAAAAACGGGTCAGCGCACGGATTCCTTGATTTCCTTCAGCCGCTTCATGACATCGTTGCCGCCGCGGCCGAAATGGTCGTGCAGGAGCGAGTATTCCCGGTACAGTTTGTCGTAGATTGCCACGTTTTCCGGAATCGGCTTGAACGACTCTTCCCGCACCCGGGCCATTTTCGTCGCGGCATCGACGATGGAGTCGTAACCGCCCCGGGCGCTGCCGGCCGCCACCGCGGCGAACATGGCCGCGCCCACCGCCGGCGTCTGTCTGGAAGCCGCCACCTTGATTTCGCGGCCGGTCACGTCGGCGTAAATTTGCATGAGCAGCCGGTTTTTCTGCGGCAGGCCGCCGCAGGCATACAGCTCATCGACGGACACCCCGTTGTCGTGGAACGCTTCGATGATTTTCCGCGTGCCGTAAGCCGTCGCTTCCAGCAGCGCGCGGTACACTTCCTCCGGTTTGGTCAGCAGCGTGTACCCGACCATGAGGCCCGACAGGTCCGTGTCCACCAGCACCGAACGGTTGCCGTTCCACCAGTCGAGGGCGAGCAGGCCGGATTGCCCGGGCTTGTATGCCGCCGCCCGCTTTTCCAGCCAGGCGTGCACGTTCACGCCTTCCCGGTCGGCCGCTTCTTTCACGTACGCGGGCACCGCTTCTTCCACAAACCATTCGAAAATGTCGCCGACCGCCGACTGCCCGGCCTCATACCCGAAGTAACCGGGGATGATGCCGTCCTCCACCACGCCGCACATGCCTTCGACTTCCACTTCCTTCGTGCCGAGCAGCATGTGGCAGATGGACGTGCCCATCGCCATGACCATTTTGCCGGGCGTGACGACGCCGACGCCGGGCACCGCCGCGTGGGCATCCACGTTGCCGACGGCGACGGCGATGCCGGGTTTGAGCCCCATTTGCGCCGCCATTTCCGGCACGAGTTCGCCGGCTTTCGTCCCGAGGGGGACGATGTCGCCCCGCAGTTTCGTGTCCGTCAAATGCTCCAGGCGGGGATCCAGCGCCTTGAAAAAGTCCTTGCTCGGATACCCTTCCTGCTTGTGCCAGATCGACTTGTACCCCGCCGTGCAGCTGTTGCGGACGAACGTGCCGGTCATCTGCGCGATGACCCAGTCCGTCGCTTCCGTGAACCGGTCGGCCTTTTCGTAAATGTCGGGCGCTTCGTTCAGGATTTGCCACACCTTGGCGATCATCCATTCCGACGACTGTTTGCCACCGTAGCGCTTCACCCATTTCTCGCCCCGCTCGACGGCGATGCGGTTCAGCTCGTTCGCTTCATCCTGGGAGGCGTGGTGTTTCCACAGCTTCACCCAGGCGTGCGGGTTGTCCCGGTATTCCGGCAGCATGCAGAGCGGACGCAGCTGTTCGTCGACGGGCAGCATCGTACAGGCGGTAAAGTCGATGCCGATGCCGATCACGTCCTCCGGACTGACGCCCGAAGCCTTCATCACCTCCGGTACGGAACGTTTGAGCACCTCCAGGTAGTCGCCGGGATGTTGCAACGCCCAATCGTGTTCCAGCTTGATGCCCGACTCCGGCAGTTCTTCGTCAATGACGCCGTGGGGATACGGCGTGACGTGATCGGCCACTTCTTCCCCGGTGGCAAGATCGACGAGCACGGCGCGGCCGGATTGGGTGCCGTAGTCGATGCCGATGGCGTATTTGCCCATTCCCGCTTCAGCTCCTTTCTTCTTGAAAAGTTTATTTTTGCCCGTAATAGGCGTTTTTCCCGTGTTTGCGCAGGTAATGTTTGTCCAGGAGCGCCTGGCTGATGGGGGACGTTTCCGGATTGAGCAAAAGCGTGTTCAACCCGATCTTCGCCACTTCCTCCAGCACGACGGCGTTGTGCACCGCCTCGTCCGCGTTTTTGCCCCAGGCGAAAGGCGCGTGGCCGTGCACCAGAACGCCCGGCACGGCGAGCGGGTCTTTGTCCCGGAACGTTTCGACGATGACGTTGCCCGTTTCGAGTTCGTAGTGGCCTTCGATTTCCTGCCGGGTCATCGGCCGCGTGCACGGAATTTCCCCGTAAAAATAGTCCGCATGGGTCGTTCCGAACGCCGGAATGCCCCGCCCCGCCTGGGCCCAGCTGGTCGCCCACGGCGAATGGGTGTGGACGATGCCGCCGATGGCGGGAAACGCTTTGTAAAGCACCAGATGGGTGGGCGTATCGGAAGACGGCCTGAGCTTCCCTTCCCGGATGTTGCCGTCCAGATCGACCACCACCAGATCTTCCTCGGTCATCGTTTCATACGGGACGCCGCTCGGCTTGATGACGACGAGCCCGCTCTCCCGATCGATGCCGCTGACGTTGCCCCAGGTGAACGTCACCATTTTGTGGCGGGGCAGCGCCAAATTCGCTTCCAACACTTGCCGCTTCAATGATTCCAGCAAAACGGCTGCCTCCTTTCCGCTCCTATCATTCTCCGGTTCAGCCTTTTCCATTATAGCACTTGTACGTACAAGTTGGCACTATGCTTTTTTTGTCGATTGGCGAACGACCAATTCCGGCGCGAACACGATTTCGTTCCGCACCGCGGACGGGCCCTCTTCGATCATGGCGATGAGCGTTCCCGCCGCCAGGCGGCCCATCTCCGCTTTCGGATGGGTGATGCTCGTCAGCTTCACCTCCGTTGCCGTCGCCAGCATGGAATCGTCAAAGCTGACCAGCGACACGTCTTCGGGCACGGAAAGTTTCGCCACCCGGATCGTTTCCAGCAGGCCGATGGCCAGCTCGTCGTTGTAGCTGACGATCGCCGTCGGCGGGTCATCGCTTTTCAGCATGTCCAGCAAGCGCTGCATCGGCTTGTCCCGCTTCTCTTCCGTGGAATAGCCGACCACCCGTCCCGGCGAAGGCGCGAGGCCGTGCCGTTCGTGGGCGGCCAGAAACCCTTTGAGCCGGCCGACCCCCTGCAGGTCGTCCGTCTTGAAAAAGCCGGCGATGCGCCGGTGCCCCAGCCTGATCAAATGTTCCGCGGCCATCCGCCCGCCGAGCTCGTCGTCCGAACGGAGCACCGGGCAGGTCAGTTCCGGATAGCGGGCGTGAATCATGATGAGCGGAATGCGTTTCATTTGCAGGGACAGGTAAAGATCGAGGTTCGGATTTCCCTCCGCGCTTTTGGTCGGTTCGACGATGAGCCCCGAAAGCGGCTGCTCCAAAAGCTGCAGCAGGTTTTCCCGCTCGGCGGTTTTCCGGTTTTCCGTGCTGGCGAGCATGAGGCCGTAGCCTTTTCCCCGGAGCTCCGATTCGGCCCCCCGCACGATATGGGGAAAAATGTAATCCGAAATGTACGTCGTGAGCATCGCGGCGAGTTTCCGCTCCGGTTCGGCCGGCGCGCCTTTCGGCGCGGCGAAGGTGCCTTTGCCCTGCCTGCGGTAAACCCACCCTTCCTGCTCCAGTTCGCCCAGCGTTTGCCGCACGGTTTGCCGGCTGATGCCGAACTGTGCGGCCAGTTCGTTTTCCGACGGGAGCTTGTCGTGCGCTTTCCATCTTCCGCTTTCCAGCAGGCTCACCAGTTCGGCTTTCAATTGGAGGTATTTCGGCGGTTTCGGCGATTGGTTGTTTTCCAATACGGGCACCCCGGTTTCCTGTTTCATTTGCGCATGCATGCGCGGGCTTCGTTTCACTTGTACATCCCTTTTCCGTTTCCATTTTACCATATTGAAAAAGCCGTTGAATCGCGATAAAATCGAATGACTATTATTTTGGACCGAACAGTCGGATCAAAACAGTCAGAAACGGAGCGAAAAACGATGAAGGAAACGAAAAACCGCAAGGAACCGATCATTCTCGATTGCACGGTGCGTGACGGGGGCCTGGTGAACAACTGGGACTTTTCCGAGGACTTCGTAAGGGACTTGTACCGGTGCCTGGACGCCGCCGGCGTGGAATATATGGAAATCGGCTACAAAAACTCCCCGAAACTGCTCAAATCCGACGGGGCCGGACCGTGGCGCTTCCTCGACGATGCGTACATCCGGGACATCATCCCGCAGAAAGGCCGCACGAAGCTGTCCGCCCTGGTGGACATCGGCCGGGTGGACGAAAACGACATCAAGCCCCGCGAGGAAAGCCCGCTTGATCTCATCCGCGTCGCCTGCTACATCAAGGACGTGCCCAAAGGGCTCGAGCTGGTGAACCTGTTCTCCTCGCTCGGCTATGAGACGAGCCTGAACATCATGGCGCTTTCCCACGTGATGGAAGCCGAACTGGTGGAAGCGCTGCAGGAAATCGAGCAGTCCAGCGTGGACGTGGTATACGTCGTGGACAGCTTCGGCAGCATTTTCCCGCAGCATATCGGCTATTTGGTCGACCTGTTCAAAAAGCACGTCCCGAGCAAACTGCTGGGCGTCCACACCCACAACAACATGCAGCTGGCGCTGGCGAACACGCTGGAGGCAGTGCGCCACGGCGTCACCTTCCTGGACGCTTCCGTGTACGGCATGGGCCGTGCGGCCGGCAACTGCCACACCGAGCTGATCGCCCCGGCTCTCCGCAACAAGCGGTACGAGCTTCGTCCGATCCTGGAAATGATCGAAAAGCACATGGTGGCGATGCGCAAGGAATGGGAATGGGGCTACACGATTCCGTACGCCCTCTCCGGCATGTTCAACGAACATCCCCGCATGGCCATGGCGATGCGCAGTTCCGAGACCGACCGGGACAACTACGTGGCGTTCTACGACCGGATCACGTCGGTGGAAACGGCGCCGGCCAAAGCGTAAACCTTGACCGGCGCGGGATTCGCCAAAGCGCGACGGCGACGGAGACGCGACTGCTGCAGCCGGTGCGGCGACAGGTTGCCTCCGCGGTGACTAAAGCGCGCCGCCTTCCGTTGACAGGAACACTTTCCGACGTGAGCGGTGCGGAACGGCGAGTCTCCTGCCGTCCGTTCGGTCACATCGCGTTTTGTCGGCCCGGCACCGGTACACAACCTGCTTCCTCCATGGTCAACACCCGCCGCAATTTTGCGGCGTTTTTTTTGCCTTTTTCCCCCCGCGAGGATGGACCTGTCCCCGGGTTTCTGCCGGATAACGGAAGTTTTTTCCCTTATTTGACCCGTTGAACCCGATTTTCAGCCCATTAACGGAAGTTTCTTCCCTTATTCAAACCAAACAGGGTCATCCGCCTTCGATTTCACCTTTTTCCGCCTTTTTTTCCATCACCTGATGCATCGCACAAAGAATTTTCGATTCTGCCAAACCGTTTTTGACCAATTTGTGAAATCTGTTCTTCGAAAGGCCGAAAGTGAGCGCCGTCACTTCAAAAATTTGCAGGGACATCGTATAGTATCCTTTGTCTAATAAATCCAATCAAGGATTTGTTCTAAAAAACAAGAAAGAGTGGAGTGGAAAAGCAATGAGCACAACGATCACGACTACCGGCGCAACGAGATTGGTAGGCAAACCGGCACCCGATTTTTCGATGGAAGCGGTGACCGGCGACGGCAAGGAATTCAAACGCGTTTCCCTGTCGGACTACCGCGGCAAATGGCTTGTATTGTTCTTCTACCCGCTTGATTTCACCTTCGTATGCCCGACGGAAATTACGGCCCTGAGCGAAGCCGCCGACATTTTCAACAATCTGGACACGGAAATTCTCGGCGTCAGCACCGACAGCGTCTACTCCCACAAAGCATGGATCAATACGCCGAAAGATCAAAACGGTCTCGGGGAACTGAACTTCCCGCTCGCTTCCGACGTGACGCACAAAGTGTCCCGCGACTACGGCGTGCTGATCGAGGAAGAAGGCATTGCCCTGCGCGGCCTGTTCATCATCGATCCGGAAGGCGAACTGAAATATCAGGTCGTCAACCACAACAACGTCGGCCGCAGCGTCGACGAAACCCTTCGCGTCCTGCAGGCGCTGCAATCCGGCGGCCTGTGCGCGGCCAACTGGCAACCGGGAGACAACAACCTGTAACATAAATCCCCCGTCAAAGCCGGACGCCCGTGCACCGGGCGCCCGGCACGACAAAAAACAGCCGGAAACCATCTCCGCCGCACGGCATGCCGCCATTTGCGGCGGGATGTTTTTTTGACCGGCGGACATAGACGAGGAAAACGCAGCGGAGAGGGTCGTGAGAAACGTGGACAAACAAGTCGTCGTCTATACGAGCGCGGGATGCCCGTTCTGCGTCAAGGTCAAGGAACAGTTGAAGGCGTGGAACATTCCCTACACCGAAAAGAACACGTCCGAAAACCGCGAATATTTCGAGGAACTGAGAAGCCGCAAATTGTTCGGCACACCCGTCACGTTCATCGGCGACCGTTTCGTGATGGGCTTCCAGCCGGAAAAAATGCGCAATCTGCTCGGGCTCGCCGAAACGGAAGCGCCCGTCGGCGAAGCGGGCGGACCGGGCGAAGCCGCGACAAACGGCAGCGCCGAGAAACCGGAGGCCGGCACAACGGCAAATGACGTTTCCGGAAAACCTTCGCCGTCGGTGAACGATGCGTTGGGACAGGGTGCGAAGACGGGCTCCGACGCCCCCCTGTTCAGTCCCGCCACCGGCGACCTGTTCGACGACGTGTTCGATTTCGCCGTCATCGGCGGCGGACCGGCGGGCGCATCAGCGGCCATGTACGCCGCACGCGCCAGGCTGAAAACCGTCGTCATCGACAAGGCACCGAGCGCCGGCACGCTGGCCATCACCCACAAAATCGCCAACTACCCGGGCATGCGCGGCGATTGGACCGGCCTCGCGCTCTTGACCGAAATGCAGCGGCATGCCGCCGATTTCGGAGCCAGGCTCGTCCGCTCCCAGGTGCTCGGCGTAGATTTCAGCGATCCCGACGTGAAGAAGCTGGAGCTGCCGGAAGGCACGCTGCGGGCGCGAAGCGTCTTCATCGCCGTCGGTGCCAAGGCGCCGGGCGGCAAAATCGAAGGCGAAGAGGAATTCACCGGCCGCGGGGTCAGCTACTGCTCCACCTGCGACGCCGCCTTTTTTGAAGGCCGCCGCGTCGTCGTGGCCGGCGATACCGAAGAAGCGGTGCATGAGGCCGAAGCGCTGGCGAAATTTTGCAAGGAAGTTCGCCTGCTCGTGCCGCTCGCCGCATTCAAGGGCGAGGCGGACACCAGCCGCCTTGAACGATTGCCGAACGTGAGCATCCATTACAAGCACCGCGTCTTGAAAGTGGAAGGCGACGCCGCGGTGGAACGCATCGTTATCCAAAACGACAAGCGGGAAACGGAAACGTGGGACATCGACGGCGTGTTCCTGTTTCTGGCCGGGCTCAAGCCGGGCACCGATTTTCTGAAGGATGCCGTTCAGCGGGATGAAGAAGGTTACGTGACGGTGGACGACGAGCTGAGAACGAGCGTCCCCGGCGTGTTCGCCGGCGGCGACGCCCGCCGCACCTTCGCCAAACAGGCCGTCATCTCCGCCGCGGACGGCTGCATCGCCGCCCTCGGTGCCGACAAATACGTCAACGGCCGTTCCGTTGTCCGCATGCAATACAGCTGATCCGGCCATCGGAAAGGCGCATGCGCGCAAAGCCGCGGATTCGCACCAAAAGCCTGCAGGCCCGTTCGGGCCGCAGGCTTTTTTCATCATGTCCGCTGGAAATTTTCCAAATGATGCTTGATTTGCGAGTCTTTTCGTGCTATTTTATTACCGACAGACAGTCGGTCGGTTGTGAATCCAAAAACAGACTTGGATTGCACGGCCGGCAATCGCCGCATCTTCCGCATGAATCACTTGATCATAGCACCGATCCCGTCGACCGGAAAGGAGCGCGACCCGTGAGAATCGTCAAAACGGCCGAAGAACGCCGCAACGAAATTTTGGATGCGGCGGAGCAGCTGTTTAACCGGCAAGGCTATGAAGGCACAAGCACGAACGACATTCTGGCGAAAGTCGGCATCGCCCGGGGAACGCTGTACCATCATTTTTCATCGAAGGAAAAGATCATGGACGCCCTGATTGAACGGCAGACCGAGCGAATGCTGGCGACGGCCCGCGCGATTGCCGCTGACCGGAGCCGCCCCGTCGTCGAAAGGATCGCGGGCGCGATCATGGCGCTCAAGGCGGGCGGAGGCGAGCGAAACGAAATGGTCTCCCACCTGCACAAGCCGCAAAACGCGCTCATGCATCTCAAAACCCAGCGGGCCGTCATCAGCGGGCTTACCCCCGTCCTCGCGGGCATCGTCCATGAAGGAGTGGAACAAGGCCTGTTCGATACCCCCTTTCCCTACGAAAGCACGGAAATGGCCGTCGTCTATGCGATCACAATGTTTGACGACGAACCTGCTCCGTCGTCCGAAGAGGAACTGGTCGCCAAAATCCATGCGTTCCTTCACAACACGGAACGGTTGCTCGGTGCCGAACAAGGTGCCCTGACGGCCGTCATGCAAGTATTCGGCGATCCGGCGCCGGACAACGGCGGACAAACCGGCTGAACGCGCACCCCGCGATCCCGGATTTCCGATATCAGAATCAAAGAGGTGCAACATGGTTTTCCGACTCATCCGCAACGACTTGGCGCAAAACAAAATCGTGAACGTCGCCACCCTGCTTTTTGTCACGGCCGCTTCCGCCCTCATATCCCTCTCCGCCATTCTGGCCGCCAGCCTGGCCGGCGCGCTCGACGCCTTCATGGAACAGTCGAAAACCCCGCACTTCGTGCAAATGCACAACGGCCCGATCAACATGGACCGGTTGCGCGATTTCGCCGGCCGGCATCCCGGGGTGGAAGACTTTCAGGCGGTCGAATTTTTGAACGTGGACGGCGCACGAATCCGCATCGGCAACCTTACGCTGGCGGACAGCGTGCAGGACAACGGCTTCGTCACCCAGAACGAAACCTTCGATTTTTTGCTCGATCTTCACGGCAACCCGATCCGTCCGGCCGACGGGGAAATCCACGTGCCGCTCCTTTACGGCCTGGAGTACCGCATCGCCGTCGGCGATACGCTCGCGGTCGGGGACAAAACGTTCACCGTGGCCGGCTTTCTGCGCGATTCGATGATGAACGCGTCGCTTTCCTCCTCCAAGCGGTTCCTCGTCAGCGAACGGGACTTGGCGGAACTGAAAACGTCCGGCGTCGCAGGCACCGTCGAATATTTGATCGAATTTCGCCTGAGAGACCCGTCGGCCGTCGGCGCCTTCGAAGCGGATTACCGAAACGCCGGCCTGGAAGCGAACGGACCGGCCGTCACCCTGCCCCTGTTCCGCCTGCTGAACGCCTTGTCCGACGGCATCATGATCGCCCTCCTTCTGCTGGTCGGTTTGCTGGTCGCATGCATCGCTTTCCTGTGCATTCGCCTCGCCCTGTTGGCCAAACTGGAAGACGATCTTCGCCGGATCGGCGTGCTGAAGGCCATCGGGTTGCGGTTGTCTGCCATCAAAGCCATTTATTTGGGGAAATACGCGGTCCTCGCCGCCGCCGGCGCCGGATGCGGCTTCGCCCTGTCCCTCGCGCTCAAACCCGCGCTTCTGGCAAACATCCGCCAATACATGGGGGACGGGGATGCCGGCCTTTCCCCGCTGCTGTGCGGCCTGTCCGGCGCGTTGTTCGCGGGCGCCGCCGTCGTCGCCTTCGTGAACCGCGTATTGAACCGAATCCGCTCCATTCCCGCGGCACGGGCGATCCGGCCGGACCATCCGGACGGGGCGAGCCGGGGCATCCGGCGGTTCACCCTGGACGGCAACCGGCTGTTTGGCGTCAACGTGTTTCTCGGCATCAAAGACGTGCTGACCCGCAGCGGCATGTACGGCACCCTGTTCACGGTGCTCACCATCGCGTCCTTCGTCCTGATCGTTCCGCAGATGGTGCACCACACCTTGTCCGCAAAAGAATTCGTTCGGTACATGGGGATCGGCGACTATGACATCCGCATCGATTTGCCCCCTTCCCCCGATATGGCCGACCGAGCGGCGGAAGTGGCCGAAGCGGCGAGCCGGGATCCGCAGGTGGCGCGGCATGCCCTGTACGTCACCAAAACGTTTCTGGCCGTCGGTGACGGCGGCGCGGCGGAATGGATCAAAATCGAGCTTGGCAACCACGCCGCATTTCCCGTGCAGTACGCCGAAGGCCAAGCGCCCGCGGCGGCGGACGAAATCGCGCTGTCCGTCATCCTGGCCGAAGAGCTCGGCAAAAAAACCGGTGACACCGTCATCGTGACGATCGAAGGAAAACCGGAGACGCTGCGTATCAGCGGCATCTATTCCGATATCACGAACGGCGGAAAAACGGCCAAGGCCGTGTTTGCGGACGCGGCGGGGGAACCCGTCTGGAGCATGGTCGGCATCCGCGTTTCCGACCCTTCCCATCTCGACAGGAAGGTGAAGGAATACGCCGCCCGCTTTCCGGAAGCCCGGGTGACCGACGTGCACGCCTTCGTGCGCCAGACGTTCGGCTCCACCGTCGACGCTGTCAAACGGGCTGCCGCGGCCGCCTTCGCCGCGTCGGTCCTGACGGCAAGCCTGGTCACGATGCTGTTTGTCGCCATGCTCATCGCCAAAGACCGTCGCCTGTTTGCCATCATGCAGACGATCGGATTCACCGTGAGCGACCTGACGGTGCAGCTGACGGCCCGCATCCTGGCCGTCCTGATCCCCGGTGCGGCCATCGGCGCGCTGCTCGCGGCCACACTGGGAGAATACTTGGCCGGCATCGTCATCGGATCGTTCGGCGCAACCGTCTTCCAATTCGAGACGAACCTGCTGAAAGCGTTCGTGGCAAGCCCGCTGGCGCTGGTGGCCGCCGTTCTCGCCGCCGCCCTCACGGCCAGCCGCAGCCTGCTGAAGCCGGATGCGGCCGCACATTTGAAGGAGTGATCCCATTGGACAACATCATCTTGAAGGCGGAAAACCTGGTCAAAATCTACGGAACGGAGGATGGACGGCGCCGCGTGCTTGACGGCGTTTCCCTGACCGTCCGCAAAGGCGAGTTCGTGTCCATCATGGGCCCGTCCGGTTCCGGAAAGTCGACGCTGCTGTTTGCCTTGAGCGGGACGGATGCCGCGGACGAAGGAACGGTGCGGCTCGCCGGACGGGACTTGTCCGGACTCGGGGAGAAAGAACTGGCCGACCTTCGCAGGACGGCCATCGGTTTCGTCTTTCAGCAGCCCATGATGCTGCCGAACCTCAACATACTCGACAACATTTTGTTGCCCGCAGCGCGCGGCAACCGAAAAAACATGAAGGCATTGACGGAACGCGCCCGATATTTGATGCAGCGCACGGGCATTGCCGGGCTGGAACGACGGAGCATCGGGCAAGTGTCGGGCGGCCAGCTGCAACGGGCCGCCATCTGCCGCGCCCTCATCAACCGTCCGCAAATCGTGTTCGGGGACGAACCGACGGGGGCCCTTCATTCCGGCGCCGCCCAGGACGTGATGGATTTGCTGGCGGAAATCAACAAGGAAGGCACCTCGATTTTGCTCGTCACCCACGATCTCCACGTCGCGGCCAGAACGGGGCGCGTCCTGTTCATGCGCGACGGCTCGCTTGCCGGCGAACTTCGGCTTCCGGAATTCCGCCGCACGGAAATGGCGGACAGGGCGAAAGCCGTTGCGGAAATGACGGAGCGTCTCGGTTTCGCCGGGCATGCCGGATGACGGAAGCTGTCCGGTTGCACCCGGCAAGCCGGATGGCCGTGCGAACAGCTACGCCGGACCCGCCGGATGACGAAACGTTCCGGTTTCGCCGGGCATGCCGGTCGAACCCGGAACGCTTCAGGCCAGCATCGACTTTTCGTGCTCCTTGCCGACCTTCTCCACAACGAACGTGCCGCTTGTCACGTCGACGATCCGCACGATTTCCCCCTGCCTGAAGGTTTCCCCGCCGGCGATCTGCGCCGCAGCACTGTGCTGGACACCGTCGTGCTCGTACAAAATTTCACCCTTCGTGCCGTGCTTGATGACGTTCACGACTTCCGCCGTTTTGCCGATCATTTCCCGGGCCGACTTTTCCGCGGATTTTTCGGCCTTGTACTGGGGCCATTTGACAAACAGGAACACCGCCGCGGCCGTCATGATGGCGCTTACAAAAGAGACGACGGCAACCGACCATCCGCCCAGATCCGAATTCCGTTCCAACACGTATCCGCCGACGCCGAACACGGTGACGAACGTGGCGATCACGGCTGCAGACAAAATCGGAAAGCGATCCCCGAAAGTCAGCCGCAACTCGATCAGATCCCCGAGAAAAAAGGCAACCACCGCGTAAATGACGCCTGCCGCAAACAAAATGAGATAGAAGGTGTCCATGTCCGCGCTCCTTTCAGCCGCATGTTTCCAAACGTATATACGTATCCAAATGGAAAAAAGTTCCGAATGGCACAAACACATTTTGGCGATTCCGCCGAAACATGCATCAACCGGAACGATTCAGCGGACAATGGCGCCCCATAAAAAGAAAAACGGCCTCAATCGGCCGTCACGTCAAGCGGTCGTCCGTCCGGGGGGACGCGGGTCGCCCGGCGGCCGCGGCAAGGCAACGCATCGCGTTTTCCGTCATCCGCGCGTATTCGCCGTCGCGAATCCAGGCGGATTGGACGAGGGCGGACCCGAGCCCGAAAGCCGCCGCACCCGCCTCCCGGTATTCCGCCATGTTGTCGGGACGGATGCCACCCGTCGCCACCATCGGAATGTGGGACAGCGGCCCCTGCAATTCCCGGAAATAGCCCGGTCCGAGCGTTCCCGCGGGGAACACCTTCACCGCCGGCGCGCCCCACTTCCAGGCCGCAGCGATCTCCGTCGGCGTCATCGCCCCGGAGACGATCGGGACGCCGGAGGTGACCGATCGGCGAATCGTCCCTTCGTCCGCGTTCGGCGTCACGAGGAACGTCGCCCCCGCATCGATCGCTGCCGCAGCCATCTCTTCGTCGAGCACCGTTCCGGCCCCGATGCGGACATGCGCGGGCAGGCGCGTTGTCCAGCGTCGGATCATCTCCAGGGCGCCCTCCGTGTTCATCGTCACTTCGATGAACCGGATCCCCCCGTCAACCAGCGCTTCCGCCGTCCGGTCCGCCCGGTCGTCCGGAACCCCCCGCAAAATCGCAATGATGCCCGTTTCCTTCAACTCCGCCAGCCAATCGGCAAAAAGCCCTCCGCGACCAGCCGTCATGCGCCGTCCTCCTTCAACAGCCGTTCGATCTTCCGGGACAAGTCGTCCCGGTTGATCACGCCAAACACCGCATCGACGACGACGCCGTCCTGATTGATCAGGAACGAAGCCGGGTACCCGTTGACGCCGTACAGCTTCCCGGTGACTTCGCCGGTTTCGTCCAGTACGATCGGAAAGGTGAGGCCGTATTCCCGGATGAACTCCCGGATGCCGGTGCGGGTGTCCAGCGTGGTGACGTTGACGCCGTACAGGTCGAAGGTTCCGCCGAATTCCTCATACATCGCCTGCAGATCGGGCGCTTCCATGTGGCACGGCTCGCACCAGGACGCCCAAAAGTTGACGAGCAGCGGTTTGTCCCGCTTTCCGCCGACCTTGTACGTACCGCCGTCCCAGCCGGCAAGTTGGAAGGAAGGAGCATAAAACCCCGGTTTGGCCGCCGTTTCCGCCGCTTCGCCGCGGGTGAATGAATCCGCATTTTGCGCGATGGCGAGAACGACCAGCACGAGTGCCGCCAGGCCGATCAAAATCGTTCTCCATTTGTTCATACGCAGCCGTTCCCACCCCTTGATGGCAAATCCTTTCCTTCTAGCATACACATCTTTCCGAAAATCACAACCGGACCGGGCGGATTGGTTTTGACAAAAAAGGGACACCCTAAACGGAAAACGGCAAAGGAGAACCCGGTGGTGAACACAAAATCGATTCCGTCCTCCTCCCGGCTTGCGGGGGGTGGATTCGGCAACAGGGCGCGGCCGGGCAACGCGCGGGCCGGGAACGGAAACAAACCGGGCGGTCACGCCGTCCGGTTTCTCGCCCTCGCCACGGTGCCGCTCGTGCTCGTCTTCGGCAATTCCATGCTCGTGCCGGTGCTGCCGGATTTGCAAAAGGCGCTTGACGTCTCCCGCTTTCAGTCCAGTCTCGTCATCACCCTGTTTTCCATCACCGCGGGCATCGCCATACCGATGGTCGGTTATCTGTCCGACCGGTTCGGACGCAAACCGGTCATCATCGCCGCGCTGGCCCTTTACGGCGGTGCAGGATTGCTGGCGGGACTCGGGGCGCTGTGGGAGTCGTATCCGGTGCTGATTTCGGCCAGGGCGCTCCAGGGGCTCGGCGCCTCCGGCACCGCCCCGATCGCCATGGCGCTGGCCGGCGACCTGTTTTCCGGCAGCACGCAAAGCAAATCCCTCGGCGTCATCGAGGCGTCCAACGGCATCGGCAAAGCAATGAGCCCGATCATCGGCTCCCTGCTTGCGCTTATCGTCTGGTACGCCCCCTTTTTCGCCTTTCCCGCCTTTTGCCTCGTTTCGCTGCTTTGCATCGCGTTTCTCATCCGGGGGCCGGAGCGGAGCGCAAAGCCTTCGGCATGGAAAGCGTACATGGCAGACATCAAAGGCGTGTTCCGGCAACACGGCAAATGGCTCGTTGCCGCCTTCACGGCCGGATCGACGGCCCTATTCATCCTGTTTGGCGTCCTGTTCTATTTGTCCGACGTGCTCGAGAAGAAGCCGTACAACATGGACGGGGTGATCAAAGGGCTCGTGCTCGCCATCCCCCTCGCGGGCATGGTTATCACCTCCTATACGACCGGCAGCCTGATCAAAAAAAACGGCCGCCTGATGCGGCTCCTCATGTTGGCCGGCCTCGGGCTGATGGCGGTTTCCCTCGGCCTGACCGCATTCGTCTTCAAAAACCTGTTTTGGTTCATCGGCCTCGTCACCGCAAGCAGCGTCGGCACCGGCCTCCTCCTGCCTTGCCTGAACTCGCTCATCACGGGCAGCGTCGACACGGAGAAGCGCGGCATGATCACGTCCCTGTACGGCAGCCAGCGATTTTTCGGCGTCGCCTTCGGCCCGCCGCTGTTCGACTGGATGATGAGCGCTTCCGACCGGATCCCGTTTGTCACCGCGTCGGCGCTGTCGCTCGCCGCCTTCGGCCTTGTTCTGCTTACCGTCAAGCCGCCGGCGAAGGCAAACTGAAACCGGTCAACGGCCTTCGTCGCCGGCGCGAATGCCGGCCGCTTCCGGGGAGGACGGCCCCGTCCCGCCGCGCACGTTCGGCACCGGTCAGGTGCGGCTCAGGTGCATGTACAGATCCCCCAGCGTATAGACCCTTCTCTCTTTCATCCGTCCCGCCATCCCCGTCCAGAGCCGGGCCGTCAACCGGCTGTCGGCAAGGGCGTGATGGCGGTTTTCGACGGGAATGCCGTACAGACGGAGCAGGGTGTCCAGGTCGTGACCGGGGAGCCCCGGATGCAGCCATTTGGCGACCATCATCGTATCGAGCACGCGATGGGTCAACCGGGAGCGCGACGTTTTCCAGAGCGCCGACTTCAGGAACCGCCTGTCGTGCCCGGCGCCGTGGGCGATCAGCACCCGCTGGTGCACGAAGGAGAAAAAGCGGCCGAGCACGCCGATCAATTCCGGCGCCGAGAGCGCCTCCTCCGTCGTAATGCCGGTCAGTTCCTCCACCGCGGGCGGCACCGGTTTGTGCGGATTGACCAGGCTGTAGAACGTCTCCCGTTCCAGCACGCGGTCACCTTTCACCGCAATGCCGCCGATGGAGATGATTTCGTCGCCGCATTCCGGGTTGAATCCCGTCGTCTCCAGGTCGAACACCACCGCTTCCAGTTCGGCAAGTGGCGTATCCGGCACCGACTGGCGCTGTTCCCTCATCAACCGGCGAAGCCAGGCCATCTGTTCGGCCTGTTTGTTCCCGAGCAGGGACGCCAGCGCCGGCGTGATGCCTCCTTCCTTGTACAAACTCCACATATTCCGGACAGCCCTGTGTTCTTCATGCACCGGTCATCGTCCTCCCGCTCTCCGGATCCACTTTTGCATCTGGCCGCCCGTCCGGATCGCATCCTTCAATTCGCGCCGGACTTCCCGCGTCAACTGGCCCGCGGACAGTTTCCCGCCCGAAATGCGCCAGCCTTCCTCCGACACGAGGGACGGCGTTTGTGCCCTGAGCCGCATGATGCTCAGAAACGCTTCCCGCCACTTCCCGGCCGTGTCCCGGCCAAGCTCATCCCCGAGCAGAGAAAGCCGCTCCAGCGTGGACGTGGCCGAAATGCCCCGCCGGACGGCCAGCCAGCGGACGGCGTTCACCATCGGCACGTACGCACCGTATTTGATGTCAAACCCGCCCGCTTCGCTGCCGTACGGTTCCGTCAGCAAATTCCCGAACGGTCCGAGGCCGGCCTTGTGGCGCAGCGTATTGCCGAGCATGGCCTGCGTGATTTCGCCGTCTTTCCGGACGCGGTCGGCAAACAATCGCTGCAGTTGCATGAGCAACGCCGGCCGGCCGTAAACCGTCCGGGCATCGGCATAAATGAGCAGGTGCCGAACGCTCGCAAAGGAGCGTTCGGCAAACCATTCATCCAGCTGGCGTTCCCAATCGGAGAGCGATCTGCACCAGGCCGGATTGCCCGCGGAAACTTTCCCGTCACAGGGCGGATAACCGGCGATCAGGAGCCCTTCCTCGATAAACCCGGAGAGGGCGGCGAACAGCGATCTGCTCGTTTCGTCCCCGTCCCGGTAAATCAACGCGCTGTCCTGGTCGCTCCACAGCGTCCGTTCGTTCCTCCCGCCGCTGCCGAACAATATGAAAGCGTAAGGGCCGGGCGGCGTGCGCCCGAACTCCCGGGCCAGCCTGCGTTCAGCCAGACGCACGGCCTGCGCGGTAATCAGATCGTGCAGCCGGTTGACGGCAGCGTTCCAGCCGGCGAAATCCGACTGCGGAATTTGCCGGATCAAGGCGGGCTCCATCGCTTCCCGCTCCCGGCGCAACGCTTCGAAGGACGTGCAGCTTCGAATTCGGGCGTCCCACCCTTCCGTGTCCGCCGGCCGGATCATGACCTGCCCGGTACGGCGGATGAAGCGTCAATCGTTCCGCCGGGGACGACTTTCATTTGTTCCGGATACCCGTATACGCCGTGTTCGCTCAAGTCCAGGCCCAAAATTTCTTCTTCTTCCGTCACGCGCAATCCGATGACGGCTTTCACGATCAGCAGGATGATGAACGATGCGGCGATGGCAAACGTGCCGGCCGACACGACGGACAGCGCCTGCACACCCAGCTGGTGCCAGCCGCCGCCGTAGAACAGCCCGGCTTGCCCGACGCCCACTTTCTCCGCAAGTTCCGGCGTCGCGAACAGTCCGTTGGCCAGCGTGCCCCAGATGCCGGCCACGCCGTGTACGGTGAGGGCATAAATCGGATCATCCACGCGCAGTTTTTCGAACATTTTCATGCTACCGACGGTGATGACGCCGGCGACGAGACCGATCACGACGGCCGCCCACGGATCCACGAAGGCGCAGGAAGCGGTGATGGCCACAAGCCCCGCCAACGTGCCGTTGAGCATCGTGCCGACGTCTCCTTTGCCCCTGACCGCCCAGGATACGAGCAGTGCGGCAACGGCACCGGCGCCGGTGGCGAGATGCGTGTTGAAGGCAACGAAACCGAAAAACCCGTCATCAACGGCAACGGTGGAACCGGCGTTGAACCCGAACCAGCCGACCCACAGGATCAGCACGCCAAGCGCGGTGTACACCTGGTTGTGCCCGGGAATGTCATTCGCCGTGCCGTCCTTGTTGAACCGCCCGATCCGCGGCTTCAGGAGCACGGTGGCCGCGAACGCCGCACAGGCGCCGGTCAGGTGAACGACGGTGGAACCGGCGAAATCTTGCGCGCCGTCTTCCGCCAGGAAACCGCCTCCCCAAATCCAGTGGGCAATGACCGGATAGATGAAGCCGACGAAGAAAAGCGTGAACAGCAGATAAACCCCGAGTTTTGCCCGTTCGGCAAAGCCGCCCCAGGCGATCGAAAGCGAAATGACGGCGAAGGCCGATTGGAACAGGAAGAAAATCGACGGCGGCAGCGATTCATCCGCTCCCGGATTGAAGAGGAAGCCTTCGAGTCCGATAAACGAGTTGCCTTCTCCGAAGGCGAAAGCGTAGCCGACCGCCCAGTACACCAGCACGCCGAGACCGACCGTGAAGATCGTTTTGCCGGCCACGTGCCCGGCGTTTTTCATGCGGGTGGAACCGGTCTCCAGCAGGATGAATCCGCCCTGCATGAACAACACCAGAATGAATGCGAGCATGACCCAGATGGCATTGAGACCAAGCACCGTCAAATCCATACCCTTCATCTCCCTTTCCCTTTTTGTAAGGTTTTATGACACATCGAGTTGAACTACGGTCATTATAAAGGGGGAATCCGGGGATCACAACACAAAAAATGCTATTGAGACCATTAAAGACTTTTATGACAGATTGTTTTACACATTTTATCTATCATATAATGTTAGTTATTTTTACAGTTTCTTTCGCCAAACCGATGCCGGAACCGGTGCCCGCCGCCGGTGCGGGAGACCCCGCCCGAAGCCGAAGCCGTGGGTTGACGCACGATTTTCGTTCCTTTAATCTAAATATGGTTGAAACCATACGCCGCCCTTATCCGTATGATTTCAACAGCACATGGACATTGCAGAGACAACGATCCGCAGAAATGAAGGAGTGACAACCGCGATGTTCTTTTTTCCCTTCGACATTCTGATTTTAATCGCGTTCGGCGTTTCGATGTGGGCGTCGTTCCGGGTGCGGGGCACGTTCCAGCGCTATGCGCAGGTTCCGATCCAATCCGGCATGACCGGTTACCAGGCCGCCCGCCGCATGCTGGACATGAACGGGTTGCACGACGTGCAGGTTGAACCGGTCGCCGGACAGCTGACCGACCATTACGATCCGGTCCACCGGGTCGTCCGCCTGTCGGAGCCGGTTTATAACAGCGCGTCCATCGCAGCGGTGTCCGTCGCCTGCCACGAGGTCGGTCACGCCGTGCAACACAAGGAACATTATCCCGCGCTGGTGCTTCGCCACAGGATGGTGCCGGTGGCGAACATTGCGTCGGGCATCGCGCCGTATCTCATTTTGGCCGGCTTCCTGCTCAGCCTGCTCGATTTGGCGGTCATCGGCGTCATCCTGTTCTCCGCCGCGGTGCTTTTCCAGGTGGTCACGCTGCCGGTGGAGTTCAACGCGTCGAGCCGCGCCCGCCAAATGATGGTGTCGTACGGCTTCATCACCGAGCGGGAAGACCGGGATTCGGCCAAAGTCCTGAACGCCGCGGCGCTTACCTACGTGGCGGCTGCGCTCATTTCCGTGTTCCAGTTGCTGAAATTCGTCGCCATCATCCTGAGCAGCCGCAGGGAATAGGCAGGCGGCGCGAGCCGGCGCCCGGAACGACGAGCCGTCCGGGCGGCAGACGGCAATCGAAAACCCCGCACATCCGTAAGGCCGCTGTCGGCCGCCCGGTGTGCGGGGTTTTTATGTACGATGAAGCGGTTTGTCTTGTCAATCCGGCCGTTTCCCGCCGGATGGGCCCTTCGTTCCCTGCTCCGGCCTCCGATCCCGGAAATGGTCCAGCAGGAAGCGGCGGAACATTTGCGCGACGTTCGGCAACTTCTGTCCCGTGCGATGGATCAGGCCGATCGTGCGGGTGACCGGAGGATCGCTGACCGCCACTTTGGCCGGCATCATCACGCCGGAGCCGGAGAGCGCCATTTCCGGCAACAGGCTGACCCCGATGCCGGCGGCCACGAGGCCGCGGATCGTGTCCGTCTCTTCGCCTTCAAACCCGATGTTCGGCTTGAATCCCGCCCTCGCGCAGGCATCCATGACGATGGTGCGCAGCGAATAACCTTCCTTGAACAGAACGAACGGTTCGTTCTTCAGCACCTCCAGGCGAATTTCCGCCTCTCCGGCGATCGGATGCCCTTGCGGCACGACGGCAAACAGCCTCTCCGTAAGCAGCACGTCACCGGAAAGATCCGGATGGTTGTCCGGAAGCGGCGAAATGATCGCCAAATCGATTTCATTGTTCAGCAAATCGTGGATGAGCACGTCATATTTGCCTTGGCTGAACGTGAATTTCACATTCGGATGCAGCTTGTGAAACAGGGCAACCACCGTCGGAATGAGGCTGACGCCGGGGCTGTGCGGGAAACCGAGCCGGATTTCGCCCATCTCCGGGTCGATCAGCTCGCGGACTTCCTGCACCGCCCTGCCGAGGTCGCCCAAAATCCGCTCCACATGGGCGTAAAACAGCTTTCCGGCAGCCGTCAGCTGCACGTTGCGGCCGACCGGAACGAACAGGTCGACGCCGAGTTCCTCTTCCAGCAGACGGATTTGCCGGCTGACGGCGGACTGGGCGACATGCATTTCTTCCGCCGCATGGGTGACGTGCTGTCGCTTTGCCACGTTCAAAAAATATTGCAACTGTCGAAGTTCCACGCGTCAAACGACCTCTTTCGGCCCGTTATTCGTTCGGCGAACTTTCAGGCAACCGCACTCATTATATCGCATATGCAACACGTTTGTCTTGATTCCGCCGTTGGACATTTGTTATCTGGAACGATTATAATAAATGAGCATTGGCCTGCAGGAACAAACCCCCGACGGCCTTTCACATTGACTGGAGGAGGAATGATCTACCATGTCCCAGGCAAGAGTCCATACGCTCAAAGGCAACCCCATCACGCTGCTCGGTCCGGAACTGAAACCCGGCGACAAGGCGCCGGATGCCACGGTGAGGAAATCGCTGACGGAAGACGTGCGTCTGTCCGCGTACGCCGGCAAAATTCGCCTGATCAGCTCGGTCCCTTCGCTGGATACCGGCGTTTGCGATGCGCAAACCCGCCGGTTCAACGAAGAAGCCGCCAATCTGGGCGACGATGTCGTCGTCCTGACGATCAGCGCCGATCTGCCGATGGCCCAGGCCCGCTGGTGCGGAGCTGCCGGGGTTGATCGGGTCGTTGTCCTGTCCGACTACAAAGACATGGATTTCGGCAACAAGTACGGCGTACATATCGAGGAACTGCGCCTCGACATGCGGGCCGTCTTCGTCATCGACAAGGACGACGTCATCCGTTACGTGCAGGTGCTCGGGGAAATGACCGAACACCCGGATTACGACGCCGCCATCGCCGCGGTCAAAAGCCTGCTGTAATCCGCCGCGTCCCGCACACGGGCGTTCGCGGCGCGAAAACCGCATTGGGAAAACCGGCGCGCAGCCAATCTCCCCGCCAAAAGCAAAAGCTGCCTCATGAAGGCAGCTTTTCCTTTGGCTTTGGGGCGCCGCGGGCACGTCTCCGTCAGGTATGGTCCTTGTAAACGGCCAGCGCCCGGTCCAGCGCGCCGAAAATTTCCACGATCGTCCGGTAATTCGAACCCAAGTCCCCGAGGGATCCGCGAGATGCCGAATAGATGTCCACCGAAGATTTGACCGGCGACAACGCCACCACCGTGATGGTCACGTCCTGCACCCTGCCCAGGGCGGTCCGCTTCTCGAGCACGATTTCCCCCACGGAGGGCACTTCGTGCAGAAGCTTGTAGCCTCTCAACTTTTTCATCACGGCCGCTATTTCCGCCATCAATTGCTCCTTGGGCAGTTTGAAGTAGCGGGATTTCAGGTTGGGGTCTTTTGCTTTCTCCCCGGTTACCTCGACACTTTTGACGATGCCGATCAACGTTCGTTTCAGCACGCAAGAATCCCCCTTTTCCGCAGAGCACTAGTGTTATCTTACCATTTTTTCTTGCCAAGGGAAAGAAGAAGGGGACCTTTTGCCCCATGCGGCCGGGATTCGAAGGAGAACCGGCAGCATCCGCGGCACCGAAAAACATCCGAACCCGGACAACGGAAAAACGCCTCCCCGAAGGGAGGCGTCCGGCAGTCGGATATGGACGTGAGTCATGGAAAAACCCGCATTTGCCGTACGGCCAGCTTGTTTCTGAACCTGCTCCGGCAGGTGGGTGCCCGCAGAAGCGTTTTTGAAGTCCCCTTTTGGGGGCGGGTCAGCCGCGCTTCGATGTAAGGCTCCCGAGAAACGTTCATGGTTCAAAACAAAATGGCGCCGCTACGGGCAATGCAGGATTTGTGTTTTTATTATAGATCCCCGCAGGGCAAAAGTAAACCGGAAGACGGCCGCCAGCTTTGGCCAATTTTTCCGCCCGGGGATCGCCGCCCTGCGCGGATCACGAACCGGCCCGGCCGTCCCGCGGCTCGTCCTTCACCGCATTCTCCGGCGCAATCCCGGTTTCCGGGGCATCCGTTCCCGCCGGCGGAGCGGCTTCCGCTCCCGATTCCGGCGCCTCGGTCGCCGTACGGTCCCCTTTCCGGTCCGGCGCATCCTCCAGTTCTTCTTCCCCTTCGGCCATCTTCTCCTGGATTTTCGTGATCACCCGGTGAAAACTCCAGAACGTGAACATGGCGATGACGCTTCCGGTGAAGAAGATCGCCAAAAACATGAGCCTCGGTTTGAAGCTGATGTACAGGATTGCCGCGTTGACGACGAGGATCGAAATCGTGTTCGGCAGCTTCGCGACGGTAATGAGCGCACTGTTGCGCAGCAGTTTGCGAAACGGCAAGTCAAAATGCGCGACGTAGCAAAAATAGTTCAGCACGACGGCCGCGAGCAGGGCCAGGAAGACGAGAAACACGAGGTTGAGATTGCCCAGCCAGTTTTGCTGGCTCGAATAAAACTGGAAATTGACCAGAAAAACCGCATAGAGCAACTCGAACACGATACCGCCCAGCAGGCTGACTTTGTAGTTTTCCTTGAAATACCGGAAAAAGGAACGGATCAGCGGCACGTCCGCATCTCCGATCACCCATTTGCGGGCGACGGCAAACATCGCCGCCGTTGCGGGAAAGAAAGTGAACGGGGCCAACGCCAGACTGGCCAGGGCGAACGGATTGAAAGCCAGCACGAGGATCGAATCGACTTCCTCCATGTTCAAGACGGCGATCAGTTGCAAAATGGTCAAAAAGACAACCGGCAGCGAACACAACAGCCACAACAGATTGATGGCGGACAGGCGCATGATCCATTCCGAAATCCGGTAAAACCCGCCGGCAAAACCTTTCATCTCCATGTTTTCGTTCCTCCCGATCCCAGATGCAAAAAGCGGGCGCCGGGGCGCCCGTCACGTTTGTTTCCCCATCCGATCAACCGCGGTCGCGGTAATCGCCGCGCGGCTTGCGGCCGCTCTGTCCGGATCCGATCCGCTCCCGGGATTTCCGGTTCCGCTGGTCGTAGCCGCCGCCCTGGCGGTACGAACCCGGGTTGCCCTTGTACCCGGCATATTTGCGGCCGGAAACCTTCACGTCGAAGCGGCGTTTCTTGGCGCGAATCGGCTCCTCCGGCGTCAGTTCGATCTTCACGTCGTTTTTCTCGCCGGTGAGCAACTTCAACGCGGCGGAAAGCAATTGGACGCTGTCATACTGCTCCAGCAGCTGGATGGCCAGCCCTTTGAATTCGTTGGATTCCTCGTTCCCGACCGCCTCCAGCAGCCGCTCGGCCGTCACCTTCTGTTTGCCTTCGATGGCGTCGGCCATGGAAGGCAGCGGCTTGCGCGGAATGCGCTGGCGGGTCACCCGTTCGATGAAGTGGAGGTGGTCGATTTCCCGCGGCGTCACGAACGTCCAGGCCACCCCTTCGCGTCCCGCCCGGCCGGTACGGCCGATGCGGTGCACGTAGCTTTCCGGGTCCTGGGGCAAATCAAAGTTGATGACGTGGGTGACGCCGGACACGTCAAGGCCGCGGGCCGCCACGTCGGTGGCCACCAGCACGTCGATGCTGCCGTCGCGGAACTTCCGCATGACCGCGTCACGCTGGTTTTGCGACAGGTCGCCGTGCAAGCCGTCGGCGGAGTATCCCCGCTTTTGCAACGCTTCGCTCAGTTCGTCGACGCGCCGTTTCGTGCGGCCGAAGATGATGGCGAGCTCGGGGGATTCCATGTCCAGGAGCCGGCTCAGCGTCTCGAATTTCTGTCGTTCGGGCACTTCGAAGTACGCCTGGTCGATTTGCGGCACCGTCACCTGCTTCGGGACGACGGACACGTGTTCCGGATCCCGCAGGAACTGTTCCGCCAGCTTCTGGATGTTCGGCGGCATCGTGGCCGAAAACAGCATCGTCTGCCGGTCTTCGGGCAGCTGGCCGAGGATCGTCTGAATATCTTCGAGAAAGCCCATGTCCAGCATTTCGTCGGCTTCGTCCAGCACGACGACGGAAACGTCGTCCAGACGGATCGTCTTGCGGTTGATATGGTCGAGCAAACGGCCGGGCGTGCCGACCACGATGTGCGGGTGTTTCTTGAGCGCGCGAATTTGCCGGCCGATTTCCTGGCCGCCGTAGATCGGCAGCGTGCGAACGCCCTTGTACCGGCTCAGTTTGCCGATTTCTTCGGCCACCTGGATGGCGAGCTCCCGGGTCGGCGTCAGGATGAGCGCCGACAGTTTTTCGCTCGTGCCGTTGATGCGCTGGATGATCGGCAGGCCGAAGGCCGCCGTTTTGCCGGTGCCGGTTTGCGCCTGGCCGATCAGATCCCGTCCCTCCAGGGCAAACGGGATCGCTTTAAGCTGGATCGGCGTCGGCTCCTCGAAGCCAAGTTCGGTTACCGCTTTGAGGATGCGGGCTTCCAATCCAAAGTCATGAAATGTGGTCAATATGGTTCAAACTCCTTTTTTCAGGCGTGATGGTACTGCTTTTGTCTATATGTTTGCCTGTTTGCATTCCCATCCGAATGTAAATCTTTACAATTGTATCACATTGTTCGACGAGGCGCCAGAGGGTTGTCAATCTTTGTCCACCAGATTCCGCTGCAAGTAGTTTTCCAAAACGTTCGTCAAATCAAACACGGCATGCGCCAGGTCCAGGTTTTCCAGGGCATGCTCGCATTCGGACATGTAGGCCATGTCCCGGTCATAGTGGCTCAGGTGGACGGCGATGACGTCTTCCGACAACCCTTTTTTCCGTTGCCGTTCTTCCACCGTTTTCCGGTCGGCGTAAATGAAAATGCGGATCGCTTTGTCTCCGTAAAGCTTTTTCAAGATTTCCGCTCCGACCGGATTTAGGATAAGATAAATACAACTGTAGGTTTCAAACATGTGGGCGACGTCGTCGTTCCGGATGCCGTAAAGATGTCCGTTGATGTCCACCTGCTCGAGGAATTCGCCTCTGGCCGACATTTCTTCGAACTGCTCGCGGCTGATGAAATGGTAATCCTGGCCGTCCTCTTCGATCGGACGCGGGCGCCGGGTGGTGTAGGAGATGACTTTCTTCATGCCAAACGTGCTGCCGACCATGTCGGCGATCGTGTTGCGGCCCGATCCGTCCGGACCGGTAAAGATGAAGATGCGCTCTTTGTCCTTCAGCTCGTACATCGCTCCAACCTCCATTCAACGGGAAACTTATCCTAAATGTAACACAGCATTTGGTCCTGCGTACAGAACATGTTGCCAAAAACGAGGTGACCCGCTTGTTCAACCGGACTCCGCTGTCCATCGCGACCATACTCGCTTCCGTCGTGCTGTTTGCCGCCGGGTTCAACTTTTTTCTGGTGCCCCAGCACCTGCTTACCGGCGGCGTCTCCGGCATCGCCATGATGATCGGCTACTTTACGGACTGGAACATCGGCCTTCTCCTGTTTTTGCTCAACCTTCCGCTCATGGTCTGGGGCTGGTTCGTCATCGGCCGGCGCTTCATCGCCCTGTCCGTCTTGTTCGTGGCGGCGTCCAGCGGACTGTTGCAAGTGTTCCCCGTCGTCCCCGTCATCGACGACCCGCTGCTCGGCTCCGTGTTCGGCGGCGTGCTCGTCGGCATCGCCACCGGCATTGCGCTCCGGGCCGGAGGATCGAGCGGCGGCTTCGACATTCTCGGATCGATCGTCACGAAGTACCGGGATTTTCCCCTCGGCAGCACCCTGTTCACGCTGAACGGCTTCGTCATTTTGTCGATGGGGTACCTGGAAGGATGGGAAGCCGCGCTCTACTCGATGATTTCCATTTACGTTACCGGGCGAATCGTCGACGCCATTCACGTCCGGCACGTGAAACTGACCCTGTTCATCGTCACAAAACGCAAAGAGGACCTGCTCGCCAAACTGATGGCACGCCCGCGCGGCGTCACCGTTCTGAAATCACAGGGCGCGTTCTCCAACGCCGAGAACGACATGCTGATGACCGTCGTCACCCGCTATGAACTGGCCGAAGTGCGCAAAATCATCCAGGACACCGATCCGGACTGCTTCGTTAACATCGTGGAGACCGCCGGCATCATCGGGCAGTTCCGGCGGGACGTCTGACGAATGGCGCAAGCTTCCGATGGAACTTGCCGGACCGGTTATGGTATAATAGATTCAAAATCCATATCACCGGGCATAAAGTCCCTGGCTTCAGATTCACCGTTTCTCCATGCTTTACGGGCTTTCGATCGCGTTTTGAGCAACACCAAATCGATTGAAAGGGTGAGGCACATGGAAATGGAAGTCGTCAAGCTGTCCAACATTGTCCAGAAACTGGCGCCGGAACTTTACCCGTTTCTCAAACCGGCGGAACTCGATTGCTCGATCGTCCTGAAGAACGGATTGGATGCGCTTGACCTGGCGGGTGCGCTGGAGATTATCCAGAAGAGCATCTGCGAACAGCAAAAAACGTCCTGGATCCATTGATGGATCCATAAACAAAGGCTGTCCACGCGAACGCGGGACAGCCTTTTGTTGTTCCGGCACGAAAACGGCATCGCCGTCAATACGGACCGCGGATGAAATCGGCCACTTTCTCCCGGTAAAAATCTTTGAGCCGTCGTTCTTCCT
>Ga0310827_100468_pt1 | contig 31371 bp, 26 predicted proteins | sample WT_ome_2_FD_201309 | JGI IMG/M metagenome (GOLD analysis project Ga0310827, IMG submission 201309) | Sorghum-adapted microbial communities enriched on wild type (WT) sorghum from Joint BioEnergy Institute, Emeryville, California, United... ... | reverse complement strand
TTTTGGACGGATTGCGCACCCCGTATTTGTATGTAACGCGGCCTTGCAAGCTTTTGGCCAGGTTGATGATGTTGTCCGCCTTGCCCGAAGAAGTCGATGAAGACGAACTGCCGGATGAAGACGAGGAACCTTTGTAATTGCTGTATTTGGAGTTTGCCGAAATGAATCCGATGGTGCCGTCCTGGACCATGATGCGGAGCCAGTAGTTGTTTTCTTTTCGGATGACGTGAACCTTTTCGCCCTTCGGAATCAACCGGTATATGTATGCGCTGGTGCTTGGCTGGGCCCGGAAGTTGACCCCGGCTTTGATGGTCGTTTCGTAGGAAGCGGCTTCGGCTTCGGGCGGCACGACGGCAAGCGGCAGCGCCACGCACAGAGCCAGCAGGGCGATGATGAACTTTTTCATGGTGATTGATCATCCCTCCAAATTTGGTATACATTCATCCTAACCGCGATTTCTTGGAAAAATCATTAGTGGATTGCTGGAAAAGGGACTGGCGCGGGCGGTACGCTGCGCTAAAATGGAGACAATACAGGAGTTGCGGTGCCGCGTGCGAAGGCCGCCGTGCCGCCATGTGCCCGACCGGGAGAAATGCGGTGCATGTCACGGTCTTCGCCGGCCCCGACCCGGTCGTTTTTGCAACATGCAGCACACAACAAGCACTTCGCGTGACGGGCAGCACATGGGACACATACCGGCATTTCTTCCCATGCCCCGTGTCAGTACCGGACCAAAGGACGGATGGGAGCCATGAAACCGATGGAGACGAACATCATGAAGTTTGACGAACTGGCAGGGCGCCTGGGCGCGCCGGATCTTGTCATCGTGGAATGCGGGAACGTGTCGGGAAGGCGGGAGGAAGGGCGGCGGTCTTGCGCGGACGGCCATATTCCGGGGGCGGTCCGCCTCGATTTGGAGCGGGACATGTGCGGACCGGTGCGGGAACACGGCGGGCGCCATCCGCTGCCGGATCTCGGCACCTTCTCCCTCATGCTGGGACAGCTCGGCGTCGGCAACGACACCGCCGTCGTGGCCTATGACAACCAGGACGGCGCCGTCGCCGCCCGGTTGTGGTGGATGCTGTCTTTCCTCGGGCATGAACGGGCTTCGGTGCTGGAAGGCGGATATTCGGCCTGGGTGCAGGTCGGCCTTCCGACATCGGTGGAGCAGCCCGCGGTCGTTCCGCGCCGGTTCATCCCCCGCGTCAACACGGCCATGATGATATCCGAACACGAGTTGCGGAACAAGCTCGGAGCGCCCGGCGTGACGCTGATCGATTCCCGCGAGCCGGAACGGTACCGGGGAGAGTCCGAACCGGTTGACGCCGTGGCCGGCCGCATTCCGGGCGCCGTCAACCGGTATTGGAAAGACGCTTTGGACGGGCGGGGCATTTACAAACCGGCGGAGGAGCAGGAGAAGCGGTTTGCCGGCATCGGCCGGGACGACGAAGTGATCGTCTACAGCGGATCAGGCGTGACGGCCTGCGTCAACGTGCTGGCGCTCCGGATGGCCGGATTCGCCAACGTCCGGCTGTACCTGGGCGGCTGGAGCGATTGGATCAGTTACGGGGAAAATCCGGTGGAACAACAGTAAGTGGGAATTCACCGTGTCGGTGCCGGGGGAGGTTGATCCTGGCGCCGATTTTTGATATGCCACGTTGCTCCAAAAAGAAACATAAATTGACATAAATATGGAAGAATGTTACTTTGGAATGGAAGATGGAAATTTGTCCTCGACCAAAAACCGTTCGAATCATGGAGGAAAAATCGTGGAAACAACGAAACTGGGCATCTCTGTTGGCTTGATGGCGGCGGGGTTGTATTTTGTCGGATTGTTCAATTTTTTGGCGCTGCTCGTTGCAAGCGGATACATTTTGCTCTTTGAAACGAACCAGCAGCTGAAACGGTACGCGGTCAAGGCGCTGTGCATCGTGGTCGGATTCGCGCTGCTTTCCCAGGTGATCAGTCTCGGTTCGTATTTGTCGAATATCCTGAGCAACGCATTCGTTTGGCCGGATCTGGTCAGCTTCTCGTGGCTGAACAGGATCGTCTCGATCCTGACCGGCGCTTTGCGCATCGTGGAAGTGATCGTGTTGCTCTTTCTCGGGTTCAAGGCGCTCGTGCACGGGGACGTCAAAGTATCGGGCATCGATGATACGATCGACAAGCACTTGTGAAGCGGGAGGGGCGGTTTGCGCCCCGGATGCTTCGCCGGATCGGGTGCGATTTCTGCGGGTGCCGCTAATTGTTCGGTTGGACAACCTCATCGCACATCGACGACGGGTCGGGAGGCCGGCCCTTTTTTCATGCTCCAAGCACCTGGTCACCATCCGCTGCCGGCATTCGCTGTCTTCCACCCATGCCTGGACGGCCGGCATCGGCAACGGCACCAGAGAGTTGGCCGAAGACAACCGGCGGGCCGTCACCGTCCGGCTCTGGAGGAACCGCACGCCACGGCACAAAGCCCTTCGACGACTTTATTCGACTTTGTTGTCGATGCCGGCGATATATCCCCAACCGGCCCATGAAAGGCCGTGCGCGTTCTTTTCTCTTGGTTAAATGGGTCCTATTGAAGGAAAATACTGCCTTGTCTTTGAATTTATTGAGTGGATCTTCATAATGGAGGTGTCGAATCTTGACTGGACAAACGGCAAGTCAAATGTCGGAACAGCTGTCCGATTTGCAGAGGCGGAACCGGATCATGACCGCAATCTTGTGGGGATGCCTGGCACTGGCCTTCGTGACGGCCATCGATACACCGGTCATGCTCAGGCAAATTCTCGTTTTCGGACTGCCTGTCTCCCTGGCTTGCACCTTTTTGACCTGGAAAAAGATCGGGATCATTTATGTCCAATACATCATCGCCTTCGGACTCAGCCTGGTGTCCTTTTTCTTTTTGAAAGAAGCGGTTCTCGTTTCCGAGTTGCTCATCCTGTTTCTGTCCGTGGTGATCATTTCCATTTACCCCGACTACCGGCCGCTGGTGCTGAACGGCGTGTTGAGCCTTGCCATTTTGAACTATTACCTGTTGACGAAAGAAGCGTATGCCGGCGAGGACGTCGTCGGCATCAACACCTTCATGATTCTCGTGCTCGCTTCGTTGCTTGCGCAAAGCCGCATCAGCGCCGGCATGCTGAAAAGGATCGCAATCAGCGCCGAGCAATCCGAACAGGCGAGACGGAGAACGGAGGCCATTTTGCGGAAAGTTGCCGAATCCGTCGATGTGCTGGGCCAATCGGCGGCGGCCATCCATAAGGATGTTTCCTTCGCCGGGACAATCTCGAAGGAGGTCGTCCGGGCTTACCAGGAAATTTCGGTTGGAATCGGGGAGCAAGCGACCAGCCTGCAGGAGATCTCCCATTCGATGCAGCAGGTGACGCAGACGGCGGAGCAGACGGTGGCGTCTTCGGAGGAAATGAGCCGGGCTTCGCAGAACATTTCGGAGATCACGCAACAAGGTCTGGACAACATGGTGAAGCTGTCGGAGGACATCCGGGGCGTCAACCGGTCCGTCGAACATGCGGCTGCGGTGATGGAGGAGGTCAACCGGGAAAACGCGAAAATTGGCGACATCGTCGCGCTGATCAGCGAGATCGCCGACCGGACGAACCTGCTTTCCCTGAATGCCTCCATCGAAGCCGCCAGAGCCGGAGAACACGGCCAGGGGTTTTCGGTGGTGGCGTTGGAAATCCGCAAGCTGGCCGCGAGCGCGCAGGAGGCTTCGCGGCAAATTGCCGAAAGTCTTGGAGTGATCCAACGAAGAGTGGCGGAAGCTTCGGACATGGTCCATGCCGGATTCCGGTCGGCCGAGGAAGGAACACGAGCCGCGGAAGAAGCGGAGACGCTGTTTGAACGGATTCGCGCAATGACTGCGGATGTCCTCCGACAAGCCGAAGGGCTGCGCGAACGGAATGAACAGATGCTCGCCGCCGCCGGGCAAGTGACGGAAGAAACGGGGAAGACGGCGGCCATCTCGCAGCAATCCGCGGCGTCGGTGGAAGAAGTGTTGGCCGGCGCGGAAGAGCAGCTGCAGCGCATGGACAGCATCGTGGACAGCATTTCGCGTCTGAACGGTCTGGCGGTGAAACTGGAGGCGCTGGTCAAGGGGTAAGGCGGCGGGCGAAGCCTTCCCGAACAAGCCGCAGCGGCCAAATCGGGCGGCAATCCCGGTTGTCCGGTTTGATGCGGAACAGCGCGCCGGCCGGCGGCCGTTCGGCCAACTCGCCTTCGTCGTTGCCGTATCACGCCCGTTTTACGCCGATGTCATGTACAGTTCGTCGAAGGTTTCTCCGCCGCAGGTACCGGACGTCTCGTCCGGCACTTTCTTCCGGAGCGCCAATTCCGGTCAAATCGCCGCCATATGGACCGGCAAACCCCGGGTGTCCGTTTTGATACGGAACAGCGCGCCGGCCAGCGGCTGTTCGGCCAATTCGCTTTCGTCGTTGCCGTTTCTCGCCGAGGTGATGTACAGTTCGTCGAGGTTTTCCCCGCCGAAGGTACACGACGTCACGTTTTTCGCCGGGACGGATACGGAAGCGAGTTTGCGGCCGGTGCGGGGATCCCAGCGGGTCACCTGCCAGCCGCCCCAGTGGGCGATCCAGAGCATGCCTTCGGCATCGATGGTCATGCCGTCCGGGTTGCCTTCTTCTCCCGCAAAATCGATCAGCACCCGCCGGTTGGCGATGGTTCCGTCTCCGGCGCGGTAGTCGAAGGCAAACACCGCCCCGTCTCCGGTGTCGATGTAATACATGACCGAATCGTCTTCATTCCAGGCAAGGCCGTTGGAGCAGACGATGCCCGTCAGCTTCCGCGTCAGCCTGCCGCCTTCTTCAAGCAGGTACAAGCTGCCGTCCTTCTCCCATTTGGCGCTGATCGTGCCGGCCCAAAACCGCCCGCTGCGGTCAACCTTGCCGTCGTTCAGCCGGTTGGCGGGATTCGGCTCATCCGTGGCCGCAATCAGTGCCGTCTCCCCGGTGGCCGGATTCAGCCGGTAAAACCCGTCCTGCATGGCCAGAACCCAGCTGCCGTCCCGTGCCGGCACGGCCGCCCCGATTTTTTTGTCGAACGCCGTCCGGTCCGCCATGCCTGTTTCGGGCCGATAGCGCCACAATTCCTTGCCGTCGATGTCCACCCACACCACTTGCCGGTTTTCGCCGTCCCAAACGGGACCTTCCCCGAGGGCGTTGCTGGCCTCGAACACGGGCTCGGCGCGATACGTTTTCACACGGATCCCTCCCTGTCTGGAAAATAACTCCTCTCATTGTAACAAAAAGCCGCCAAAAGAGAACCGCAAACCGGAAAAAGGCGCGGACCGGTTCGCTTGGGCAAGTCGCGGCCGGTGTGCGAAACATGCAACATGGGAAAACGGGAACATTCCTTGCCCCGCACGGCCGCCCCCGCCGGATTCGCCAAATCGGACAACGAACCGGCATTTCGCACCCTGTACGGCCCCTTCGCCGGAATGAATAACGGCCTCTGGACGGCATGCCCGGTGCGGCGCAGTACGCCTGAACGCCGGGCAGGCGTGACGAACGGTACCCAACCTTTATCGCCCCCATCGGAACGTCGTATAATGGAATCGGATGACATGCGAAAACGCGGGCATTCCGGAAGGGAGTGGAGAACTTGCGGATCGGGCTTGTGCTGGAGGGCGGCGGCATGCGGGGCGTCTATACCGCCGGAGTGCTGGAGTACTTTTTGGAAGAAGGCATCCGGTTCCCCCATGTGGTCGGCGTTTCCGCCGGGGCTTGTTCAGCCACCAATTACCTGTCGGAGCAGAGGGGGCGCAACCGGACGGTGACCATCGGATACGTGAACCATCCTCACTACCTGTCCGTGAGCAACTGGTTCCGCGAGCGCAGCCTGTTCGGTATGAACTTTCTGTTCAACGAGTTGCCGAACCGGCTCGTGCCTTTTGATTATGAGGCTTTTTTCCGCAATCCGGCGGCCTTCTGGGTCGTCACCACCGACGCGATGACCGGAGAACCTTGCTACCGGGAGAAAAATGAAGCCGGGCCGGACATCGGGTTCATGGATTACGTGCGGGCTTCCAGCAGTTTGCCGTATGTTTCGCCGCCCGTCCACAAAGACGGGCGCATCCTGTTCGACGGCGGCGTCAGCGACCCGATTCCCGTCGGCAAATCGGAGCGGGACGGAAACGAATTTCACGTCATCGTCCTGACCCGGGAAGCGGGCTATCGCAAAACGCAAGGGCGAAACATGCGTTGGCTGGCGCGGCGGATCTATCCGGAGTACGGCGGTCTGCACAAAGCGATGGAGCGGCGTTGGCGGGTGTACAACGAATCGCTGGAACGAGCCGAGAGGTTGGAAAAGGAAGGGCGCGCAGTCATTTTGCGGCCGCCGGCGGGAACCGGCGTGGACCGGATGACGAAGGACGAGCGGAGGCTGTCGGCGCTGTACGAACTCGGTTACCGGCATGCGAAAGCGCATGCCGACGTGTGGCGCAGGCTGTTTTGATGATGGGGGGAAGGTGCGCAGGTTCGCGGTGGATCGCGGTTGATCGCCGGGCGGGCCGACGCGCCTTTTTGATTGGAAGGGGCAGGCGGGGGAACGGCTGACGGACGGTTCCGGTGAGACGCCCAAGGATGGACCGGAGCCGTTTATTGATCCGGCCGGAATGCGGGTTTGCCGCTTATGCAGGCCGGTTCCGGGGAATCGCGCATATCGTCCGGAAACGGGCGTTGATCCGTTGTACCGGGGGCGGGGAAGTGCAACCTTTTCACCGTCCGGTCCGTCCGGTAGGGTGAAAATGAGACGGAGGGATGTACCGATGCGATTTCCTTGGAAACGCGTCGTCATGCTGGCCTTGGTTTTGCAGCTGGCTTTTATGTCCGTTTCCCTGGCATTTGAGGATGTTGATGGAGACGGGTTTGGCGACGTCATTTTGGAACTGAAGGCAAAAGGGGTCGTCCATGGGGACGGCAAGTCGTTCGGAGGCGATCGGGTGTTGACGCTGGCGGAAGGGTTGGCCATGATGGCGCGCGGTCTGAAGCTTTCGTCTGCGGCTGATGAGAATGTGGAAATGCAGCCCATCGGCGAGCGATTCGACCGGGTGGAAGACGGCGCCTGGTATGCGGACGCGTTCCGTGCAGCGGCGCAGGCCGGGCTGGACGTGCCGCGTGATGCGGATCCGGCGGAGGAACTGACTCGCGAGCGGTATTTGCATCTGCTGCTCCAGGCGTTGCAGGCAACGGGCGATTATCCGTTTACGAAGCGATTGTTTTTCGTGGCCGATGCAGACGACATGAATCCGGATTACGCATATTCCATCCAGTTGATGCTGAACGGCGGATTCGTGCAATTGGACGAAGGAGAGCGATTGCATCCGAAGAAACCGGTCACCCGGCGCGATGCAGCCGTCATGTTGCGCGCCGTAATGGACTTCGCCGAGCGGCACGGGAAGGTCGGCGGCCCCGGGGCCGTGACGCATGGATGCCCGGCCGGCGGGCCGGCCGATGGGACGACGGCCGGCGAGTCAGTCGATGGCACGTTTGGCGAATCCGTTGATGGGACGGCAGGAGAGACGGTCGACGGGGCAACTGACGCCATCGACGACGGCCCCGCGTTGAAAGATGAAGTCACTTGCACGGTGGAACCGGTGAATGACGAGGTCGTGAAGGTGATCCTGTCCCGCGGCGAAAAACCGAACTCCGGCTACCGGATCGAGATTGCGGCCATTGTCTTCCCCGGCGACGAGAAAGCGGAAATCCAATACCGGCTGCTGGATCCCGAACCCGGCCGCATGTATTTGCAGGTCATCACGTACCCGACGGCCGCGGCTTTCGTCCCCGCAGGCCACGAAGTCGTGCTGAAGCAGGTGAATTGACGAAGGGACGGGGCGGAGTGGCAATCGCCGTTCCTTATGAGCCGGTCGGCAACTGTGACGCGTTGCAGCCAATGTGCGGATTTCGTGGATCGGAAAATGCCGTTTTTGTGCGGAGTTATGGGCAAAATGCGGTTAACTCGGTTCGGACAAGGTCTCTGACGAAGGATTTACTCGAGAAAATCGGGCAACTCGTCCCGGAATCGGCCTGTTCCGCAGGAGTTGCTCGAGTATGTCGAGCATCTCCGTCCAAAAGAGGCCGTGTTCGCAGGAAATACTCGAGAAAGTCGATCAATCCGTTCTGGAAAAGGCCCCTGGAGGCAGAATTACTCGAGAAAATCGAACAATTCGGTGCGAAAAAGGCCTTTGGTGAGGGAATTGCTCGAGAAAATCGAGCAACTCGTCCCGGAATCGGCCTGTTCTGCAGGAGTTGCTCGAGAATGTCGATCAATGCGAAAAATCCCCGCTCATGCGCACATCCGTCCACTAAAAATACCGGTACCGACAATCGGACCGGTATTTTTGTCGATTCGTTCATTCCACGGCCGCATTCGTCGCGATCGTGCCTGCGGCTGCGCTGCCTGCCGCTTCCGCGGCTACCGCGTCCGCATGTTCCGCCGGCAACGCTTCCCCGACGACCGCTGCCGGTTCCGCTGCCCGGGCTTCTTCGGCTGCCTGCTTGGCCGCTTCTTCCGCAGCCCGCTTGGCGGCTTTCTCCGCTTCCCGGGCTTCCGCCAGCTTGCGCTCCGCTTCTGCGCGGGAAGCCAGTTCACGGTATTGGTCATCGTTCAAAATCCGGCGGGCCGTCACATACCGTTTGGCGTAATATTTGTCGTCCAGGGGCGTAATGGTGATGCCTTTTTTGCTGGAGGCGTGGGCGAACTTTCCGTCCCCGACGTAGATGCCGACGTGGGAGATCGATTTGCCGTTCGTTTTGAAGAATACCAGGTCGCCTTCCCGCAGCTTGTCCTTCTCGATCTTGCTTCCTTCCTTGGCCTGGTCAATGGAACGGCGATTCAGGTCAATGCCCGCCAGCTTCTCGAACACGTAGCGGGTAAATCCGGAGCAATCAAAGCCCTTCGGCGTGTTGCCGCCGGTTTTGTAGCGTACGCCAAGCAACTCCCCGACGATTTTCATGAGCGGCGTTTCCGCCGAGGCCGCGGCGTCCTTCGCGTGCAGGTTGCCGGCCAGTCCCAGAAGCAGGACAACGGCAAGCAGCGCAGAGGCCGCCTTGTGCAATGGTTTCAATTGGGCAAACTCCTTCCAAAGCCTGCGAGGTTAGCTGATGGGTTCGGTTGAAGGCACCCTAGAACCGCACGAGGCGGCTCATTCACCCGGAAGTGGGTCCCCCGCTTTCCGCCTTTGCAGCGTAAATTCGGCGTTCTCGTTTTGACCAATGGTAACCATTCGCCAAAAAAGATGAAAATCCTCTTTTTTCTTTTCGAAGATTTTATGCAACAAGCCTCGCAAATTTCCTCGAAAACGGGACAACCGACTGGAAAAAGGGGGCGAAACGACGACAAGAAAGACGGCCTATACAATATTTTTTGAGCAATGAACGACACGCCAAAAATCGGAAACTGCCGAAAAATGAAAAAAAGAAACCCGGAGCAGGTCCGGGAAACACGGAACGGAGAAAATCGTCAAAACCGATCCCCGCATGCAGGCATCGGCAGCGATGTTCGGGTTTGCACCCCGATTCCGAAGGATGGGCGCGGATCCCCGGAGCCGGTAAACAGGCATCTTGCGGCTCCCGGTCCAAGCCGCATCAGGCGCGGTGCGCCCGCCAATAGCGGTGTTGGGCGGCAATTCCCCACACCCGCAGCCAGATCCGGATGAGCGGGTAGAGGAGGTACAGCACCACCGACGGAAATCCCGCCCAGTACAGCGAAGCCGAAAACAGGGCGGAGCCGATGATGAAGGAAACCGTGAATACGGCCAGGGCGATGCCGGCCACCGGCACGATGCGGCGAAAGAAAAAGGAGAGGGCGGCAAGCAGCCGATCGTCCTCCGTGAGGGCAAACAGGACATACGTGAACAGCAGTTTGAGCGCGGCGCTCCAGACGAGGAGCAGGAAAAGCCAGGGCGCGACGCCCGCAGCCAATTGCCGCGGATCACCGGCCGCGAACCAGCCCCGGACCATGGCGGGAATTGCCCAATACAGCGGAACGGCCAGCAGCGCCAGGCGCAGCATATAAAGCCACACGAAGCTGACGGACAATCGCCGAATGCCCCGGATGAAGGCCGTGCCCCTCGGCGTGCGCTCATCGCTCAGGCTGTTGAACACCCCGGCGTCGAGGGCCGGCACCATCACGAGGCGGATGAGGGCGTAGACGAGCAACATGCCGGCGATCGGCAACGCAAACGATTTGTCCTGCATCATGAGCAGGAAGTCGTAAACGAACAGGTTTGCCCGTTCCCTGCCCAGCTCCGGCGGGGGATACCGGCTCATCACCTCGATGACGTGGCCTTCGATGTACCGGTACAGCGGCACGCTCCAGGCAAAATGGAACACGAGCAACACCCCGATGGCAAAAGGTTCTTTCCCCGCCCGGCGCAAACCATCCTTCAACGCGTTCATCCGATTGTTCCCCCTTCTCCCGTCGGCCGGGCGTTCAGATCGCCCAACCGAGCAGCGTTTCCACCATTTTGCCGATCAGGACCGTCCAGCGCACTTTCCAGGCGTTGTCGATCTCGGCCAGGAGCACGTTGTTGACCAGACGGTTTTCCAGGAGCAGGTTTTGGTCGGGATCGACGGCCACCCACAGCAGACGGCTGTCCGTCGTCACCTTGATCACCTTTTCCCTGCCGTCATCCTCCCACACCTTCTCTGCCACCGTCCCGTCCGCAAACCGGAACATGACCGGCACCGGCTTGAAGTATCCGCCGTGACGCACCAGTTTCACCGTATATTCGCGCAGTTTTCGCCCGTTCTTTTCCACTTCCCGCGAACGGATTTCCGCCACTTCGTAATCGAGCATCTCCTTGCCGTGGACAAATTGGTCGAAAAACGATTGCCAGGACCTTTTGGTGACGTCTTCCAGCACGCGTTGGAAATCCGCCGTCCCCGGGTGTTTGAATTTCCACCGTTCGTAATAGGTTTTCAACACCTTGCGCATGTTCGCCGTGCCGATTTCGCGTTCGATGGCCAGCAACACCAGCTTGCCCCGGGTGTACACGTTGGCGGCATACTGCTCATGGTCCGTGAACTTCCATGATGCGAGCTTGAGCGGGGCGGGATCCTTGAGCGAGACGGCTTCGTATTTCAGGTGGCCCGCTTTGCCGTACTCCGTCTGCATCAGGCGGAATTCGGACCAGGAGGCGAACGCTTCGTCCAGCCACGCTTCTTCGGCTTCGTTGCTGGCTACGATGCCGTACCAGTACTGGTGGGCGATTTCGTGGGCGACAACCTGTTCCAGCTCGAGTCCCGGCTGTTCCGATTCGGCCGCCCAGGCGGCGATGAGCGTCGGGTACTCCATGCCTCCGGCGCCCTCTGCATCCGCCGGAGGCACGACGATGGACAGCGTGGAATACGGATAGGGGCCGAACCATTCGCCGTAACGGGACAGCGACAACTTGGCCGCACGGAAATAGCGGTCCTTCAGATGGGCGTGGCGCGGGTCGAGATACAGCTTGATCTTGACGCCGGGCACGAAGCGGTCCGCATGGGGTTCTTCCGCGTAGACGAAATGCGGCGAGGCGGCCCAGGCGAAATCGTGCACGTCGTCGGCGTAAAAGTGGTACGTTTTGCGTCCGCCGCTCCGGGTGACCGGTTTCGCCTGGAAGCCGGTGGCCGCCACAAGGTGGTCATCCGGTACGTTGATGGTCACGTTGTAGATGCCGAAATTGCCGTAAAACTCCGAGTTGCCGTGATATTGGTGCAAACTCCAGCCTTCCTCCTCGCGGCCGCGGGTTCCGGCGGTTTCGTAGGCGGCCACTTTCGGATACCATTGCCCGGCCATGAGGAAGTCGTCCGCAACGCCCATGCGGGCGAAGACGCGGGGCAGGCTGACCGTAAACTGAAGCCGCAGCGTGACCGTTTCGCCGGGCATCACCGGATGCGGCAGGCGCAGCTTCGCCAGCGTCCGGTCTTCCCGGTTGCCGTCGTCGGGCTGGACGAAGGCAAGGCGGTGGCTCCAATCTTCGCCGTTCATCGACTTGACGGAAGACACGGTCATGGAGCCGAAGCTGCCGGGTTTCATGTTGACGCCCCGGAGCTGGCCGCCCGACTCTTTCATGAAGGTGGTTTCCGGGGAGCGGAAGGCGTTCGGGTACAGGTGGAAATACAATTCCTGTACCGGTTTTTTGCCCGGATGCCGCCAGGTGACGGTTTGCTCGCCCGTGAGGAGATGCTTTTTGGCGTCGTAGCTGACCCCGATATGGTACTCCGCCACATGTCGGCTGAGGGGCGCCGGTTTCGGTTTGGCCCGTTCCTCCGCGGCGTCCGGGGTTTTGGCATCCGTGTTGTCCTTGCCGGCGGGGGCGGCTTCCCCGGAAAGCGGGCCGGCCGGGAGAACGAAGACGGAAAGCAGGAGGAAGGCGAGCAAGAGCGGCAGGATGAACGTCAGTTTGCTGCGAATCGGTCTAGGCATCGGAAACCATCACTCCCGAAAAAGACATGCTTTGTAGAGCATGTATATGTCATGTCCACGGGGATTAGCACGCCGATTGCGGGACAGGGAAGGGCCGCCAGGCGGGGACGCCGGGGCAGTTCGCGGCAGCGGTGCGGGAGGGCGCGGAAGCGGCACGCCGCGACAAAGGCGTGAACGGACCGGAAGGAAAGATGGCCGTCGTGTCCCGTTGCGACACGGATGCGTTTCGCTGCTGGAATGGAAAGCGAACATGGCCGACGTGCAACGGAGAAGCGGATCGGGGTGGAAAAGCGCGCGTCAACCCGCTAGAATGGGAACAGCGACATTTGCGCGCGGAAGAAAGCCCGCGGAGTGTGTGCCATCACTTTCGGCAAGGAGGTCGGAACCGATGGGTGAAGGAAGGGAAACGGACAAAACGGCCGGCAAAAAGCCCCTGTCGTTGAACATCGTCAGCACGCGGAATGCCCACCGCGGATTCGGCGCGGGCATGATCGATTTGAGCAACGTGTCCAGCATCATCATCGACGGCGACGAAGCCTACATCGACATCGGCGCCATGCACGCCAAGAGCAAAGTGGAGCGGGGCATCCGCTTCACGCCGAACAAGGAAGAAGTGCCCGGCGGCAGGACGGTCTGGATCGTCTGGGTGGCCGTAGACCGGAGCCGGGAATCCGGCGCCTATTATGCCGGTTTGACCGCCTGTGAAATGAAAATCGATACGGAAAAGCGCATCGGATGGAAAATATTGGCGGACCATGTGAACAAAATGGACCATGCCATGAAGCGCCGGTTCGTCCTGGATGGCTTGAATGAACGGGAGGCGCAAGCCCTGAAACGGGTGCTCGTCGAACACAATCCGGGCATGTGGGAACGGTCGCCGCAGGAGCTGAAGGACAAGCTGGAGCAGCTGTGTGGCTCGGGCGGGCATTGATTTGGACCCGAACCCGGAGCACGAGCGATCCGGGTGCCGGATTTGCAGCGGGATCGCCGAACGCAACCGATGAACAAGAGGCTGTGGAATCACGAATCGTGGTTCCACAGCCTCTTTGGTCATCCGGACGTTGGCAGCCGGGATTTCTCAGATAGGACAAATGTGTTGCAAAAATACAGCTTATTTTGACCAAAACCTCAACAGAAGAAAGATGTAGTGCAAAAATGCAGCATATTTATTTGAAAATCCGAAAAATGAAAAAATATCCTGCATTTTTGCAATCAATTTGCCCAATTTACCTGAAATCCAAAAAATATGCTGCACAAATGCACTTCGTTGACTCGACGCCCAGCGGCGGGATCGCGAGCAGATGGGCGTTGTCCGGCCGACGCCCTGCGGCAGGTTCGCGATTACAGCCCCCACCAACGTTTGAATTGTTCCCACCAGCTTTTTTCTTTCTCCGTTTCGTGCAGGTCTTCCCCGAACCCGTTGAACGGCGCTTCCTCAAGTTCCCCGCCGACGTGTTCGTTGCAAAATTCCACCGGTTCCGTGCCGCGCACGAACACTTCCAGCCGGCTTTCCGGGCATGCGTCCGTGGCGATCAGGCCGGTGGCCGGATCGATATACAGGGAGACGATGCCGTCCGGCACCGGGAAAATTTTCGGCGGAACCGGTTCCAGCGCCGTTTCCAGGAAGTCCGCAAAAACCGGTGCGGCCTTGTGCGACTCGACGGAGGACAAGCCGCCGCCCTTGTCGCGCCCCACCCAGACGGCGACGGACAATTCCGGCGTGTAGCCGACCATCCAGGCGTCCGAGTTGGTGGTGCCCGTCTTGCCGGCCACCGGCCGGTGAATCCGGTCGGCCACCCGGTGGGCCGTTCCGCCGGGCTCGAACACGCTTTCCAGCAAGCTCGTCAGCACGTAAGCGTATGACGCATCCACCGCCCGCGACTGCGCATGCCGGTGCTCGTACAGGATGCGACCTTTCATGTCTTCCACGCGGAGGATGGCGGCCGACTTGGCGAGCACCCCCTGGTTGGCAAACGCGCCGAAGGCGCTTGCCATCTCCAGCGGGCTAACCGGGAAACTGCCGAGGGCGAGCGACGGCAAATTGTCCAGCTTCGCCGTGATCCCGAGTTTGCGGGCGGTGTTGATGACCGTGTCCCCGCCGACGTCCAGCAGCGTGTTGACGGCGTAAATGTTGTCCGATCGGGCGATTGCCATGCGCATGTCGATGAAATCGTGGGCGTATTTGTCGTTGAAGTTGCTGGGCATGTATGTCCGCCGGCCTTCGTCGTAGGTGAACAGCGTCGGCTCACTCTTGTAGCGGGTTACCGGGCTGAAGCGGCCGGATTCAAGGGCCGCCAGATAGACGATCGGCTTGAAGGAAGAGCCCGGCTGCCGGGTGGTTGCCAGCGCCCGGTTGAACTGGTTGCGGGCGTAATCGACCCCGCCGACCATCGCCTTGATGTGGCCGGTGCGCGGATCGATGGCGACGAGGGCGGCCTGCAAATCATCCTCCGCATCCAGGTGCGCGGCCACCGCCCGTTCCGCCGCTTCCTGCATGCGCAGATCGAGGGTGGTATGGATGCGCAGGCCGCCCTGCCGGAGCATCTGCTCGCTGATCCCGAGCTCCCGCTGCGCCAGCTGTTTGACGTAATCGGTAAAAAAGGGCGCCCGGGACGGCTCGTTCCGCTTCAGCGGCATGAATGCCAGCGGCTCAGCCATCGCTTCATCGGCCTGCCGCTGCGAAATGTAGCCGTGCCGGACCATCGCGTCGAGGACGAGACGCTGCCGCGCCCGGGCGTTTTCTTCGTCGTAATAGGGAGAGTAGTATCGCGGCCCTTTCGGCACGCCGGCCAGGAGGGCGCTCTCCGCCAACGTCAGGTCGGCGGCGTCCTTGCCGAAAAACAGCCGGGCGGCCGCCTGCACGCCGTAGGTGGAATGGCCGTAGTAGATTTGGTTCAGGTATTGCTCCAGAATGTCGTCCTTCCCGTAACGCATTTCCAGCTGGATGGCATAAATCGCTTCGCGGATTTTCCGTTCCCACGTGCGCTCATGGGTCAGGTACAGGTTGCGTGCCAGCTGCTGCGTGATCGTCGAGGCGCCCTGCACCTTTTTCCAGGCCTTCAGGTTGGCCGCCGCCGAGCGGAGGATGCCGATCGGGTCGACGCCGAAATGGTCGTAAAACCGGTGGTCCTCAATGGCCAGCACCGCCTGGATCAGCCAGGGGGAAATCGCCTCAAGCGGCACTACTTGCCGGTTTTCCCCGGCGTTGAACGCATCGATGACTTCCCCGTGCACGTCATAGATATAGGACGTCTGCATGACGGCGGCGGCGGGAAGCGCTTGTGTGCGCAAAAAAAGGAGAAACAGGACCGCCGCAACGGCGCACGTCCCGACGGCGGCGATGGCGAAAGAGACCAGCCGTTTCAGCCGGCCGGCCCGTCCTTTTCCGACTTTTCGGCCCATCTTCGTTCTCCCCTTCCAAACTCGTACAACGGTCGATTGTTACCAGTATGGAAAAAGATTCCGCCCGCTATTCAATGCCGGTCAAAACAAGGCTTTTCCGGATATTGCTTTTTCGAAGGGATACACTATAATACAACTGTCAAACCGGAAAATGCCAACGGGAAACCGGGACAAAGCCGGTTGCAAATTGTCTATGGAAAGCGGGAATTTCGGATGGAGTTGTGGTTTACCGAGAAGCAGACGGAATCATTCGGCATTACGGCGAAAGTGAAAGAAACGCTGGTGCGGGAGCAAACCCGGTACCAGGACCTGGCCATTTTCGAGACGGAGCAGTTCGGCCGCATGCTGACGCTGGACGGCATGGTGATGACCACGATCAGGGACGAATTTGTCTATCACGAAATGGTGGCGCATCCGGCGCTGTTCACCCACCCGAATCCGCGCCGCGTGCTGGTGGTCGGCGGAGGTGACGGCGGCGTCATCCGCGAAGCGCTGAAACACCCGGAAGTGGAGAAAGCGGTGCTGGTGGACATCGACGGCAAAGTGATCGAGTATTCGAAAAAGTACCTGCCGGAAATCGCCGGATGGCTGGACGACCCCCGGGTGGACGTGATCGTGGGCGACGGGTACATGTACATTCACGAGCACAAAAACGAGTTTGACGTCGTCTTGGTCGACTCCACGGAACCGGTCGGGCCGGCGGTGCAACTGTTCGAAAGAGGATTTTACGCCGCAATCTACGATGCGCTGAAAGAAGACGGCCTGTTCGTCGCCCAGACGGACAATCCGTGGTTCAAGGCCGACCTGATCCGCAACGTGCAAAGAGACGTGCGGGAAATATTCCCGATCACGCGGCTTTACTGGGCCAACATCCCGACATACCCGAGCGGGCTGTGGACGTTCACGATGGGCAGCAAGAAATACGATCCGCTGGTCGTCGAACTCCGTCCGTTGCCGAATCTCGACACCCGCTACTATACCCCGGAGCTGCACAGGGCATGCTTCGTGTTGCCCCGCTTCTTGGAAGACCTGTGCGCGGGGAGGGCGTGACATGCGGTTCAACCAGGCCTATTCCGGCAATGTCTTCATCGCCAGTTCGGAAGATTACGAATCGGCGCAGGCCGTCGTGTACGGCATGCCGATGGATTTCACCGTCAGTTTCCGGCCGGGATCCCGCTTCGGTCCGGCCCGCATCCGGGAAGTGTCCGTCGGGCTGGAGGAGTACAGCCCGTACCTGGATCGCAGTCTGGACGAAGTGCGGGTGTTTGATGCGGGGGACTTGCCGCTGCCCTTCGGCAACGCGGCGCGCAGCCTGGACATGATCGGCGATTACGTCGAACGGCTGCTGGCTGACGGCAAGTTTCCCCTCGGCCTCGGGGGCGAGCATCTCGTCACCTGGCCGATCGTGCGGGCCGTTCACGCCAAACACCCCGATCTGGCGCTCATCCACATCGACGCCCATGCGGATTTGCGGGAACATTACGAAGGCGAACCGCTTTCCCATGCGACGCCCGTGCGCAAAATCGCCGATTTGATCGGCGGGAAAAACGTGTACCAATTCGGCATCCGTTCGGGCACCCGGGAAGAGTTCCAATTCGCCCGGGAGCAGCTCCATTTCCATCCGTTCGACGTGCTCGAGCCGCTGGAGAAGCGTCTGCCGGAACTGGCGGGCCGACCGGTCTACGTCACCATCGACATCGACGTGCTCGATCCGTCGGCGGCGCCGGGAACGGGAACGGCGGAAGCCGGGGGCATCACGAACAAGGAGCTGCTGGCCGCGGTGCACGCCATCGCCCGGTCCGGCGCGAAGGTGGTCGGCGCCGACCTGGTGGAAGTGGCGCCGGTGTATGATCCGTCCGAACAAACGCCGATCGCCGCAGCCAAACTCGTGCGCGAAATGCTGCTGGGATTCGTAAAATGACGCCGGATCTGTCGTTTCCCGCCCGCATCCGGATCGAAAGCACGGCGGACGGCGAGCGATCGGAGCAAACCGTGTCGGGCACCGTCTACCGCAAATCCGGCACCTGGTATTTGCGGTACGAGGAGCAGGACGATGACGGGGTGCCGATGCGCACCTTCGTCAAGCTGGCGGACGAAGAATGGGTGGTCACCCGCCACGGGCCGGTCAGCGCCGAGCTCCGTTTTGCCGAAGGCAGGGAAAGCCGGGGGCATTACCGGATCGGCGGCATGAAACTGGCCTTGTCCATCCGGCTCGAATCGGCCGAACTGCGCATGGAAGAGCGTCGCGGCATGGTGCGAATGGCGTACGGCTTGTCCTTCGACGGCCAGCCGGAGCGCCGGCACACCGTGACGTACTGGATCGAATCGGCACAGGAAGGATAAACCGCCGCGGGGTTCGTGGGCAAATGAAAGCCCCGCGGCGGGCCGGAAGGCGTTCATCCGCAAACATGTGCATCCATCATATACATATATATGGAGGAAAGAAAAACCGCCCGAAGCGAAGCAGCGCCCCGATGCCGGATTGAAGCCGGCATCCGGCGGCGCCGTTCAGCGGTGCCGGGCGGTTTTTATGTTCCGGTGCGGGCGCGGGCGCCGGCCGGCCGGCGGGGCGGCCCGGCGGCCGGCTCCTTCCGGACGGCGCCGCGCCGGTGGCAAGGATCCCGGGCTGATTTTGGGGCCGGCCGGTGCGCGGAGGCGACGGACACGTGCGGATGTCCGTCGCACTCCGGCGGCGTCACGCCGCCCCGGAGCGCGCTTTGCCCGGCGGGCGGCCGCACCGGCCGGACGGCGGCCTGCCGCGGCGGTTTTCAAAAACTTGCGCATTCGGGACAATCGCCTGGTGTCCTGTTCTTCTCCGGCGGCCATCCCGAAGCGCTCCGCTGGACGGCGATCCTGCCGCCTGCCCGACGCCCGCGCCCGCCGCATCGCCATATCGAAGGCGCGGACGGCGTTCAGCCGGCCCGCGGAATCCGGAGCGGCGTCCGTGCCGGCCAGCGGAGAGGACGACCGGGCGATCACCCGCCGCACCGCGTCCGGGCTCATCTCCCGCCGCCTGGCCAAGATGAGGGCGACGGTGCCGCTCACGTGGGCGGCGGCCATGGACGTGCCGTTCAATTCGTTGTAGCGGCCTTTGAGCCAGGCGGAATAGATGGCTTCCCCGGGCGCGTATACGTCAACCTCCCTGCCCCGGTTGCTGAACGGGGCGATGCGCCCGCGCCGATTCAGGGCGCCGACGGCGATGGCGAAGGAGCACCTGGCCGGGAAATCCACCTCGGCCGGTTTGCCGCTGTTGCCCGCCGAGGCCACCACCGTCACCTTGTTGTCCCACGCTTCCCGGACGGCATCGTGGAGGGATTGGGAATAGTCGGGCATGCCGAAGCTCATGTTGATGATATGCATCCCGTTTGCCAGACACCAATCGATGGCCAGCACGATGTCGGATACGTAGGCGGATCCTTCCCGGTCGAAAGCCTTGACCGGGTAGATTTCCGCGCCGGGGGCGACGCCGCGGATGCCCCGCCCGTTCCGTGCCGCTCCCGCGGCGATGGTGCCGGCGATGTGGGTGCCGTGGCCGTTGTCGTCTTCGGCGGAGAACCGGTGGTCGAGAAGATTGATCCCCCTGCGCAGGCAGTGCCGGATGTCCGGATGGCGGTAGTCGGCCCCGGTGTCGATGACGCCGATTTTCACCAACCGGCCGCGGGATTGTTTCCAAAGTTTCGGGGCGCCGATGTCGGCCACGCCCCACGGGATTTTCTTGCCGGGATCGAAGGCGAGGGATGCCCCGCCGGAGAAGGGCAAATACACTTTCGTGGCCGCGATGGACAGTTTCCGGTCTTCTTCCACCGCCAGCCCGCACACCGGATCGACGACCGGCGTCTCTTTCAGGCGGAACCGGACGACGCGGGCTCCGCCGAATGATTCCAGCGCGTCGGCGAGTCCGCTTTTCCGCCCGGCGGCCAGCTGTTGCCGCAGGAGGCTGACAAACCGGCGTCCGGAGGCGGCATCGGCAAACCGGACAAAGTAGCGGGGCGCATCGCGGTCATCCGTCATCCGTCCGGCCATGTCCCGGCACAACCGTGTCCATTCCAAACCGAATCCCTCCCGCAGGTCTCTGCGGTAATATATGTAGCGTCCGGCGGACGGACCGGGAAACCCGCCCTCCGTTTGCCCGAATCGGGTGAACGCCCGCCCCGCCGAACGCCTTTTTGTCCCGGCAAATCGCGGGGGCTGGAATGCCGGAAAGCCCTCCGGTTCCGGTTTCATGACAGTGTTGCTTTTTCATGGGAAATGCGTTTTACTTATTTGTATGACAATTTGCCCCGAAGGAAAGGAAGGATCCGATGAGCATCCCTAACATTGCGAACCTGACGCCCGAAGATGCCAGGGAAATTCCGATGGTGGACCTCGCATACGCGGTGCTGAAACAGGCCAACAATCCGATGTACTATCGGGATTTGATGCAGGAGATCGCCAGGATCAAAGGATTGAGCGACGAAGAAGTTGGCCGGGTCATCGCCCAGGTTTACACGGAAATCAACATTGACGGGCGGTTTGCATGCGTCGGCAACAACTTGTGGGGCCTGAAACGGTGGTATCCCGTTGAACGTTCCGATGACGCGGTGGGCACCCATCCCCGCATTATTAACGACGATGACGACGACGATCTTGATGATCCCTCGCTGTTCGGAGAAGAAGACGAGGAGTACACGGAAACCGACGGAGAATACGACGAGCTGGACGACCTGGATGAAGAGGCGGAACCGGACGACGAACTGTTTGACGACGATGAAGACCTGGTCGACGAGGAACTGGACGAAGAATCGGACCTGGACGAAGTGATGGACGACGAAGAAATTCAGGACGAAGACGAAGAACTGGCGGATGGCGAGGAGCAAGACGACGAATTCGATCGTTGATCGCCGGGGGATCCCGGCATGACCGGATGACGGCATTCCGGTCGGGCGGATACGGTCCTATTGACACGGATTATCCGGCACGGTAAACTGTCTTATGGGCTGCACATTTGCATCCGTTTGAGCACAAGGCAGTGCCCCGTCGCAGGCGGGGCACTTTCTTTTTTTTGTTTTTGCAGCAGCAAAGACTCCTGGAGGTAGAGATGGTGACCAAGTACATTTTCATCACCGGCGGCGTCGTTTCCTCGCTGGGCAAAGGGATAACGGCTGCATCGCTCGGAAGGCTGTTGAAAAACCGCGGACTGAAAGTGACGATCCAAAAGTTTGATCCTTACATCAACGTCGATCCGGGCACCATGAGCCCCTATCAACACGGCGAAGTCTTCGTTACCGACGACGGAGCGGAGACGGACCTCGATCTGGGCCATTATGAACGGTTCATCGACATCAACTTGACGAAAAACAGCAACGTCACGACGGGGAAAGTGTATTCCTCCGTCATCTCCAAGGAACGCCGCGGCGATTACCTGGGCGGCACCGTCCAGGTCATCCCGCACATCACGAACGAAATCAAGGAGCGGATCACCCGCGCGGGTGAGGAGTCCGGGTCCGACGTGGTGATCACCGAGATCGGCGGGACGGTCGGCGACATCGAAAGCCTGCCGTTTCTGGAAGCGATCCGGCAAATGCGTTCCGACATGGGGCGGGACAATGTCATTTACATCCACGTGACCCTGATTCCGTTCCTGTCGGCGGCGGGGGAAGCGAAGACGAAACCGACGCAGCACAGCGTCAAGGAGCTGCGCAGCATCGGCATCCAGCCCCACGTCATCGTCTGCCGCACGGAAAAGCCGCTCGGCAACGACATGAAGCGCAAAATCGCCCTGTTCTGCGATACGGATCCCGAAGCGGTCATCGAAGTGCGGGACGCCGAAACGCTGTATGAAGTCCCCCTTCACCTGCGCGAGCAGGGACTGGACGACATCGTGCTGGACAAGCTGAAACTGGCTGCGCCGCCGGCCGACATGCTGGAATGGGAAGCGCTCGTCGGCAAGATCAAGGCCCTCAAAGAGAAGGATACGGTGGAAATCGCCATCGTCGGCAAATACGTGGCGCTGCACGACGCGTACATCAGCATCGTGGAATCCCTGGGACATGCCGGCATCGCCAACGATGCGCAGGTGAAAATCCGCTGGGTGCATGCCGAGGACGTGACCGATGGCAACGCATCCGAACTGCTGGCCGGCGTGCATGGCGTTCTCGTGCCGGGCGGCTTTGGCGACCGCGGCATCGAAGGGAAAATTTCGGCGATCCGTTACGCACGCGAAAACCGGATCCCCTTCTTCGGCATTTGCCTCGGCATGCAAACCGCGGTCGTGGAATTTGCCCGTTCCGTGGCGGGGCTTGCCGAAGCGAACAGTTCGGAAATCAACCCGTCCACCCCGCACCCGGTCATCGACCTGATGCCGGAACAGTCGGGCGTGGAAAACATGGGCGGCACGATGCGGCTCGGCCTGTATCCGTGCAAACTCGCGCCGGGCACGAAGGCGATGGAAAGCTACGGGGAAGAGCTGATTTACGAACGGCACCGCCACCGTTACGAGTTCAACAACGAATACCGGGAAGTGTTGCAACAGGCGGGACTGTTGCTGTCTGGAACGAGTCCGGACGGCCGGCTCGTGGAAATGATCGAATTGCCGAACCATCCCTGGTTCGTGGCGGTCCAGTTCCATCCGGAATTCCTCTCCCGGCCGAACCGGCCGCACCCGCTCTTCCGCAACTTTGTCAAGGCGGCGAAGCAATTTGGCGGCACGTTTGCAAAATGATTTCACAAGGACGGCCCTCCGATGGCAGGAAATTGGCAGAGAATGGAGAATATAGGTTCCGTTAGAGGAAACTGCGCATGCCCGTGACCGTTGGACGGGAACGGGCGGGAGGGTGATGGCTCGTGGACAGGAAGAAAGTGCTTGTTGTCGATGATCAGGTGGGCATCCGGGTGTTGCTCGTCGAGGTGTTCACAACCGAAGGGTATGAAACGTACCAGGCGGCCAACGGCAAGGCGGCTCTCAAAATCGTGCGGGACAAGCGTCCCGACCTCGTGCTCCTGGACATGAAAATACCCGGCATGGACGGGCTCGAAATTTTGAAACAGATCAAGGGCATCGATCCTTCCATCAAAGTCATCATGATGACCGCGTACGGCGAACTGGCCATGATCCGCCAGGCGACGGATCTCGGGGCGCTCATGCATTTCACGAAACCGTTCGACATCGACGAAATGCGTCTTGCCGTCAACCATGAGTTGAACAAGCCGACGGACCGGATGAAGGCGGGGTCCTGATACGCTTTCCGGCCGGAATCCGCAATGAAGTTGTTCCTGTATTTTGCAGGTCGGCTGTGATATAATATGTCAGGATGACGGCAAGAAGAGGCAAGCGTCACAGACGGAGACCCATTCCACTTCCCACAGGAGGACGAGGATATGCCATTGGTATCAATGAATGAATTTTTGCCCCGGGCGAAAGCCGAAAAGTTCGCGGTCGGGCAATTCAACCTGAACAACCTGGAGTTTGCCCAGGCCATCGTCGAAGCGGCGATGGAAGAGAAATCCCCGTTTATTTTCGGCGTCAGCGAAGGGGCTTTGCGATACATGGGCATCGAATTTACGGTGGCCCTGGCCGAAGCTGCGGCCAAAAAATCCGGACTGCCGATTGCCCTGCATCTGGACCACGGCAGCAGCTTCGACGTGGCCATGAAATGCATCCGCGCGGGCTTCACGTCCGTCATGTTCGACGGTTCCCATTATCCGTTTGAAGAAAACGTGCGGCTGACGAAGGAAATCGTGAAGGTGGCCCACGCCATGGGCGTCTCCGTGGAAGGCGAACTGGGCACGATCGGCGGCGTCGAAGACGACGTGAGCGTGGACGAAGCCGATGCCGCGCTGGCGAAACCGGAAGAAGCGATCCGCTTCTATGAAGAAACCGGCGTCGACGCCCTGGCCATCGCGGTGGGAACGGCCCACGGCATGTACAAGGCCGAACCGAAAATCCGCCATGACATCATCGAGGAAGTGTCCCGCGCCATTCCGGTTCCGCTCGTGTTGCACGGCGGTTCGGGCGTTCCGGACGATCAGATTCGCAAGTCGATCGAATTCGGCATCGCCAAGATCAACGTCAATACGGAAAACCAGGTGGCCTGCACGGCTTCCATTCGCGAAGTGTTGGCCAAGGATGACAAGGTGATTGATCCCCGCAAATACCTGACTCCCGCCAGGAAAGCCATGACCGAGGTCGTGCGCTCCAAAATCCGCCTGTTCGGCAGCAACAACAAAGCCTGATCCGGCTTCAACAAGGGAAGTCATTCGGGAGGCAAATGCCGGTCCCGGTTTGACTTCCCTTTTGGCGTAAGCCGCCTACCCCCACAGCGACGCAAAATCCCGGGAGGAACTTGACCGCATGGACAAACTGTATATTGTCGGAGGCCGGCCGCTTTACGGGACCGTGCAGATCAGCGGGGCGAAAAACAGCGCCATTGCCCTCATCCCGGCCGCCCTGCTGGGAGAAGAGCCGGTCGTTCTCGACAACTTGCCCCATTTGAGCGACGTGGCGATCTACAAAGAAATTTTGGAAGAAATGGGGGCCGTGGTGGATTGGCATGGGGACTCGATGCGCATCGACCCGCGGGGCCTCAGGCCGAAAGAAATGCCCAACGGCAAGGTCAAAAAGCTGCGCGCCTCCTACTACCTGATGGGAGCGTTGCTCGGCCGCTTCGGGGAAGCCGTCATCGGCATGCCGGGCGGCTGCAATTTTGAACCCCGCCCGATCGACCAGCACATCAAAGGATTTGAAGCCCTCGGGGCGGAAATCACCAACGAATTCGGCGCCATCCGGCTGCGGGCCAGGAAGCTCGTCGGCACCCGCATCTATCTGGACGTGGTCAGCGTCGGCGCCACCATCAACATCATGCTGGCGGCGTCCCGCGCCGAAGGGATCACCCTGATCGAGAACGCCGCCAAGGAACCGGAAATCATCGACGTGGCCACCTTGCTCAACGCCATGGGCGCGAAAATCAAGGGGGCCGGAACGGAAACGATCCGCATCGAAGGCGTCAAGTCCCTGGGGGGCTGCCGCCATTCCATCATTCCCGACCGCATCCAGGCCGGTACATACATGATCGCCGCCGCCGCGACGCGGGGGGACGTTCTCATCGACAACATCATCCCGAAACACGTGGAAGCCGTTACGGCAAAACTGCAGGAAATGGGCGTCCATGTCTACGAAATGGACGAATCGATCCGGGTTGTCGGGCAACCCCGCTACGAAGCGGTGGACGTCAAGGCGCTCGTTTATCCCGGTTTTGCCACCGACTTGCAATCTCCGATGACGAGTTTGCTGACCCAGGCCAGCGGCACCAGCATGTTGACCGACTACGTGTACAACAACCGGTTCAAGCACATCCCCGAACTCGTGCGCATGGGCGCCAAAATCAAAATCGAAGGCCGTTCCGCCGTCATCGAAGGGCATCCGCTGCACGGCGCCGAAGTGAAGGCGTCCGATTTGCGGGCCGGCGCCGCGTTGGTGGTGGCCGGCCTGACCGTGGAAAACGGCCTGACCGTCCTGTCGGGTTTAGAATATATTGACCGGGGATATGATAATTTGGTAGAAAAATTGCAGCAATTGGGAGCGGAAGTATGGAGAGAACCACAACCGTAGGGAAAAATACGATGACCGAAAGCGGTGAGCGGCCGATGGAAGAGCGAATGACGGGAGACAAGTCCGGCGACAAGCCGGGCGAAAAACCGGTTAGCAACGACTTGCAGATCTCGCAGTTGGAACAGCTGAAACTGACCGACCTTTACAAGCTGGCGCGAGAATACGAAATCCCGTATTACGGGCAGATGAAAAAGAAAGAACTCATCTTTGCCATTCTGAGGGCCCAGGCGGAACGCGGCGGGCTGATGTTCATGGAAGGCGTGCTGGAGGTGTTGCCGGAAGGATACGGCTTCCTCCGGCCGATCAACTACCTGCCCAGCTCGGAGGACATTTACATTTCCGCCTCCCAAATCCACAAGTTTGATCTGCGAACGGGGGACCTCGTTTCGGGGAAATGCCGGCCGCCGAAGGGAACCGAAAAATATTTCGGCCTCCTGCACATCGATGCGGTGAACGGCGTCGACCCGAAGGCAGCCGCGGAACGGTTGCACTTCCCGGCGCTGACGCCCCTGCATCCCCAGAAGCCCATGACCTTGGAGACCGATCCGAACATCCTCTCCACCCGGATCATCGACCTGCTCGTTCCCGTCGGGCTCGGCCAGCGCGGACTCATCGTCGCCCCGCCCAAGGCGGGCAAAACCCTCCTGCTCAAAGACATCGCCAACAGCATTTCCACGAACTACCCGGAAATCGAGCTGTTTGTCCTGTTGATCGACGAGCGGCCGGAGGAAGTGACGGACATGCAGCGTTCGGTCAAAGGGGAGGTCGTGGCGTCGACCTTCGACGAGTTGCCGGAAAACCACATCAAGGTGGCGGAGCTTGTCATGGAGCGGGCGCTCCGGCTCGTGGAACACAAGAAGGACGTCGTCATTTTGCTTGACAGCCTGACGCGCCTGGCACGGGCGTACAATCTGGTCGTTCCCCCGAGCGGCAGGACGCTGTCCGGCGGCATCGATCCCGCGGCGTTCCACCGGCCGAAACGGTTTTTCGGCGCGGCGCGCAACGTGGAAGAGGGCGGCAGTCTGACGATTTTGGCGACAGCGCTGGTCGAAACGGGTTCGCGGATGGACGACGTCATCTACGAAGAATTCAAGGGTACCGGCAACATGGAACTGCATCTGGACCGGAAACTGGCGGAGCGGCGCATTTTCCCCGCCATCGACATTCGCCGTTCCGGCACGCGGCGGGAAGAAACGCTCATGTCGAAGGAACAGCTGGAGAAAGTGTGGCTCATCCGCAAAAACATGAACGACTCCCATGAATTCGTCGAGACGTTCCTGAAAAAGCTGCGGGAAACGAAATCGAACGAGGAATTCCTCGCCACCATTCCGCTCAAGGATCCGAAACGTCCGGCCAAGACGCCGGCCTCCTGAGGCGGGCTGCATGGCGGAATGGCGCGGGTTGCGGGGCACGGACGGAAGGATTCCCGCATGCCCGGAAATCGTTGTTGCAAACGCGATCGGCCTCGTGCTATAATGCGTTCATGTGTCCAAATACTCTGGTTCGACGGTGCAAGGAACCAGGGCGGAAAGAGGTGATTGGCAATGAAACCGGAAATCCATCCGGAATATCATTTGACGACGGTGACTTGCGCTTGCGGCAACACGTTTGAAACGGGTTCGATCAAGCAAAATCTCCGCGTGGAAATTTGTTCCGTTTGCCATCCGTTCTTTACGGGCAAACAGAAATTTGTGGACGCGGGCGGCCGCGTAGACAAGTTCAAGAAAAAATACGGCATTTGATCCATATGTCCCGACAGACGCCTTTTGCGGATCCCCGCAGAAGGCGTTTTTGCCGTTTTTCATGGCAATGTTGTTCAGTTGCGCTTTCCGCCGAATTGCCGTATACTGAATCTTGCCGTGCTAGACGGGGAGGTAGCGGTGCCCTGTAACCTGCAATCCGCTGCAGCAGGGTTGAATTCCCGTTAGCGGTCACGTTGGTGTAAGGTCTGGCATCCGTACGCGGTGTTGACGGCTCGGTCCCCCGCAATGGATACCTGTGAACCCGGTCAGGTCCGGAAGGAAGCAGCCGTAAGCAGGGTTTTCCATGTGCCGGGGGGCAGCCGGGCCAGAGCTGGCGGCGGGGATGCCGCTTGGGCCTCGTGATCAATAACGGGTGCACGGTACACCCATCCATACCGCCGGACATGGCCTGGCGGGATCCCCGCCGAGGGATGCGGGATGGCAACACGGAAGCAGACAAAGCGCCGATTGCGCGTACAAGCGCAAGCGGGCGCTTTTTTTGCGTCTTGCGGCGCCGCGCCGCGGTTCTGTGCTATAATAAAGAAACCTGTCGCGCCAACACATGTTCCAATCCATACGTGCTGCAAGACGAGAGCCCTGGAATGGGGGGGAAGCATGAGCCATCTCGCTTTGTACCGCGCCTGGCGGCCGCAATCCTTCGCGGATGTCGTCGGCCAGGACATGATCATCCAAACGCTCAAAAACGCGCTCGCCGAAGGCCGCCTGACCCACGCCTATCTGTTCAACGGGCCGCGGGGCACCGGCAAGACGACGGCGGCCAAATTGCTCGCCAAGGCGGTCAACTGCCTGAACGGACCGGCGCCGGAACCGTGCAACGAATGCGAAATGTGCCGCCGGATCGCCGACGGATCTCTGGTCGACGTGATCGAACTCGACGCCGCTTCCAACAACGGCGTGGACGAAATCCGCGACATCCGGGAGAAAGTGAAATACGCGCCGACGGAAGCGCGTTACAAAGTGTACATCATCGACGAAGTGCACATGCTCACCATCGGGGCGTTCAATGCGCTCCTGAAAACATTGGAAGAACCGCCGCCGCACGTCATTTTCATTTTGGCCACGACGGAGCCCCACAAGCTTCCCGTCACCATCATTTCCCGCTGCCAACGGTACGATTTTCGCCGCATTGCGCCCGGCGTCATTGTGGACCGGCTCAAAACGATCTGCCGGGCGGAAAACATCGAAGCCGAAGAGCAGGCGTTGTGGCAGGTGGCGCGGCTGGCTGACGGCGGCATGCGGGATGCCCTCAGCCTGCTGGACCAGGTCATCGCCGCCAGCGGCCGGACGATCACCCTGCACGACGTGGTGGCCGTCACCGGCAGCCTGCCGCTGGAGCGCTTTGCGAAGATGGCGGAGGCCGCGCTTGCCGGCGACATCGGAACGGCGCTCGAACTGACGGAGCACATGCTCGGCGAGGGCAAAAACGCCGAGAAGTGCCTGGAAGACTTCATCACCTTCTATCGCGACGTGTTGCTGCTGAAACTGCTGCCGGGCCGGGAGGAGCGGGGCGACGAGGCGGATGCCCTGCGCCGGCGCGTGGCCGACGCCTACGAAACGCGGCAGCTGTTCCGCGCCATTGAACTGCTCAGCCGCGCCTCCGGGGACCTGAAATACGCGGCGCAACCGGGCATCGTGTTCGAAGTTTCGCTGCTGAAGCTGTGCACGAGCCTCGGTGAGGACGGGAGAAGCGGCGATGATTCCGCCAACGGGGCAACCCGGACGACGCTCCGCGCGGAACCGGCTGCCGCGGCACCCGGTCATGATCCGGCGGCCCTGGCGGCCCTCGAGCGGCGCATCGCCGCCTTGGAAGCCCGCTTTGCCGCAACGGGTGCCGCGTTGACGGCCCCGGCAGCGGCGAGCGCTCCGCCGCCGGGGGCCGCCCGCCGGCCCGCGGCAGCATCCGGCGACGCTTCGGGCAGGCCCGCCGCCCGCCCGAAGCTCAATCTCGAACCGTTCCTGCGGGAAGAAGGTGCCGAGGCGCTCCGGGAAATTACGTCCCGCTGGGCGGAACTGTTGAACCGGGTGAAGGAGCGGAAAATTTCCGTGCACGCCTGGCTGCGCGACGGCGAGCCGAAAGCCGTCAGCGGCGACGAGGTGCTCGTGGCGTTCAAAAACGTCATCCATCGCGAAACGACCGAAAAGCCGGGCAACCGCCAGCTGATTGAACAGGCGATGGCGGAGACGTACCGCCGTCCCCTTGTGCTCCGCACCGTCATGCTCAGCCAGTGGGAAGAAGCGAAGGCGGCCGCCGGCGAAACGTCCGCGGCCCGTGCCGCGGCGGAACCGCTGCGGCTGGAACAGGACGATCCGTCCGCGGAGCCGGCGGAACCGCCCTGGGTTCGCGAAGCCATTGATTTGTTCGGTGAGGATATGGTAGTTATTAAAGAAGATTGATGCGGGCAGACGGTCGTTGTCCTTTTTGACGGCTTTCACCCGTTGTGTCGAGGAGGCGTGAAACGCGCAATGAACCAAATGAACCAAATGATGCGGCAAGTCAAAAAAATGCAGGAGCAAATGATGAAAGCCCAGGAGGAGCTGGGCAATCAGGAATTCGAAGGGACGGCCGGCGGCGGCGTGGTCACCGTCACGGTGAACGGCCACAAGAAAGTGCTCGCCGTCAAAATCAAGCCGGAAGCGGTCGATCCCGATGACGTGGAAATGTTGCAGGACCTCGTGCTGACCGCGGTGAACGATGCGCTGAACCGGGCGGAAGAAACGGCGAGCCAAAGCCTCGGCAAACTGGCCGGCGGCATGAAGATCCCGGGTCTGTTCTGACGCCATGTACTATCCCGAACCGATCGCCAAACTGATCGACTCCTTCTCCCGGCTGCCGGGCATCGGTCCGAAGACGGCGGGCAGGCTGGCATTTCACGTCCTCCGCATGAAGGAAGAGGATGTGCTGGCCTTCGCCCAGGCGCTGGTGAGCGTGAAGCGGAATCTGCATTACTGTTCGGTTTGCTTCAACATCACCGACACCGATCCGTGCCGCCTGTGCCGGGACAAATCGCGGGACGGCTCCGTCATCTGCGTTGTGCAGGAACCGAAGGACGTGGTGGCCATGGAACGGACCAAAGACTACAACGGCCTGTATCATGTGCTGCACGGCGCCATTTCACCCATGGAAGGCATCGGGCCGGATGAACTGCGCATTCCCGAATTGCTCAGGCGGCTGGCCGACGATCAGGTCCAGGAACTGATTCTGGCCACCAACCCGAACATCGAAGGCGAAGCGACCGCGATGTACCTGTCCAAGCTGGTGCGCAACTTCGGCCTGAAGGTGACGCGCATCGCCCACGGCTTGCCAGTCGGCGGGGATTTGGAGTATGCGGATGAAGTGACGTTGTCCAAGGCGCTGGAAGGGCGCAGGGAAATTTGAATCCGGCGTATGATTCGGGCGTTAGCCCGCATGACGCCGCCGGCAAGCCGGCCAATTTGGCCGGTTTTTTTGTGTTTTCATGTGCATGCCGGGGTTGCATTGCCTGCAAATTTTGCAGCGATCCCGATAAACCCGGCGGATTCCGCCGCATCCGTATCCCCGCCGTACGCGACCGGTTGACGGGTCGTTGGCGAATATAACCGGCCGGCATGCCGTCAACGGTTCTAAAAAGGACTTGCTCCCTCATATGCATCGAACATAGACAAGCATGCGCATGGGGGAATTCGCATGGAATGGGTGCGGAACATCCGGCTCAAGTTGCGGCGGCGGCTGCTTGGTGCGGGAATCCCGTGGATACGCGAAATCGGGAAGCGCGCAAGAATCCCTTCGATACGCGGATTCGGCAAGCGGGGAAAAAGGGATAATCGGGAATCGGCGAGCATAAAAAGGCTGGAACGCGAACTGCGGGAAGCCCACCGTGAGTGGCTGACAGCTCGCATGCGGCTCGACGAGGCGCTGGGCGCCGATGAAGTCGACTACGCCGTGCTCACGCTGGAAGCAGCCGAAAAACGTTACGACATGCTGCTGCGTAAAGCGAAGGAGCACGGGCTCGAGCGAACGGAATGGCGCCTGGCGTTGACGGCTTCCGCCGCCCGCTCCAAACGCCGTGCGCACGGCCGGAAGGAGGAAACGGAATGGAGCAAGGATGGTTGATGCTGTTCATCATCAGCGCGGTGCTGCTCGTCATCGTGCTGATTCGGACAAGGCCGGGCATCCGCTTGTTCGGCTGCGCCCTGGTGCAAGTCATT
>Ga0310827_100464_pt1 | contig 31800 bp, 31 predicted proteins | sample WT_ome_2_FD_201309 | JGI IMG/M metagenome (GOLD analysis project Ga0310827, IMG submission 201309) | Sorghum-adapted microbial communities enriched on wild type (WT) sorghum from Joint BioEnergy Institute, Emeryville, California, United... ... | reverse complement strand
TTCCGGGAGCGAAACGACCGAATTGCGGAACCATCGGTTCCGGAAGAAGACGGCCCGACATGGAACTCACGATTCCGGGAGCAACCGGGGCGAGGGTCTGAACATGGCGGGTCGGGATGTGCGGCTTTGGAGATGGTTCGGGGCAAGCGGAGGAATCGGCATGAAATAACGAAAAATAAAAAAACTCCTTGCGGAGTTTTCCTTGTTGATGCTGCGTTTGGTTGTCCCGGATGACGGACCGTATTGAATCCGCTGCGGCGGGCGGATTTGGCGCATTGCCGGCGTTCTGCCCGTTAATTGTCGTGCGGGGAGCAATGAGCGTCTGCCGGGCCGCAGGATTCATACGAGGATCATCGGGGTGCAGGTGCCTTGCCGGCACGCCCGTTCGTCGGAAAATGCTGCCGGTCAGCGTGCCGCTGCCTGATTCAAAACCGCCTTGCGGGACAAATTGACGCGTCCCAGGCTGTCGATTTCCGTCACCTTGACGGTAATCCGGTCGCCGACTTTGACGACGTCTTCCACTTTGCCGACCCGTTCGTTGGACAGCTGCGAAATGTGCACAAGCCCTTCCTTGCCGGGCAGCACTTCCACGAAGGCGCCGAACTTCTCGATCCGTTTCACCGTGCCGATGTACGTTTCGCCGACGACCACTTCGCGCACGATCAGGTCGATTTGCTCTTTCGCTTTCTGCAGCATGGCCGTATCCGGAGAAGCGATGTACACCCGTCCGTCCTGTTCGATATCGATTTTGACGCCCGTTTCTTCGATGATCTTGTTGATCACCTTGCCTCCGGGACCGATGACGTCGCGGATTTTTTCCGGATTGATGTGCATGATCTCGATCTTCGGCGCGTACGGGGACAGTTCTTTGCGCGGTTCGCTCAACACTTCGAGCATTTTGCCGAGGATGTGCATGCGGCCTGCCCTGGCTTGCTCCAGTGCCTGGCTCAGAATGTTCCGGTCGATGCCGTCGATCTTGATGTCCATCTGGATGGCAGTGACGCCGTCGGCCGTGCCGGCCACCTTGAAGTCCATGTCGCCCAGATGGTCTTCCATGCCCTGGATGTCCGTCAAAATGGAGACGTGTTCGCCGTCCTTGATCAGACCCATGGCCACGCCGGCCACCGGCGCCTTGATCGGCACGCCCGCATCCATCAGCGCCAGGGTGCTGGCACAAATGCTGGCCTGGCTCGTGGAGCCGTTGGATTCCAGCACTTCCGATACGAGGCGGATCGTGTACGGGAATTCGTCTTCCGACGGAATGACCTTCGCCAGCGCCCGTTCGCCCAGTGCGCCGTGGCCGATTTCACGGCGACCCGGTGCCCGGAGCGGCCTTGCCTCTCCGACGGAGAACGGCGGGAAATTGTAGTGGTGCATGAACCGCTTCGAATCTTCGAGGTCGATGCCGTCGAGAATTTGCTCCTCGCTCACCGCACCGAGGGTGCAGATGCTGAGCGCCTGCGTTTGCCCGCGGGTGAACAGCCCGGATCCGTGCGTTCTCGGCAATACGCCCACATCGCAGCTGATCGGCCGCACCTCGTCGAGCGCCCGTCCGTCCGGACGAATTTTCTCGTGGGTGATCAGGCGGCGCACTTCTTTCTTGACGATGTCGTGCAACACTTCCTGGACATCTTTCAGTTTTTCCGGTTCTTCGGCGTAGACGGCGGTAAAATGCTCCACCGTTTCCGCGTTGATGGCGTCGATCGCGTCCTGGCGCGCCTGTTTTTCGGGGATGCGCACCGCTTCGATGAGCCGTTCGGCGGCATAAGCCTTGACGTCCTCGCTCACGGCTTCATCCACCGTGTGCAGTTTGACTTCCATCTTCGGTTTGCCGGCGATGGCGACCAGCTGTTCGATGACGTCGACTTGCTTTTTCAGCTCTTCGAAGCCGAACATGATCGCTTCCAGCATCACTTCTTCCGGCACTTCGTTCGCTTCGGCCTCAACCATCATGACGGCGTCCCGCGTGCCGGCGACGACGCAGTGGATGTCGCTTTTCTCTTCTTGTTCCGGCGTCGGGTTGATGATGAACTTGCCGTCGACGCGGCCGACGATGACGCCGCCGATCGGGCCGTTCCACGGCACGTCGGAAATGCTGAGCGCGGCGGACGTTCCGATCATCGCCGCGATTTCCGGCGGGCAATCCTGGTCGACGCTCATGACCAGATTGACGATTTGCACTTCATTGCGGAAACCGTCCGGGAAAAGCGGGCGAATCGGCCGGTCCGTCAGACGGCTGGCCAAAATGGCCGCTTCGCTCGGGCGTCCTTCCCGCTTGATGAAACCGCCCGGAATTTTCCCGACGGAGTAAAGCCGCTCCTCAAAGTTGACCGTCAGCGGAAAAAAATCCAGGTCTTTCGGTTCTTTTGAGGCGGTGACGGTGGAAAGCACGACCGTATCGCCGTATCGGACCCAAACGGCGCCGTTGGCCTGCTTTGCCACGCGGCCCGTTTCGAGGATCAGCCTTCGGCCGCCCAAATCCATTTCGACTTGATGCAAATTTGATACACCTCCAAAGTTACCCATCTCTCATAACATATCATTTTTTTGTCCACAGTCATAGTATTTCCTTGCATGTCAAACGCCATTAATGAAAAAAAACAACCGTCTCGCCGCCGGCTTTCCGCTCCGGAAAGCGGGCAGCGACAAAAACGGTTGTTTTTCGCTCGTCAACGGCGCAGCCCGAGCCGTTCAATCAGCGCGCTGTAGCGATGGACGTCTTTCTTCTTCAGATAAGCCAACAGCTTGCGGCGCTGGCCAACCATCTTGAGCAAACCGCGGCGCGAATGATGGTCTTTCTTGTGCTCGCGGAAATGTTCGGTCAGATTGTTGATGTTTTCCGTCAAAATGGCAATCTGCACTTCCGGAGAACCGGTATCATTCTCGTGGGTCTTGAACTCTTCGATCAGTTGCTGTTTGCGTTCTTGCGTAATGGCCATGCCCGTTCACCTCCTGATTCAGGTTCGTGTCATGTCCGCCAGCCCAGAAACCGTCGGTGAGCACGCATCTCCAAGCCGGGGTTTGCCGATCCGGATCCGCCAACGGACCGGTCGGCCGACAACAGATCAAAGTATATCATGAATGGGCGGCAAAAGTAAATGACCGTCTTTCCACGCGGACAACCCGCAAATTCGGGATGCCGTGCCGGGATTCGCACCGTGCCGGCCGGACCCGTCCGACGGACCGTTTACCGGCGAACCCGCGCGGCTTCCTCCATGTCCAGCCGAATTTGCGCGACCAGCGCTTCCACGCCGGGAAACTTCCGTTCCTCGCGAATCCGGGTCAGAAATTCGACCTGCACCGTCCGGCCGTACAGATCCCCGCTGAATCCGAGCACATGCACTTCCAGCGTCGGCTCCTGCGGATCGTCCGCGAAGGTCGGCTTCGTCCCGATGTTCATGACGCCCCGGTGCCGCTCGTCTCCGATCAGGACGTCAACGGCATACACGCCGTTTCCGGGAATGACGTACCGGTCCGTCGGAGCCAGATTGGCCGTCGGCACGCCGATCGTCCTGCCGCGGCCGAGTCCGGGGACCACGTTCGCGGTGAGCCGGTACGGGCGTCCGAGCAATTCCGTCACCCGGTCCATGCTTCCCTGGTGGATCATTTCGCGGATCAACGTGCTGCTCACCTTCGCGCCGCCCTGGACGATCGGACGGATGACGGAAACGTCGAGCACGCCCCTGCCGTATTCGCGAAGCGATTCGGCGTTGCCGCGGCCTTGTTTGCCGTAAGTGAAGTTGAATCCGACGATAACCGACTTCACGCCCAGGGGAAGCAAGATCTCCCGAACAAACGATTCGGGGGAAAGTTCGGACAATGCCCGGTCGAACGTCAGCACGTAACAGCGATCGAGACCGGCAGTGGCGAACTGCTCCAGCTTGTCCGGCAGCGGGGTAATGTAGGAAATGCGCTCCCCGCTGCCGAGCACTTCCCGCGGATGCGGATCGAAGGTCATGACGGAAGCCGCCGCGTTCTCCCGGCGGGCCAGCGCGACGGCTTTGCTCAACACTTCACGATGGCCGGCATGCACCCCGTCAAAAAACCCGATCGCCAGGGCTTGCCGGCCGGCCGCAGGTCGGACGGAGAACGGGTAGGTCAACCTGATGATTTCCACATCCATCACCTTTCCGCGGCAAATACTTTATAAGGCGCGATGTGTCGCCCGTCTTTCGCAAGTTGAAACAATCCGAGAAAACGGCCTTCGCCGTAAGCCCGCACAAGGTTTCCCGGCGCTATCCCGGCCGGCAGCGCCTCCGCCGGAACCGTCCGGCCGTTGGCGGCCTTTCTGGCCGCTTCGTCCGGCAGTTGGATGACGGGCAGATGAACGAGCGCCTTGTCCGCCGGGACGATCGCTTCGGTGATCGTCCCTTCCTTCGCCATGCGCTCCAGCTCGTCCAGGGCAACGGACCGGTCGATCGGAAGGCCCGCGGCTTCCGTCCGGACCAGCTTGCTCATGACGGCGGGAACACCGACGGCGCGGCCGATGTCCGCGCAGAGGGTGCGAATGTAAGTCCCTTTCGAACAGCGCACGCGGATGCTTGCCGCCGGGCGTTCGCCCGAAGCGTCAAAACCGGTCAGCTCGAGCTCGTAAATGGTCACTTCCCGCGGGGGGCGTTCCACCGTCTTCCCTTCCCGCGCCAGTGCATAAAGCCGTTTCCCGTCCACCTTCAAGGCCGAGTACATGGGCGGGATCTGGACGATCGCACCCCGAAACCGGTCCAGCACCGCACGCACATCCGCTTCCGTGACCCGGACGTCATCGACCGTTTCCGTCACGTTGCCGGTCACGTCCTCCGTATCGGTGGCCAGTCCGAACCGCATTTCCGCCTCGTACGCTTTCGGCATGTCCTGCAGAAGGTCGGACAGCCGGGTGGCGCGGCCGATGACGAGGGGAAGCACGCCCGTCGCCATCGGATCAAGGGTGCCGGTGTGCCCGATGCGCCTCTCTCCGAGCAAACGGCGCGCCTTCGCCACCACGTCGTGGCTCGTCATGCCGGCCGGTTTGTTCACCGGCAATACGCCTTCAAGCAGCTTCATCAGGCCATCAACCCCCGCAAGCCGCCAACGACGGTTTCGACCGCTTCTTGCAAAGGCATGTGCAGCGTAATGCCGGCTGCCCGCACATGGCCGCCGCCTCCGAACGATTTGGCAAACGCGGCCACGTCGACGGCTCCGGCGGATCGCAGGCTCACTTTCACCTTGTTTTCGTCCACTTCCTTGAACAGGATGCCGACTTCAACGCCTTCGATATTGCGCGGATAATTGACGAGCCCTTCCAGATCCTCGCTTTGTGCGTTCGCTTCCTCCATGTCCGAACGGGTAACCGTTACCCAGCCGATCCGGTTGCCCTCGGTGAACGACAGCGTGGCGAGCGCCTTTTTCAGCAAAATGACATGGGCAAGGGAGACCCGTTCCAGCAAATGTTCCGCGATCCGGCTGCCGCTCGCCCCGTGCTCCATCATTTCGGAAGCGATCCGCAAGGAGGCCGGCGTGGCATTGGTGTAACGGAACCCGCCGGTGTCCGTCAATATGCCGGTATAGATGCATTCGGCAAGCGGTTTGGTCCAACGGACGCCCATCGCCGTGACCAGCTCGTGCAAAATCTCGGCGGTGGCCGCCGCTTCGGGGCGGATGAGCGTCACGTCGCCGAAACCGTCGTTGGTCGGATGATGATCGATGTTGAGCAAACGGGCGTCGTCGCCGATCCAGTTTGCCGCCATGCCCATGCGTGAAAAATCGGCACAGTCGACGGCGATGACACGGGAATAAAGCCGCCCGGGCGGCTCCTCCGTCCGCGCGTTGCGGATGAGGTCACTGCCCGGGAGAAACATGAGCTTCGGCGGAACCCGATCGGCGATGGCCGTCGTGCAGCGTTTGCCCAGCGACCGGACGACAAGCGCGGCCGCCAGCAGGGAACTGACGGCGTCACCGTCCGGCTGCACGTGGGAAACGATCAGAAAGTCGTCGCCTTCCCGGATGAAGTTGATCGCGCCTTCCATGTCAAACCGGCTCATGCTCGTCCTTCCCCGTCATTGAGTTGTCGGAGCAGCTGTTCGATGCGGCTGCCGTAATCGACCGACGTATCGAACTTGAAGATCAGCTCCGGCACGTGGCGCAAGCGGATCCGCCTGCCCAGTTCACTGCGCAAAAAGCCTTTGCCCCTGGCAAGCGCCTCGAGGCTTTCCGCCTTTTGCTCGTCGCTGCCGAGCACGCTCAAATAAACGGTGGCCTGGGACAGGTCATTGGTCGCTTCCACGCCGGTGACGGTAATGAATCCGAGGCGAGGATCCTTGAATTCATTTTGCAGCAGGAGAGAAAGTTCCTTTTTGATCTGTTCGCCTACCCGGTGGACCCGAATTCTCGACATGGACGATCACCTCTCGACGGTTTCCATGATGTAAGCTTCGATGATGTCCCCTTCTTTGATATCGTTGTACTTCTCGATGGAGATCCCGCACTCGTAGCCTTGCGCCACTTCCCTGACGTCGTCTTTGAACCGTTTCAGCGATTCGATCTTGCCTTCGTATATGACGGCACCGTCGCGGAGCAGACGGACCAGGGCGTTGCGCGTCACTTTGCCTTCGGTGACCATGCAACCGGCGATGGTGCCGACTTTGCTCACCCTGAAGGTGTTGCGCACCTCGGCACGGCCGAGGAACGCTTCCTTGAAAACCGGATCAAGCAGCCCTTTCATGGCCGCCTCGATTTCTTCGATGGCGTTGTAGATGACCGAGTACAGCCGGATGTCGACCTTCTCCTGTTCGGCCATCGTTTTGGCAGCCGGTTCCGGCCGGACGTTGAAGCCGATGACGATGGCGTTCGATGCCGAAGCGAGGTTGATGTCCGACTCGTTGATGGCGCCGACGGCGGCGTGAATGATTTTCACGCGGGCGCCTTCCACGTCGATTTTCTCGAGGGACGACCGAAGCGCTTCGACGGACCCTTGCACGTCGGCTTTGAGCACGATGTGCAGTTCCTTCTGTTCGCTTTCCTTCATGTGGCGATACAAGTCTTCCAGGGTAACCCGGTTCGCCGCGCCGAGGGCGGCCTGCCGTTGCCGCGATGCCCGCGTTTCCGCGATTTGGCGGGCTTTCCGCTCGTCTTCGAAGACGATGAACGGGTCTCCCGCCTGGGGCACTTCCGTCATGCCGGTGATTTCCACGGGGGTGGACGGAGGTGCCTCTTTGAGCCGTTTGCCGCGGTCGTTGATCATCGTCCGCACGCGGCCGAACACGGTTCCCGCCACGAAGGCGTCGCCGACCTTGAGCGTGCCGTTCTGAATGAGCACCCGTGCGACGGACCCTTTGCCCCGGTCCAGTTCGGCTTCGATGACCGTGCCGCGCGCCCGCTTGTTCGGATTCGCCTTCAGCTCGCGCACTTCCGCGACAAGCAAAATCATTTCGAGCAGCTCATCGAGTCCCTTCCGGTGCTTGGCGGACACGTTCACGAAGATGGTGTCGCCGCCCCATTCTTCCGGCACGAGACCGTGCTCGGTCAGTTCCTGCTTGACCCTTTCCGGATTCCCCTCGGGTTTGTCGATTTTGTTGACGGCGACGATGATCGGCACGTTGGCCGCCTTGGCGTGGTTGATCGCTTCCACCGTCTGCGGCATGACGCCGTCGTCGGCCGCCACGACGAGGATCGTGATGTCCGTCACCTGGGCGCCGCGGGCGCGCATCGCCGTGAACGCTTCGTGACCCGGCGTATCCAGGAAGGTGATCTTTTTGCCCCTCGCTTCCACCTGATAGGCGCCGATATGCTGCGTGATGCCGCCGGCTTCGCCGCCCACGACGCTGGTGGAACGGATGGCGTCAAGCAGCGTCGTCTTCCCGTGGTCGACGTGGCCCATGATGGTGACGACCGGGGGACGCTCCGTCAACTCCGCCGGATCATCCTGTTCTTCCATTTCTTCAAAGTTGCTTTCGTCGACGGCGATTTTCAGGTCGACTTCGACTTTGTATTCGTCGGCGATCAACTGGATCGTGTCCAGATCCAGCATCTGGTTGATGGTCGCCATCACGCCGAGGAACAAGAGCTTCTTGATCACTTCGGAGGCGTCTTTGTGCAGCAGTTTCGCCAGTTCGCCGACGGTCATCTCGCCGCGTACGATGATTTTCTTGGGCGTGTTGTCCACTTTCTCCTTCTGGGTATGCTGGTGGCCCTTGCCGCCTTTCTTTGACTTGAAGCGGGTGCCCCGTTCGTCATCCAGCCGCGCGCCCCGCTCGTGTTTGCTCTTTTTCGGCGATTTGATTTTGAGACCGTCGTCTTTGCTCTCGAAGGTTTTGCCGCCTTTTCGTTCGCCGAACGATTTCGCCTTTTCGCGCTGTTCCCGTTCGGCTGCGATGGCCGGATCCGGTTTCGGAATGGCGGGCAAACGCGGAGGACGGGGTCCGCCCTGGGACCGCGGGCCGTCCGGACGTCCGGACCGCTGGCCGAAGCCGCGTTGATCCGATCCTCCCGGACGGGAGCCCGGTTGTCCGCCGGGACGTCCGCCCCCCTGCCGGTCGGGCCGTCCGCCTGATGCGCCGAAATCACGCCGCTGACCGCCCGGACGCTGACCTTGCGGGCCTCTCGCCTGGGACGGAGAATGGCCCTGTGCGCCGTGCGGCTGGCCTTTCGGTTGACCCTGCGGCCTCGGCTGATTGGCCGACTGGCTTCTCGGTTGTCCCTGTGCCGGTTTCGGTGCCTGGGCATGGGACGTCGCCGCAGACTGCGGCTGCACGGGCGGTTTCGGCTTCGCCTGCTGAACCGCCGCCCCCTGGGATTTCGCCGCATCCTGTTGACCGCTTTGGGCCTTCTGCCTTTCGCGTTCTCGGGCTTTCAGCTCCCGCTGGCGGGCCGCTTCCTGTTCCGCGGCATGCCTGGCGGCGGCATTCGCCTTCACTTCGCGGAAAAATTGCTCCACTGCGGCGATCATTTCCGGCTCCATGACGCTCATATGATTATTGACCGGCATGTTGACCCGTTTGAGAATCGTAATGATTTCCTTGCTGCTCATGTTCAACGATTTGGCATATTCGTACACCCTCGTCTTTTCTTTATCCTTGTTATTGCTCAATCAGTTTGCACCTCCGTAATTGCTGATCGACCGCAAGATTCCGTTCGCCAGGCCGGCATCGGTCACCGCCATGGCAACGGCCGTCCCGCGTCCGACGGCCAATCCCAATTCATGCCGGGATCCGCGCTCGATCAGGGGAACCTGATAAAACGCGCATTTGTCCCGGAACCGTTTTTTCGTGTTGGCCGAAGCATCCGCCGCCAAGATCACCAGCGCCGCTTTGCGGCTCCTGAGCGCCTTCAGGCAACCCTCTTCGCCGATAGCCAGTTTGCCCGCCCTGTGCGCAAGGCCGAGCCTGCCCGCCGCTTCAGGATTCATTCCCGGTCTCCTCACCGCATTGGAACCCGGCGTAACGCGGGGCGATCTGTTCGAACTGCTCCCGCAACCGGTCGTAGTCGGCGGCGGCCAGCTGCACCTTCAGCGCCCGTTCGAACGCCTTCGTTTTCCTGGCCCGTTCAAATCCTTCCACGCGGCCGCAGATGTAGGCGCCTCGCCCGTTTTTCTTGCCGGTCGGATCAAGTTCCACGACCCCCTCCGGGGTGCGGACCACGCGAATCATTTCCTTCTTGGACAACGCCTTGTGGCAAACGATGCAAGTGCGCAGCGGCACTTTCTTCTTCTTCTTCATGCCGCATCCCTCCAATCTGTGACGCCCGTGACGTTATGCCGACCGCGTCGGAATCATTGTTCCGACAAATTCAACCAGTCGTCGTCGTTCGATTTCGGACGCCCGAACTCTTCCTCCGCCTGGCTTTCGCTCTTGATGTCGATTTTCCAGCCGGTCAGCTTGGCGGCGAGACGCGCGTTTTGCCCGCGAATGCCGATGGCCAGGGACAATTGGTAATCCGGCACGATGACCCGCGCCACCTTCTCTTCTTCGAAGATTTCCACGTCCACCACTTTCGCCGGGCTCAGGGCGTTGGCCACGTATTCTTCCACGTTTTCCGACCAGTTGATGATGTCGACTTTCTCGCCCCTCAGCTCGCTGACCACCGCCTGAACGCGGGCGCCCTTCGGACCGACGCAGGCACCGACCGGATCGACTTCCGGATTGCGGCTCCATACGGCGATTTTCGAACGGTGTCCGGCTTCCCGCGCCACCGACTTGATCTCCACGATGCCGTCGAAAATTTCCGGGACTTCCAGTTCAAACAACCGTTTGAGCAGTCCGGGGTGGGTGCGGGAGAGCGTGATCATCGGACCCTTGGACGTGTTTTCGACCTTCGTGATGTAACTTTTGACCCGGTCGCCCTGCCGGAACTGATCGCCGGGCATCAGTTCGCCGGCGGGCAGCACCGCTTCCACCTTGCCCAAATCGATATACAGGTTGCGGGCATCCATCCGTTGCACGATGCCCGTCACGATGTCCTCTTCCTTGTCGATGTAGGCGTCGTAAATGAGCCCCCGCTCCGCTTCGCGGATGCGCTGGGTGACCACCTGCTTGGCCGTCTGGGCGGCGATGCGCCCGAAGTCGCGCGGCGTCACTTCCGATTCCACGATGTCGCCGATCATGTAGTTCGGATTGATCGCTTTGGCCGCGTCCAGGGAAATTTCAAGACGGGAATCCATCACTTCCTCGACGACGGTCTTCCGGGCAAACACCTTGATGGAACCGGTCTCTCGGTTGATGTCGACGCGCACGTTCTGGGCCGTGTTGAAATTGCGCTTGTAACTGGAAATGAGTGCCGCTTCGATCGCTTCCAATAAAACGTCCTTGCTGATTCCTTTTTCCGCTTCGAGAGCGGTCAGTGCTTCCATGAACTCCGTATTCATGGGCAGTTACGTTCCCCCTTCCTGGTTAAGGCATGATGGTTTGGGCCAAGGACGAATCAAAGAATGACGGCCAGGCGGGCCGTCGCCACTTTCCCGGCCGGGATGGCGTGGCTTTGCCTGCCGATGCGCACGACCAGTTGCTCCCCGTCGTAGGCTGTCAGCTCTCCCTCGAATTCCTTGCGCCCGTCAACGGGTTCGTAGGTGGTGACAAACACGTGTTTGCCGACGGCCCGTTCAAAGTCCGCCGGTTTCTTGAGGGGCCGTTCCGCCCCGGGAGACGTGACTTCGAGAAAATAGGCGTCGGGAATCGGATCGACTTCGTCCAGTTTCGCGCTCATGTATTCGCTGATCCGGCTGCAGTCTTCGATGTCGATGCCGCCAGGCTTGTCGGCCACGATGCGCAAAATGCGGTTGCCCCCCTCCTTGACAAACTCCACGTCAACCAACTCGTAACCGTGTTCTTCCATGTACGGTTCGGCGAGCGCCTTCACGGCGTTGATGATGGACTCGTTCAATGCGGGCATCCTCCCATTCAAAATGTAAAGAGTGGGTCTCCCCACTCCTTGCATCGTTAGCGTATGCGCAGAATTTCATGAGAATTATAACACAAAGCGGTACAACTGGCAAGGCTCCAATAAGGTTTCCGCTTCTCCGGAACGCCCGTCAAAACAGCGACAGTTGGTTCGATTCCGGCAACCCCCGGAAGCACCCCATGTTCGCCAATAGCTCGACGACGGTTTTCGTCGACTTCGTGCGGAGCTGGAAATCCTCCACGGACAGAAATTCCCCGTCTTTCCGGGCAGCGGCGATGTTTTTTGCGGCGTTCTCGCCGATGCCGGGCACGGACGAGAACGGCGGCAGCAGATTGTTGCCGTCAATCTGGAAACGGGTCGCGTCGGACCGGTACAGGTCGATGTTGGTGAAACCGAATCCCCGGCTCGTCATCTCGAGGCCCATCTCCAGGATGGACACCATCGACTTCTCCTTCGGCGTCGCCTGGAAGCCCTTCGCTTCGATTTCTTCCAGCTTGGCCATGATGGCGTCGTATCCGCGGCGGAACACGTCGATGTCGAAATCGGTTGCCCGCACGGAGAAGTAGGCGGCATAGAACGCCAGCGGATGGTACACCTTGTAATAGGCGGTGCGCACCGCCGAAATGACGTAGGCGGCGGCGTGGGCTTTCGGGAACATGTATTCGATCTTCTGGCACGAATCGATGTACCATTGCGGCACGCCGGCTTTCCTCATATCCTCGATCCATTCCGGCGTGAGCCCGCGGCCCTTGCGGACGCTTTCGGTGATCTTGAACGCCAGCGACGCATCCATCCCCGCCTTGTAGATGAGGTAAAGCATGATGTCGTCGCGGCAGCCGATCACCGTGCTGATCGTGCACGTGCCGTTCCGGATCAGTTCCTGGGCGTTGCCGAGCCAGACGCCGGTGCCGTGGGAAAGCCCCGAAATTTGCAGCAGGTCGGCGAAGGATTTCGGCTTCGTCTCCTCCAGCATTTGCCGCACGAACCGGGTGCCCATCTCCGGTACCCCGTAGGTGGCCGTTTTCGAGCGGATTTGCTCCGGCGTCACGCCGATCGCTTCCGTCGAGCTGAAGATGCTCATCACCTTCGGGTCGTTCATCGGAATCGTCGTCGGGTCGACGCCCGTCAAATCGTGCAGCATGCGCATCATCGTCGGATCGTCGTGGCCGAGAATGTCCAATTTGAGCAGGTTTTCGTCATAGGCGTGGTAATCGAAGTGGGTCGTCTTCCATTCGGAGCTCGTGTCATCCGCCGGGTACTGCACCGGCGTGATGTCCTCCACCTCGATGTAATCCGGCACGACGACGATGCCGCCGGGATGCTGGCCGGTGCTCCGCTTGACGCCGGTGCAGCCCTTGGCCAGGCGCAGCACTTCCGCGGTGCGCCACCGTTTGCCGTGGTCTTCCTCGTATTTCTTGACGAACCCGAAGGCCGTCTTCTCCGCGACGGTGCCGATCGTGCCGGCCCGGAACACGTTCTTCTCGCCGAACAGCTCCTTCGTGTAGTTGTGGGCGATCGGCTGGTATTCCCCGGAGAAATTAAGGTCGATGTCCGGCACCTTGTCGCCCTTGAAGCCGAGGAACGTCTCGAACGGGATGTCCTGGCCGTCCCCTTTCATCGTTTCGCCGCATTTCGGGCACGGCTTGTCCGGCAGGTCGAACCCGCTCGGAATGCTGCCGTCGGTGAACCATTCGCTGTGTTTGCATTTGCGGCACCGGTAATGGGGCGGCAGCGGGTTGACCTCGGAGATGCCGAGGGCGGTGGCCACGAAGGAAGACCCGACGGAACCCCGGGAACCGACCAGATAACCGTCGGCGTTCGACTTTTTGACGAGCCGCTCCGAAATGAGATAGTTGGCCGAAAATCCGTACTGGATGATCGGTTTCAGTTCCTTCTCCAGCCGCGCGGCCACGATGTCCGGCAGCGGATCGCCGTACATGTCGCGGGCGGTGGCGTAACATTTTTCCCGGATTTCCTCATCCGCCCCCTCGATGATCGGGGAAAACAGCCCGTTGTTCGTCGGTCCGCCCGTCTTCGGGAACAGCTCGAACGGTTCAAACCGGTCCGCCAGCTCGTTCGTGTTCGTCACGACGACGCGATAGGCCGTCTCCTCGCCGAGGAAACGAAACGCCTCCAACATTTCCTTCGTCGTCCGGAAATGCGCCTTCGGCTTCGTGATTTCCTTCAGCGGGCTGTAACCGGTAATGCCGTGGATCGTAATGTCACGGAAAATATGTTCGTGGGGATCCAGGTAATGCACGTTGCCGGTGGCGATGACCGGTTTCCCCGTCTTTTCGCCGATCTCCACGATCGCAGCCAGCGCCTTCTTGATGTCCTCTTCGCTTCCGACGAGCCCTTTGTCCACCAGGTGGCGGTACATTTCCGGCGGCTGGATTTCCAGCACGTCGTAAAATTCCGCGCAAGCTTCCGCTTCTTCCCGCGACTTGTTGAGCACCGTCTCGAAAAATTCGCCCTTTTCGCAGCCGGAGGTGATGAGCAGTCCTTCGCGCATTTGGGCAAGGAGCGATTTCGGAATCGTCGGCTGCCGGTTGTAGTGCTCGGTATGGGAAAGGGAAATCAGTTTGAACAGCCGCTTTTTGCCGGCCACGTTCAGGGCATAGATGTTGGCGTGGAACGGCCGGGCGTTGCTTGGCATCCCCGCGGCCAGGTCGTTGAGGGTATTCAGGTTTTGCGCGCCCCGATCCATCGCTTCCTTCAGCATCGCGAGCAGGATGCCGCCCAGTGCGGCGGCGTCGTCCACGGCGCGGTGATGGTTGTCCAGCGTCACCTTGTATTTGTCGGCCAGGGTGTTCAGCCGGTGGTTTTTCAAGCCGGGATGCAGGGCGCGGGCGAGCTCCAGCGTGTCCAGCACCGGATTTTCCACCCGCGGCAGCCCGAGCCGCCGCGCGAACTCCTGGATGAAGCCGATGTCGAAGCGGGCGTTGTGCGCAACGAGCACGCCGTCACCGGCAAATTCAAGAAAACGCGGCAACGCTTCGTCCACGAGGGGCGCATCCTTCACCATGTCGTCTGTAATGTGGGTCAGTTCCTGGATGTTGCGGGGAATCGGCTCCTGCGGATTGACGAAGGTGGCAAACCGTCCCGTTTCCTTCCCGCCCTTGAATTTCACCGCCGCAATTTCGATCAGCTTGTTGTTGATGACGGACAACCCCGTCGTTTCCACGTCGAACACGACGTATTCCGCTTCGGACAGCGGCTTGTCCGCCGGATTGAGCACGATCGGCATGCCGTCGGGCACCAGGTTCGCTTCCACGCCGTAAAGCACCTTGATGCCGTATTTTTTGGCGGCCTTGTTGGCGTCGGGATACGCCTGCACGTTGCTATGGTCCGTGATGGCAATCGCCTTGTGGCCCCATTTTGCCGCCCGTTCGATGTATTTGCCCGCCTCGGTGATGCCGTCCATGGCGCTCATGGCCGTGTGCAGGTGAAACTCCACCCGTTTCTCCTCCGCGTCATCCATCCGCATCGGCGGCGGGTCGATTTGCACCAGATCCGAGGCGACGAGCACCAGTTCCGGCGGATTCGAAAACCGGTCGAACTCCGTCTTGCCGCGCAGCTTGACGTACAACCCTTCCTTCAGCTTGCTGACGGCCAGCCGGTCTTCCTTGCTCCGGGCGAACAGCTTGACGGTGATCGAGTCGGTCATGTCCGTCACGTAGAAGACCACGAGCAACGACCCGTTTTTCAGCTCCCGGGTGCCTTCGATTTTGAACACTTCACCCTGCGCGACGACCTGGTTTTCCTCCTCGTGAAGCGAGGAAATCGGCACCGCCGCCTCGCGGATTTCCTTGCCGATGGCCAGCCTTTCCGGCTGTTTCGCCTGCGGCTCGGGCTCTCCCGCCGGTTCGTTCATGGCGATTTCGACCGCCTGTTTTTCCTCCGAAAGTTTCCGTTCCTCAAAATGTTCCAGCCAGGCGTCGCGGTTCGCATCCAGCCGGAATTTCACCCTCAGCGGCAAGGCGAACCGTTCGCTGAAGTACCGTCGGATCTGTTTGTCGACGCCCTTTTTCTCCGCGATTTGCAGAAAGGGTTCATCGGGAAGCCCGACATGAAGTTCGTCCTCCCGGACATCCAGCTGGGCTTTCGCCAGCCATCCGTTGACGGAAACGATTTCCTTCGTCACCCATTCGATGAAACACGGCCAGTATTCCCGCACGATGTCGCCGGCCGGCATGGCGCCGTAGTCGATCCGCACCGATACGTCGGCCGAGTCGGCGAAACGCGCCTTCAGCTGGCTGCACAATTGCTCGTAAATGTTGCGGGGCAACAGCTCCTTCTTGCGCACGCAGAACGTCCATTCCCGTCGCTTGCGGCTTGTTGCCACATGGTCCAGCACCCCGTCGCGAAAAAACGCTTCGACAAGGGGAGCAGGCATGTCAGCCTGCTTCAACACCAGTTCGAAGCGTTTTTGATTCTCGGCCGGGCTGTTCATCGAACCGCCTCCCCTGTGAATCATCCTTTAGTAGGCGCGGGCAAACACGACGGTATGTTTCGCCTTCTCCCCGCACACGAGGCAATGCGTCCGGTGCTCCGGCACCTCAAACGGTATGTTCCGGGCGGTGGCGCCGGTTTCTTCCTTCACCTGATGTTCGCAGGCGTCGGAGCCGCACCAGCCGGCCCAATAGAAGCCGCGCATATTTTCCATGCCCGCCTTCAGCTCATCGAGCGAGTCGACGGCGGCGAAACGGCTTTCCATGAACGCCTTGGCGTCGTCGTACATCTGCCGATGGATTTCGTCCAGCATGAGCCGCACTTCTTCCACGATCCCGTCCAGGTTGACCGGACGTTTCTCGCCGCTTGCCCGGGATACGAGCACCGCCTGCCCGTTGTCCAAATCCCGCGGGCCGATCTCGATGCGAAGCGGAATGCCGCGCATTTCGTATTCGTTGAATTTCCAGCCGGGGCTCACGTCGCTCCGGTCATCCACTTTGACGCGGAAACCGGCTTTCTTCAATTCCGCATACAGCTCGTCCACCCGCGCGATGACGCGCTCCCTTGCGGCCGCGGGGCCGATCGGGATCATGACGATCTGGGTCGGGGCCACCTTCGGCGGCAGCTTCAGCCCGCGGTCGTCGCCGTGCACCATGATCAGGGTGCCGATCAGCCGCGTGGAAACGCCCCAGGATGTCGTATGAACGTACTGCAGTTTGTTCTCCCGGTCCAGGTACTGGATCTCAAACGCCTTGGCGAAATTTTGCCCCATGTAGTGGGATGTGCCCGCCTGCACGGCGCGTCCGTCCCGCATCATCGCTTCGATGGAGAACGTCTCCACGGCGCCGGCAAACTTCTCGGAAGGTGTTTTGCGCCCGGCGATGACCGGGACGGCCAACACGTTTTCCACGAAATCCCGGTAGATTTCCAGCATCCGCATCGTTTCCGCCCGGGCGTCTTCCTCCGTCTCGTGGGCGGTATGGCCTTCCTGCCACAGGAACTCGCTGGTGCGCAGGAACGGCAACGTCCGCTTCTCCCACCGCACGACGTTGGCCCACTGGTTGATGAGAACCGGCAGATCGCGGTAAGACTTGATCCAGCGCGCGTACATGGTGCCAAACATCGTCTCGCTCGTTGGGCGGATGGCGAGGCGCTCCTCCAGCTTCTCCCCGCCGGCTTCCGTTACCCAGGGCAGCTCGGGGTTGAATCCTTCCACGTGCTCTTTCTCTTTCTGGAAGAAGCTTTCCGGGATAAAGACGGGAAAGTAGGCGTTGCGGTGCCCGGTTTCCTTGAATCGGGCGTCCAGTTCCCGCTGGATGAGCTCCCAGATTTCATAGCCGTCGGGCTTGAACACGATGCAGCCCCGCACCGGCGCGTAGTCCATCAGGTCCGCCTTGCGGATCACGTCGAGATACCAGCGGGAAAAATCTTCGCTTTGTGGCGTGATTTCCTTGACAAACTCTTTGTCCTGTTTGTTCGACATCACAAACCTCCTGGGCACCGTTCGTCGACAAATTTGTTAATCACATAAATGATTTGATGCATTAATCAATCCGACTTGCCGCGATTGGCCAACCGACCGGAATGACGGCAAAATCCGCCACGTTGCGGAAGTGTCCGGCCATCCCGCCAACGTCAACCCCTGAACAGCCGCAAAATGTCGTTGTAAGTCACGGCGAGCACGAGCACCATCAGCATGGCAAAACCGATAAAGTGAATGAGGCTTTCCCGGTTCGGATCGACCGGGCGTCCCCGCACCGCCTCGAGGCCGAGAAACATGAGCCGGCTTCCGTCCAGCGCGGGAAACGGCAACAGGTTGAAAATGCCGAGATAAAGGCTGAGCATGCCCGCCCACAACACGAAACGGTCCATGCCGAGGGAAGCCACTTCCCCGCTCATCTGCACGATGCCGACGAATCCGGCCATGTCGTTCAGACCGACCTGGAACGACACGAGCTGTTTCAGGCCGATGAAAATTTGCCTGGTGAAATCCCACATCAGTCGTGCGGAACCGGTCAAGCTTTCCATGAACGTCGCCGGCCGGGTGGCCGGACTGATCTGGACGCCGATTTTGCCGACGCCGTCCACCGTCTCGGGGGTAACCCGGATCACGAGCGGTTCGCCGTCCCGTTCGACGGTCCACATCATTTCCTTGCCGCCGCTCGCGGCAATCCGTTCCACCAACATGGCGGATTGGCCGCCCACCGCTATCCCGTCGACGGCGATCACCACGTCACCCGCGGCGAGTCCCGCCCGCTCGGCCGGGGAACCCGCCACGATCTGCGTCAGCTGCAGCTTGTCGGGCACCACGATGCCGCTCATGAACATGAAGACGAAAAAAAGCAGCCAGGCAAGCACGAAATTCATCATCGGCCCGGCAAATATGGCCAGCGCCCGCCGGCTCACCGATTTGCCTCCGAACTGGCGATCGAGCGGGGCGATTTGTGTTTCCTTGCCGCGGGCGATGACGTGCGCATCCCGCGCCACCGGATACGTTGCCCGTTGTTCGCCGGCGAGCAAGGTGACGTGAAGATCGCGTTCGAGGTCGATGGATTCGACTTCCCCGATGGTCGCGTCTTTTCGCGTATCGAGCACATCCAAATACAGTTTGTCAACGGCACCGTCCCGGACGGATACGCCGATCGTCTGTCCCGGATGGATCGGGATGATTTCCGGATCTTCCCCGGCCATCCTTACGAAACCGCCGATGGGAAACAGCCGCAAGGTGTAACGGGTTTCCCCCTTCTTGACGGAGAACAGACGCGGACCGAATCCGATGGCAAATTCGCGGACGAGAATGCCGACCCGCTTGGCGAAATAAAAATGTCCCCACTCATGGATGCCGATCAGCAGAAAAAACATCAGCAGAATGAGCAGGATGACCTCCGGCGTATACATCCGTTTTCCGATCCTTCCATGCGGCCCGAACGGCCGCCGATTGTTTGGTTCTGTTCTAGATTACCATTATTCCGGCAGCCGATTCAAGTGAAGGAACGTCATCCCGATACAAGGGACAGGACGGCTTCCCGGGCATGCCGGTCGGCCCCGAGCACCCCGTCGAGATCCGGATGCGGCTCGATGCGATGGGCTTCCATGACCCGCTCGACGATTTCCTCGATTTGCAAAAAGCGGATTTTCCGCTGCAAAAACAGTTGGACGGCCGTCTCGTTGGCCGCGTTGAACACGGCGGGCAGCGTTCCGCCCGTGCGGCCCGCTTCATAGGCAAGCCTGAGCATCGGGAACCGTGCGAAATCCGCCCGGCGAAAATGGAGCCGTCCGATTTCCGCCAAATCGAGACGCCGCGCCGGGCTGTCCAGCCGATCGGGCCAGGTGAGCGCGTATTGGATCGGAATACGCATGTCCGGCGTTCCGAGCTGAGCCATGACGCTGCCGTCCGCAAACTGCACCATGGAATGGATGACGCTTTCGTCATGCAGCAACACGTCAATGGCGTCAAACGGGACGCCAAACAGCCAATGGGCTTCCATGACTTCCAGCCCTTTGTTCGCTAGCGTGGCCGAATCGATGGTCACTTTCGCCCCCATCGCCCAGTTCGGATGGCGGAGCGCCTCGTCGGGCGTCACGTCCGTCAGCTCTTCCCGGCTCCGGTTGCGGAAGGCGCCGCCAGAGGCGGTCAGGATCAATTTGTCGATCGCCCCCCGCGGCTCCCCGTTCAGGCATTGGAAAATGGCCGAATGCTCGCTGTCGACGGGAACGATCGGCACGCCTTTGGCCGCCGCTTCCGCCATGACGAGGTGTCCCGCCGCCACCAGCGATTCCTTGTTCGCCAGCGCCACCGGGATGCCCGCCCCGACGGCCGCCAGGGTCGGCACAAGCCCGGCGGTGCCGACGATGGCGCTGACGACGATGTCCGCGCCCGCTTCGGCGGCGACTTGCGCAAGGCCGGCTTCCCCCGCCGCCACCCGAATGCCGTCGGGCAGCTGCCGCTCAAGCGCTCCGGCCAGTTCTTCCCGGGCCACGGCGACCCATTTCGGGCGAAACTCCAACGCTTGTTCAATGAGCAGGTCGATCCGGCTGCCGGAAGCGGCAAGGACCACCGCTTCAAACCGGTCGGGATGATGGCGAATGACGTCCAGCGTCTGCGTGCCGATGGAGCCCGTCGAGCCGAGTACGGAGATGCGTTTTTTCATGGCGGCCTCCTCTATAACCATCGTTCAAGAAACATCCAGACAAACGGAAACACGATCAACCAGCTGTCGCACCGGTCCAGCACCCCGCCGTGCCCCGGCAAAATGCGACCGGAATCTTTGACGCCGTAATGCCGCTTGTAGGCGGACTGGATCAAATCCCCGACCTGCGACAGGATTCCGATGACCGCGCCGAGGAGCGGCGCCCATCGCGGATCCACCGTCCCCGGCGCGAGAAACGCGAACGCCGTCGCGGCAAGGACGGACAGGATGAGCCCGCCGACGGCTCCCTCCACCGTCTTGTTCGGGCTGATTTTCGGGATCAGCTTGCGTTTGCCGATCCGGGAGCCGACGAAGTAGGCGCCCGCATCCGTCAGCCATATGCAGGCAAAAATAAGCAACGACATCAAAAACCCGTTCTCCGCCCAGCGGGAGAACGCCATGTAATGGAAGCCGGCGCCGATGTACAGCACGCCGAACAGGAGGGCGGCCGATCGGTCGATCGGCGTTCGGTTGTTGCCAAACACCATGCCGGCCATGATGAGCAGCATGATGAGCCACAGCCAGTTCGCTGCGTCTCCGGGCAATGCGAATTCGCCGCCCCGGTTCGGCCAAACGAGGGCAACGATACCCATGTAGCCGGCGACGGCGGGCCATTCGGAGCGTCTCGTGCTGCTCATGCGCACCAATTCGTCAAAGCCGACAATCGCCATGACGAGCACAAGCGTATGGAACGCGAATCCGCCGACGGCCAGAACGGCGAGAAACCCGGCACCGGCCAGCACGCCGGTAACGATGCGCTGTTTCATGTCGGTTCCCCCTATCTATACGGCGCCGAACCGTCGGTTGCGCATCTGGAACTGCGCGATCACCTCATGAAAATGCTCGACGGTGAAATCCGGCCAGTACACGTCGACAAACGCCAATTCGGAATAGGCAATCTGCCACAGCATGAAATTGCTGATGCGCTGTTCCCCGCTCGTGCGGATGAGCAGGTCGGGATCCGGCAAGCCGCCGGTCAGGAGCTCCCCGGAAAACCGTTCCTCGGTGATGTCGTCCACGGACAGCATTCCGTCCCGCACCTGTTCGGCAATTTGCCGGATGCCTTGCAACAGTTCTTTGCGCCCTCCATAGTTGAGCGCAAAATTCAGGATGAGTCCGGTGTTGTCCCTCGTCCGGTTCACCGCTTCCTCGACCGCGGCCAGCGTATGATCCGGCAGCCCTTCCTTCCAGCCCATCATGCGCACCTGCACGTTGTTGGCCATCAGCTCATCCAGCTCTTGGCTCAAAAACTGGCCGGGCAGTTTCATCAAAAAATCGACTTCATCCTTCGGGCGTTTCCAGTTTTCCGTTGAAAACGCATACATGGTCAAAATCCGGATGCCGAGATCGCTGGCGGCGATGGCAATCCGCTTGACGGCCGCCATGCCGCTCCGGTGGCCGGCCACGCGGGGCAGGCCGCGTTCGCGTGCCCAACGGCCATTGCCGTCCATGATGATCGCCACATGTTCCGGAATATTGGCGAGCGCCGGCCCGTCAGCCGGCGCATGGGTGTTGCCGCGTTTCTTCATCCAATCAAACCCGCCCATGGCATCCTCCGCTGGATGGATCGTCCGCCATCAGACTTCCATGATGTCTTTTTCTTTGGCGGTGATCAATTTGTCGACTTCGGCGATGTAGCGGTCGGTCAATTTCTGGACGTCTTCCTGCGCGCGGCGGGATTCGTCCTCGGAAATATCGCTTTTCTCCAGCTTTTTCAGTTCGTCGTTGGCATCCCGGCGCACGTTGCGGATGGCCACCTTGGCATCTTCGCCGGATTTTCTCGCCAGTTTCACCAGCTCGGTCCGCCGTTCTTCCGTCAGCATCGGGACGGAGATGCGGATAACGTGTCCGTCGTTCGTCGGCGTGAGCCCGAGGTCCGATTTCATGATCGCCTTCTCGATGTCGTTCAGGGCCGATTGGTCCCAGGGCTGCACCTGAATCGTCCGGGCGTCCGGCGTGGTGATGCCGGCCAGCTGGTTGAGCGGCGTCATCGTGCCGTAATACTCCACCTGGATGCGGTCCAGCAGGCTTGCGCTGGCCCGCCCCGCCCGGATTGCGGCCAAATCCCGTTTCAGTGCGGCTATGGCCTTCTCCATGCGCTCTTCCGCGTTTTTCTTGATCGTTTGGACCATGGAAAACTACTCTCCTTTCACGATCGTGCCGATTTTTTCACCGAGGACCGCCCGCTTGATGTTCCCTTTCTCCGTGATGGAAAAGACGATGAGCGGAATGTTGTTGTCCATGCACAGCGAAGAGGCCGTCGAATCCATGACGCCGAGCCCCATGTTCAGCACTTCCATGTAAGTGAGCCGTTCGAATTTTTTGGCGCCGGCATCGACCCGGGGATCGGCGGAATAGACGCCGTCCACCTTGTTTTTGGCCATCAGGATGACTTCCGCTTCGATTTCCGCCGCCCGGAGCGCGGCCGTCGTATCCGTCGAAAAGAACGGATTGCCGGTACCCGCGGCAAAGATGACGACCCGGCCCTTCTCCAGATGACGAATCGCCCGCCGCCGGATGTACGGTTCGGCCACCTGCTGCATTTCGATGGACGTCTGGACGCGGGTCGGCACCCCCATCTTTTCCAGGCCGTCCTGCAGCGCCAACGCGTTCATGACTGTCGCCAGCATGCCCATGTAATCGCTGGTGGCTCGGTCAATGCCTTTGGCGCTGCCCGAAATGCCGCGCCAAATGTTGCCGCCGCCGACCACGATGGCCACTTCGACGTTCATTTCCACCACTTCCCGCACCTGTTCGGCGATGGAAGCGATCATGTCGCCGTCGATGCCAAAGCCTTGCCGGCCGGACAGCGCTTCGCCGCTCAGTTTGAGCACGACCCGCTTGTATTTGGGTTGGTTCATCGTCAACCGTTCCTCCCTCGCTTGTTGTCCCCCGACATCAGACCGCCGGTTACAAAGAAAGGAACACAACGTGTTCCTTTCCCGCCGGCCATCCGTTCGCCGCAAACGTCCGTTCAGCGTTTGATTTGGGCCATGACTTCTTCCGCGAAGTTCTCCTGTTTTTTCTCCAGACCTTCACCCAGTTCGAAACGGGCGAAACGGCGGATGGTGATGTTTTCGCCGATGGAAGCGATTTTTTCGCTCACCAATTGGGCGATCGTCTTGTCCGGATCCTTGACGAAGGCTTGTTCCATCAGGCAGTATTCTTCGTAAAACTTGTTGATGCGGCCTTCCACCATTTTTTCGATGATTTTTTCCGGTTTTCCTTCATTCAGCGCCTGGGCCCGCAAAATTTCTTTTTCCTTCTCGATCACTTCGGCGGGCACTTCTTCCCGGGAAACGTATTGCGGGCTGCTGGCGGCGATATGCATGGCGATGTCCCGCACGAATTCGCGGAATTCGCTGTTTTTGCCGACGAAGTCGGTTTCGCAGTTCACTTCCACGAGCACGCCGATTTTGCCGCCGCCGTGTATGTAGGACTCAACCGCGCCTTCGGTGGCGATGCGTCCCGCTTTCTTCGCTGCCGCGGACAGGCCCTTCTCCCGCAAAATTTCCACGGCACGGTTCATGTCGCCGTTCGCTTCCTCCAGCGCTTTCTTGCAATCGAGCATGCCTGCTCCGGTTTTTTCGCGAAGTTCTTTGACCATGGCTGCACTGACTGCCATTTTTCGTTCCCTCCAAATCGAGACTGTAGTTTTTGGATTTCGGTTTTCTTTCTTGAAAAAAGGGTGGGAGCGGTTTGTTCAACCTTCAACCCACCCTTAAAGGCCGTATGGCGCTCGCGACGGTCAAGCGGTCGTTTGTTCGCCCTGATGCGCCTCGATAATGGCGTCGGCCATTTTCGAAGTGAGCAATCTGACGGCGCGAATGGCATCATCGTTGCCCGGAATGATGTAGTCGATCTCGTCCGGATCGCAGTTCGTGTCCACGATGGCGACGATCGGGATGCCGAGTTTGCGCGCTTCCTGAACGGCGATGCGCTCTTTGCGCGGATCGATCACGTACAGGGCGTCGGGCAGTTTTTTCATGTTCTTGATGCCGCCAAGGAACTTCTCGAGACGTTCCTGCTCCTTCTTGAGCAGGATGACTTCCTTCTTCGGCAACACGTCGAAGGTGCCGTCGGTTTCCATCCGCTCGAGTTCATGCAGGCGCTCGATCCGTTTGCGGATCGTCTGGAAGTTGGTCAGCGTGCCGCCGAGCCATCTTTGGTTGATGTAGAACATGCCGCAGCGTTCCGCTTCTTCCTTGACAGAATCCTGGGCTTGTTTCTTCGTGCCGACAAACAGCACCGTGCCGCCGTCCGCGGCGAGGGATTTGACAAAGTTGTACGCTTCTTCGACTTTCTTGACCGTCTTTTGCAGGTCGATGATGTAGATGCCGTTGCGCTCGGTGAAGATGTACTTCGCCATTTTGGGATTCCAGCGGCGCGTCTGGTGGCCGAAATGAACCCCGGCTTCAAGCAGTTGCTTCATGGAAATGACTGCCATGTGCGTTCTTCCTCCCTGATTTGGTTTGGTCCTCCGCGCCTCGCATTTTCCGGACTTACCGGCAAAATTCGCCGGCAACCGGCCCGGAATTGAGCCGCGTGCGTTTTTGCACCGTCAAATACTATACCATATCCGCTTGCGGATGTGCAAGCCGGAGCCGGATTCGGATTTCGGGCGCCGGCGCGGGCGCGGACGAACATTCGTCCCTTGACGCAAGAAAACCGGACTCATGGAAGTCCGGTTTGGTCATCTGCCGGATTTGAGGGTGATGGCGTCAATCAAATCCGAAAGATCGGGTTTGTAGGCGAACGTGTACGTTCCGGCGCGGATTTTGACGTCCAGCCCCCGCGCCTCCATCTCCTGCCGGTAGGCGTCCAGATCGTCCACCAGCCCGGCGGCCTGCAACATTCGTCCGACTTCGTCGCCGGACATGCCGGCGCGAATGTCAATCAGGAAGAAACGCGGCATCACGTCGGATTCGACCGTCGTGATGTCGAAAGCGGATTGGCCGGAAGGCAGCCACCCGGCGGACGTTTCGTTATCCTCCGCTTCCGGTTCGCTGCGGGCTTCCCGGAGCAGCGCGTCCACTTCCGCCTGCGTGTACCACGTTTCCTTCGCGTCGTGGAGCACCAGGCCGAGAAGGCTTGCGTCCTCCTCGAGCCGTGCCCGGTCGGGCAAATTGAACAATCCGGCCGCATTCCGGTTGCCCGGCGAACCGAATTCCGCGGCTTCGTTCATGAGTTGCAGCAACATGGCACCGATCATCAGCCCGGCTCCGAGACCGATCAAAAATCGCTTGTCCCTAAGCACGGTGCTGTTCCTCCCGTTTCGCCAGCTGCAAAATCAGCATGACTTCACCCTTGTTCATGCCGCTTTTCTTGGCGATGTATTCCACCGATTTGCCGGCATCGTGCCAGGCAAACAGCTCGCGGTAGCGATTCCGGATGCCCGTGTGCGCGGTCCCGTCCGCCTTCGCCGGCGATTCGTCCGGGTCATGCGGCGCGCGTTCCGCCGCGCCGGGAACGACGGGGGCATCCGCGTCGGCCGGAACGTCCGTCTTCCGTACTTCCCCGGCAGGCGCGGGCGCGGTCCCTTCTTCCCGGGCACCCGCCTCCCGGCGTTCGCCGGCGGCCGGTTGACGGCTGTTGCGGAGCGCTTCTCCCCCGTTGTCCGCGGACCGTTCTTCCGAATCGGCCGCCGCTTCCGTGTCCGGCGGCGCAACATGGCCAAGCTGTTTTTCCAGTGCTTCCAGACGTCCGCCGAGCCGGTGGATTTGTGCTTCCAAATCCCGCCGCCAGCCGTTCACGGTTTCCAGCAGTTCCCGGTTGTCTTCTTCCACGACGTCGGCAAACCGGTCCAGCGCTTCCTCGAATTCGGCCACGGTCGCACCGCCCTTGTCGGCGCTCCGGTTTTGCTGCAAGATGGCAAACACCATCACGGCGATGCCAAGCAGGACGACATAAACCCATGGTTCCATAACGTTTGCTCCCGTCGGTGCAGTAATGTTTTACAAGGACAAATCAATGAATTTGCCTTTGAACGGATGTTTGGCCTTTCGCGGCTTGGCCTGTTCGTCGGCCGTTTCGCTTCCGTTTCCCGCCGGACTGCCGCCCGCCTGCCCCGAACCGCCCTTGTTGCCGTCGTCGCTTCTGATTTTCCCTTCCGCCGGCTTTTCCGTCGGGTTGCTTCTCGTTCGCTCCAGTTCCTGCTGCTTCATCGCCTGCATGGCGGCGTCGAACTGGTCGCCGGCCGTTTTTTGCACCGTCTGGTTTTGCAACTGGCTGGCATCCATCGATCGGGACATCGCAAGTTGCATGTCAATCGATTTCAGGGACATGCCCCACTCCTCCCCGTCAAATGGCGGAAATCATGGCGATTTCGCCGTCCAGCATGCGGAACGTGACCCGGGAGGTGGTGTCTTTCACGAATCGGGTGTATCGGCCGATGACGATTTTGCAGCCGCTGAAGATGGTATTGGTCACTTCCACCCTGGCGTTGCTCGTGTCTTCCAACGATTTTTCGATTTCCAGAATGCGTTCGCGAATGTCCGACATTTCCTGGTTCAGTTGCGTTTGCGTCATGGTGAGTCGCGAACGGATGGCCGCCTTGTCCGGCGTCAGCTGGCCGGATGCCGCCATTTGGTCCAGCAGCCGGAGCGCTTTGCCCGTTTTGTCGGCATTGCCGCTCACATCCCTGAGCCTGGTGCGCAGCAGCGCCATCTCGTTGCGCAGTTCCGGCAGCACGCCCACTTCGAGCACCGTCGCCGTCGACGTCGAATTGCCGATGATGCGGGCCCGGATTTGCTCGCCGGCCTGAATGAGCCCGCCGACGATGAGCCCTTTGGCGCCCATGCATTCGACCGACTTTCCGGCACGGATATTGGAATGCATGATGCTTTGCGTCACCGTAATGTTTTCGCCGGCCTCCACGTTGCCTTCCTGGATGAACGAACATTTGACGTTTTTGGCCGCTTTGACGAGCCCTTTGCCCGTGCCCATGATGCCGGCGGTAATTTCGATGGATCCGTCGCTGATCACCTCCGCGGCTTCCACGCCGCCGATGATCCGAATGTCACCGACTGCCCGCACCCGGAAGCCGGACAGCACGTTGCCGCGAATCACCACGTTGCCGACGAAATCGATGTTGCCGGTGCTGTAATCGACATCCCCGTTCACTTCGTAAACGGGAAACACGTTGATCTTGTCCCGTTCGGTAAACGTGACGAGGCCGTCGATGGCGGCATACAGCTTCATCTGCTCTGCGTCGATGACGACGTTTTTGCCGGGTTTCAGGCGCGCTTCCCGGCCTTTCCTGGCCGAAACCGGTTCGCCGGTTACCGTCCGCCCGTCCTGTCCGGAAGTCGCGGGAATCCGTTCGGCAATGAGCTGGCCCTTTTTGACGTTGTTCAGGTTGGCCACTTCCTTGAAATCGACGCGGCCGCCTTCCAATTCAAGCGGTCTCTTTTCGTTCTTCTGTTCAAAAAGGTAACGAATGGATCCATCCTCACCGTCAACGGGGGGCAACCCGCTGGCGACCGTCACCTGGTTGAAAATGAACTTGCGGGACTCTCTGGCGATCTGGGCAAGGGTCTCCATGTGGATGCCGAATCTGACCCCGTTCTGACGCAAAAACATTTCCAGTTCGTCGACCGTACAGGAAAATTCGGCATCTTCGTGAAGGATTTGCAGTTTGGCGGTCATCCGGTCGTCCGAAATCAACACATTCATATAAAAATCGAGCGGCATGCGAGCTTGCTGATTCATTCGGTTACACCCCCCAGACCTTATACCACTATCCTTCAACGAAATTGATGCGCTGTCAACAATTTTGCTAGTTTTCCTGCAACAATTGGTCCTTCGCATGCGCGAGCGCGTTGCGCAGCCTCATGATCGCCTTCGTATGCAACTGGGAGATGCGGGAAGGCGTCAAGGACATCACTTCCGCGATTTCTCCCAGGGTCAATTCCTCGTAATAAAAAAGGGTTACCACCGTGCGTTCCCGTTCCGTCAAGCGCTCGATGGCCTGGGCCAAACATTGCTGCAAATACAACTCGTGAACTTTCCGCTCCGGGTTTTTGGCCTTGTCGTCCACCAGAAAGGAAAGCCTCGTATCGGCATCATCTTCCTTCAGCGGGTCTTCCAGGGACACGATGCCGGCCAGCTTGATGTCTTGCTGCAGCTGTCCGAACTCGCGCTCATCCATCTGCATGTAGGCCATCACTTCCCGGTCGGTGACGGTTCGCATGTGCGTTTGTTCCAGCGTCTGATACGCTTCTTCCAGTTTGCGAAATTTTTCCCTCACCGAACGGGGCACCCAGTCGTTTTGCCGGAGCCCGTCGATGATGGCGCCGCGGATGCGCCAGGTGGCGTATGTCTCGAATTGCAGCCCGCGGTCGTAATCGAATTTGTCGATGGCGTCGATCAGCCCCAGGACGCCGAAACTGGTCAAATCGTCGCGGGACACGTTGCGGGGCAAATTGCCCGCCATCTTGTTGACCACATAGTCGATCAGCTTCAGGTGTTTTTCGACGAGCCTTTTTTTCGCTTCCGGATCGCCGTGCCGTTTGAAGGCCAGCCACAGGTCATCCTCTTTGTTGCGGACCGTATGTTGCTCAGCCATACTTCACCTTCTTCAGTCCTCGGACATCCGTCTGACCGCCCGGGTCATCTGCTCGGGGTTCAGCTTGTCCCTGGACACCAGTTTTTCGGGCTGGAGCGGGACGAATTCATCCGCTCCGGGCTCGCCCCCATTGGGGTTGGCAATCATTTCCTGAAGCAAATCGTTGTCGTCGGCAGGCGTGGTCAAATCGACGTTCTGACCGGCCGCCGGCCCGTTTTCCATCCGGTTGTCCGTCCGGAGCGCGATTCCCCACAGCCAGCGAACGGCATAAACCGCCGCATAGAGGATGACAAAGGCGGCCAGGGAACGGATCGCGGTGGTAAGAGCAGGGTTTTTCGGCCAGGAAAGGACAAGGGTCAACAAACCGGATGCCAGTGCGATGGATAAGTTCCATTTCCAGTTGCCGATCATCGCCTAAATCCGTTTCACCCCCTGATGCACGCTGCGAACGACGAGTATGCCGGTGGCACACTCCAATTCGATGGTTCGGCCGAAATTTTCGCCGGTGTCTTCCGCCACCAGCGGAATGCGGTACAACTCCAGCATTTTTTTGACGGCTTCCGCGTTGCGAGGTCCGATCCGCATCGCCTCGCTCGCGACGAAGGCGAACATTTGGGCGCCGCCGGCCATTTTGGCGACGAGACGGCCCGTTTCCGCCCCGAGTTCCTTCATGATCCGGATCAGTTCCGGAACGGCGGTATCCGCGTACTTGGCGACGTTGAACGGCCTTTCCCTGGCAATTTCCGATGCGGGCAACATGATGTGGGCCATGCCGGATACGCCGGCGTGCGCGTCATGAAGCGTCAGGCCGATGCAGGAACCAAGTCCCGTCGTGCGCAAAATCCCGTTTCTTCCAACCGTTGCCTTCAAATCCGCCATTCCGACTTTGATTACGGTCTCAGTGCTCATCAAAAGGAACTCCCAATGAAGCAAAAAGCTTGCTGAACGATTGCGGATCGGGGATGAACGTGAAGTGGCCTTCCACGTCCAGTTCGTCTTCCAGAAACCGGGTGTAAATGAGCAGCGCCTTGTCCCCCGTTTGGCCGTATTCCATGACGCCAAAACTCAGGATCGTTCCCGTCATGTCGATGGCCAGCGCCGGCACCGTGGGGATGAGCGACATCCGGGTAAGGTCCCCCAGGGATGACAAATAGGAACTGACCATGATGTTGCCGATTTCCTGCAGGGCGGACATTTCCATCTCCGTGAACGATTCCGGATCATCCGTTTCGATGCCGACCAGCCGGCTGAGCATCTTTTTGGCGGAGGGCACGGACAGCATGAAGAACATGTTGCCGTGACAATCGCCCAGCACGCGGAGAAAAACGGACACGACCACTTCCTCCGCCCCGCCGAGGCTTTCCGCCACTTCCGAAAAAGGCACGATTTTGACGAGCGGCACCTTCATGTCCACCTGCTTGTCCAGCAGTTTGGCCAATGCGGTTGCCGCGTTGCCGGCCCCGATGTTCCCAACTTCCCGCAAGACGTCCAGTTGGAAATCGGCCATCCTTTTGAGGGGATCCACCGTCGGATAAACTCCTTTACTCGTAGATTTGCTCCAGCTGCACAATCTCGCTCCGGTTCAGCACCTCGGAAAGATTCAGCATGACGAGCAGCCGGTCGTCCGCCAGTTTGGCCACGCCGCGCAAATATTTCGCTTTGACCCCGCCCACCACTTCCGGCGGGTCGACGATGCCGTCCGCATCCAAATCAATGACGTCGCTGGCCGCGTCGACGATCAGACCGACTTCCAGGTTTTCCGCATTGACGATGATGATCCGCGTATCGTTCGTATACTCGGTCTCTTTCAACCCGAAGCGGCCCCTCAGGTCGATGACCGGCACGACAACGCCGCGCAGGTTGATGACGCCCTTGACGAATTTCGGCGTCTTCGGCACCCGCGTCATCGGCATCATGCGTTCAATCGTCTTTACTTTGTCGACCTCCACCCCGTATTGCTCGGAACCGAGGTTGAACACGATCACTTTCAGCTCTTCACCCATTCGCAATCCCTCCTCGTATATTGGCAGCCGCCCGTCTCACTTGATCAGGGCGTTGGTGTCCAGGATGAGCGCAACCTGTCCGTCGCCGAGAATCGTGGCTCCCGAAATGGCGAACAGTCCGGACAAGTATTTGCCGAGCGGCTTCAGCACGATCTCCTGTTGGCCCAGCAGCTCGTCGACGGTAACGGCAACCTGCTTGTCCCCTTTGTGCACGATGACGACTTCGCATTCCTCGCGGGCAGCCGCCGCTTCTTCCCTGGGGCATTCCAACACTTCGCCCAGATCGAGCAGCGGGATGAGGCCGCTCCGGAAGTCCATCATCGTCTGGCCGTGCACGTTGCGGATGTTGTCCTTGCGCAGGATGGCCGTCTCCACGATGGACGAAAGCGGCACCGCATACTTCTCCGCACCAACCCGAATCAGCATCGCTCCGATGATGGAAAGCGTCATCGGCAGCTGGACGGAAAACGTCGTGCCGGTTCCGGGGGCGGACACCACCTGCACCCGGCCGCCGAGGGACTCGATCTTGTTTTTCACGACATCAAGCCCGACTCCCCTGCCGGAAATGTCGGACACCTGTTCCGCCGTGCTGATCCCCGACGCGAACAGGAACTGGAACACTTCCTCGTCCGTCAAGGTTTCCGCCTTGTCCGGTGAAACGAGACCGTTTTTGAGCGCCTTGTCCAACACTTTCCCGCGATCGATGCCGCGGCCGTCGTCCTGGATTTCGATGAAGACGTGGTTGCCGCTGTGATAGGCCCTGAGGTGAATCGTGCCCGTTTCGGATTTGCCGGTTTTGATCCGCTCTTCCGGCGATTCAATGCCATGGTCCACGGAGTTGCGCAACAAATGGACGAGGGGATCGCCGATTTCATCGATGACGGTCCGGTCCAGCTCCGTATCCGCTCCGGTGATGATCAGTTCCAGTTTTTTGTTCATCGACTTGGCCAGGTCGCGCACCATGCGGGGGAAGCGGTTGAACACCGTTTCCACCGGCACCATGCGAAGCTTGAGCACGATGTTTTGCAAATCCGAGCTGACCCGCGCCATGTGCTCGACGGTTTCCGTCAGGGCGGCGTTGCGGATTTCGCCGGCAAGTTCCTCCAGGCGAACCCGGTCGATGAGCAGTTCGCTGAACAGGTTCATCAGATCGTCCAGCCGGTCGAGATCGACGCGGATCGTTCGGCCGAGGGCCGCCTGCTGCCGTTTGCCCGCCGCGGAT
>Ga0310827_100462_pt1 | contig 31928 bp, 25 predicted proteins | sample WT_ome_2_FD_201309 | JGI IMG/M metagenome (GOLD analysis project Ga0310827, IMG submission 201309) | Sorghum-adapted microbial communities enriched on wild type (WT) sorghum from Joint BioEnergy Institute, Emeryville, California, United... ... | reverse complement strand
TCCCAACCCGTGACGCCTGCCTCCGCTACGCGCCCAGTGGAGGCTATGTAACAGCCTCCACTGGGTAACAAAATTACGTGAGTGAACCATTATCCTTCGGTAACATTTTTATATGAGTTGACACGGGTATCGCCGGTGAAGATCGCTGGTAGTTACCGTAAAAAAAGCCGGACTCCCGATCAGGGAACCCGGCGATTGTTCATCATCCTCTCGGATGAACGTTATGCTTCGATTATTTCGACCACGTAAACTCCGACTTAAACTTCGACGTTACCTTTGTATACCGCTTCGGCTGGCCCCGTCATATAGACATGATTGTCGCGTTCATCCCATTCGATGAACAAGTCTCCGCCCTTGAGTCCTATCCAGGCGGCGCGATCCGTCAATCCGTTTAGGACGGAGGACACCAGCGTAGCGCAAGCGCCCGTACCGCAAGCCAGCGTTGGGCCTGCCCCGCGTTCCCATACGCGCATCTCCACCCGCTCACGATTCGTCACCGTGGCGAATTCTACGTTGATCTTGCGCGGGAAGTATGGATGTACCTCCAGCTTCGGTCCCCACGTGGTCACTTCGAAATTCGGCGCATCATCCACATAGATGACGCAATGTGGATTGCCCATCGAGACGGCCGTAAACTTAAATTCTTGACCGTCCGTCTCAATCGGCTGGCTTACTATCGGATTTTGATTCAGCGTCGTTGGAATTGTCAGGCCGTCCAGGATCGGTTCGCCCATGTCGACCCGCACCGTCTTGACCACACCGTCTTCGACCTGCAAGGTCACTTGCTGAACGCCTGCTCCCAACGTTTCAATCGTTACGCTGTCTTTATCCACCAGACGGTTGTCATAGACGTATTTGGCTACGCAGCGAATCGCGTTGCCGCATTGTTCTGCTTCCGTACCGTCCGAGTTAATAATCCGCATTTTAAAATCCGCTTTGTCCGACGGGAGAATAAATACCAATCCGTCCCCGCCAACGCCAAAATATCGGTCACACCACCGGATCGCCAGTTCGGATACGTTATCCGGCAGCTGTTGTTCACCATAAAATACGAGAAAATCGTTACCTAGTCCATGCATTTTTGTAAATTCCATGCTAACCCCACTCCTGCATCGTTGGATGATAGGGTTAGTCTACGCCTTTGCCCGGTAGAAAAGCTATTGATTTTATGCACGAATGTTTGTACTTTTCGCGGTAACAAAGGGACGCGGTCCACTGCTGCGCCGTTTCCGATTGCCTGACCAGACGCTGCCCGCGCCCATTAGGAAGGTCGGAATGCCTGCGGCCACCAGCGTGATTGCCCACTCCCGCGTGCCAAGCGGTACCGTTTTGAAGATCGGCTGAAGCGGTTCAATGTACATGACGCCAAGCAGCAGCACAATCGACGACAGGACGGCGGCCACTAAATATTTATTTTGCAAAATGTTACGATGGAAAATCGACCGCGAGCTGCGGCAATCAAACACATGGATCAGCTGCGCCATAACCAGCGTCGCGAAGGCGACGGATTGCGCTTTGACCAGTTGGGCCGGATCCGACGGCGCATGGCGCAGCGTCAGCCAGAACGCCCCCAGCGTACATACGCCGATCAGCACGCCGCGGCTGATGATCTTCCACCCTAACCGACGGGCAAAAATATTTTCGTTCTTGCCGCGCGGCTTGTGTTCCATCAAGTCTTTTTCCGGTTGATCGACACCGAGTGCCATCGCTGGCAAACCGTCGGTCACCAGGTTCACCCACAAAATCTGGATCGGCAGCAGCGGCAGCGGCAAGCCTGCCAGCATGGCGAAGAACATTGTCAGAATTTCGCCGACATTGGAGGCCAGCAAATAACGAATAAACTTGCGAATGTTCTCGTAAATGCTGCGTCCTTCCTCAATTGCAGCGACAATCGACGTGAAATTGTCATCACTGAGGATGAGCGAGGACGCTTCTTTGGAGACGTCGGTGCCGGTCATGCCCATGGCGATGCCGATATCAGCGGCTTTGATGGCCGGCGCATCGTTTACGCCATCGCCGGTCATCGCCACCACATGCCCGTTCCGCTGCAGCGCCTTCACGATCCGCAGCTTATGCTCCGGCGACACCCGGGAGTAGACGTAGGTGTGCTCTACCTGCTTCTCCAGCTCCTCGTCGCTCAGCATCTCCAGCTGCTGGCCTGACATCGAGGTGCCGCCCCGCGGCAAAATACCCAGATCGGCGGCGATCGCTTCGGCGGTCAGCCCATGGTCGCCGGTGATCATCACCGTCTTGATACCTGCCCGGCGGCAGACGGTAATCGCGTCCCGCACTTCGCGGCGCGGCGGATCGATCATGCCGGTGAGGCCTACGAAGATCAGTTGGGATTCCACTTGATCTTCATGCTCCGCCCCCTCGGTTGGCTTCAAATCGCGGTAGGCCAGCCCAAGCACCCGAAGGGCACTGCGGGCCATTTGTTCGTTGGCTGCTTGCACTTTTTGCCGGAACGTGCCGGTGAAAGGCACCACTTTGCCATCCCACAGGATATAAGAGCAGCGTTCAAGCAACATATCCGGTGCCCCTTTGACAAGCGCCATTTTGCCGCCTTGATGGGAGACGATGACGGACATCCGTTTCCGCTTGGAATCAAAAGGAAACTCCTGATCGCGGACATACATTCCGCTCAAGGTTCCCGGCGTCATTCCCATTTTGGACGCCAGCGTTACCAACGCTCCCTCGGTTGGATCGCCCTTCAGCTTCCAGACCGAACCACCTGCAGCGGCTTCCTCCTTCGTCTTGCGGCGGCCGCGCTTCTCCGGATCGTCCTCATAGATCACCGCATTGCTGCACAGCGCGCTGATCTGCAACAAGCGGCGCAAGCTTTGATCATTGCGCATATCGACAGGCTTGCCTTGGTCCAGAATATTGCCAACCGGCTCATAGCCTTCGCCCGTCACTTCCAGCGACCGGCCTTCCAGCCACACCCGGGTTACGGTCATTGTGTTTTGAGTCAGCGTGCCGGTCTTGTCCGAACAGATGACCGTAGCGCAGCCCAGTGTTTCCACCGACGGCAGCTTGCGAACGATCGCCTTGCGTTTGATCATACGCTGCACGCCTAGTGCCAACGCGATCGTCACGATGGCTGGCAGACCTTCCGGGATCGCAGCCACGGCGAGACTCACTCCGGCGAAGAACATGCTGGCTGCCGGCTGTCCCTGCAGAATCCCCAGCAGCACCACAACGACGGTCAAACCGAGCGCCACATAAATCAAAATTTTGCCGAGCTGCTCCAGACGCCGTTGCAGCGGGGTTTCTTGGACTTCGGTATTTTGGATTAAATCGGCGATTTTCCCCATCTCGGTGTCCATGCCCGTGCGGATCACGATCCCCCGGCCCGTCCCGCGGGTAATCATCGTGCCCATGAAGCCGATGTTCTTCTGATCGCCCAGCGGGACGTCGCTTTCACTAAGCACCCCCGCATGTTTGCCCACCGGATGCGATTCGCCAGTCAATGCAGATTCTTCCACGTCCAAGCTGTTCGTAGATAACCACCGGATATCAGCCGGAATCCGGTCCCCGCTTTCCAGCAGGACAATATCCCCTGGAACAAGCTCTCTGGCAGGAATATGCTTGACGACGCCTTGGCGCAGCACATTGGCATGGGGCGCGGACAGTTCTTTTAATGCCCGCAGGGAACGCTCCGCACGGAATTCTTGGATAAATCCAAGCACCCCGTTCAGAATGATGATGGCGATGATGGTGACGGCATCCAGATACTCGCCGAGAAAACCGGATATCAGCGTGGCACCCATCAGTACCAGCATCATAAAATCCTTGAACTGGTTCAGGAACAGCAGAATCGGAGAGATGCGCTCTCCTTCCTTCAGTTCGTTCCAGCCAAATTCCTCGCGTCTCTTCTGCGCTTCTTCATCGGTCAGGCCCTGTTCACGCGTGACGCCGAAGTGTTGCAAAAGCGCATCACTGCTCCACTGGTGCCAGTTTTTTTGTTCCATCCTCCTTAATTCCCCTTCCGTTTATTATGCAGTATCGGCGTGAAGGCTTTTCCACCTAGGGTAAATGTATTCCAGCCAGTCCCAAATTATCACAGGGGAGCCCTTAAGTTTTTGCCCGAAGTATGGCATCATAGAAGGGGGCTTTCTCGTGAAGCCGCCGTTTTTATACCACAGTTTCAGAACAGGAGATTATCATAAAATGGCACTCGACGGCATCGTAACCCGAGCGATCGTACACGAATTGCAAGCCTGCATCGGCGGTCGCATCAATAAAATACACCAGCCCGCAGAAAGCGACCTCGTCTTTCACTTGCGCACGCATGCGGGCAATAAGCGGCTCCTGCTGTCGGCGAATCCGACATACCCGCGGATTCATTTCACGGAAAGTTCATTTCCGAATCCGTTGGAGGCACCGATGTTCTGCATGCTGCTGCGCAAGCACTGCGAAGGCGGGACCATCGAAGCGGTGACGCAGGTCGGCATGGAGCGGATCATCCATATCGACGTCCGTACTCGCGATGAGCTTGGAGATTTATCCATCAAGCGGATCATCATCGAATTGATGGGACGGCACAGCAACATCATCTTGGTTGACCCCGCCACCGGCACCCAGTTGGACGGGATACATCACGTGACGCCGGCCATTTCCGGCTATCGGGTCGTCATGCCCGGCTTCGCCTATACCGCGCCGCCAGAGCAGCACAAGCTTCATCCGCTCGAAGCGGATCGGGCGGCGTTTATGGGCGCCTGGCAAGCGGCAACAGCCGAAGGCAAAGGCAGCAACTGGCTGGTCGATGCCTTCGCCGGGCTCAGCCCGCTGATCGCCGGCGAAATCTACGCCCGCGCCGGAGTCAGCGGCATTGCAGCCGAGATCGGGCTTAACCCGGAGGAGGCGGAGCGGTTATGGGGGGCTTTTAACGGATTGATGGAGGAGGTTCGCAGCCAGAACTATTCCCCCATGACCGGCGAAAACGCCAAAGGAAAAAGCATCTTCTCCGCCGTCCGTCTCACAAGCGCCCACGGGGAGATTCGCACCTATTCTTCGATCAGTGAATGCATGGAAGATTACTACGGGGATAAAGCGCTGCGGGATACGGTCAAACAGAAGACGAGCGACCTGCTGCGCTTCCTGCAAAACGAGCGAAACAAAAACATCAAGAAGCTGACCAACCTGGAGAAGGATCTAAGCGAAGCCGAGGATGCCGAACGTTACCGCATCTGGGGTGAGTTGCTGCTGCCTTCGTTGCATGCGATTCGCAAAGGGGACACCAGCGTGGAGCTGATCAACTACTACGATGAAGAGCAGAAAATGGAGACGATTCCACTGGATCCGCTGCTAACCCCATCGGAGAACGCCCAGCGGTATTTTAAGAAGTACAACAAATTTAAGAACAGTCTCGCCGTCATCGAAGAACAGATGAAGCTGGCGAAAGAGGAAATTGCTTACCTCGACGGCTTGCTGCAGCAGTTAAACGATGCGACGTTAAGCGATATCGACGAAATCCGCGAGGAGTTGACTCAGCAGGGATATTTGCGAGACCGGGCCAAGCGGGGCAAGAAGAAGAAAAAGAACGACCGTCCGACGCTGCACGTCTATACTTCGTCGGAGGGCATCGAAATTTACGTCGGCAAAAACAACCTGCAAAACGAATACGTCACCAACCGGCTCGGCAAACCCAACGATACTTGGCTCCATACGAAGGATATCCCGGGTTCCCACGTCCTGATCCGCAGCGAGTCATACGGAGACGCAACGCTGAATGAGGCCGCGCAACTTGCCGCTTATTTCAGCCAGGCGAAGCAATCCAGCAGCGTTCCGGTGGACTGCACGCTCATCCGCTACGTCCGCAAGCCAAACGGCGCCAAGCCCGGCTTCGTCATTTATGACCATCAACGGACGTTGTATGTCACGCCGGATGAGCAGCTTATTAAATCGTTGCCAAACACGGTGAAGAACGGCTGATTGGATGACAGATGACTGTTGGCGATACTCAAATGTCATAAAAAACGGTGCTCCAAAAGGGTTTATCAATGCGTAGACCCTTTGGACCACCGTTTTTTCGTTTTTATCAGTTTTCTAAGTTTTTCCCAGCCCGTCTGACCGCCTCTGCCGCCTGTTTCAACCGTTCCACCGTACCCGGCGGTGCCGTGCGTCCACCTAAATCACCGTGAAAAACAACCCCCTGCCGCACACCGTGATAATCAGATCCCCCGGTAACGATTAGCCCGTACTGCTCGGCCATGGCGGTATAACGGCTCTCCTCTTCTGGGCCGTGGTCAGAATGGTACACTTCAATCCCATCCGGCTTCCCGTGCTCCAGGATTGACCGCACCAACTCGTCGTCCCCGTATAAGCCCGGATGCGCTAACACTGCCGCGCCGCCTGCCTCATGAATCCACATGATGGCCTCTTCCGGTGCTATGCGCGGCAGAGAAGCATAGCCGGGTTTGCCTTCGGCTAAATATCGATCAAAAGCCTCGCGCATATCCGATACATATCCCTTGCGAACAAGGGCATCTGCGATATGAGGCCGGCCTAGGCTTTCCCCCGGACGCAGCGGCCGGTCCAGCCCAGCTTGCACTTCCTCCATCGTAATCTCAACGCCTAACTGCTGCAGCTTCGCGATAATAAGATGATTTCGCTCCTCCCGAACCGAGCGAAGCCGGGCCAAGCGCTCCTGAAGCTGCTCATCCTCGTAATCCAGGAAGTATCCCAACACATGGATGTCTTTGCCCCCGGCCCTTGTGCTGATTTCAATGCCGGGGACAACGTCCACGCCAAGCTCCTTCCCGGCCAGCAATGCTTCCTCAATCCCCGCAACGGTATCGTGATCTGTGATAGCCAAGCCAGTGAGCCCTTTTTCCTTGGCCAGCCTTACGTTTTCCGCCGGCTTATTCATCCCGTCCGAAGCTTGGGTATGTGAATGAAGGTCGTAACATTCGTCTTCCATATGTGGTTCCATGTGATCCCATCCTTCATTTCGCAAGTTTTTACGTAGTTTGCGGGTATTCCCGCAGGAAAGTCAAAAACGTCACTGCGGTGACCGGCAACAGCGTCGACTTCAAATGAATCGAATAAAACATCCGCTTAAAAGACAACCCTTCAATATCCAGCACCTCCAGCAGTCCCAGCGCCTGCTCATGCTTAACGGAAGAAGGCGAAATAATTGTGATGCCGATCCCGGCCTCGACGGCCGATTTTACCGCCCCCGTGCTGCCAAGTTCCATCACAGTACGAAGTTGGTTGATGTCAACGCCACATCTCCGCAATTCATCCTCCATCACCTGACGAGTACCAGAGCCTTTTTCCCGCAGTACAAAGGGGTAATGAATCGCTTCCTCCACCGTGACGGACCTTCTCCCTGACAGCGGGTGACCGGCGGGAACAATCAGCTTAAGCTCATCCTCCATGACAGGTTCAGATACCAAGTCCGGATGTTGAACCGGTGCCTCAACTAACCCAAAATTCAGTTGGTGATTCAGAATCTCCTCAATGATTTGCGTCGTATTGATTACCTTCATCACAATTGAAATATGAGGATATCGCTGCCCAAACGGACCTAGGAGCCGAGGAAGGACATATTCCCCGATCGTCAAGCTGGAGCCGAGCTGAAGCCGCCCTTCCAGCATCGACGTATGCCGCGACATGGCCTGCTCCGTTTCACGAATTAACTCAACGCTCTGGCGAGCAAACGGCATTAAAGTTTGTCCGGCTTCCGTTAATTCGATTCTTTTGGTAGAACGGATCAGTAGCTTGGTGCCGAAGTAATCTTCCAGCGATTGGATTTGCATCGTAACCGCAGGCTGAGTCATGTGCAGGGCCTGGGCTGCAGCCGAGAAGCTGCCACGCTGCGCCACCGTATAGAAAATATGAAGCTGGTGATAGTTTAACGCCATCGTCCGGCACTCCCCTTTCTCTCCATTGCAAAGCTCTCCATTAACAATAGCATGCTCGCCCCAACTCCATAAAGTGCCCGTACCATGAATTTGATGCAGGATCAAAAAAACGCGCTTGTATATAGTCTTGTGTAGTCTTGTGCGCCTCTTTTGCACCATTATCCCTTTTGCTCAGAAGAGGGAGATTCAGGAGGATCATCTTCTTACCGCCCTTTTTGCACCATTATCCCCTTTGTTCAGAAAAGAGGGGCCGATAAGCCCGATGGTAAGGAGGTTACCCGGAAATCCGATCAACCTCTGAATATCGGATGGTCAATGTGTATTTTTTTCTTGATGATAGAACGTACGTTTGGTATAATTTAGAAAAGAGAACGTATGTGCGCATTTAATGGAGGAAGCGGACATGAAATTAGGCATGAATACGGAGCATCAAGCTATCAGCCGTCGTTTTCAAAATGAAGCCGACTGCATCGAGGCGATCATCGCGATGAAGTGGCCAAATGGCTTTGTCTGCCCGCGCTGCGCTTATACCGAGTGCACCCGTCTGTCCACTCGACATATTCCTTTATTTGAATGCGGAAAATGTGGCTATCAAGCCTCTCCTTTGGTCGGCACCATTTTTGAAAGAACCCATTTGCCTTTGGTGAAGTGGTTTCAAGCACTGGAGCTGTTCCTGCTCCCAGATGGCATCTCGGCGCTGCGGTTGAGTCAGGTAATCCAAGTGACCTACAAGACCGCTTGGCTCATGCTGCACAAAATCCGCCATACCCTCGGTGAATGCGATGCGAAGGTTTTGCTCTCTGGAGAAGTCAAAGTGTGCCGCGATCAATATGGGACGGATACCAGACGCTTTCATCCTGCTGATCAACCTTATGCCACCGCGGTTGTTACCGGCTGCACGGTAACGGAGACTGGCGAACCCGAGCGAGTGAAGATTCAACTGATTCCGCACAAAAGAGGAGGGGGCGAGCAACAGGCTGACCGGAGCGATCTTGAGGCATTCATCAACAAGTATGTCGATGGACAACACACCTCAACCAAGCGGTGGTTTCCTTTCGCTTATCGGATGTATCTGCCCTTGCGGAGAGTCGTGAGACAAGCAAGAGACTCGATCCGACGCACGTATGTCTCGCTAGGAATAACGCATTTGCAGGCGTATTTGAACGAGCACACCGTCCGCCGTTACCTGCGCATGACTTGTTCCGAGGAAGAGATGCGCCAAAACCTGCTGCAGATGTGCTTGTCCATTCCTGCGATCTCTTACGACCAGTTAGTTACACATCGACAAAAACACCCGTCCATTGCAACAGCGGCTTAATTCACTGCTCCTGCGCTCCCTTACCGCCAGTTAATCTCAAGTCGTGTAATCTCACCAGTTGCGGATGCGGCTTAATCGAGGGGTTTCGAGCACTCCATATTTAGTGAGTTGTCCGTATGTATTTATTTAGTCACTCGTATTTATCGAGTTAGCCATATTTTTTGCAATAAACCACTTAATTGCCTTTTTGAAACGTACTGATCAGCTCCTTGCAACTATTTTCATACCTTTATCGCTTTCTTAACTTCTGAGCATTTTCGATCCCCAGTTTTCACTTATTCCATCACCTGATGTAACGGGATAATGGTGTAAAAGGAGTGGGAAGACTACATTAATCCTGCCCGTCATCACACCCTATCCCCTCACACCCCTACACAAGCGTAGACGTGAGTAACGTCAGGGAACGAAAGAGGGCGTATTCAAGTTGCAGAAAAATCAGTGAAATCGGATTTGACACAACAGGCTAAAATGTCAAAAGAAGCAGACCGGTTAACGGCTGCTTCTTTCCAGATCGTTCTTTGTTTTCGCTTTCATCTTCATTTTCGTTTTCAGCCTTGTTTTTGTCTGTCCTATTCCCGCAGCTCCTAGCGGCGCTTGCGACTGTTCTTCATCAGCGTCATTCGCCGGGAATGGCGAAGCCAGGAATAATAAGATTTTAGATCACGTAATTCAATGGTTTCCGACATCCGTCCAAGAAAGGTAACGATGATCATGCGGTGCATCGGGCGTCCGGCAAGGTCGAACTCGCCGGGAATTTCCGCAAATTCGGCCACCATCACAAGATCGTCATCAACTAAATAGACGTCCTCTTCCTTGCGATAATATGGCGTAATGCGTCCCTGCTTTAAACATTCCCAAGCCCATCCGGCAATCTGTTCAAACCCGACATTATCCCGATCAATTCTGTCCTGGTATCGGAGCTTGGCATGGTTCGTTACTACGATATCGGCAACTCTCTTGTCCCCTAGTTGAATATAGAAGGATTCATAGGTTCTCCAGCGTTCCGTTGCCTTGTCTCTCATGCCGCACCTCGCATTTTATAGGTCTTTATGGATAGAAGAGTAGGTCATTTGCCAATAATTAGGACTTTTTAACTAAGTTCTTTTACCTATTATATTACAACAATCCCTAATTTTCTACAAGATTTAAGTATTTTTTGCCAAGAAAAAACGGGTCGATAGAACTATATTTAGCGCAAAAAATCTGCAAGAGTTCAAACGCAAAAAAGCCGCGCAACGAGTTGCTCGCTGCGCGGCTTTTGGCATTCGGAATCGCTTGATCTACTTCAATTAGAGTCCGTAGAAGCGGGTTTTGTCCGGGACGTCCTTGCTGTATTCGGTTTTGATTTCCCCACGGTAAGACCGCTCGATTTTGCGAACATAAGATAACTTACGGATATTGCGCATCGTCTCTTCCGCTCGATCTGCATTCACATACATCACCACGTAATGCATGCGGCGGGATAGATAATGCACGCTTCCGTATTTTTCTAAGTTCCTAGCCGCTTTCAAGTCACTCACCCATATGATATATCCTGTACGCTCCGGAAACATGACTTTCCCCTCCCGTGGCTTAACTACCTGGAAATTCCGGTAACAATGATCCGGAATGATCGGCTGCTTACTCGCTTAGCCGCAACCGCAGCTTCCGCCAGCGCCGCATCCGCCTTTTGGATTCGGATCATTGCTCGGCACCTTGATCGTATCGGAAACGGCATGTGCTATCATTTCCGACATCTGGTGAAGGATATCGTCGAGCTCGTTCTCAGCAGCTTTAAACTTCCGAACTGCCTCGAAACGCTCTAACTCTCGCTCCACCTCGGCCACTTTCTCCTTGGCTTCGTGATAATTTGGATGGTAATGTCCGAAGCGTTCGGTTTCCCGGAACAGCTCCTTCTGAGCTTCCAGCTTCTTGACCCATGCCTGAATTTCGCTATCTTCTTCCACGCGCCTTTTCCAATACAAATATTCGGATACAGCGGCGGATTGGTTTATCATATCGCCCAATTCATAGGCGTTGATCAGCACTTCGGCCATGTCGACCGTATTCTTCGCGACTACGCTCATGAATTTTCATCTCGCTTTTGCGGTTAATGTTCCACCCAATAGGTAGACGTCACTATCATACCACAATCCTTTAGTGAGCAGAAGAGGTTCATCCTTCCTTGACTCTCATTTGCGTATGCCTGCTGGGAGAATTAGGCGAATCGCTTGCCAATCTCGGGGAGACAGCTGCACTTCCTTCTCTGAGATGTCCTTCTCCTGAGCCGCTGATGACGGAACCTGCCGCACTCTGACAAGCCAATCCGATTCGCCCTCCACGATGGCCAGCGGCACGCAAACCACGGTATCTCCGCCGATCTGCAGCATGAGCTTGGCAGACCAGGCCAAAGCTCGTTCGATCAGTTCACGAGCGGTCGAAGCGTGATAACGCCGTAATTCCTTCCACCACATGACAGGGATCTCCGATAAACCCGGGAACAGCTCGTCTACATCTGGCGGGCGGGTTTCCTGCTCATAAAAGTGCAGATCTGCTCCTTTATAAATCCAACCTTGCCCCTTCTGCACGATCTGCTCCTTGTCATTTGACCGGGTGACCTCTATTTCCGTAAGCTTCGGAAGCACCGGATCATCAGGGACAGAAGTGCCCCGTTGAGCCGGGGCCAATCGCTCACTATCCAGAATCTTAATCACTTCTGCTTCGCTCTCCGACGTTACAAGAAAATGAAGGGGACCAATTCGCTCCAGCTTGCCGGCCAGCGATGCCAAGTCGGCAATACGATCCGCAGCTTCCGAATCTGCACAGCTGAGCAGCTTCACTTCGGTAAGCGTCGTGCGGCCGATTTCCCGCCCCCATTGGAGCAAGCTGTCTCGAACAGGCGCCGGCACTCCGGCGGAATGCTCCTCCAGCAACTGCAAGATCTCCTGCGGCGTACGCCCCAACCGACCGGCCTGCTCCAGACCTGCACGCGTCAGACGATATACGCTCATCATGCCGGACGAAGCCAGTTCCGCGCAAAACTCCAGCTCAAACCGGACCGTAAACGGCACGTCCGGCGGAACCAACAGCTCAAAATCCGGCTGCACGATAAGCTTCTCCTTCACCGAGGGGGAGGACTGAGGTGAAGGGAGAACCTCAGGCGAAGAAGTCTCCCGGTCAATCAGCCAACGGAACATCAGGCCATCCTCTGGATGGCGGCCAAGCTCCATCCAGCCGAAGCCGCATAAAGCTTCAAGCCAACCCTCGGTCCAAGCAGCGCGCTCCGGCGACAGGTCGCCTCCCCCAGCTCCCAGCAACCCCTGATCTTGGAGCGAACCAAGCAGTTCCTCCACCGAATACCAGACGCCGCGTTTCAAATCCGGTGCCGTGAGTCGTAATGCGACATGCTGCAGTCCGACGTCCGCCGGAACATAGCGCTGTAGTATCTCGCGCAATAGGACGAAGTTCATTGCGGGGACGTCCAAGGACAGCCATGCTGCCATTCCCGGTACATCCGTCCGCCAAACGGCCCTCTCCTTGGCGATCAATCCTAGCGCCAGCAGCAGATCCATGACGACCGCTAACGCAGGAGAATAAACGTCTGGATGTGGATAGTTAAGCTGCAGACCTGCGATATCTTCGGCTTTCAGTACAATTCGATCTTCCAGCTTACTGCGTTCCTTCTGATGGATAGTCCCTTTCGCCGTCATCCGCAATCCATTGCCCGCAATCCAAGTCAAAGCGCGGAATAAATCTAAAGCCAATCCAGATTTGGCCTCTCGTTCAAGTTCCACACGCGCCGGGTTCTGCTCCCGCAGTTCCGTATAACCCCATGTCTTCCACAGGTCTAGCTGACGGTCCAGCGGAATGTAATACAGCTTCTCTCCCCAAGCTTTGCGAACCGCCGCGATCTCGCCGGAGCGCAGGAGTACCGGCAATGCAGCACGAACGTCAGCCCCACTCATGCTGCCAGCCGCGGCGACGTTCGCCTGCTCCAGCCGAAACGGCTGTCCTGCGTAGCGCCAAAACAGAAGTCGGAGCGCCTCGATCTCCACTTCGTTTAAATGACCTCGAACCGGCTCATCTACCAAAGAACCTTCGTACGCCGGCATTTCTGACCGACCGCTCATGCTTCGATCCCCTCCTGCTCACGCCGCACGGCATACTCATACCCTTGCTCCAACAAAAACAACTGCCTCCGGAGCGCAAATTCTTGTTCACGAGTATTCTCCGACACGAGAGTATAAAAGTAAGCTCTACCCCCGTCTCGCTTCGGCCGCAGAATTCGACCGAGGCGCTGCGCCTCCTCTTGACGCGAACCAAAGCTGCCGGAGATTTGAATCGCTACCGACGCATCCGGCAAATCCACCGCAAAATTAGCTACTTTAGATACGGCCAGGACCGGAATTTCCCCTTCGCGGAATGCCTGAAACAATCGGCTTCGTTCCGCCTGAGGCGTACTTCCGGTTATGAGCGGAACATGGAGTTCTGCGGCGATGCTTTGCAGCTGATCTAAATATTGACCGATAATAAGCACCTGACGATCTCGATGCCGGTCCAGCAAGCGCCGCACGATCTCGTTCTTATACGGGTTCTCCGCGGCGATTCGAAACTTCTCCCGCCCTTCTGCGCGGGCGTATTGATTCTGTTGCGGTTCGGGCATCGTTACCCGGATCTCTTGACAATTGACCTGGGCGATAAAACCGCTCTCTTCCAGCGCTCTCCACGGGACATCATACCGTTTGGGTCCGATCAAGGAGAAGACGTCCCGCTCGCAACCGTCCTCACGAACTAGGGTGGCGGTCAGCCCCAACCGACGGGTCGCCTGAATATCAGCGGTTGCACGGAAAATCGGTGCCGGAAGGAGATGAACTTCATCGTAAATAATCAGTCCCCAATCCCGTTCTTGGAACAAGGACATATGCTTGAAGTCGTCTTCTTTTCGAGCTCGATGAGTCAAGATTTGATAGGTTGAAACCGTCACCGGCTTGACTTGCTTTTTCTCTCCCGAATACTCTCCAACCGCTTCCGGCGGTAAAGTCGTTTTCGAAGTAATTTCGGCGATCCATTGACGTACCGAGGTTACATTGGAGGTTAAAATCAGTGTCTCACACTGGAACCGTTCCATGGCAGCTAGGCCTACTACGGTCTTCCCTGCCCCACAAGGAAGTACGACGACCCCGCTACCGCCTTCGCCTGCTTTACCGGCAAATGCAGCGACTGCTTCCTGTTGGTACGGTCTAAGTCGAAACGGCCTTCCTCCTTCCAGTTCCTCTCGAAGCGCAAACTTCAGATTGCGGCCTTGGTGATAGCCCGCTTCATCCACGACAGGATAACCCAGCCGGGCAAGCTCCCGTTTTAAACTGCCGCGCGAAGCCGCCGAAAGAAGCAGATGATGCTTGTCCACCAAATTCCAGGTCCCTGCAGGTAAATCCAGTTGTCGGGATAAACGCTCCAGAAACTCTTCTTCCGCTCCAACATACTCCAGTTCCAATCGCTCCGCTTCATCTGGAACCGGGCGCAGCTTCAACTGTCCGAACCTTCCCATCCAGTTACGAATGTCCTCGGCTGCGCCGCTCGGCAGTCCATATCGGGCCATGGCCCTAAGCTCTTGCAGCACTCGGTCTGCGTCGATCCCGCAGGAAGCCGCATGCCACAAAGTGAGCGGAGTGATTCGATATGTATGATAATAAGCCGGGCTCTTCACCAACTCGGCATAATGGGACAACTGTTCCCGCGCCGTTTCGAAGCCGGGATGCTCCTTCTCCAGCAGCACCGTCAAATCTCGCTGAACGATACATGCTCCCGTTTCTATCATCGGTTATGCCCTCCTTTAGATCAGCCTCTTGCAACCAGCAAAAAGAGAAGTCCGCCGCCAAGGCTGCGAACCTCTCCCGCTTCCTACCTCTTCGTCATTAATGGACCTGCTCCGAGATTTCAGACAGAGCTTCCCCGGCGTTGTCAGCAAAAATATTACGCACCGCCAAATCGCCAAGCGATACGATCCCGATCAAACGATCCCCTTCGCATACCGGGAGCCGGCGGATTTGCTGCTCGGCCATCAGTTCTGCGGCCTCGTCTACCGACATCTCTTGGGTAGCGGTCTTGATCCCTTTGGTCATCACTTCGGTAACCGCCGTCGAGCCGGGACGCTTCTCGGCGATTCCGCGGATCACCAAATCCCGGTCTGTGATGACGCCAATCAGCTTATCTCCGCCTTCCACTACCGGAATGAAGCCCGTGTCGTTCTCTTTCATTTTCACCGCTACTTCATATACATTATCCTGCGGCGACACAGTAACGACGTTCTTCGTCATAATCTCGCTGACTTTTCTCAACATAAATCCCTCCTTTGGACATAGGGTTCCAAAGTGGGAATCCGATTATGCGCGGTCGTTCTGATAGGATTCCGCCATCGCCGCCAGCAGCCCCGCCGCATGCAGCATCGCATCTTCGTCAATATCGAATTTGGGATGATGATGCGGATACATCGCGCCTTTGCCGGGATTGCCCGCCCCAACAAACATGAAGCAGCCTGGGACTTGCTGCAAATAATAGGCAAAATCCTCCGCCGGCATGATCTTCGGCGACAACTCAGCCCGCAGTCCGAACACCTCCGGAGCTACTTTCCGAAAACGCTCGTATTCCCCTTCATCGTTCACTAAACTTGGGTACCCCATCATATAGTTGATCTGCGCCTTTGCGCCGTAAGCTTCCGCCGTGTTCTGGGCTAACGCATGAATCCGTTCGCGGATGAGCTCCCGCGTCTCCTCACGGAAGCAGCGGACCGTACCGGACAATCTGCAGCGGTCGGCGATGATATTCTGCGCCGTCCCGCCTTGGATCGAGCCGATCGTCACCACGGCTGGGTCCAGCGGATCCACCGAGCGGCTCACCACGCTTTGCAGCTGCAGCACAAGGGCCGAAGCGGCCACCACGCTGTCTACCGTTTTATGCGGCATGCCGCCATGCCCGCCGCGCCCCTGCACATCGATGAAGAACTCGTCGGTCGAAGCCATCAGCGGCCCCGGCGCACTCGCTACCGTGCCGACTGGAATCGGTGTCCACAGGTGTACCCCGTAAATGACGTCTACCCCGTCCAGCGCACCTTCCTCGATCATCGACTTGGCCCCTCCCGGGCATACCTCTTCGGCCGGCTGGAAGATTAGGCGGATCTCCCCGCGCAGCTTCGCTTTTGTGCAGCTGTAATATTCCGCGAGTGCCAGTAGTGTAGCGGTGTGGCCGTCATGACCGCAGGCGTGCATCACGCCGGGGTGCTGAGAAGCGTACTCGCATGTTTTTTCGTCCTGGATCGGCAGTGCGTCCATATCCGCCCGAAGCGCCACCGTTTTGCCAGGAAGCTCTCCCCGGATGCGGGCTACAAGGCCAAACCCGCCGACATTAGTGGTCGTTTCGATCCCCAGCTCCCGTAACTTATCGGCAATCAGCGCCGAGGTCTCCTTTTCCATGAAGGAAAGCTCTGGATAGCGGTGAAAATAACGCCGCCGCTCCACCATGGATGGAAACAAATCGCTTAACAGCTTCTCCTCCATCGTCCCACTCCTCTTTCCACGATCTCGTTTAGCTTATTGTAGCAGAAAATGGGTGACTCGTTCAGATTTACATTAAGGAAAGCCGCCGATTTGCGAGGTTTTCCCATGCTTGCACAACCGATGGAAACATAATATCATGGGGATAAGTGTGATAACTTTGATGAAAAAAGTTCACATTTAAATCGAACCGTGAACTTTGGATCAATATTTTGAAGGGGGCACTCTTTACAATGATCGTAGAAAATACCGGATTGGACGGACTGCAAAGCGATTTGGCATACTTAGACGAAGCTGCGGAGAAGGTAGGCTTCATCCGTTGGCAATGGGAATATTACCGCGCTACATACGATTATAAAATCGAATATAATAACAGCGACTATTACCTCCGCATCAATACGCGGGTAGTCGAAGGCAAACTGGAACGTCCAGACACGGTACTGGCCATCGAAGCGGTCTATATGGGGCGGGCCACTTTTCCGCACGGCTTGGAGTATGAATCGGAGATTCCTGCGATGGTCATGAAGACCGCCAATCATAAGTTGACGGAATTAAAGGAACTTCTTGAGGCCTAATCGGTAACGCGATGAAAGAAGGCACAGAGAAACCAAGACGCGGAGCCCCCGATTTCCAATTGCTCATCTTAACCTTGCTGATGGCCGGTTTCGGAATCGTCATGGTGTTCAGCTCCAGCTCCAGCATCACGCTGGTTGATGCCAAATTTGGTTATGACCCGATGTATTTTACGAAACGGCAGATTATATTCGCTATAATCGGGTTAGTCGGCATGTTCGTGACGATGAATATCCCCTACGAGAAATATAAGAAGCTGTTTATCCCTGTGTTCATCCTGGCCATCATTATGCTGCTGCTCGTCCCGTTTATCGGCGGACGCATCAATGGCGCGACGAGTTGGTTCACGATCGGCACGCTCGGGATTCAACCAACGGAGCTGGCTAAAATCACGACGATTTTGTACCTATCGGCCCTCATTTCCAAGAAAGGCGAGCGGTTCCGGGATCTAAGAACCGGGTATATCCCGGTCATGGTCATCGTTGGCTTTGTCGCCGGCTTGATCATGCTCCAGCCTGACCTTGGCTCTTGTCTCATTCTTGTGGCTACCGCCGGGTTGATTATTTTCGCCGGCGGCGCGAATTTGAAGCACATTCTCGGTTCCATCGGGTTGCTCATCTTAGGTGCCAGCATTGTGCTGGGTGTCGAAGCATTGTGGGACAAGATCAATCCACCCGATCCCACCGTTGCTGCAAGCAGCGATTACCGGATGGGCCGGATCGAAGCCTTCCTCGACCCATGGCATGATACGCAAGGAACCGGCTACAACCTGATACAATCGCTCACTGCGATTGGCCATGGAGGACTAACCGGTACGGGATTTGGACAAGGCATTCAGAAGCTGCATTATTTGCCGAATGCGTATAACGATTTTATTTTCTCCGTCATTGGCGAAGAATTTGGATTTATCGGTACGTTGATCTTTTTACTGTTTTATATTTATTTCATATGGCGAGGACTGCTCGTGTCGCTGCGCTGCCAAAGCACCTTTGGCACGTTAGTTGGGGTTGGGATCATGGGCTTGATCGCCATCCAGGCGTTCGTGAATATCGGCGGCGTCACCAATACGATTCCGGTGACTGGTGTTACCTTGCCCTTCATCAGCTACGGCGGCTCTTCGTTGCTTGTGATGATGGTCTCGATGGGCATCGTGCTTAGCATTTCGCGGGAATCTTCTCTGCCGATGAAGCAGGAGCGCACGAAATCGGTGATCATTCGCGAACCAACGCCGTTCGAACTGCGCAGAGAAGCCCGGCGCGGCTTATAATTTAAAGCTAATAAAAGAAGACTACGGAGGGATTCTCCGTAGTCTTCTTTATGCTTAAGCATATGCCAGCAATCCGGTCATTCGAGGCCGAAAGCGAAACTCAGGTATGCTGCAGAAGGTCAAGGAAGGGGCGATCAGATTTCATCGTCCTTAAACGCCACGCCCTCGACTTTTACATTCACTTCTACAATTTTAAGTCCTGTCATGCTCTCTACCGCTTCTCGAACATTTTGCTGAAGCATCCGGCAAACTTCGTGGATGGGGGTCTCATATAACACGATAATTCGCAGGTCGATTGCCGCCTCCAATTGACCTACTTCGACCGTGACGCCCTTTTGCACATTTTTGCCGCTTAACCGTTTAGCCCAACCTTCGGACAACCCACCGGACATCGCGGCGATCCCCGGTGTCTCTAGCGCAGCCATTCCGGCGATTTTGGCGACAACATCATCTGAAATCCGAATTAGCCCGTTATCCAACTGCAGTTGTTCGGTCATGGTCATTCCTCCTTCAACCTCATTAATTTCATTGTAAATCGGAAGTCGGATTAAAGCAAATGTAGACCTTTCGTCTAATTTTGAGTAAAATTGTTACGTTCAGTTTTTTGCCAAAAAATGACTAACTCGAGGTGTACCATGAAAAAGTTGATCTCACCTGCTTTGCTGCTGATTTTCTTTGCACTCAGCGCCATTGGTCATTACGCGCATTGGTCAGCAACGCTTGAATTTATCATCTCCGCGATCGCCGTCATCCTTGTGGCGGGCTTTCTCGGCCGGGCAACGGAGAGCGTCGCGCATTACGCGGGTCAACGGCTGGGCGGCTTCCTGAACGCTACCTTCGGGAATGCGGCCGAATTAATTATCGCCATCATGCTGGTCCGCGAAGGGTTGTTCGACATGGTGAAGGCCAGCATTACCGGGTCGATCATCGGCAACCTGCTGCTCGTGCTTGGACTTAGCTTGTTTGCCGGAGGTTTAAAGCACAAGGTGCAAAAATATAACGTCACGTTAGCCGGCATGAACGGCTCGCTGATGATTGTAGCGATCATCGCCTTGTTCGTCCCAGCGATCTTCCTGCAAACCCATGTGCTGCATGAGGAGGATCGTTCCACGCTCAGTTTGGTTGTCGCTGGCGTACTTATTGTCGCCTATATCCTCTGGCTGATCTTCTCCATGATTACGCACAAGAATCATCTGGCAGATATCAGCGAAAAGGACGCGGAAGAGCTTCCGCATGAACATGCCCCCACCTGGTCCAAAGGGAAGTCGATTCTATATCTGGTGATCGCTACTGTAATGGTTGCGTTCGTCAGCGAATGGCTGGTACATACGCTGGACACCCTGACCGCCGATTTCGGTCTGAGTGAGTTGTTCGTCGGGGCCTTTGTCGTTGCGATCGTTGGAAATGCTGCCGAACACAGCGCGGCCATCATGCTGGCGATGAAGAACAAAATCGGGGCTGCTGTAGAAATCGCCGTCGGTTCCAGCTTGCAGATTGCTTTGTTTGTGGCTCCGGTGCTGATCTTCGTCAGCCATCTGTTTGGCAACCCGATGGATATCGTATTTACCGTCATCGAGCTAGCCGCGATTGGCGTCTCGGTGTTTATCGCCAAGTCCATCACGCAGGACGGCCAAACCAACTGGTTTGAAGGGGTGCTGCTGTTGGCAGTCTATATCATTCTCGGCGTCTCGTTTTATCTTGTATAACCTCCAACAACAAAAACAAGCGTATGTCTTCGGCAACTTCCGAAGCATACGCTTGTATTATTTCGCAGCAACAGCAAACGCTTTACTGTTGTCTATTGTTCATGGCTTCATACAGCGAGGCCAAGTTACGTTCCAATCTGCTGAGGATTTGTTTCCCTACCGTTTCTTGAATAAGTCCGACGCGAATCGCGTAATCTACTTGTCTGGAGAATCCATACATCTGGGTATCCAGCACTTCCTCATAGAGAGGGCAATAACGTGTGGCCAAGTTCTCCATCTGTACTTCGATCAGCTTCTCAATTTTATCTGCATCTTCTTTCAGAAGATTAAGTGCCTTCAGGTTTAGTTGCTCCTGCAACTCAGATGAAGTCATGCTTCTTCCCCCCTATGTCCAAAATCGCCTACCATTCATCTCTATTCTTAATATTAGACGAAATCGAGGGTCAATACAAGAACCTGCTTAAATTAACCTATCTATGAAAAACCGCTGAACACCGCTGTTCGCAGGCATTAAAAAACACCCCCAACCTAAGTTGGGAGTGTTTCTCATTGACATTAATCAGCAACAACTTTGACGTCCAACCCGTGTTTGGCAAACACTTCGGTTACGGCTTTCTTCGCTTCTTCCGCATCCGGTCCGTGAACGTGGAGCTCATAGCTCTTCGTATTTACGAGTGTGGTGAAGAGGCCGAGGATACTTTTTACATCAATGTACTTATTGTCCGCTTGGAGCACAATGGAAGACGTGAACTTGCCTGCTGTTTGGGCAATTTCGACTACCGCTTCATTGTTCGTGGCCATAGGATCCCTCCGTCTTTAACATTGGAAATAACATACTTCAATCATACATTGAATCCGCTTTCCTAGCAAGGAGGATTTCGGATTATTTCAGGTTTTCCGGGTTTAACCCCTCCAGCTCAGGCAGCACAAAAATGCCGTCCTTGCGGATCAACACATCGTCAAAATAAATTTCTCCGCCGCCGTAGTCCGGACGCTGGATCAACACAAGATCCCAGTGAATCGAGGAACGGTTGCCGTTGTCGGCCTCCTCATAAGCTTGACCTGGGGTAAAGTGAAGGCTGCCCGCAATTTTCTCGTCGAACAAGATATCCTTCATCGGATGCAAAATATAAGGGTTAAATCCGATCGCAAACTCCCCGATATATCTTGCCCCTTCGTCCGAATCCAGAATCTCGTTCATCCGTTTCGTGTCGTTGCTTGTAGCTTCAACGATCTTACCGTTCTCGAACCGGAATTTAATATTCTCAAACGTAATTCCGTTATACAGCGTTGCTGTATTGTAGCTGATCGTGCCGTTTACGGAATCGCGAACCGGAGCTGTATATACTTCCCCGTCCGGAATATTTTTCTGACCGGAGCATTTAACCGACGGAATATCTTTAATGGAAAATGTCAGATCGGTGCCTGGGGCAACGATCCGGACTTTATCCGTTCGGTTCATCAGATCGGCCAAGGCGTCTTGCGCCCGATCCATTTTGGCATAATCCAGGTTACATACGTCAAAATAGAAATCCTCGAACGCTTCCGTGCTCGTATTGGCCAATTGAGCCATGCTGGCATTCGGATAACGGAGAACCACCCATTTCGTACGTTTTACCCGTTGTTCGCTATGTACTGGGTGGGAATAAAGCGAATTGTACAGCTTCATTTTATCTTCGGGTACGTCGGACAGATCGTTGACGTTAGAACCCGCACGAATGCCGATGTAACAGTCCATCATTTCCATCCGTTTCAAATCGTATTCTGCCCACGTTTTGATGCCGTCTTCCGTAGCGTATTTTAACTGTGCACGTTGCACAGCGCGGTCCGTAATCTCGACGAAAGCGTTCCCGCCCTTCTTACCAACCTCTTCCACGACCGCTTTCAGCAAATCGCGTTCATCGCCAATCATTTCAACCAGGACGTTCTCTCCCGGTTGTACATTAACGGAATAACCAACTAGGTTTTCCGCCAGCTTCTGAATTCTAGGATCTCGCATCTGGCTTCACACTCTCCTCAATATTCGTTGTGGGATTTGGCATTTACAACCCGTGCCGGCCGTCCAAACACCCCGTTGGTTTAACCATTGGTTAATTCTTCTGCTTTATTGTAGCACGATAGGGTCGGAAAGTCAGCCTGACCTAGGAAGTCATTCCCCCTACTGATAACCCTCAAACCGGTTATCGGTTCGCAGCACCTCCCGCTGCGGCACACCTTTTGGGGACAAGTAATTTAGTGTGGTCTCTGAGGTCAGCCTGGAAGGGAATCCCGATTTGCGATCAATCGTCAAATGGTAGACGACGGTCGCTTTCATCTGCTCAAGCATGACAGATAACTGCTTGCTGCCCGTCGTCCAGATCTGCGATAACTCATCCCGCAGCTGCTCTTGCTGTGAAGCCGGCACCTGTTCTAACTTCGCCAATCCTGCCTCACGCGTAAGCTCCATTTCCGACAGCAAGCGATCCTTTAGCCGAATGGTGGCCTCGGCCGGATCCATCTCGATTCGAAGGACCTTGGTCCCTCGTGCTGCGCCGCTTTCGGAAGTGATCTTTTTCTTAGCGGCCATTCGGATTTCCTCTAGTTGCTCCAGAGGGTTTAGACGAACCACCCCTTGCAGCAGCGCATTGTGGTCATCGGATTGCACCTGCCAGTTCCCGTGCTCTAACCGGAGTTTGGCTTCCCAGCCGTTCGGCTGTGCGAGCCCCGCCGTTTGCAGATGACCTGCAAGGTGACCTCCCCGTTGACTCACAGGTTCGCCTCGGATACTTAATTCTTTATGCTCTTGAAGACGTCCCGTATAACTGAAGCTCTCCTCCAGCCCTTGCCCATTTCCATGCTGCAGGGCGGCTAAGCCGCGAAAGGTCAACGTATCACAGCCCGCCAGTCCGGACCAGGTGAAGTCAAACCACTGCTCCGGAGTTCTCGCTTCGTTGATCCCGCATGACGCCAGGATTACCGTAACTAGCAGGCCGCCGATGACCTTCCCTAACCGATATTTATACGTTGGCCATCTCCGTGATATCCCCTTCATACGCAAGCCCCCGCCTGAAAAAATAAACCGGTTCTCCACCGGAGCATTCCTTATGCTAGTTCTAGCAGTATCCTGCCACGGGGACGGTCGCTCTATTCGCAGGTTCGTCCGATGATCCAAAAAAGAACGCTCCCGCCGTCCATAAATCCGGCGTAGAGCGTTCTCTACCAATTACACCATTTACAAGGAAGGGGCGTCTTCTCTGGAGCCGATTTGCGTCTGGTTCCGCCCATTGTTCTTCGCTTTATACAGTGCCATATCCGCCACATAGAACAGTGACTCCACACTAAGCTTCTCATCGTCTTTTCCCCACTCAGCGATCCCGCATGAGACGGTCACCGGCGGATCGGTATCCATCGCGACACGCAACCGGATCGTTTCTGCGATTTCGTAGCTGTTCTCTGCGCTCGCACCGGGCAGGTACACGGCCAACTCTTCGCCCCCCCAACGGGCGGCGATATCGGTCTTGCGGATCGAGTTCTTGACGATGGAGCACACCTGCTTCAGGATTTTGTCCCCAGTTTGGTGCCCAAACGTGTCATTGACCTGCTTAAACTGATCGATATCTACGATGATTAAGGAACCGTTCGCGTCTCTTTTCTGAAATTCCTTAATCGCATCATCAACATAATGGCGGGCATAAAGCCCCGTCAGCATATCCCGATTCGCCATCCGGCGTACCTCCGCATGCAACGACGCGTTGGCAATGGCCAGCCCGATATGGGAGGATAGGACCTGCAGCAGCTTATAATTATCATAGGAGAAGAAGCGTGGCTTGCGGTGAGCCAGCATAATGACCCCGATCACTTCACCCCGGACGAATAAAGGTGCAGTGATCAGCGAGCGGGAGTTCGTCTCCTCCATAAATCTTGAGGTTACCTTCCCGTAGGCTTGGAAGTCCGACAAGATGATCGGTTCCTGCGTGGAATAGACCAGCCCGCTGAATCCATAGGTCATCGAAAAATGCTCTTTCGACAGCCCCGGCACGTTGCAAGACATAATCTCAAACGTTTCTGTATGTTTGTTGACTTGAGAAATGCAGCAATATTCCGCTTGGAAGATCGATAGAAGCTCTTCGGTTGCAAATTGGAATACTTCCTTGAGCCGCAAACTTTGATTCAGTCGTTTCGTTAGTTCGTTAATCAACCTCAGCTCGTTAATTAGCAAGTTTGACTGTTCATACAGCTTCGCATTCTCAAATGCAGTGCCGGCCGTATCGGCCAACATGCTGATCAGCTGTAAATCCACATCATCGATCTCTTCCCGTTCGATTTGCAAATGGAAAACCCCGTACACCCCTTGTTTTCCGCTGAGAGGTACGGCGATTTCCAAACTGCTCTCGCCATCTCCCGTTGAGTCTATGATGTTCCTAGTTTGCATGCGCCCCTCCATGAATGCCCTCACGAGCAGTTCATCGCCTTGTCCAAGCAATTGAAATGATTTAACTCGCGGATCGAAGCTTACATGGTCCTGGGACATCAGCAACTCCAGACGGGCATTCGGATACATGTTGGACACCCGCTCGAACACCTCGGTCAGCACCGAATCTACGTCGATCTTATCATGAAGCTTCTGCACCATTTGAAACAGCTTGGAACGGCGCTGCTCCTCCCGTTTGGCTTGCTGTTGGATGCGCACCAAATCCGTAATGAACATGCCCTCAAAGCAACGATAAAAACAAGTTTGATACAGCCGAGCTGTCATCTTGGCAAACAAGAGCGCCTCTGATGTACAGCTCTCACGCATGAGACAGCCAATCATCGCAAACAACTCGCCATGAATGCGCGTATGCACCGGTACTGCCGCATAAACGCCGTCGGCTTTCTGGACTGCGATGGCTTTGCGTTCACACAGGCTCTCCTTGATGACCTCTTCCATTCCGCTAGGCCAGGAACGTTCCAGCAGCTGCCGCGGGTTTAGTGAATCGATTAGCAGCTTCTCGCCGCAGCTATCGGCAAGGAAGACATCGACCTCGCCGAGTTCCGGCATATCGGAAATCTGCTTGCGCCATTCTGCGAAGGCCTGTTTTAATATAGAATCAATATAAGGAAAATCGTGGACGGTAATATCGAGCTGCCGCAACCAATCTGTATGTTCGTTAAGATCATCAAGCCGCGGCAGGCCGGAAACGTTGTTCAGGTTCAGCATCGGCTGACCCAAGGATTGATCGGCCATAAAAATGCTCCTTTATATGTTACGTTGGAATTGTACCTCTCGACTGCAATAAATATTAAACGGACAAGCTCTTGCCCTCTGGAGTTCAAGCTTGTCCATCTCCGCCGTATCCGATCTGATATCTCTATTTTACTACCTTATTTAGGGTTTTGCATTATAAATCCTGCGGTTCAAGGCATTTTTTTGGGACTAAAGCCCTATCGACAAAAATCAGCCCATCTCAACAAACTCACTTATTGACTTTATAACCCCAATTCATATAATATATATTGTTGATGAAGACTGGATAGAGTCTTACTTAGGGCGTAACGCATGCGAGCACCCTCTCGGTTTTTGTTGCTGACGGGACAGCGGCTGAACTTTCCTGTCAGGGAGCGTATCATTATCTATCCTTCGCTCAACCAAACAAAACCCGCGCAAGTAGAACCCTAGACGAAATTTAACTAACAAAGGAGTCTACCTATACAATGGCACGTTACACTGGTCCTAAATTTAAACTCAGCCGCCGTCTTGGCATTTCCTTGAGCGGCACTGGCAAAGATTTGAAGCGTCCGTTCCCTCCGGGGCAACACGGTCCTAACCAACGCAGAAAAGTAAGTAACTACGGAGCACAATTGCTCGAGAAGCAAAAACTGCGCCACATGTACGGTTTGGGTGAGAAGCAATTCCGCACCCTGTTCGAGAAAGCGCAGCACATGCCTGGTATCGCGGGCGAAACGTTCATGATCTTGCTTGAAAGCCGTTTGGACAACCTGGTTTACCGTCTGGGCTTCGCGAACTCTCGTGCAGGTGCACGTCAGCTCGTATCCCACGGTCACGTAACGGTTAACGGCAAGAAAGTAGACATCGCTTCTTACCGCGTTAACGTTGGCGACGTTATCGGCCTGCGTGAAAGAAGCCGCGGTCTCTCTTCCGTGAAGGAAGCTCTGGAGAACCGCACACATCTTCCAGCTTACCTGGAATTCAACGACACGACGCTGGAAGGCAAATACATCCGTTTGCCAGAACGTTCCGAGCTGTCGCAAGACATCGACGAGAAGCAAATCGTCGAATTCTACAACCGTTAAGATTCGGAAGCAAACCGACCCAAGTTGTTCTCAACTTGGGTCGGTTTTTTTGTGCGCCAAGATATGAAAAAAGGCCGGAACGAAGTGAATTCTCGTCCCGACCTTTGATTCCTGTTATTTTACCGACAACTTCGCGAATTTGCGTTTGCCGACCTGGATGATCTCTCCACCCGCCAGCTCCACTTCCGCGTTCGGATCGCTGATCTTCTCTTCGTTCAGCTTCACTGCCCCCTGCTGAATGCTGCGTCTCGCTTCCCCGTTGGAGGCGGCGAACCCAAGCAGCGTCAGCAGCTTGATCAGACGGATTTTGCCATTGTCCAGCTCAGCGGCAGGAATCTCTTTCTCTTCAATATCTTCCGGCAGCGCCCGTTGCTGGAACACGGTGACGAAATGCTCTTGCGCCGCATCGGCGGCTCCCTGACCATGGTACATCCGGACAAGCGTATGAGCCAATTTCATCTTGGCATCACGTGGATGCACCGCCCCCGATTTAAGGCCTTCGATTAGCTCTGCCAATTCTTCGAGAGACAGGTCAGTCACCAACTCAAAGTACTTCGTCATCAGCTCGTCCGGCACAGACATCGCTTTACCGTAGATTTCGTTTGGCGCTTCATCAATGCCGATGTAGTTGCCAAGGCTCTTACTCATCTTCTGCACGCCGTCCAAGCCTTCGATGATTGGAGTCATGATGGCTACTTGCGTGTCTTTGCCATATTCCTTCTGCAGCGTCCGGCCCATGAGCAGGTTAAACTTCTGGTCCGTTCCCCCCAGCTCGATATCGCTCTCCAGCGCCACCGAATCCATGCCTTGCATCAGCGGGTAGAAAAACTCATGGATGCTGATCGGCTGACCGCTTGTATACCGCTTCGTAAAATCGTCGCGTTCCAGCATACGTGCCACGGTTACCTTTGCAGACAGCTTCACAACGTCGGCGAACGTCATGGGTGCAAGCCACTCTGAGTTAAAGTTCACTTGCGTTTTGCTCGGGTCCAAAATTTTAAAAATTTGCTGGCGGTACGTTTCCGCATTCCGCTGAACATCCTCTTCTGTCAGTTGCTTGCGGGTTTCCGATTTACCGGTCGGGTCGCCGATCCGTCCCGTAAAATCACCGATGATCAACTGCACCTGATGGCCTAGCTCCTGAAACTGCCGCAGCTTCTGCATCACCACCGTATGGCCGATATGAATGTCCGGCGCGGAAGGGTCCAACCCCAGTTTCACTTTCAGCGGCTTGCCGGTCACTACCGACTTGATGACTTTTTGCTTCAATTCATCCTCCGGCACGATCTCCACGACACCGCGGGAAATTACCTGAAGCTGGCGTTCCACCTCGGCCTGCTGGGCCGCGCTTAATTCTTCCCATTTCATTGCTCTTCTTACCTCCATATTCATTAGACCTGCTTAGAAATCTAAACGCAAAAAAGCTCCTTCTCATCCCAAGGGACGAGAAGGAGCACTCGCGTTACCACCCTAATTAAAACCGCTTGCGGATCCTGCAGCGAATTGCCAGACGAACCGATGACGGTTTTCACTTCATTCACATAACGGGATATCCCGGTACCGGACTACTGGCGCATCTTTGACGCGCGTTCCCCCGGACGGCTCCAGACGGTAATTCAAAAGCGATCCGCTCATCGGTTCGCAGCAACCACCGATTCTCTGAGCAGCGGGAATCCGCCTTCTACTGAGTCTTTCTAAGCCTTTGTCGATTTGCAATTTAAAATATTATATAACATAGATGCATTCCTCAAGTCAAATCTACGAAAGCTAGGTCATAAGCAGGAAGTCGGCTTCGTCACACGCCAAAATACGCTGAAAAAACATCCAAATCCCCTTTTTTATGCTATAATGTTGCTGTTTATAAAGGAGGATCATGCATGGATCATGAGAACGACAAAAACTCCGGCAAGCTGCGGCGCAATAACCGGAGCGAAAAAACCGCAAAACCCGCCCGGAAGCGCAAAAAAGGCAGATTAGCCTGGGCGATTGTGGGTTGGCTCGTTCTGTTTGGATTTGCCGGCGCTCTGTTTGCCGGTGGAGCCGTATTCGGATACGTATCCTCCATCGTAAAGGACGATCCGGTGCGGTCGCGTGCCGACATTGAAGCAAAAATCAATCATAATGAAATGACCGGCTTCGCCTATTTCCGTGACGGCCAGCCGATCGGCCAGCTGCGATCGGAAGAGGACCGCCGTCCTGTCACTTATAAAGAAATCCCGCAAATAGTGATCGATGCTGTAATCGCTATCGAGGACAATCACTTTGAAGAACATATCGGGATCGACTTTAAGGGGACGTTGCGGGCGGTGAAGCAGCGGGTGCTCAAAGAGGACGTGCAGACCGGCGGCAGTACGCTGACTCAGCAGCTGGCGCGGCGCGTGTTCCTGAACCTGGATAAGACCGAAGACCGGAAGGTTAAGGAAATGCTGCTGGCGCTTCGGCTGGAGCGTTTTTTATCCAAAGAAGAAATCATTACAGCTTATTTGAATAAGGTTCCCTTCGGCAACGGTTCGAACGGGTACCAGGTTTACGGCATCAAAGCCGCGGCCAAAGGGCTCTTCAACGTCAGCAATCTGTCGGATTTGAATATCGCCCAAGCGGCCTATTTGGCGGGTCTGCCTCAGCTTCCCTCCACCTATTCCGCTTTTAACGGCAAAGGGGAATTTAACGAGGAGGCGTTCGGGCGGGCGATCAAACGCCAGCAGCTGGTGCTGCAACGTATGCTTGAGGAGAACAAAATCACGCAAGCGCAATACGATGAAGCGATGGCCTTCGATATCAAAGGATCGCTGGCCAAGCCAACGAAGAAGGCGTATGACACGTTCCCGTATCTGATGCTGGAGACGGAACGTCAAGGCGCCATTGTCCTGGCGATGCTCAACAATCCGGAGATGACCAAAGAAGAGATTGCCGCCAACTCCGCCATCCTCGAGGAAGCTCGGCAGGAGCTGCTGACCGGGGGATACCGGGTGTACACGACCATCGACAAGAAGGTCTACAACGCTATGCACAAGGTATCGGAGAACGCGGACAATTTCTCTCCGTACAGTGAGAAGAAGGGGCTGGAGCAGGTCGCCTCGATGATGATCGATAACAAGACCGGCGCGATCCTTGGCATGATCGAAGGCCGCGACTTCTATACGGAGCAAATGAACTATGCAACGCAAATGAAACGGCAGCCCGGCTCTACGATGAAGCCGATCGCCGCTTATTTACCGGCGCTTGAAGAAGGGTTAGTTCAGCCCGCATCGATCATTGATGATTCGCCGATTATTTTGAAGGACTACCAAAAAGGCTTCCACATCCCGGTCAACTCGAGCGGCGGCTATAAAGGGTTGGTGACTGCGCGGACCGCTTTGAATGAATCGCGGAATATCCCAGCGCTTAAGGTGTTCAACAATATCGTGGGCATCGACAAAGCGTGGGACTTTGCCAAGAAGCTGGGCATCACCACATTGGAAGAAGAGGATTACCATGCGCAAACCGGTGTACTTGGCGGCTTGAAATATGGCGTCACTGTTGAAGAACTGACCAATGCGTACAGTTCGATCGCTAACGGGGGGCAGTTTACCGACGCATATATGATCGAAAAGATTACCGATGCGAAAGGCAACATCGTCTACAAACATGAGGTGAAGCCGGAGCGAGTCTTCTCCGAGCAAACGGCTTACCTGATGACCGATATGCTTCGTACCGTTATCACGGACGGCACCGGCAAATCGATCAAGAGCGACTTCAAGAAATATGGCAAAATTCCGGTTGTCGGCAAAACCGGAACCACACAAAACTATGCCGACGTCTGGTTCATGGGTTACTCGCCGGACGTCACGCTGGGCGTATGGATCGGGTATCGCGAACCGGTGAACACGCTGTCGGAGGCCGGCAAATCCCGGGCGCGCAAAATATGGGCGCTAGTGATGAACGAGGTTACCGATAGCAGACCGGAATTGTTTGCGACCGAAGCGTTCACGAAGCCGGACGGCATCGTGAAGAAGACAGTTTCCGGCTACAGCGGGAAGTTGCCTACCCAGTTGACCCAACAGGCCGGGAAGCTGGTTACGGATATTTTTAATGCGAAATATGTGCCAACCGAACCGGACGACGTATTGATTCGCGCCAAGTACGTGACATACGAAGGCATCAACTACGTGCCGCTCGAAACAACGCCTTCGGATATGCTTCGTGAGAAAGTTGTCGTGAAGCGCGAGACGCCGATCGAAGTGCTCAAGGAACAACTGGAGCAGGCGTTCGCCGGAATGTCCGGCAGTCACAAACCGCTGAGCTTCTACTTGCCGAAGGATGCCGGGGAAGATGCGCCTTACAAGCCAGATCCTCGTGTCGACGATGGTCAGGCACCAGCGCCTCCGGCGAATGTTGCCTTGTCTGCAGGCAGTGGAGCAACGACGATCACGTTTAATGAAAATACGGAAAAAGACGTCGTCGGTTACCGTTTGTATCGCGCGGATGACGGCGTGACGTTCCAGTATACTGGGAAAGCCGCGCTGGTTGGAGATCCGGCGGTGATTACTGACGATCGATCCGTGGGCTTCACCACCGCGTACTACGTCACGGCCGTTGACGTGGCCGGCAAGGAATCGGCGCCAAGTGCGATCGTCAACGTCTTTGGCGGCGGCGTATTCCCGGGCGGCGGCTCGACGCCGGATACGCAAAACGAGACGCCGGGCGGTAACGACGGCGGCATCATCGGCGACAATGGCAACAACGGTCCGCTTCCTGCATCACCAGCTAACGTGAGCGTGAAGAAGGACGACCGCGGATTCACGGTGAGCTGGGACGCGAACGGTGCTCTCGACCTGGTGACGAGCTACAACGTCTACGTGTCCGATGCCCAAGGCGGCACCTACACGAAGGTCGCTTCCACCTCGGACCCGCACTTCTCGTTCAAGACCGACTCCAGCTCCGTCTGGATCCAGGTCACCGCCGTCAACGTGCTGGGCGAATCCCCGCCGTCGGCGCCGGTGCAGTATAGTAAGTAATGCAAAAGCAGCAGGTGTGGGCCTGCTGCTTTTTTGGTGCTGCTTTTTTATTCTGCTCTTTCTTGTGTGATCTTGTGCTCGTGGGTGCTCCTATTTCATCGAACCGTGAAACGATGTTTCCTTAAGGCTGTCCGTATAAATATATATGATTTTTCGAACATAATTCGCTGCAAACTACCCATTTGGCGGAAATATATTCGATTTTTCACATAAAATCTCAAAGTTCGGGCTTCAAGGGAGCGATTATATATGAAATTTCATATAGAATGGCACTAGCGTTGCATTAAGACTTCTTTCTGCTTTGATTCAGACAAATACAGAACAACGATATAGTATATATAAACCATATTAGTATATATTTTACAGACACACTTTGCTTAAATTTGAAAAAGTTTAG
>Ga0310827_100461_pt1 | contig 32068 bp, 35 predicted proteins | sample WT_ome_2_FD_201309 | JGI IMG/M metagenome (GOLD analysis project Ga0310827, IMG submission 201309) | Sorghum-adapted microbial communities enriched on wild type (WT) sorghum from Joint BioEnergy Institute, Emeryville, California, United... ... | reverse complement strand
TCCGGTTCTTGCTGTGGTGCTGAAGGGATGAATCCGTTTCGACCGTGTGGTTATCTGCCGCGTAACGGACCATTTGCCAGGACGTCGTGCCTAGTTGCGGATCGGCGGGGAAGACATCGCCCCGCTTAAGCGACTGCTCGCGGCCCCACTCGTTCGAGTAGATCCCGTCCACTTCCACCGGTTCGCCGGAGAGGGGCTGCATTTCCTTGTTGTCGGACATCGCGCAAAACCTCCAGTCAAGACTGCTTGATCGGCGGACAGGCCGCTTACGTTCAGTAGTATATCCTCCGGGGCGAAAATCATCCGAAGGCCCGGGGCCGGTTCCCTTGCGGAGGAAATTGCGATAAACTTAAGAAAGCAGGTTGTTTATGATAGCAGGGATAGGAATGGATCTTCTGGAGATTTCCAGAGTGGAAGAACTGCTCGGGCAGCCCGGGGGGGGCCGGTTTGCCGAGAGAGTGCTTACAGAGCGGGAGCGCGGGCTGGCGGGGAACCGGGGCAGGCGAAAGGCGGAATTTGTCGCCGGACGCTTTGCGGCCAAGGAGGCGGTCGGCAAAGCTTTTGGCTGCGGCATTGGACGCGGGCTGGGATTCCAGGATATCGAAGTCCTGCCTTCGGAAAGCGGGAGGCCTGTCTGTACGGTTTCCGGGGAGGCGTTGAAGCGGCTGGGCCTCGACCCGAAGACCCTGCGGATTCACCTGAGCATTACCCACAGCGATACGATGGCGGCGGCCTACGCGATCGTGGAAATCAGCGAATAAGGAATGCGGATCTCCGGCCGGCCGGGGGCAATGAAAAAACCCGGGAATTTTGCGATTCCCGGGTTGGCTGGAAGCCGCTGTTCCGGACCGGACAGCCTTACTTCTTGGCCGCGAGCCAGTCGGCCAGCGCATTGATCTGGTCGTCGCTGAGCACTCCTTTGAACGGGGTCATTCCGTTGCCGCCGTTCTTGATCTGATTGACAATCTGATCCTTGCTCAGTTTGGCGCCGACCTTCTGCAGGTTCGTATTCGGACCAAGCTTGCCCTCCAGATTGTTGCCGTGGCAAGCTACGCAGTTCTGTTTGAAAATGGCTTCGGCATTGGCCGTTCCTCCGGAGGTGCCGCCGGTTGTCGCTCCCCCGGTTGTTGTCCCGCCGGTCGTACCCTGGTTTTCGCCGGCCTGGTTTTTCTGGCCGCACGCCCCAAGGAACAGAATCAGCGTCAGGGACAGCAGAATCACAGCAAGTTTTCTGGTCAAGATGTACCCTCCATTCCATATTTTTGTAGTGGTGGACTTGTGTTAATAATCATACTTTAGCATTTCAATTTTTTCTAGCGACAATACATTGAACTTTTTATGAAGCGCGGATCGCGCGCTTCGGGGGAGGTAGCGCAGAATGAATAAAACCTTCGTTATGGCGCTGGACCAGGGGACAACCAGCTGCCGGGCGATTTTGTTCGACAAGCAGGGCCGTGTGATCCGGGTGGCCCAGCAGGAGTTTACCCAGCACTTTCCGCAGGCCGGATGGGTGGAGCATGACGCCCGGGAAATCTGGGCGGTCCAACAGAAAGTGATGAAGGAAGCCGCCTCGGCTGTTGCTGTTGATGAAATCGCTGCCATTGGCCTTACCAACCAGCGCGAGACGACGGTAATCTGGGATCGGGATACAGGCCGGCCGCTGCATCCGGCCATCGTGTGGCAATGCCGGAGGACGAGCGATTTGTGCGCCAGGCTGAAGGCGGACGGGCATGAACGGATGATCCGGGAGAAGACAGGCCTAGTGCTTGACCCCTATTTCTCCGGAACGAAGTTGAAATGGGTGCTCGATGCGCATCCGGAGATCCGGGCCAAGGCGGAACGGGGAGAGGCTCTGTTCGGCACGATCGACAGCTGGCTGATCTGGAATTTGACCGGAGGCAGGGTACATGTGACGGACTACTCCAATGCTTCCCGGACCCTGCTGTTCAACATTCACACACTGGAATGGGACGATGAAATCCTGAAGCTGTTCGGCATTCCGCAGGCGATGCTTCCGGAACCGCGGCCGTCAAGCGAAGTCTACGGCACGACGGAACTGCTGGGCCCTTCCATTCCGATTGCCGGAGCGGCCGGCGACCAGCAGGCGGCCCTGTTCGGCCAGGCCTGCTACGACAAAGGAACGGCCAAGAATACGTATGGAACCGGCTGTTTTGTGCTGAAAAATACCGGCAGCCGGCCGGTGCTTTCGAATAAGGGGCTGCTTACCACGATCGCCTGGGGAATCGACGGCCAGGTGGATTATGCCTTGGAAGGAAGCGTATTTGTAGCCGGTTCCGTCGTGCAGTGGCTCCGCGACGGGCTCGGAATCATTGCCGATGCTTCGGAGACGGAGGAATTGGCGGCCTCGGTGGAGGATACACAGGGGGTTTATTTTGTACCGGCGTTTACCGGTCTCGGAACGCCTTACTGGAACCCCGATGCGCGGGGGATGATCACCGGATTGACGCGCGGAACAACCCGGGCCCATTTGACGCGGGCGGCCCTGGAGGCGATCGCTTACCAGAGCGTGGACGTCTTCCGCGTCATGCAGGAGGAATCGGGCATTCCGCTGCAGGGAGTGCGGGTAGACGGGGGAGCGGCCCGCAATAACTTCCTCATGCAGTTCCAGGCTGATGTGCTCGGCGTTCCTGTGACCCGTCCGAAGGTACTGGAAACGACGGCACTCGGAGCCGCCTATTTGGCCGGGCTGGCGGTCGGCTTCTGGGAAAACCGGAAGCAGCTGCAGGAACTGTGGGCGGCGGATCGTACCTTCTATCCGGAGTGTGCGGAGGCCTATCGGGAGATGAAATATGCAGGCTGGCAGCAGGCGGTCAGCTACCAGAATTGAACAAAGGTTCCTGAAGCCGTGCATCCCAAGGCTTTCGGGAACCTTCGCCTTTACCCGGACCAATCGGATGGGAATTTTCCGCCTTAGCCCGCATTCCAACGGCGGATCATCCAGCCGCAGGCCATCAGGCTGAGCCCTGCGAAGAAGCCCAGAGCCGTCGGGGCGTAGCCCAGGTACCGCAGGCACACCACTGCCGTCAGGGCGAACAGCCACAGGCCGAGGCCAAGCAGAGGAAGGCCAAGAAAGCGGCCGGCAACAGCATAGGCGATGGACAACAGCAGCGACAGGAAAATGATCGCAAAGAAAGGATCGACGGCCTGGATCCATTGCAGGAGGCAGACGGAAGCCAGAATCATGGCCAGCACCAGAAGTATCCAGCCTGCGTCGGCGGGCGAAGGCCGGCCGGGTCCCCCCCGGGCCCACACCAGCAGGCTGAAGAACAGGGCGAAGATGGCGGTGACCGGCCAAACCCACTCCTGATAAGGCCACATCCACAAATATTGGAGCAGGGCGTTCACCATCCATTGTCCGCCCCACAGGTACAAATAAGGCACTGCCGGCCGCGCCCTGCGCCGACAGGAGCGAAGAGATGCGGACTCGGCGGGAACCGGTTCGGGGTTCATATCGATCACCTCTGACGAAGCTAGCTTACTATGTTCCCGGATGCAAAGTCAAATGTTCCCGCAGTCGCGTCGTGCCCGGATTACGGGAGCGGTATCAAGCTGGCGGTTTCCTCCTTCCCCGGGTTCCCTTATAATGAAAACGGGAATCATGACCCGCCGGCGTGAAAGCCGGTCCGAGTCCGGACGGCTAATCCGGTTTGACAAAAGAAGGAGACCTCATGAACAAGACGGAACAACAAGCGATATTTTCCAGACCGCTCCTGGAATGGTACCGCCGTAGCAAGCGCAGGCTGCCCTGGCGGGAAACGAAAGATCCCTATGCCATCTGGATCTCCGAGGTCATGCTGCAGCAGACCCGGGTCGAGACGGTTATTCCCTACTACCAGCGGTTTATGGAAAAGTTCCCGACGGTGGAAGCCCTGGCGGGAGCCCCGGAAGAAGAAGTGCTGAAGGCCTGGGAAGGGCTCGGCTATTACTCGAGGGCACGCAATCTGCAGGCGGCGGTTCGGGAAGTGCACGAGCGCTACGGGGGAGTGGTGCCTGCCGAGCCGGAAGCGATCGCTTCGCTCAAAGGGGTCGGCCCCTATACGGCCGGAGCGATTCTCAGCATCGCCTACAACCGGCCGGAGCCGGCGGTCGATGGCAATGTCATGCGCGTGCTGTCGCGATTTTTTCTGATTGAGGAAGACATCGCGAAGGGAAAGACGCGCAAGTTCATTGAGGATCTGGCGCGCCGGCTGATCCCCGCAGGCGAGGCCGGCGATTTCAATCAGGCGCTCATGGAGCTTGGCGCGACAGTCTGCACGCCTCGTTCACCGCATTGCCTCACCTGCCCGGTATTGCGGGACTGCGCCGCCCGTCTTGCCGGGCGCGAGGAATCGCTGCCGGTCAAGACGAAGGCGAAGCCGCCGCGGCCGGAGCGGCGGGTGGCCGCGCTGATTTACGGCGCCGGCGACTGGCGCGGCCGTTTCCTTATCCGCCAGCGTCCCGCCGAGGGGCTGCTGGCCCGGATGTGGGAGCTTCCGCATTACGAGGCGCCAGCAGCGCGGATGCCCGATGCGGGTTCTTCGCCGGAAGAGGGCGGAGCGGCATCGACCGGGGCGGCGGCAGGCGGAGCGGCGGACATCCGTGCCAGCCGGGCGGCGGAAGACGGCCGCAACATGCGCTTCCTCCGCGAACGCATCGCGGAAGAAGAGGGCCTCACCGTCGAGCCGCTGGGCTGGCTGCTTGATGCGGAGCATACGTTCAGCCATCTTCGCTGGGAACTGAACGTGTATCTGTGCGAGGCCTCCGCGGCGGTGCCGCCCTTTGCCCCGCTTCCCGCCGGATGCCGCTGGATCGGCTGGGATGAGCTGGGGAACTATGCATTCCCCAACGTATTCCGGAAAATTCTTCGCGCGGCGGCGCCGGAAGATTCCCGAACCGCCGTCCGCCGTCCAAGGAAACGAGAAGGAGTTGAGCAGTGATGAACATCGCGCTTCTTGCCGATATTCACGGCAATTATCCGGCATTGGAGGCAGTTCTGGAGGATATCCGGCGGCAACGGCCGGACAGGATTCTCGTGCTCGGAGACCTCGTATTCAAGGGTCCGCAGCCGGAACGCTGCGTCGATGCCGTGCGCAGCCTGAATACCGTGGTGCTCCAGGGAAATATCGACGAGCTGGTGGGCAAGGCCTATATCCAGCCCGGGTTTGCCAAAAGCCCGGAGCAGGAGGAAAAGCTCCGCCGGGAGCTGCAATGGACGCGTTCCCGGCTGAATGCGGATCAGCTGAACTATTTGGCGGGGCTGCCGTTTCAGCATACGGAGCCGCTCGGCGGCGGTTTGCAGCTGCACTGCGTGCATGCGAACCCGTATAACCTGCTGGACATTTACCAGCCCGCCGACGAAGAGGACAAGCTGCGGCGGATGTTTGCCGGTACGAATGCCCAGATCGTGGCTTACGCCCATATCCATTTGCCGTTTGTCCGCTATTTCCGGGGCAGGGCGCTGCTGAATACCGGCAGCACCGGCCTGCCCTTCGACGGAGACCCCCGCGCTTCGTACGCGCTGCTCCGAACCAGCGGGGACCATTACGAGATTTCCATCCGCCGGGTCCGGTATGATGTGGAGCGGACGGTGCGGGCTTATGAAGGGTCGGGCCATCCGTTCGCCGATTCCGTCATCCAGGCGCTCCGGACGGGCAGCAGGCCGGCCTGACGGCCGGGTTGTCCGTATTTCCCGCGAAATTTCTGTCTGCGTAAGGAAGTGCATAAATGATAGGTTATTTGCTGCTGCTCCTGATCGGCCTGGTCTCGGCCGCTTTCGGCAGCCTGGTGGGCCTCGGCGGGGGGATTATCATCGTCCCGGCGCTGATTTTTCTGGATCCGGTCTGGCTGCATCTCGGAATCACCACTCCGGTCGCCGTCGGAACATCCTTGCTGGTCCTGATCATCACGGCATTGTCGTCCACCCTGGCGTTTATCAAACAGAAGAGGGTGGATTTCCGCAGCGGTTGGCTCTTTTTTACCACCAGCGGCCCCGCATCCATGCTTGGAGCTTATTTGACCAGCGTCTTTCATCCGAAGCAGTTTCAGCTTTGGTTCGGCTGCTTCATGCTGCTGATGGCGATTCTGATGATTGCCCGTCAATATATGAAGCCCCTGGAGATCCGCTGGAAGATCCGGAAAACTTTCACGGACGCTGCCGGGGCCGTGTTTGAATATGGCTACAGTCTGATCGCGGCCCTGGCCATCGGCTTCTGCGTAGGCTTCGTCTCCGGCCTTTTCGGCATAGGAGGCGGCTCCCTTTTCGTACCGATGATGGTGCTGCTGTTTGCCTTCCCGCCTCACGTGGCTACGGCGACCTCGATGTTCGTCATTTTTCTTTCTTCCATTACGGGAAGCGCCGCCCATGTCCTTGAGGGGGAGATCAGCTGGCTGAGTGCACTTTTTCTGGCCCCGGGGGCCTGGATCGGAGGCAAGATCGGCGCCAGGATCGCTTCCCGCATGAGCGGAAGCCGGCTGCTGTGGCTTCTTCGCCTGACCCTGTTCGTTCTGGCTCTCCGCCTGATCTGGGAAGGTCTTGCCTGAATGGAAGAAGACGCAAGAGAACCGGCCGTTCGGTTCCGGGACGACCGGCTTTGCTTGGAGGGGGCAGAGGTTGTCTGTATTTGGCAAAATTGGAAGGGCGCCCATGGCACAGAGCGATGCATGGCCGTGAAGGGTACCGGGCTCTTTGCCGGAATCGATTTACGAAGGCCGCGTGTTCGCGCCCCGTACGGCGTTAGCCCGGACTGCGCGGGCCGGAAGGTTGTCCGGCAGGCGGCCGGCTCGGGGTGGCGCGGGCCCGGATCGTGCAGCGCGGACCGCTCCCGCCGGAATGGCTTCGCCTTTCATCCGTTCCGGAAGAGGAAGGCGGCCGTGCCGCTCCTGCTGCGCTTGTTCCTTCCGGGCCGGGCGTTGTGCCGTTTTTTCTGGTATCGGGTCCGGCTGATGCAGGCTCCCCGGCTTTTGCCGTGTGTCCTACACCATATGCCGCCCCGATATTCAGCATGCCGCTCAGCTCCCGGATTTCCAAAGTCCCCAGATTATTGACGAGCTCCACCTTCTCTACATTAAGCCTTTCCACGCACAGTCGCTCGATGACCACCGGCGGCTCCTCTTTTTGTTTTTTGGGCGGTTCCGTCTGCCGAACCTGCTCTTCCAGCCGGTGCTCCAGAAAGGCGACCTGCTTTTCCAGTTTTCTGAGCCTGTCCTCCATGGACCGGCAGCGGTCCGGCAAATCGAACCATCCGAAAAACCATCCAGCCATGACAGCTCCACGATCCTCTCATTCGATATGAATCCTCTCCTCTTTGTCTCCAGGGCTTCGGGGCAGGCGAATTTCCAGCACTCCGCTCTGGAATCTGGCGGAAATTTTGTTTCGGGGAATGGCCTCGGGCAGGTGAATCGTGCGTTCGAACGCTCCATAGTAACGTTCTTTGGTCAAATGGGTATAGCGGCTGTAAGGGGAGAGGACCTCCCCGCGGATGATCAGGGTACTTCCGGATGCGGACAAGTGAATATCCTGTTTGCGGACACCCGGCAGGTCGAGTACGATCATATATTCGTCCGGACCGCGGTAAATATCGCAATGCGGATATAAGGTTCCGGGGCGTTCCGGAGCCGGTCTTTCTTCCTGAAATATGCCGGCGAAGCCGTCCATGAACTGGCGTGTGTGCTCGTCCTCAAAGATGTGCGACCAGAAATCTTTGCTGTAAAACTTCGAAGCCAGCTCCTGCCATTTTCTAATCTGCTCGCGATCCAAGTGAGCACTCCTCCTCTGCCCTTCCTTGGGGGGGAAGAAAGCCCGCTGCGTAAGGCGATCCGCCTCACAGGAAGAGGCCCGGGGTCTTCCCGCTAGGAAAGCCTGCGACATAAATCTTTATTCTCCGCATACCTTATGACTATGACGGGGGAGAGAGAAAATTGCCTGCAAACCTTACCAATATTTTTGGGGCCGCGGCAGGGTTGTCTTCAGGTTAGAGCTGTACGTACAATTTTGTAAATTTCCGGTCGTTCGGATCTTTGGGCATACGGATTTCCAGCACCCCGTCCCTGATTACCGCCCGGCTGGATCCGACGATGACGGGCACGGGCAGAGTCAGGGTATGCTGGGATTTGGCCGTCGGCAGCCCCTCCACGCGCAGGCGAAGCTTGTTGATCGAAAGCCGGATGGAGGCTTCGTCGATGTCCTGGGGTACGGGGATCCGGACAATCACTGATTTATGGGTCTGGAAAATTTCCGCATTCAGCCTGGACGAGGGGGCGGAGTTGTTCTGCATGGGATTGACGTTCTTCAGAATTTCTCCGATGTAATTCGTTATCCAGGATGTATCGCGCAGGTCGATCTGCGACAGATCCGGCAGCATAAAACGTCCCCCAAACATGTTCTCGAAGGCCTTCCAGTCAAACGGAAACGCATTGTTTCGGGAATCACTCACGGATGACACCTCCTCGCTCTACTCGGTGCATTCCTCAACAGACTTCCATCAGATTCGGCACTTTTATTATGCCATGATATGCGGGCAGGGAAGCTAATGACACCTGAAGCCGGCTTTTGCCGGAACCTCCGGGCGTATGCACACATACAATGAAGACGAATCCAGGAAAAAGGGTGGATGCCGATGCCTGCCATTGTCGGAGCAATCAAAGTCGTGAGTGTAGGGACGGGTTCCATCGTTCATATAGGCGATGCCGTCTTCCTGTCTCCATCCAGTACGTCCAAAACCTTCGCAGGAGCGGGATCGTTCAATACCGGGGATTTTCCCCTGACCAACAATGCGGTCAGCGCGACCAATACCTATGATGCCGACCTGGTGGATTCTTCTGTTTCAAAGGTGGGAACCGTGGCATGAATCTGATTGTTCATCAATCCATCATTATCCATACGCTAAGGGTCAATGCCGTCAGCAATGCTTCCATGCTGCAGATCGGATGCGCCGGGACAGTCAAATCGATCGCCCAGCTGTTCAATACCGGCGGATTTATCGGCCCCGCGCCGGAGCCCGGGAAGCCTCTCCCCGAGGGATACCTCGGCCCGAAGGAGGCACAACATTTTCCCACGGGCATCGGGGCCGTAACCCCGCTCGTACCGCTGTCGGCGCTCTAGCAAAAGGCAGTCATGCCTATTCCCGTGTCCCGCATAAGATTAGACAGGGGGGTGGGCCATGTATCCGGGATTTGACTTGTACCGATTTCTCCTGGGGCTTCAGGAGCACTTGCGAATGCAGCAAGAGCGTCTGGACCGGCTGGATCAAGCGATCCGCCAGCTTGGCGAACAGATTTCCGCCCTTCTGGAAAAACCGGGCACCAGTATCGAGCGGATTGAATACCATTTCGAGCAGTTGAAGGTGGACCGGCTTGAGGGCACTTTGAATATAGGCATCACCCCGGAGACCGGGGGGACGATAGAAGATTTTGCCGCAGGGGCGCTTACCGCTCAGGATTTGAAGGTCGAGAAGCAGCAGCCGGCGGGAAGCTTTACGCGCATAAGGGAACGGGTATTGCGGTTTTTGACGGAGGACGGCATTCGTGAAATCCGGGAGCGGGAAGAACGGTTCGGCAAAGAGGTGGGAGAAGGCTTTGACCAGGTAATGGTGGAGGATTTGCGGAAGCAGGTCGATGATCGGATTTACGAGTATTTGCGGAGACATTCGCTGTCTCCCCAAGCCGAAGGCGAAGAAGGGACGGAACGGGAGATTGCGGACAAGGTGATACGGGATATCCGGCAGGCCCTCGATAATTATTTCCATAATATAACAAAACCGAAAGGAGAAGAGCCATGAATATGGAAGTCGTCAACAAGGAGTTGTCCGTGGGCAGTATTCGGATTATCGGCGTCGCTTCGGCTTCGGTCGTCCTGATCGGCGATACGGAGATCGTGACGCTTTCGGCATCGGCGGATACGCCTCCGGAGGCTGTGGCGGTTGGCCCGCTCGTTCCGCTCGCCGCGGTTGATTAGGGAATGGCCATGAAAAGAACATCCGTCGTTCATGACATCAAGGTGCTGGTCTGCCAGCTCGGTTCCGCAACATTTGTCGGAGACAATCACGTTGTAGACCCCAGAGCCCGGGTCTTGGCCGTACAGCGGGAACTCCCGGAATTTCTGGGGGATGAGGGGAATTTTCGCTACCGGATTTTTCATGCCGAGCTTCCGGCACCGGGATTGGAAACACCGGTCCGGCTGCGGCGGATCAGCGAATCGCCCTGGATCAGGGTGGGACATGTCAAAATTCTTTCGGTCTCGGTCGCTTCCGTGTTGCAGGTCGGGTCCACGTCCATCATTGATGCGGATAACCGGCTCAAGCAGTTCCGGCAGTTGCTCCAGGGAATCGTGGTCCAGGCCCCGCCGGCTCCGGAGGCGGTCGAGGCCGCCTTCCGTCTGGCGCCGATCGCGGCAAGGATGGCATTCAAGGATTAGATTCCGGGCGCACCCGAAGACCGGGAAGTTCAGGTTCCGGTTCGTCCTCCGCCGGCCCGAAACAGGGCGGACGTGCCGGTTACCCGTTGGCCGCCTTGGATTCCTTCGCAGGCTTCGATCGTTTCTGCTCCCGTTTCGAATGTAACGCGTCTGCGGGCAGGGCTCGGGGTTCCATGCGGCTTGTGCCCTGGAAGATGCCTCCTTCCATGATGGTAACGGTTTGGACGTCTATGCTGCCAAACAGCTGTCCGGTCGGGGTAATCAATAGCTTCCGGCCGGAGGATACGTTGCCGTGGACCGTCCCCGCAATCCTCACGTCGCGGGCGGTGACGTTGGAATGAAGCACCGCTGTTTTCCCGACCGTCACATCACCCGCGCACTCAATATCCCCGGTGACCCGGCCTTCGACGCGCAGGCCGGCCTTCAGTACGACTTTACCTTCAATCAAAGTGCCTTCCCCGATGACCGTTTCCGTCAGATCAGCGTTTAAGGTTCCGCGTTTTTTTCTGAACATGCCTCATCATCCTCGTATAGTTATTTTTGATGCCGCCGGCATACTTGCCGATCCAGGCGACATCGAACGCTTTACGGATCAAGCTGCAGTGGCCAAGTACGCCGGTCTCACATGGCGCAGGCACCAGTCAGGCCCGTTCGAAGCCGAAGACACCAAACGTATCAAATCCGGCAACCGATTCCTTCGCTACTACCTGGTTGAAGCCGCCAACCCGGTCAAAAACCGCGATCCGGAATTCGGTGAGTATTACCGGAAGAAATACAAGGAAGTACCCAAGCACCAACACAAACGCGCCCTCGTCTTAACGGCAAGAAAACTTGTGCGTTTGGTCGATGCGCTGCTACGCAACGACCAACCCTACACACCTCGAAGGAAGGTGAACAACGCAAAGGATTAATTGCCTCCTTTGCCAAAGTCCTTCACGGGATTCCCAGTGAAAATCCGGTAAAATGCTTGATTTTCGACTGGGTTTCGTTTGGTGCTGCCATTTTCCCTGACTCGAGTGCTTTCTGGCCAAGAAAATTTCCAATTCTCATGAATCAGGGACTTGATATCTTACCGCTGGACTTTCAAATAGGGTGCGGGATCGACAGGCTGTCCCTTTTTCTCCACCTGGTAATGTACGTGAGGGCCCGTACTTCGCCCGGTGGAACCCAGCGTGCCGATTCTGGTCCCTTGAACGACCTGCTGTCCGGCTTTTACCAGAATCCGGTTCAAATGCATGTAGCGCGTGTCCAGACCCGATTCATGGCGAATGACCACATAATTGCCGTGCAATGCATCCGATCCGGTTTCGGCGACCTTGCCGTCAGCCGTGGCGTAAACGGGATCGTTCAGGCGGCCGGCGATATCCAGACCGCTGTGAAAGGCAGGGGCAGCGTTGAAGGGATCCCTTCGTATGCCGAAGCGGGAAGTAATGATATGCGAGGAGGTTGGCCAGATGGAGGGGGTCGCGCGCCGGAGGCGCTCCATTTCCTTCAGGTATTGTTCGGAAGCCTGCAGCGCCTGCAGGGACGATTGAACTTCCGAATTTAGCCGGCTGTAGTCCTCCCTGGTACTGGCGACGAATTCCGCCAACCGGCAGGCGGAGATGTCCAGCTGTTCTCCTCCCTGGTTCTGTGCGGAGAATGCCCTTCCCTCTTCGGAAGCCGCGTCCGCGGCAGGGGGAATGCCTGTCATCTGATACAGTTCCTGTTCCAGATCCCTCACCCGCCCCAACGCCTGCCGGAATTGCTCCGCTTGTCTGGCAAGATCGGCCAGATCGGACTGCAGCCTGACGAGCTGATTGTGCTGATCGGAGGTTTGGGCGCTCAGCTCACGGATCCGGCCGGTGTAGTAGCGGACCAGTCCAGCCCGTTCATCGCTGGTGCGGGACAGTACGATCGTAAAAGCAAGGATGACGGACAGTACGGCGCCAGCCAGAAACACCGGAAGCAGATACAGCAGCAGTCTGGGCACAGTCCAGCGGACGATCCGCCGGTCGGCATCGGGGATCAGGAAAAACGTCAGCTGCCTGAAACCGCGGGAATGCTTCATTAAACACCTCTTCCTGACCCAGTGTAATGAACAACCCCCATTGGAGAATGTATGCGGACAACGGGCCCGTCATGCCATTGAAGTCCGAATTTTCCGGCAATATCCTGAATAAACAGCATAAAATCCAAGCAAGATCGAATAAAATGGAAGGGAAAAAACGTTTCGTGCAGGTTCCAAACACTCTCGGAAAAGCCTGATGGGAGGTGTCCTATTCGCTTAAAGAAGCGGTAGGGAGGAATTGAAGGACGACCCTTTATCGGTTTGGTTTCGTCTTGGGCTGATTTTGCTGCTCGTACTGCTGAACGGTTTTTTCGTCGCTGCCGAGTTTGCGATGGTTAAGCTACGCGGCTCCCGGCTCGATTCGCTGGCGCGGGAGGGCCGCCGGGGCGCGAAATTTGCCCGTCTGCTTGCCGGCAGGCTTGATGCCTGTTTGTCCGCCTGCCAGCTGGGCGTCACTCTGGCTTCCCTGGGCCTTGGGTGGGCAGGGGAACCTGTTGTGTCCGCGCTGCTGCGGCCGCTTCTGGGGCAAATCGGCTTTCCGCCGGTGATGGTTTCGTCGCTGTCATTGATCGCCGGATTTTCCGCGATTACCCTGTTCCACGTGATCCTCGGGGAGCAGGCCCCCAAAACCTTCGCCATCCGCAAAGCGGAAAGCGTAACGCTGTGGACGGCAGCCCCTCTGCTCGCCTTTTACCGGCTAATGTATCCTTTGATATGGATTCTGAACGGGACCTCTAACGGACTTCTCCGGCTAACCGGAGCGGACCGCCCGGCCGGCGGGGAATCGGCCCATACGGAAGAAGAAATCCGCATTTTGATGAAAGAAAGTCATGAAAGCGGGCTCATTGATCATACGGAGCTGGCTTTGTTCGACAATATTTTCGAGTTCACCGGGACGAATGCCAGGGAGATCATGATCCCCCGCACAGAAATGCAGTGTCTGTATGCCAACCTCTCCTATAAGGAAAACAAGGAAATCGCCCTGCGGGAGATGCGGACGCGATATCCGGTATGCGATCCAGACAAGGATAATATTATCGGATTCATCCATATCAAGGATTTGCTGAGGCCAAAGAAGGACCCGGAGGACATCCGCACGCTGCTCCGCCCGATTACGACAGTCCCGGAATCCATGCCGATCTCCACGCTCCTGAAGCTGATGCAGAAGAAGAAGGCGCAGATGGCCCTGCTGATTGACGAATACGGGGGGACCTCCGGTTTGGTTACGCTGGAAGATATTATGGAGGAAATCGTCGGGGAAATTCAGGATGAATTCGACGAAGAGCGCCCGCGGATCGAGAAGAAGGACGATGCGACGCATTCCATCGACGGCCGGCTGCTGATCGGAGAGGTGAACGGCTATTTCGGCCTCGATCTCGAGTGCGACGATTACGATACAATCGGGGGCTGGCTCTATTCGCAAATCGAAATTCCTCCGACAAAAAACCAGAAGGTCGTTTACCGGAACCGGTTCGAATTCATCATCGATGAGACGGACCATCTGCGCATTGTCCGCATTCTGGTACGGAATCTGGGAGCGGAAGACTCCTTCTGCCCGGAACGGGAACCGGAAAGCGGGAACGAAGGGCGGAACGGGACCGCCGAACTTGCGGAAAAACGGCTGGGCAAGGGAGGATAGGGCTTCTCCGGGGGAGGAAAAAGGAAGACCCTGCCGGATCCGGGAAGGATCGGCGGGGTCTGTCGGTCTTTGAAAACGAACCGGGCTGCCGAATGCTCGCGATTCGGCTGGACAGATCCGTCAAATGCTGTAGGTGCCGATGTCGAGATGATCCATAATTTGCTGGCGCAGCTCGACGAACCGGTTTCCATTGCGGTTCCGGGGACGGGGCATGTCGGCTTTCAGCACATCGATAATATGTCCCGGCCGCGGGCTCATGACATAGATGGTGTCGGCCAGATAGACGGCTTCGTCGATGTCATGGGTAATGAGCAGCATCGTCTGCCCGCTGCCTTTCCAGAGGCGAAGCAGCTCGTTCTGCATGCTGAGCCGCGTAATGGCGTCAAGCGCCCCGTAAGGCTCATCCAGCAGAAGCACCTCCGGATTCATCACCAGCGCCCTGGCAATGGAGACGCGCTGCCGCATCCCCCCGGAAAGCTGGTGGGGGTAATAATTTTGAAAACCGTCCAGGCCGACCTTGTCCAGGACTTCCCGGATTCGGGCTTTCCGTTCTTTCTCGGGGATCTTGGCGAGCTCCATCCCGAAACCGACATTCTTCTCGACGGTTCGCCATGGGTATAAAGCATGCTCCTGGAAGATTAGCAGGCGGCTCGGATCGGGCTTGGTAATCGGCACCCCATTGGACAGAACTTCACCGGTCGTCGGCTCCTCCAGCCCGGAGATCATCCGCAGGATGGTGCTTTTGCCGCAGCCGGACGGGCCGACAATCGCGGCGAACTCCCCTTTTTCAATCTTCAGGTTAATGTTCTGCAGCACCTGCAGACCGCCAAATCGTTTGTTCACATTGCGAAGCTCCAGAGTTTGCATTATTTTCTTCCTCCCGAAACATATCTCCAGCGCAGCAGCCGGCGCTTAATGCGCTCGAGCACCACATGGTCGATGACGGTGGCGATGCAGCCGATCACAATGATACTGATCAGGACACCCTTCATGTTCGCGATCTGGCTCTGGTGATCGAGGTATTTGCCGAGTCCCACGCTGGCGCTGCCGACCATTTCCGCAGAAATCAGGGAACGCCAGGCATTGCCGAAAGCCACCTGGGCCCCAGTGACGAACGAGGGCAGCGATTCCGGGGCGAATACTTTGGACAGCAGCTGCCCCTTGTTGGCGCCCATGACCCGGGCCAGCTCCAGATGGGTCTTGTTCACCCCTTCGGTGCCGTTCATAACGGACAGCGCCATCGGGAAGAAGCTGGCGATGATGATGACCGAAATAATCGTGGCATCGCTGAATCCGAGCAGCAGCGTCAGAAAGGGCACCCACGTAATCGGCGGGATCGACTGGAGAATGGAGATCAGGCTGCGCAGGTAGATGGCGAACGTGCGGGATATCCCCGCAATGAGGCCGAGCAGCGCGCCGAGTATGCAGGCAATCGGATAGCCGATGACCAGGCGGTACAGGCTGCTGTAAATGCCTGCGGTAAACTCCGAATTTCCGAAACTGCGGAACAAATAGGGGATGGTTCCGGCAACATCAGGGAGAATAAAGCTTTTGCCGATGATCAGGGAAGCGATCTCCCAAATGACCAAAAGGCTGCCGATGGCAGCCGTATAAGGCCAGATTTTAGGCCAAAGGGGAGCCTTGGAACGGGCTCCCTTGACCTGCGTCTCTGCTTGAGATGGTTGTTGTGGCTTTGGCTGTTCACTCACGGATAGCTGACTCCCTTACGATTTCTTTTGCTGGTTCTGCCAGGTCAGGTCGAGGATATCTTCCACCTTGATCGGCTTCTCCATTGCGCCCTGCTTGACCATGATGTCGGCAATTTCCTGCATGCGTTTGATCTGGTCCGGCGTGATGTCGTAATTGAACGTCTGTGCCTGAATGGCTTCCTTGATAATATTTGCGCCCTGTACTTTGCCGTTTGGCGTATCTACCGTGCCGTCTCCGCCGATAAACCGTTTGGTCAAATATTGGGCGGCTTTGTCCGGATCTTTCTGAAGCATGTCGATGGCGGCCTTCTGCGCATCCAGCATCCGGTTAATGCCGTCGCGGTCTTTCTTCAGAACATCACCGGAAGTGATGACAACCATGCAGGGAAACGGCCAGACCTTGCCGATCTCGTAGATGGACTTAGCGCCCGATGCTGCCCGCGCAATATGGTCGAACGGCTCGAATACGAAGGCGGCGTCCACAGTTCCTGCGGCCAGGGCTTGAATGGCTGCGGCCGGTTCAACATAGACCATGTTCAGATCCTTATTGGTCAGCCCTGCGTTTGCAAGGGTCACCCCGTTCAGCACGACGTCCGCGGTGCTGCCCTGTTTCTGGGAAGCGAGACGCTTTCCTTTCAGATCTTCAACCTTCTTGATGCTGCTGTTCTTGGGCACGATTATGCTGTGATAACCCATTTGCGCGCCGCCCACCACTTTGAGGTCGGCTCCTTTGGCCGCCCAGGAGAGGGCGTTGGTAAACCCGAGAACACCGGCGTCCAATTGACCGTTGACGATGGCTTTGATCAGATCGGTACCGCTCGCGAATTCCTTCATCTCCACTTTCAGCCCGTTCTTCTCGTACAGTCCCGCATCGTAAGCGAGCAGGGCCTGGGAATCGTCCATTACATTGAGGTAACCGATCGTCATTTGCTTTGCTTCCTTGCCGCCCGCGCCGCCCGCGCCGCTTGCGGCATCTTTGCCGCCGCAGGCCGTCAGCGACAGGGCCAGCGTCAGCGCTATTGCGCCGGCAAGAGGCTTGAACATTCTGTTCCATAATGACATTTTGCAACATCCCCCATGGTAAATTCCAACTAATCCTACTAAATCTATGGGATTATTATAGTGACAAAGAATAAGGGCGTCAAGGATTATTTTTTGCTCTGAATAAGACAAGAATCGTCCCGCGGTCGGGGGACGATTCGATACGGAAGCGGTATCCGGGCATGGCCCGCCTTGGCCAAAATCACAGCGGTCGGGGCATTCATTTTTTCAGCTGCTGCAGCGCGTCATGCAGCTCCTCCAGCGGCCCCGCATCGGGCTCGCGGCCGGAATAGCGGGCTTCCTCGTAGAGGCGGACCACTTCACCGGCAGGGAACCGCGGCGCGCGGCCCCAGCGCAACCAGTGCTGTTCATGTTCCCGCGGCGTGCGCGAAGCCTCGTAATCGAAGCCCCGCTGCATGCCGCGCAGCAGCCAGTGGCGGTACAGGTAACGGGCCTTTTCCCGCGGGGAATCAAGGTCTTTCCACGAAGGCTCCCGGGAGAGCAGGCCCTGAAGCCACTGCCGCAACCCGCCCAGGGCCCCCTCGCCCCAGTTGCCTGCCGACAGCAGGCTTTCTTTCTCGTCGCGGTACCCGCCGTATTCCTCCCCGCGCCCCCTGCTTCGTTCGTGAAGCTGCTCCAGGAGGAGTTGCACAAGGAAAATCAGCCGCCGGACCAGCTTGTAAAGAACGAAGGCCAGCCCCGCCGCAACGGCGGCGCCGATCAGGAGCGCGGCCCCGTATTTCAGCCATTTCTCCAGCAGCAGCCAGAAGGGGGATGTTTCCGCGGGGGGAAGCATCTGCGGCTGCTGGGGGCGGGACGGGGCGGGCTCCGGGACGCCGGTAGAGGACAGCCGGCTGAGCAGCGCAAGCAGCAGCAGAAACAGCTGCTTTACGGCCCAATGCAGCCCGGTCCAAATTTCCTTCGAGGCGGCGGCCAGAAAGATCAGGAGCAGCAGGGCCGTGGTATACATCCGGTTGCTGCGCAGCATGCCCTTCGGCACATCGTCCTGGTCGGATTTGGCGTAGGCGGCGCTCTTCAGCTGCGCGTGGTTGATCGCGTAAAAGCCGAGGATGACCGCGATAAGCCCCGCCCAGTAGAAGGCCGTTTGAAACGGCTGGAGCAGCGGGATGAACCGGAAGAAAAAGTAGCCGAAAAAGTATAGCGGCAGGCTGACCCAGTAATGATGCTCGGGATAGACGCCGCCTTCCAGCGCGGCACAGGCCGCCCCCCGGAAGCCGGCCGCAAGGTAGAGCAGGAAGAGCGCCGTCCCGGACAAATCCCAGCCGGCCAGGGGCAGCAGCGTCACCCAGACGGCGCCGTAAGCGGCGGCGAGCAGGAAATAGAAGGCATACCGCCGCAGGCCGAACAGATGGTAAGCAGCCGCGGACAGCATGTATAGAAGAAGGATGCTGAGCAGCCACAGCCGCCGGTCGTGCCATGGTACCAGAAGGGCATCGGCGAGCAGCAGCACGGGAGCAAACAGGAACATCTCCAGAATCCCCGGCAGACACCGGCGCACAAAACGCTGCAACTCAGACATACACTTCCTTCCTTTCTTCGCCGGCGCGTTCCCGCACACGGATGGGCAGGATGCCGACGGAATTGCCCAGCCCGCGCAGCTGCCGCAGCCGGTCCTCCATTGCTTCATTCCGGTAAGCCGTCAGGATCAGGAAATCGGTCTGCGTCGTTTTTTCCGCCAGATCCTGATCGAGCAGCACCGAGAACGGCACGCTGCGGGCGATGGCCAGCTGCGCCATTGCTCCGAGCAGTGTCGTCAGCTGATCCGCTCCTGACCGCGGGGGCACCCGCACCGGCTGGCCCTCGCGGCCGAGCCGGTCGCCATTGCAGCCGAAGCCGGTCTCGATGCCCTGCCCGATGGACCGGGCGGCGACGGCCGCGGCAACGGATAGGGCGTTCTCGATCGCTTCCGGATCGCTTACGGCTCCCCACATCTGTTCGCTGAGATCGAAATTGATGTAAATCATCAGCCGGTGGTTGGCAGTGTAATCTTCGTTGTGCACCTGGAGCGTTCCCGTCCGTGCGGAGGCTTTCCAGTTGATGCGGTTCATCGCATCCCCCGGCCGGTATTCCCTGACACCCGCCGTCATGAACGGATCGCTGACGATCCAGCGCCGCACGCTTACATCGCCCTGCCAGCTGTGGGAGGGCAGCTCCAGACCGTCCAGATCCGCCGGTTTCGGATAAACTAGCAGTTCGGCATCGAGCTCCAGGTGACGGGTTGCCGAGACCACGCCGATAATATCGCCGCATGTCATCGTGGCCGACTGCAGCCGGTACCATCCGCGCTTGAGGCCGGTTACCCGGTGGCGGCGGGTAATCCGCGTATAGGGCTGAAGGCTGAACAGACTGCGGTGGTTTTGGTAGAACCGGCCTTCATTGATCTCAAGGTTGCTCTGATGCGCGAACTCCAGGCCGGAAGGAATCATGGCTTCCAGCCGAAGCCAGGGAAGCGGGAGCAGCTTGCGGTTGGCGATGACTTCCACCATCTCGACCGTTTCCCCCGGGAAAATCGCCGGTAAGCTGAAATACCGGCGGTAATCGATCCGGGACAACCCCCGGCGCCGGTACAGCCACGCCTGGAGCGCAATCATACAAACCGCCGACAGGAGAATCCATTGAAGAGCCATGGCCTACCTCCGGTTCAACGATTCCTCGGAAGGAACGGGAATGTCCTGCAGCATCTGGTCGATCAGCGTCTCGGCGTAACGCTCCCGGGTGCGGACGGTTCCCTTGAGCAGAAGGCGGTGGGCCAGCACCGGCTTGGCCATGGCCTTCACATCGTCGGGAATGGCATAATCGCGGCCCTGCAAAATCGCGAAAACCTGAACCGCTTTCAGAAGTGCCAGGCTCCCGCGGGGGCTGACGCCCAGGGCGATATCCGGGTGGGAACGGGTGCGCTCGGCCAGCTGGAGCATATATAGCATTAGGTCGGGATGCACTTCCGCGGCGGTGTAGCTCTCCTGGGCATCGATGATCTCTGTGGCATCGGCAACCGGCCCGACGGCGTCAAACGGCTGATCCGCCTTGAAGCGCTGCAAAATCTCGAGCCCTTCCCCGACCGTGGGATAGCCCATCCGCACCTTCAGCAGGAAACGGTCCAGCTGCGCTTCCGGCATGGGGAACGTCCCCTGGTTTTCGACGGGGTTCTGCGTGGCCAGGACGAGGAAAGGCCGCTGCAGCGGGTGCGTCTCTCCGTCGATCGTCACTTGCCGCTCCTCCATGCACTCCAGCAGGCTGGACTGGGTGCGCGGCGTGGCGCGGTTGATTTCGTCGGCAAGCAGGATCTGGCTGAACAGGGGGCCGGGCCGGAATTCGAAATCACCCCGCTTCTGATTGTAATAATGGATGCCGCTCAGGTCGCTCGGAAGCAAATCGGGGGTGAACTGAATGCGGCGGAAGCTGCAGCCCAGCGATTTGGCCATCGTCTTGGCCAGCAGCGTCTTGCCGGTGCCCGGCACATCCTCTAGCAGGACGTGACCCGATGCGATCAATGCGACCGTCAGAAGGTCGATGATGTCTTCCTTGCCGACGATAACGCGCCGGATGTTGGCTTTCAGCCGTTCGGCCAGCTGCCGAATCTGTGCGGGTTGCATGAGGGAAAACGCCTCCTAGCGGGTAAGATGAGTAATCATTTCCACACGGCAGGGGGAATTTCCTGCCGGGCCGGCGGCGGCCGGCAATCATACCATGCCTTCCTCCAGCGCTTTTTTGGCGGCCTGTATGCGGTCTCGCACTTCGAGCTTGGAATAGATCGCGGAGATGTAATTTTTGACAGTCCCCTCGGACAAATACAGCTTCCCGGCAATTTCGCGGTTGTTCAGGCCTTCGGCGATGCACTTGAGCACCTGCAGCTCCCGTTCGCTGAGCCCGTAGGCCTGCTGCGGCGCCTCGATCCCTCCGCCGCTGTCAGAGTTCATTCGCGGCCGTCCGCCCTTGATCCGTTCCACCATCATTTTGGCGATATCCCGGGGGATGAGGGTCCCTCCGCGGTGGACCCATTTGATTCCGTCCGCCAGTTCCTTCGGATGGATCGCCTTGAGCAGATAGCCTTCGGCGCCGGCGCTGATCGCATCCACAACGTAATCGATTTCCTGGAATGTGGTCAGAATGATCACCCGCGTCTTCGGACAGCGTTCCTTGATGATGCGGGTCGCCTCCACCCCGTCCATCCGCGGCATATGAATGTCCATCAGCACCACATCCGGCCGGTTTTGGAGGCACAGCTCCACAGCGGCCTCGCCGTTCTCGGCCATCCCCGTCACCTTCAGCTCCGGGTCCATATCCAATACAATATGCAGGCTCTCGCGGATTAAATCCTGGTCGTCGGCCAGCACCAATTTAACGGGTTCCATTCTTTTGCTCCTTTCCGGCCGGTTCCGTCCCGGCGGCTCCTTCGGCAGCCGGTCCCCTGAAGGAGGATTTCCCCCCGGAAGTCCGGCGGACCGGGATCCGGCAGGCAACCGTCGTCCCTCTTCCGGGGTACGAACGGACCTCCAGAGTGCCCTGCAGGGAAACCACCCGGTCCTTCATCGCCCTCAACCCGAAGCCTTCCTCCAACACTTCCCTTCCGACTCCGTTGTCCTCGATGCCCAGTTCGACCTCGTGCTTGCCGAACCGGAGCCAGGCCCGGATGATCCCGGCCTGCCCGTGACGCTTGGCGTTGGTCAGCGATTCCTGCAGGCAGCGGATCAGGGTCAGCCGGACCTGCCGGGAGATGTCCGTCTCTTCTCCGCTTACGTCAAGGTGTACCCGGGTCCCGGTGTGCAGGGAAAATTCGCCTGCCAGGCGGGCCAGCTGCCGGGACAACGGCTCGTCGTCGACCGGCGGGGCGATCTGGTGAATGCTCTGGCGCACTTCCTCCAGGCCCTGCCGCATCATCTGCCGCAGCACGTCAAGCTTGGCCTGCGCTTTTTCCGGAGACGCCTGAATCAGGTACGATACCGCATCCATGCCCATGATCGCGGAGGTGAACGTATGGCCGACCGTATCGTGCAGCTCCCGGGCCATCCGGTTCCGCTCCTCGAGCAGGGTCAGCTGCTCGATCTGGCTGGCATACTGCTCCAGCGCCAGATTCTGTTCCTGGATCAGGCGGTACTGCCGCTCGTTCTCCTCCAGCAGCGTCTTCATTCGCTGATTGGAAGTGACAATCCGCTGCAGGCTGTAGCCAATGCCGCACATCAGCGCCGTATCCGTGACTGTCCCGAGCAATTCGCGGTACGTCAGATTCGGGATCAGGATCATCTCCAGAAGGGGAGGCAGGAACAAAACCAGCGGAAGCATCCACCAGATGGTCCGGGGGTGGGCTACATAACCGATCAGCAGGGCCGGCAGGACGAGAAAGCCGGCGGGCCGCTGCAGGACGGCGGATACCGACAGTTCCAGCGTGCCGATCGCAAGAAGGGCGGCGGCCGGAAACCCGAGGCGGTGGACATACCCTGGCCGCCAGAACCGCAGCGTCAGCGCATAGGCGGCGGCCGTCGCCGCCAGGAAACCCAGAAACCGGGAAACATTCCCGTGCCCCAGACGGGTGTACAGAAAAATATCCGTCATTATGAACCAGAGGGTGAACACGGCCAGCAGCAGCCAATCCACCCAATGCCAAGCCCTTTTATCCGACATGTCCCAGTCTCCTCATCCGCAATTCGGTTGTAAGCCCATTGTACCCGATTTCCCTTTTCCGCCATAGTGATGCCGGTCATATCCCGGGGTGACGAGAGGATGACCGGAGATACTGGAATTGTTCCCGGCAGTCGGTTATGCTGGAAGCAGCGAAAACCGGAAGCGGCGGGGGCCTCCCGTTCATCGCGGCTCCGGCAGAAAGGAATGGAGTCCATGGCAGACCATGTAATGGAGCTTCGCGGCGTAACCAAACGGATCGGGGGAAGAACGATCGTCGATGATTTAAGCTTTGATGTGCCGAAGGGGGAAGTTTTTGGCTTGCTGGGACCGAACGGGGCAGGCAAGACGACCACGATCCGGATGATGGTCGGGCTCATGTCGCTGAGCAGCGGGGAAATCCGCATCAACGGCTGCAGCATTGCCAGACAGTTCGAGCAGGCGGTCCGCCATGTGGGCGCGATTGTGGAAAATCCGGAGATGTATAAATTTTTAAGCGGTTACCTGAATCTGAAGCACTTTGCCCGCATGTATGCCGGCATTACGGAAGCAAGAATCCGCGAAGTGGTTTCGCTGGTGGGGCTGGAGCAGCGGATCAACGATAAGGTGAAAACTTATTCGCTCGGCATGCGTCAGCGGCTCGGGGTGGCCCAGGCGCTGCTGCACAGGCCTTCCGTCCTGATTCTGGACGAGCCGACGAACGGTCTTGACCCGGCCGGGATCCGGGAACTCCGCGATTATTTAAGGAGGCTGGCCGGGGAAGAAGGAATCTCGGTGATCGTATCCAGCCATTTGCTGGCGGAGATGGAGCTGATGTGCGACCGGGCGGCGATCATCCAGAACGGACGCCTGGTGGATATCCGCACAATCAAGGGCGGGCAGCCGGATCACCCGCGGGGAGCCGCTGTCCTGTTCGACGTCGACCGCCCGGAGGAAGCTCTTGCCCTTCTGCGCGATTGGGCGCCGGAGGCAAGGGCGGAGCTTCGCGGCGGCGCTCTGCAGGCGGTCCTGGACCGGGAGCGGATCGCCGAGGCCAACGCTTTGCTGGTCGGGCATCGGATGAAGGTATACGGCATTAGACAGCTGACCAAGTCACTCGAGGATACGTTCCTGGAGATTACAAGGGGGGAAAGCATTGTTTAGCCTGCTGGCCAACGAAAATATGAAAATCTACCGACGGCTCCGTACCTGGGTTCTGCTGGCGGTCGTGGTGGTCATCGCCGGTTTGATTTCCGTTTCGATGTACAAAATGGTGCCGCCCGATGTATTCGGACTGGACTGGCAAAGCCGCCTGAACCGCCAGATCCAGCAGGATCAGAAGCAGCTCGCCTCTGCTTCGCTCGCCCCCGGGGAGCGGCAGCGGCTGGCGGAGCGCATCAAGCTGTCCCGGTACCGGCTGGAACACAATCTTCCTCCCGCAGAATCCGTGAGGACACTCTGGACGGGGGTGCAGCAGTCCGCCGAACTGATGATCATGGTCACGATATTTACGGTCATTATTGCGGGCGATGCGGTCGCCGGCGAATTTCATTGGGGCACGATCAAGCTGCTTCTGATCCGCCCGTACAGCCGTTCGCGGATTTTATTCAGCAAATATTTGGCCGTCCTGCTGTTCGCCCTGTTTCTCGCCGCCGGGCTGCTGGTGTCCTCGTTCGCGATCAACGCGCTCCTTTACGGGTTCCGGAATGTCGGGCTGGTCGATCTCTCGCTGGACGCGGACGGCCAGGTCCGGGAAACCGGGATGTTTCTCAAGGTGCTGGGCGCTTACGCGCTGCGCGGCGTCGAGCTGTTCATGACCGTTTCCCTGGCCTTCATGCTGTCGACCGTCTTTCGCAGCAGTACGCTTGCGGTAGGCATCACCATGTTCATCACCTTCGCCGGCCAGCTGATCACGATGCTGCTGAGCCGATTTCCCTGGGGCAAGTACTGGCTTTACGCAAACACGGATTTGTCCGTCTACATGAACGGGAATACGCCTCCCGAGGGGATGTCGCTCGGTTTTTCCGTCGCGGTGCTTGCCGTCTATTACGTGTTGTTTACCGCTTTGTCCTGGATCATCTTCAACCGGAGGGACGTGTCGGTCTAGCTTTCATCCTGTCCTCGAGATAGCTGCGAATGGCGCCGGGAACTTCCCGCAGGGAGGCCAGCCGGAAATAGGCGCCCTTCGGAACAAGATCCACCGAGCCGGTATTGTAGCTCCATTCCTTCTCGGCAGGCAGGTAGATGGAGTGGATTCCCGCCTTCAGGGCGGGTACGATATCGGTTGTTACCGAATTGCCGACCATCCAGGTCCGGGCGCGGTCGAATCGGCGCTCCGCGAGGAGGCGCTCCATGGATTCTTCCGTTTTATGGCGGGTAATAAAGATCCGGTCACCGAAGTAGGCCTCCAGCCGGGCCTTCCTGATTTTGTCCCGCTGAATCCGCTCATCGCCTCCGGTGTACAGGTACAGGCTGTGCCCGTCCCGGCGCAGACGCTCGAGTGTCTCTTCCATGCCGGGGTAAGGCTCGGCCTGGTATTCGTACACGGAGAATCCGAGATTTCTCAATTCCTTCATTTCATTCCGCGAAACGGGGCGCCCGGTCATGGCGGAAAAATGCCGATAGGTCTCGACCAGGGATTCCGGAAAGCGTTCGGCGATGAAGCCGTGGCGGCGCACGCCGATCAGATCGAGCTCGGACTGCTTGGCTTTAAAATCGGCTGGAGCAAAACCGCTGCCGGAAAACCAGGCATCCAGAAGATCGGCGAACTGGTCGATGACCAGGTGAAAATATTTGTTGCAGTGAATCAGGGTATCGTCCAGGTCCATGAGAATGGTCTGATGGTCCACAGGCTTCCTCCTTAGGGCAAGATCCCCTCTATCATAACAGAAACGGAAGCGGCAGTGCCCGAAAGCTTCGGACCCGCGCCCGGAACCGGCGCCGGCGGGGTCTATTTCTGCTTGAGCGTACTGGTAACGATTTCCATATAGGAGGTCAGCAGGGCGAGAAGGAGACATAAGGCATATGCCGCGCACATGATTACGCCTGCCGCAGCATGGCCGCGGGTCAGCCAGATGCCGAGCGCGACGGCCGCGAGGCCGGCGCAGAGCAAAAGATTCGTCCGCCGGTTCCAGCTGCGGGGATCCTTGCGATAGGCCAGCTGCTGAAGGAAGCTGCCGCTTCCGCGGATATTCCCGCCGCCCGGCGAAGGGGAACCGGAGCCGCCGCCTTCTGCCCGCTTCCGGCCATCCGCCCCGTCGGCCGCTCCGGCAACCCGGCCGGCGCTCCCGCCCGAATCCGACCGGCCGGCCCCGGCGTTCCGGGCGATACTTTCGCCCGCGTCCGGCCGGCTCGTTCCGGCCCCCCGGCCGGTCTGTTCTCCCGCCGCTTCCGTCCCGGCGACCGAAGCCTGGCAGGCGGTCCGGCCGCTCCCGGACGGATCCTCCGCGGGACCGGAGGGAGCCGGCGTCCCGCCGCCGTCCTCCCCTGCGGCCCCGGTCTTCCGGGAAGGTTTGCGGAGAGCAGCAAGCACCGGCAGGAGGATGAACATAAGCGGCTGGTAGAGCAGGACGATCATCAGGGAGCCGTAGTTGTCGAAAACGAAGGCCTGCGTCTGGTTTTTAAACGCGGTCAGGGTCGTAATGCTGAGAAGCAGAACGGCCGGTTTGTTGAAAATCCGGTAATCCCTCTGCCCGAAAAGGGAAGCGAGACCGACCAGAAACGCCTGGTAAATAATCAAAACCTTCGTGCTGACAATAAAAAACCATATGCTCAACATGATCAGATCGACGCGGTCCAGAAAATCGGTGAGATGGATCTGCTGGACCAGATTATAATTCGGGTACAGCAGATTTGCCGGAATCCGCGATCCGAAAACGAGCAGTTCCATCCCGACGAAGATCGTCAGGATGAATGTTCCGGAAACCACCCCGTGACGCATGGAGGCTTTCAGCTCCCGGCTGCTGGCTAGCGTATGCATGAACACGCCGGCGACGAAGACGTCCCCGTAAAAACCGGTCATCAGCGTGTTGGCCCCGAGGAGCCGGGCAAAGCTGCTGATCAGGGGCGGTTCCAGAAACCGGATATGCATCTCGTTGATCAGGGTAAACGGCAGGATCAGGGCTGCCGTAACGAAAACCGGGAAGAAAATGTCGTTGGTGCGGACCAGCGTTTCAATTCCCGTTCTCCCGAAATACATGGCCAGAAGTAAGAACATAAAGATCAGCACCGCTTCCGGCGTACGCGGAAGAAGGATGATTTTGGCGAATCCGGTAAATCCGCTGATGTTCCGCAGCAGGATGAGCCAGATATGGAACAGCATCAGCAGATTGATCAGTCCGCCGAGCCATTTGCCGGCTGCCAGGAAGCTGATCTCGAACAAATGCTTTCCGGGGAATTTTCTGGCCAGATAAGCGATGGCGAAGCAGATTCCGAACGCGTAAAATACCGGTACGATATAGGACAGCCAGGCATCCATGCGGGCAATGCGGATCAGCTCGTTCTGGGTGCTGAGGAATCCGCCTCCCGTCAGCAGCGTTCCGACAATCCAGGCCATCTGCCGGTGGTTGATCACTTGTTTTTCCAGCATTATCCGTCCCTCCTTGCGGCTCAAATGAACTCATTCAGGTGAAAAAACCTCCGATGGAACCACGGCCAAAGATCATTTGCGAAGAACTGGGTGGGCAAGGGAACGGGGGATCCGAGCGCCTGGCACCCCCATAGTCCGATCCCCGCGGCAATGATGAGATAATACAGGATTTTGATACCCGCAGGCCGGGAGGAGAGCGGCTTCCGGTCCACAATCAGAGTGTAGAGCAGCAGTCCGACGAACAGCACCTGAAACAATTTCATAAGCTTCCTCCATTGTTTGTAACATTTTGCAAGGATAATCCGGGTCCGGCCACCTCGGCATCGATATCAAAGGCAAATTCCGCGTTTTTCAGCTCTTCGGGCCAACGCTTTGCATAGCGGTTTTGCCACTCAAACGGATACCGCCGATACAGGCTCATGCCGAATGCCGCCGCGTCGGAGCCCTTGTTCTGCAGGGAAACGATCGCTTCCTGCACAATTTTTTGCAGATCGCCGCGGAATTGCCGGTTCACATCCCGGGCGCTGGAGATATTCCGGAAATTGATCGTTTTTTCGGCTTCGAGCACCACGGCGCGGGCCTTGACTTCGATGCGGTAGCGAAGCCGCCCGTCCTCCAGCGTCGGAATGAGCTTGCTTCTCTCAATGCGGGTCAGCAAGGTGAGGGTGTTTCCGTCCTCCAACCGCATAGTCTCATTGAAGATAATCCGGCCGCCCCGCAGGATGGACAGCCCGTCGGCGGTCGGGCCGGTAACGGTCCCCACCAGTTTGCCCTGGTGGAACAAGGCGTAGCCGAGAACCTGGATTTCCTCCGATTTTTCCTTGGCGGTCCCGGTCTGTTTTTTTCCCATATAGAGAAGCAGCGGATCGTTTCCTGCCGTACTCAGCGCTTGAGCGGCATCCTTGAGGTTGATATACGCTGTACGCGGCGTTTTGGCCAGCTCGCGAACCGCTTCCGCGGGGAAGCGTTCGAATTTCGGATGCGAGCCGAGCAGGTCGACGGCTTTTCCTTTGGCGACTACCATGAAAATGCTGAGCCTGTGCTCGGAAGACCGGGAAAGGAAATCGAAAATTTCCCCGATTCCTTCCCTGGCCAGATCTTCGCCGACAATGATCGTGCGGCGGTGGGAGAAGTAGAGCTGGCGGGACATGCGACGCTGCATTTTATCCAGAGCCTCGGTGAACGTCGGCCCCGTCTCCGAATCGATGTAATAGCTCTTTCCTCCCCCGGTGCCGCCCCCGCCTCCGCTGGCCCCCCCCATCTGCCCGGGGAGCGGAACCATCACGCTGTAACGGTACTGGCCGTTTTCGTCTTTATCCAGCGCGGAGCTCATGACGATCGCCAGGTCGTTGATTTCGACGCGGTCCCAGCATCCCGGAAGCATGAAAAGCAGGGAAGACAGAACAAGCCGGACGGCCGCTTTTCGGATAAATCGCAAGATCACGGAGATCACTGCCCCTTTCTTGGCTCGGAATGGGGGATATCGATACCTTTCTGCCCTTCCTGCCGGAAAATTTCGTCATGGATCTGCTTCCCGACGCGTTCCGTATCCCTGACGGTCAGGAATGACGGACGGCTGAACAGGGCCGGCCAGGGCGCACGGGCCAGCGAATCGCGCAAATCCTTCGTGGACAGCGGAGCCAGGGGCGACAAATACGGCACGCCAAAGGAACGCAGATTGGCCAGATGGCCGACGATCAGCAGCAGACACCCGAGAATGCCCAGCATGCCGAAAATGGATGCGGCGATCAGAAGCGGAAACCGCAGCATCCGGATCGAGATGGCTCCGTTATAGCGGGGGATTGTGAAGGAAGCAATCCCTGTGATGGACACAACGATGACCATCGGGGCGGAGACGATGCCGGCCTCAACGGCGGCCTGTCCGATGACCAGCGCGCCGAGGATGCTGACCGCCGATCCGATCGCTTTCGGAAGCCGGATCCCGGCCTCCCGCAGCGCTTCGAAGGTGATCTCCATGATCAGCGCCTCGATGACAGCGGGGAAAGGAATGGCTTCGCGGGATGCCGCCACACTAAGCAGCAGGTTTGTCGGCAGCAGGTCCTGATGGTAGGTCGTTATCGCCACGTACAGGGCCGGCGTAATCAGCGACAAAATCATGAAGATGTAGCGCAGCCAGCGCACCAGGGTAGCGATGTAGAAGCGTTCGAAATAGTCTTCGTTGGCCTGTAAAATTTCCAGAAAAACGAATGGTACGATCAGAGCCATCGGCGTGCCGTCGATCAGAATGGCGACCCGCCCCTGGAGAATTGCCCCGGCCACCGTATCCGGCCGTTCGGTATACTGCATTTGCGGGAAAGGGGACAAATAGCTGTCCTGGATAAATTCTTCAATGTAGCCGGATTCCAGCACCGCATCAATATCGATTTTGCGGATCCGGTTCACGACTTCCTCCACCAGCGCCGGGTCGGCAATATCCTCCATGTAGCAGACCACGAGATTGGTCTGGCTCTCCTTGCCGGCAACAAGCGGCTTCATTTTCAGCCGCGGCGTCTTCAATTTGCGGCGGATCATCGACGTGTTCGTGCGCAGATTTTCGATGAAGCCTTCCCGCGGTCCGCGGATGACCGATTCGGTCTCCGGTTCGTTCACAGACCGGGTTTGCGGCCCGCGAATGCCCGCGACCAAGGCATTCTCCTGATTGTCCACGAGAATGCCCGTATCTCCGCTGAGCACGGACTGCAGAAAATCGCCGTAATTGTCCACCTTCTTCAGCTGGTTGACGGGAATCGCCTGCATGGACAACTGCTCGATCTGGCACGAATCGCCTTCGAAGATCATGATCGATCGCAGCATTTCGTTAACCGCGGCGGTATCGACCAGACCGTCGACGAAAACGATCAGCGCCCGCGGTCCTCTCTCCAGCCTGATTTCCCGGATGACGACATCGGAACAGTCCTTGAACAGCTCCTTCAGGAATTCCTTGTTGTCGTCCAGACTCGGATACACGGGATCGGCTTTCAGATCCTCGAGGAACCGGTAGTCCAGTTCTTCTACGGTTTGCGCCACTTCCTTTTGTGCCTTGGTGTTTTTGCGGTACAGCATTTGTCGTCGTTCACCTCGGTTCCGGTTGCGGTTTGCAATGTCCTGGTTATCTTTTGCAGGATGACGAAATTTATTAGCGGAATAGGGAAAAGCTGAATATTCTGGCGGATAAATGGCCAAAGCTAGGGATACCTTATCAGCGGACGGCCCTTTTGCAAACCAAGCGGCAGGGAGGGAAACAGGGATGGTTTGGCTAGCGGCTGCCTTGCTGTTGTTCATCATTCAAATGGCCACCGTTCTCATTCTGGAGTTCCGGCATCCCGCCAAGACCATGGCGTGGCTTCTCATTCTGTATATCCTGCCGATCGTCGGATTTGTCATGTATTATTTTTTTGCCCGGGACTACTCCACCCGGAAGAAGGTGCGGCGAGCCGGCGGAAGGCTCTCTCTCCGGCTGCGGCGGGAACTGCTGCGGAAACTGAAGCCCGCGGAAAATCCGGAGGATCTGGGAAGGGAGGCGCTTGGCGAGAGAAAACGGCTGTTCCGCCAGCTCGCCAGCATACCGGATGCCCCGATCACCTGCTGCAACCAAACGGAAATTTTAACGAATGCCGGGGCGGCGTACGAAGCCATTCTGGAAGCCATGGCCCAGGCGCGGGATCATATTCATCTGGAATATTACACAATCCGTCACGACGGCATCGGAGGCCGCTTCCGCGACATGCTCGTCCGCAAGGCGGAGGAAGGCGTCAAGGTGCGGGTCATATACGACGGTGTCGGCAGCTACCAGCTCAGCCGGGAGTATCTTGCTTCGCTGAACCGGGCCGGAGTGGAAGCGTTCAGCTTTCTCCCGCCGATCATCGCTTTCTTCGACAAACGGATCAACTACCGCAATCACCGGAAAAATGTCGTGATCGACGGAAGGATCGGTTTTTTGGGCGGAATCAACATCGGTGACGAATATTTGGGGCAAGATCCGAAGCTGGGCTTTTGGCGGGATACCCATGTCAAAGTGGAGGGGGATGCCGTATTTTTTCTGCAGAAGACATTTCTTGCGGACTGGGCGATCGTGAGCGGGCAAAGACTGTCCGGCCGCGCCTTGTTCCCATCCCATCAATGCACCGGCGACAGCAGGGTGCAAATCATTGCCAGCGGCCCCGATCTGAATCGCGATACCATCCTGGGCATGTACTTCGGAGCGATAACTACAGCGCAGCACCGCGTTTATATCGCCACGCCCTATTTCATTCCCGATCCGGGTCTGCTTCTTGCGATCAAGTCGGCCGCGGCCAGCGGTCTGGATGTTCGAATCATCCTGCCCGGCGTCAGTGACTCGCGTCTCGTCAAATGGGCTTCCATGTCCTACCTGGAGGAGCTGATGGATGCCGGCGTGCGGATTTACCAGTACCGGAGGGGTTTCATGCATGCCAAGGTGCTGCTGGTCGACGATCTTGTCGCTTCTGTCGGTACTGCCAATATGGACATGCGGAGCCTGTTCGACAATTTCGAGCTGAACGCGGTGCTGTTCGACGAGAAAAGCCTGAAGCGGCTTGCAGATGATTTTCATCAGGATCTAAAGGACAGCGAGGAAATCGATCCGGAAAGCTTCAAAAGCCGCTCGCGCTGGCAAAAAGGCCGGGAAGTCATCGCCCGCATGCTCTCGCCGCTGCTGTAAATCCGTGTTTCCGGAAACCGCGTGTCATCTTTTTACGTAAGGGCGCGGAGTATCGCATCCAGATTTTGCGGGGGGACACTCTGAAGCAGATCGCCCCGTTCCCGCAGCCGCTCCTCGATATTCAGCAGATGGAAGTTGCGCGGGTCGGCTTCGCTCCGCACTTCTTCCCAGGTCAAAGGGGTTGATACAGTGGCATGGGGTGTGCCCCGAGGGGTATAAGGCGCAGAGAGTGTTTTGCCGGTCCAGTGCTGGAGATAATCGAGGTAGATGCGGTCGCCGCGGTTTTTTTTGAAGCGTTCAATGGTGAAAAGCCGCGGGTGCTTTTTGGCCAGATAC